>Ga0068859_100003806_pt1 | contig 15397 bp, 14 predicted proteins | sample KBSSwiS22_FD_66585 | JGI IMG/M metagenome (GOLD analysis project Ga0068859, IMG submission 66585) | Switchgrass rhizosphere microbial communities from Kellogg Biological Station, Michigan, USA - KBS Switchgrass S2-2 | ecosystem: Host-associated > Plants > Roots > Rhizosphere > Soil ...
GACGAGGCGGCCCCGACCAATGCGCCACCGGCCAAAACGAATGCGCCGATGACCGACACCAACCAACCTGTAGGGTAATGCCTAATTCCTAAATCCTAATGACTAAAGAATCCTCAATGATTGAATTTGGATCGGTCGGTCGACCGGCTTCGTCGTTCGCGCTTGCTCATTCTTTAGTCATTAGGGCTTCGGCATTCGTCATTTTCCCGTATCATTTTCCAGGCAGTCGGACACATTATTTTAATGGCTGAAAGTCCCCAAACCAATGGCGCTTTGCTCGCCACGGAAAAGCTCGCGAAGGAATATCGCGGCCGCCGCGTGGTCAACGGCGTTTCCGTGAACGTGAAGGCCGGCGAGATCGTCGGCCTGCTCGGTCCCAACGGCGCGGGCAAGACCACGACCTTCAACATGGTGGTCGGCATCGTGAAGCCGGACGAAGGCGCGGTGCGGTTCGCCGGCCGCGACATCTCGCCCCTGGCGATGCACCAGCGCGCGCGCCTCGGGATCGGTTACCTCACGCAGGAGCCGTCGGTGTTCCGCAAATTGTCGGTGGCGGAGAACATCCTGGCCATCCTCGAGACCTGCAAATTGTCCGGCGAAGAACGCGCCGTGCGCCTGAAATACCTGCTGGAGGAATTGGACCTGACCCCGGTCGCCAACAGCAAGGCATTCATGCTGAGCGGCGGCGAGAAACGGCGCCTCGAGATCACGCGGGCGCTGGTGACCAGCCCGAAACTGTTGTTGCTCGACGAACCGTTCAGCGGCATCGATCCCATCGCCGTGTACGAAGTGCAAAAGATCGTGCGCCGGCTGAAGGAACGCGGCCTGGGGGTATTGATCACCGACCACAACGTCCGCGAGACGTTGAAGCTGATCGACCGCGGTTACATCATCCACAAGGGCCAGGTATTGGTGGAAGGCAGCGCGGAATTCCTGGCGAACGACCCGAAAGCGCGGGAGATCTATTTGGGGCCGGAATTCAACCTGTGATCCGTTAAATCGTTGAATGGTTGCGGCGGACGAATTACCTTTCGGTCTGGCGGTTCAACCAAGTTTAACGAAACCATGCAACCGAACTCCGTCACGGTCGAACAGTTTTACAAAGAGCACACGGAGGCGCTGCAGATGCGGCTGCTGGCCGGCGAAAAGAACCTGAACCGGCTGATCCGTGAGCCCACCGTCAACCGGCCCGGCCTGGCCTTGAGCGGTTTCACCCGTTACTTCGCCTACAAACGCGTCCAGGCCATCGGCCACGCCGAAGCGTATTACCTGCGGTCGTTGTCGCGCAAAGAACGCGAGGCCCGTTACGCCTACCTGTTCGCCTACAAGATCCCGTGTGTCGTGTTCAGCCGGAACCTGAAACCGGACAAGGAATTGCTGGACGCGGCCGAGGTCGCGAATGCTCCCGTGTTCCAGACGCCGCTGGTCACGATGAAGTTCATCAACGCGGCGACGCTCGCGCTCGAATCGATGTTCGCCCCGCGCGGGACCGAACTCGGCAGCATGGTCGACATCCTGGGCGTCGGCGTATTGATCCGCGGCGAAAGCGGCATCGGCAAAAGTGAAGCGGTGCTGGCGTTGATCGAACGCGGCTACAGCCTCGTCGCGGACGATGTGACGCGCGTGACGCTGGTGGACGGCCGGGAGGTGGTCGGCACCAGCCCCGAACTGACGCGCAACCACATGGAGATCCGCGGCATCGGCATCATCAACGTGGCGTCGATGTTCGGCATCAAGAGCATCCGCCAGGAAAAAGTCCTCAACCTCGTCGTCACCCTCAAGCCGTGGGAAGATGTCCAGGAGGTCGAGCGGATCGGGATCGAACAGGAATTCGTCAAGGTCCTGGACGTCGACATCCCGCATATGATCATCCCGGTGCGCACGGGCCGCGACCTGGCGCGCCTGGTCGAAGTGGCGGCGTTCCAGACCAAATTGAAGATGTCGGGCTATAACGCGGCCCAGGACCTCAACGACCGGTTGATCGCAAAGATGCAGGCCGGGAGCCCCCCGCCGGCATAAAAATCGATGGCACATTGCGTTGGAATCGTCTAGACTTTCATGACCAGACCCATGAGCGCCAAGAAGCTCGAAGGTGACTTTCTCACCAAAGAAGTCATCATCATCAACAAGCTGGGCATCCACGCCCGGCCGGCGGCGATGTTTGTGAAGACCGCCAACCGCTTCGCGTGCGACGTGTTCGTCGAGAAAGACGGCGAGAAGATCAACGGCAAGAGCATCATGGGCCTGATGATGCTGGCGGCCGGCCCGGGCAGCAAATTGACGCTCCACGTCCGCGGCAGCGACGCCCAGCACGCCATCAACGAACTGGAAGCGCTCGTGCAGCGCAAGTTCGATGAGGATTGACCGGTCCTTCCACCGCATCCGGGTTGCTTATGCTGGACATCGGGACTTACGAGGAGTTGATCGAGCTCGTCCTTGGCGAACTGGCCAAGTATTTTGCCCTGCTGTTGTTGTCCGTGCTCGCCATCCGTTTCTGGCGGCAGGCCCCGAAGATTTCCGGCGCGAACCGCCGCAAATTCTTTTTGTTCGCCGGCCTGACGACGGCGCTGGCGGTCATCGTCGGTTATTACTCCCTCTGTCACAGCCTGGGGCGCCTGTATTCCCATTACGGCATGAAGGCGTTCACCGCCGGAAATATTTTTCCGGCCTGCGCGCTGTTCCAGACGTCGGTCCATTACTGGCCCAGCGCCGACGCCCTCGGCAAGGAAGGCGTCTGTCTCTTGTGGCTGGGCCGCACCGACGAGGGGATGGACCTCATCGCGCGGGCGAAGGCCTTGCGCCACGGCCGGAGTACGGCCTTCGAGGATTATTACCAGGGCCTGCACTTTTATTTTCAGGAGCGGTTCGACCAGGCCATCCCGTTGCTGGAATCATCCTCCCGGGACCTTTCGTATGATTGGAACATCACGAAGCTGTTCGCCGTCATCGATCTCGAAAAAAACCAGCCGGACGAAGCCAGGCGCCTGATGAAACCGTTCGCGCAGGTGGAGGTGAAAGACTACGACCACGCCTACGTCGTCGCGGCGCTCGCGCTGGCGGATGGGAAGACGGCCGAGGCCGGCGCGCTGGTCGACCGGTTCGCCACGACGAACCTGCCGCCGTTCTGGAAATCGAGGTTCGACAAACTCCGCGCAAAAATTCAGAATCCACCGCCGTGATCCGGAAAATCGTTTCGTTCGTGCTGCGGTCCAGGCTGGAGAACGTGATGGCCGCCGCGGTCTCCGTGGTTCTCCTGGTCTTTTTCCTGGGCACCCGCCTGTTCCATACCTTCCAGTTCGGCATGCTCGATTTCCTGTTCATCTTGCTGCCGGTGGGCGTGCTGGGGATCAAAGCGCTGCTCGGGCTCCTGTTGTCATCGGAAACGGAGGACAGCACCCAGGCGGCGCCCTCGGAATACCTGGTCCGCTTTTTCCAGCCCCTGGTCAAGATCATCCGTGATTGGTTTCCCTTCCTGCTCTTGAGCGCGTGTTATTATTCGCTCTACAACAACCTGGTCCTGCGCATCAATCCCCATACCGCCGACCCGCTGCTGGCGAAGATCGACGCGGCGATCTTCGGGACCCAGCCGTCCTTCTGGCTGGAGCCCTTCGTCCGGCCGTGGATCACCGATTGCCTCAATGTCGTCTATTTTTCACACGTGCTCTTTTTCCCGGCGGTCGCGCTTTATTTTTATCTGAAGCGGGAAGAGGGGATGTTTCGGCGGCTGATGATGGGTTACCTGACGATCATGCTCCTGGGCATCACCAGCTATATCCTGGTCCCGGCCACCGGGCCCGAGAAATTTTTCGCCGACCGTTACGCCCATGACCTGCAGGGCCGATTGTTGAGCCAGAGCGTGAATTACATCATCAACGTCGGCCGGGTCGGGCACGATTGTTTCCCGTCATTGCACGTCGGCATTCCGCTGTTGTTGTCGTTTTACCTGCGGGACTACCGCCGCCGGGCCTTTGTCCCGGCGCTGGTCTACGTGGCCCTGATGTGCTGCGCGACGATTTATCTCCGCTATCATTATGCGGTCGATGTCCTCGCCGCCTTCCTCTACGCGCCGGCGGCATATTTTTTGAACGATCTGCTCCTGCGCCATTGGCCGGGCGAAAAGCTTTCCGGCCTGGCCGCGCAGATCGAGCAGAAGCGCCGGCCCGCCACCGCGGCCGGCCGGTCGGGTTCAGCTTTGGCTTGAAACTTTCCCCCCGACACTTGAAACTCGTCCGATGGCTGAGGCCCAATTCGACATCAAATACGTCGCGCATCTCGCGCGCATCTCGCTGACGCCCGACGAGGAGAAAAAGCTTTCCGCGCAGCTCGGCAATATCCTGGGCTACATCGAAAAATTGAAGGAATTGGACGTCACGCACGTCGACCCCACCGCCCACGCGGTCCCGCTGGTCAACGTGACGCGGGCCGATGAAGTCCGCGGTTCGCTTTCCAACGAAGCAGCGCTGCAGAACGCCCCGGTCAAAGCCAACGGCCTGTTCATGGTGCCGAAGATCGTCGAATGAATTTTGGGGTGCAGAAACATCCAACATCCAACATCCAACATCGAACATCCAACGGATCGTTCGGCGGACGGCCATTCGATGTTGGATGTTCGATGTTGGATGTTCGATGTTTATGTCTTTGAACCAACTCACCATCTCCGGGCTCTCGGCCAAACTCGCCAAACGCGAGGTCTCCGCGCGCGAAGCGACGCAGGCGTGCCTTGACCGGGTCGCGCGCGTGGACGGAAAGATCCATGCGTTCATCAGTGTGGACGGCCAGGACGCGCTCGCGCAGGCGGCCGCGGCGGACCAGGAGCTCGCGGCCGGCAGGACCCATGCAGACAAGCCGCTCCTGGGCGTGCCGATCGCCGTCAAAGACGTGCTGGCCGTCAAAGGCCAGCCGCTCAACTGCTGCTCGAAGATCCTCGGTAAATTCATTTCGCCTTACGACGCGACCGTCATCGAAAAATTGAAAGCGGCCGGCGCGATCGTGTTCGGCCGGTTGAACATGGATGAATTCGCGATGGGCAGTTCGACCGAAAATTCCGCGTTCGGCGTCACCAAAAATCCGTGGGACCCCACCCGCATCCCCGGCGGCTCTTCCGGCGGTTCGGCGGCGGCGGTGGCGGCGGACGAATGCATCGCCAGCCTCGGCTCCGACACCGGCGGTTCCATCCGCCAGCCGGCGGCGTTGTGCGGTTGCGTGGGACTGAAACCGACCTACGGATTGGTCTCGCGTTACGGCCTGGTGGCGTTCGCCAGTTCGCTGGACCAGGTCGGCCCGTTCACCAAGACGGTCGGCGACGCGGCGACGCTGTTGCGGGTGCTGGGCGGGCATGATCCGCGCGATTCGACGAGCGTGCCGCAGCCCGTGCCGGATTATGCGGCGGCGCTGGACGGCCGGATCAAAGGCCTCAAGCTCGGCCTGCCAAAGGAATACATGATCGGTGGCCTGGACGCGGAAGTGAAAGCCGCCGTCGATGCCGCGGTCAAAAAACTGTCCTCGCTCGGCGCCGAGATCGTCGAGATCTCCCTGCCGCACACGGATTACGCGGTGGCGACCTATTACATCATCGCCACCGCCGAAGCGTCGGCGAACCTGGCGCGGTTCGACGGCGTCCGTTACGGCGCGCGCGCCGAAGGCAACGACCTGCTCGAACTGTACGGCCGCACGCGCGGGGCGGGTTTCGGCGCGGAAGTGAAACGCCGCATCATCCTGGGCACTTACGTCCTGAGCAGCGGTTATTACGACGCGTATTATCTGCGGGCGCAAAAGGTCCGCACCTTGATCCGGAACGACTTCCTGAAGGCGTTCGAGAAGGTGGACGCGATCGTGACGCCGACGACCCCGACGGCGGCGTTCCGCATCGGCGAGAAATCGGACGACCCGTTGCAGATGTATCTCTCGGACATCTTCACGATCTCGTGCAACCTGGCGGGCATCTGCGGCGTCAGCGTGCCGTGCGGGTTGACCCAAAACCCGCGCCTGCCGATCGGCCTGCAATTATTGGGCAAACCTTTCGGGGAAGAAACGCTCTTGAAGATCGCCCACGCTTTCGAGCAAAATACCAACTGGCACCGGCAAAAGCCGGATCTGGGGAGTTAACGATGAAATTTAGGAGGGCAAACAAGATCTTGTTCGGGGTCGGTCTTTCACTGCCGATCCTGGGGCTGGTCGCCATGACCTGGCTCGTCCACAGCGCCAGCGGACAATTCTCCGATTCCTTCAACTGGGTCGTCCACTCCTACAAAGTCCTCGACGCGATCGAACAGGCGCAGACCCACGTCGTCGACGCCGAAGCCAACCGCCGCGGTTACCTGCTCACCGGGCGCGAGGATTATTTCAGCCCGTACGACGCGGCGATGGCGTCGGTCAACGACGATATCGACCGGTTGAAAACGCTCACCGGCGACAACCTGATCCAGCAGACGAACATCGTGGAATTGCAGAAGGCGGTGGCTGACCGGTTGGGTTTGAACTACGAGCAGGCCATCGCCGAACGCACCAATACGCCGGCCGTGGTGCTGACGCAGCGCGGGCGCGACACGGTCAACCAGCTGCACCGGATCCTGTTCCAGATGCGGCAATCCGAGCAGCAGTTGTTGACGCGGCGCCAGCAGGAGGCCGAAGCGGACGCGCTGGCGAGCCAGGTGATGTCGTTCGTCCTCATCGGCGCCGTCGCGCTGGCATTGATCTTCATCGTCCTGATCCTGGTGCGGCTCGAGAAGCTGCAGAGTTTCATCACCATCTGCGCCTGGACCGGCCAGGTGAAGGAAGGGGATGAATGGATGCGGCTCGACGAATATCTGAAGCGCCGGTTCGGCCTTTCCGTCTCGCACGGGATGTCGAAAGAACTCGCCCAGGAGATGATCGAACGGATGAAGCGGTCCGGCGAAACCACGACCGGCCCGCGCAACCAATGAACCCGCCAGGTTGCCCTGCACAAACGCGCTTGAAACCCGGTGAGGCTTTTGAGACAAATACGTCGTGGCAGCAGCAGACCTTGTTGGTTTGACTGACACATGATACCCGCTCAGAACATCAGCAAGACAGCGTTTTGGCTAGGCATCGCCTTGCCGTGCGTGGCCTTGGCCATGACCCTGCTGGTCACCCATTCGATCAACGGCGAATTCAACGCCGCCTTTTCGTCCGTCACCCACACCTACAAAGTCCTCAACCTGCTCGAAGACGCCCAGGCGCACATCGCGGACGCCGAGACCGGCCAGCGCGGCTTTTTCCTCACCGGCACCGAAGATTATTTCCGCCTGCGCGGCACGGCCATCGCGGCCATCGACAACGACATCGAACAGCTGAAGATCCTCGTCCATGGCAACCGCCAGCAGGAGGACAACCTCGGCCGGTTGCAACGACTGGTCAACGACCGCCTCAGCGCCGTGTCCGCCCACAAGGAACTGGCGCCGGAGAAACTGGCGGTCGTGCTGACCGACGAAGGCCGCGAGACCGTCCGGCAGTTCCGCGGATTGTTGTATCAGATGCGGCAGCAGGAAACCCTGGTGCTCGCGCAACGGCAGCAGTACGCGGAAGAACAATTCATGTTCGACCAGACGGTGTCCCTGGCGCTGGTCGGCGTCACCGTCGTCGCCCTCATCGCCGTCATGGCCATCGTCATCCGGTTCGAACGCCTGCGCCAGATCGTCACCGTCTGCGCCTGGACCGGCCAGGTCAAGGAAGGCGAGGAATGGATCAACATGGAGGAATACATGAAGAGACATTTCGGCGTCTCCATCTCCCACGGCGTGTCGCGCGAAGCTGCGGAAAAGATCGTGCGCGAAGCCCGGCAGGCGGCGAAGGCCCGGCAATAAATCGCGCTTGCGCCATAAGTAACTTGATGGTTACTTGTCGGGCATGGTGATGAAGGCCAAAGGCGTCGCCGCGCCGGAGCGCAATCCGCAGCGCACCCGCGAACGCATCCTGTCCGCCGCCCTCAAGGAATTCGCCGCCAAGGGATTCCACGGCGCGCGCGTCGACACCATCGCCCGCCGCGCCCGCATCAACAAGCGGATGTTATATCATTATTTCGGCGACAAGGAGGGCCTGTTCAAGGCCGTGTTGCGCCGGAAGATCGCCGAGCGGCAGTCCTGGGCCGAAAGCCTTTCCGGCGATCCCGCCGACACCCTGCCGTTCTGGTTCGAAGCGGCCTGCCACGACGCCGATTGGGTGCGCATGCTCGAATGGGAAGCGCTCCAGGACGGCGAGCCCAGGGTCATCGACGAGAAAGAGCGGATCTCCGCCGTCACCCGCGGGCTGGAACGCCTGCGACAGCGACAGGAGCGCGGGCTGGTCTCGTCGGAGTTCGACCCGCGCCATCTCATGCTGGCGATGCGGTCGCTGACGATGTTTCCCGTCGCCTTCCCGCAATTGACCCGGTTGATCACCGGCCGTTCCATCTTCGACCCGAAGTTCCAGAAAGAACGCGCCGAGTTTCTCCGGCGGTTCGCCATCGCTTTCCGCCCGCCGGCGGGCCAGCGCGGCAAGATCCATTCCAAGGACCAGCCATGAAAACCATCCTCCCCGCCATCGTTTTGGCCGCCGTGATCGCCGCCGGTTGTTCGAAAAAGAACAGTCCGCCGCCGGGCGCGCCCGTGCTGGTCGCGAAGTCGTTCGTCACCAATGTGCCGGTCGAGATCCAGCCGCAACCGGTCGGCCACGTCGTCGCGTTCTCATCGGTGTCCGTCCGCCCGCAGATCGGCGGCGTCCTGCAACGCGTGCATTTCAAGGAAGGCGCCGAGGTCAATCGCGACGATCTCCTGTTCACCATCGATCCCCGCCCGGCCCAGGCGGCGCTCGCCCGGGACCAGGCGCAACTGGAGAACGCCACGGCCCAGTTCAACCGCGACCAGAAATTGTTCGACGCGAAGATCCTGTCGCAGGACCAATACGACGTCAGCAAGGCCAATCGCGATACCCTCATCGCCACCTTGCAGTCGGACCAGCTGAACCTCAGCTACACGCAGATCCGCGCGCCGTTCGACGGGGTGGCCGGCGCCTTGCAGTTCCACGAAGGCGATGTCGTCAAGGCGTCCGATGACGTCCTGTTGACCGTCAACCAGATCCATCCCATCTACGTGCAGTTCGCCGTGCCGGAGCGTTACCTGCCCGAGATCCGGAAGCAGATGCGGGGCGGCCGGCTGAAGGTGTTGGCGACGTATGAGAACATGACCGGCGACGCGCCGGTGGGCGAGCTGACGTTCATCGACAATGCGGTGGACACCGCCACCGGCACGATCCAGTTGAAGGCGACGTTCCCCAACGGCGCGAACATCCTGTGGCCCGGCCAGTTCGTCCGCGTCAGCCTGCTGTTGTCGGAGATGACCGACGTGGTCGTCGTCCCGTCCCAGGCCGTGCAGGTCGGGCAGGGCGGCCAATTTGTTTACGTCGTGAAAGCGGACCAGACCGTCGAGAACCGGCCCGTGACCGCCGGGGTCACCGCGGGTGGCCTGACCGTGATCGAAAAAGGCGTGCCGGCCGGCGAAACCGTTGTGGTCGATGGACAATTGCGATTGCTGCCGGGAACGAAGGTGAATGTCAAAAACACTGAAAGTGGGGAGGGTAAAGGGAAGCCATGAAGAACAAGAAACATCGAACATCCAACATCGAACATCCAACATCCAATGGAGTTATCGCTTGGACGTTGAATGACGGTAACGGAAGCCGCAAATACGATCTTGAAGAACGGCTTTTGGAGTTTGCTTCGGCGATCATTGATTTGTCTGAAAAATTGCCGACCTCCCGCGCCGGGAACCATGTCGCCGGGCAAGTCCTGCGCTCAGGTACGGCGCCGTATCCCAACCACGGTGAAGCCGAAGACGCGGAGTCTCGCGACGATTTTATCCATAAACTGAAAGTTTGTCTGAAAGAATTGCGTGAGACGCGACGCTGGGCTCGGCTCATCAAACGCAAAGGCTGGGCAAAAGAGGCAGCGGATTTGACCTTCGTTCTTAGCGAAGCTGACGAATTGATCCGGATTTTTTATTCCAGTATCCAAACAGCCAAAAGAAATTTATTGGCGGAACGCCGAAAACCGTCGGACGGAGCCAAATGATTGGATGTTGGTTGTTGGATGTTCGATGTTGGGTGTTTTTTGATTTAAATGAGTTTGCCTGAACTTTTCATCCGCCGGCCGGTGATGACCACGCTGGTCATGTGCGCCATTTTGCTGGCGGGCCTGACGGGGTTCCGCCAACTGCCGGTGAGCGACCTGCCGAGCGTGGATTACCCGACCATCCAGGTCTCGGCGAATCTCCCGGGCGCCAGCCCGCAGACGATGGCGTCCGCCGTCGCCACGCCGCTCGAGAAGCAGCTTTCCACCATCGCCGGCGTCGATTCGATGTCGTCGGTCAGCTCGCAGGGCCAGTCGCAGATCACCGTCCAGTTCTCCCTCGACCGCAGTATCGACGCGGCGGCGCAGGACGTGCAATCGGCGATCGCCAAGGCGACGCGACAATTGCCGCCGAACATGCCGTCGCCGCCGACCTACAACAAGGTCAACCCGGCCGATTCGCCGATCCTGTTCCTGGCGATGTCCTCCGAGACGCTGCCGCTCTCGACCGTCGACAATTATGCCGAGAACCTGATGGCGCAGCGGATCTCGATGGTCGACGGCGTCGCCCAGGTCAGCGTCTTCGGCCCGCAACAATTCGCGGTGCGCATCCAGGTGGACCCGAACAAATTGGCCGCCTACGGCCTCGGCATCGACCAGGTGGAACAGGCGGTGGAGGCGGGGAACGTGAACCAGCCGATGGGCATCCTGTACGGGAAACACCAGGCTTTCAACGTCCAGGCCAACGGCCAGCTCAATGATGCCGACGATTTCCGCCCGCTCATCGTCGCCTACCGCAACGGCAATCCCGTCCGGCTCGAACAGCTCGGCGACGTCATCGACAGCGTCCAGAACGACAAAAGCGCCGCGTGGTACAACGGGACCCGCGCCGTCGTGCTGGCCATCCAGCGCCAGCCGGGCGCGAACACGGTGGAGGTGGTCGACAACATCAAAAAATTGCTGCCGCAGTTCCGCGAACAGATCCCCGCGTCGGTGAAACTCGAGGTCGCCATCGACCGTTCGTTCAACATCCGCAAGTCCGTCCACGACGTCGAAAGCACCTTGTTCATCGCGATCTGCCTGGTCGTGCTGGTGATCTTCCTGTTCCTGCGCAACTTGTCGGCGACGATGATCCCGAGCCTCGCGCTGCCGATGTCGCTCATCGGCACCTTCGCCGCCATGGCCCTGTTCGGCTACAGCCTCGACAACCTCTCCCTGATGGCCCTGACCTTGTGCGTGGGCTTCGTCGTCGACGACGCCATCGTCATGCTGGAAAACATCGTCCGGCACATGGAGAACGGCGAGCCGCCGATGGAAGCGGCCTTGAAAGGTTCGCGCGAGATCGGGTTCACGATCATCTCGATGACGCTGTCGCTGTCCGCGGTGTTCATCCCGGTGTTGTTCATGGGCGGATTGCTCGGGCGGCTGTTGCATGAGTTCGCGGTGACGATCGTGGTGGCCGTGCTGGCGTCGGGTTTCGTCTCGTTGACGCTGACGCCGATGATGTGCAGCCGGTTCGTGCATTCGGAACGCGGGAGGCAGCACGGCCGGCTCTATAATTTTTTCGAACGGTTCTTTGACCGGATGCGGGACCATTACCAGCGGACGCTGACCGTGGTCATGCGGCACCGGTTCGCGACGTTGATGGCCTCGCTGGTCGTCGCGGCGCTGACCGTCGTCTTGTTCTACATCGTGCCGAAAGGATTTTTTGCCGATGAAGACACCGGCCGCATCATCGCGAGCACCGAGGCGTCGCAGGACACCTCGTTTGAGGCGATGCGGGAGCATCAACTGGCGGCGATGAAGATCGTCGCGGCGGACCCGAACATCGCCGGCTTCGTTTCGTCCATCGGCGGCAGCCCGTTGAACAACGGCCGCATGTTCATGCGTTTGCAGGAGGACCGGAAGCTGAACGCGACCGAGATCATCCAGGAACTGCGGCCGAAGCTGTCGCAGATCCCCGGCTTGAACGTGTACCTGCAAAACCCGCCGCTCATCCGCATCGGCGGCATGTCGAGCAAAGGCCTTTATCAGTACAGCCTGCAGGACACCGACGAGGACGAACTGTTCCACTGGGCGCCGTTGCTGACGAAACAGTTGAAGGCCCAACCGGCCTTGTTCACGGAGGTGAACAGCGACCTGCAGATCGCCGCGCCGCAGGTGAACGTGGAGATCGACCATGACAAGGCGTCGATCCTGGGCGTCACCTCGCAGCAGATCGAGAACGCCCTGTACAACGCGTTCGGCGGCAAACAGGTGTCCACCATTTACGCCGACGTGGCGGAATATTGGGTCATCTTCGAAGTCCAGCCGCAGTTCCAGCTCGACCCGGACGCGCTGGCGCAGATCTACATCCAGTCGTCGCTGACGAACAAGCTGGTCCCGTTGAGCGCGGTAGCGCGATTGTCGCGCAGCGTCGGGCCGACCAGCATCTCGCACGTGGGCCAGTTGCCCGCCGTGACCATCTCGTTCAACCTGCCCGTCGGGGTCTCGCTCGGCACGGCGGTGGAACAATTGCAGCGGATCGAGGCCGACCTGACCGATGAGACCGGCCAGCACCTGCCCGCGACCATCACCGGCAGTTTTCAGGGCGCCGCCCAGGTGTTCCAGTCGTCGTTGCAGGGCATGGTCTTCCTCCTCATCGCCGCCATCCTCGTCATCTACATCATCCTCGGCATCTTGTATGAAAGTTTTGTCCACCCGATCACCATCCTGTCCGGCCTGCCGTCGGCCGGGTTCGGCGCGCTGCTGACGCTGCTGTTGTTCCGGCCTTTCCTGCACACCGATTTAAACATCTACGGCTACGTGGGCCTGCTCATGCTCATCGGCATCGTCAAGAAGAACGCCATCATGATGATCGATTTCGCCATCCACGCGCAACGCGAGCAGGGGAAGGCGCCGGCCGACGCCATCTTCGAAGGCTGTATCCTGCGGTTCCGGCCGATCATGATGACGACGATGTCCGCGCTGATGGCGACGCTGCCGATCGCGCTGGGCCTGGGGGCAGGCGGCGAAGGGCGCCGGCCGCTCGGCTTGTGCGTCGTGGGCGGCCTGGTCGTCTCCCAATTGCTCACGCTCTACATCACGCCCGTGATCTACCTCTACATGGAATCGTTCCAGGCCTGGGTGCGCCGGCATTGGAAGGCCTTCGCCTTCGGCGTGCTGGCCCTGGCCGTGATCGTTTATCTCCTGTACCGGTTCCGTTCGTTGCTGGGTTGACGGCGGTGAAAAATCCGTGGGCATCCGGCATGGTCTGTGGTTAAATGCCCGCGCCAAAAATGGAATACGAAGCGGTCATCGGCCTGGAAACCCACGTCCAGCTCAAGACGAAGTCGAAGATGTGGTGCGGGTGCGCCAATGCGTTCGGCGCGGAACCCAACACCAACGTCTGTCCCGTCTGCCTGGCCCTGCCCGGCGTGTTGCCGGTGGCCAACGACGAGGCACTGCGGCTCACCGTCCTCACCGGCCATCTCCTGCATTGCGAGATCCCGGCGCGCGCGAAGTTCGACCGGAAAAATTATTTCTATCCCGACGTCGCCAAGAATTACCAGGTGACCCAGTTCGACCAGCCGTCCACGAAGAACGGTTACGTCGAGTTCGAATTCAACGGCGGCAGCGCCCGCGTCCGCATCACCCGCGCGCACCTCGAGGAGGACGTCGGCAAGAATTTCCATTTCGACCGCAACAGCGGCGTCGATTTCAACCGCGCCGGCGTGCCGTTGCTGGAGATCGTGTCGGAGCCCGACCTCACCGGCGCCGACATGGCCTACGACTATCTCAACGCGCTCAAGGACATCCTCATCTACGGCGGCATCAGCGATTGCGACATGGAGAAGGGCATGGTGCGCTGCGACGTCAACGTCAGCGTCCGCCCGGTCGGCGCCAAAGAGCTCGGCGCCAAGATCGAGATCAAGAACATGAACAGCTTCTCCGGTGTGCGCCGCGCGCTGGAATATGAGATCCCCCGGCAGATCGACGTCGTCAAACAGGGCGGCAAGCTGATCCAGTCGACGCGGCGTTGGGACGACGTCGCCGGCGTGACCGAGGAGATGCGGACGAAAGAGCACGCGCACGATTACCGGTATTTTCCGGAGCCGGACCTGATGCCGTTTGTGCCGACGGAAAAGTGGCTGGAGCAGGTCGCCGCCCGGGTGGTGGAACTGCCGCTGGTCCGCAAGCAACGGTTCATGCGCGATTACCAGTTGCCGGCCGGCGACGCCGAAGCGTTCAAGAACGACGTCGCGCTGGGAAATTATTTTGAGCCGATCGCCAAACAGTCGAAGAATCCCAAGGCGGTGGCGAATTGGGTCATCAACAACCTGCGGGCAAAAATTGCAGAGGTGAACGAACGTAGCCGCCGAGGTGACGAGGCGGACGGGTTTATCGCCGGTGAAAATCCACCTCCTCACGTCGGCGGCTACACGCTGGCCGACCTCAAATTCAAACCGGAAGCGATCCTCGACCTGGTCAGCCTGGTCGACGCGAAGACGATCAGCAGTTCGGCGGCGCAACAGGTGTTCGCGGAGATGTTCGAGACCGGCAAAGCGCCGGCGGCCATCGTCCAGGAAAAAGGATTGGCCCAGGTGAGCGACACCGGGGCGATCGAGAAGTTCTGCGACGACGTCATCGCCGCGAACCCGGGCCCGGCCGGCGATTTCAAGGCGGGCAAGGTCGCCGCGTTGAATTTCCTGAAGGGCCAGGTGATGAAATTGAGCAAGGGCAAAGCCAACCCGGCCGTGGTCGGCGAGATCCTCGAGAAAAAATTGAAGGCATGAGACGGGCCGGCCTCTTGATCCTTCCGTTTCTGTTGATTTTTCCCGGCTGCAGTCACCAATACCCCAAAAGCGACGCGCTCCTGAAAGGTGGCCAGCCGGATGTCCCGTCGGAATTTAGAAAAGGCACGGCTTCCCTCGACCAGGCCAAAGCCTGGTCGGCTTCGTTGCTCTCCGGTCTTTGGGACCAGCCGCATCTCGACGTCGTCGAATCAGATCTCGACCAGGACGGCGTGAAGGACGTATTGATCTCCGAAACTCACCTGGGCGGCACCGGCGGGAACACGTATTTGGCCTTTGCGCGGACGCCGAAAGGCTATCGTTATCTGGGGAACCTGGCCTATAGCGTCCTCCGCGTTTTGCCGAAGGAAGACTCCCGGCCCCCGAGGATCGTCACCGCCTGGCGCGTCGGCGCCGGCGAAAGCGGCGTCACGTTGTACCTGCTCGACGCGGCCGGTTTCCATGAGATCGGCGTGGGGACCTTGCGCACGGGTGACCAGGGAACAGGGGAAAGCCGTCGCCTCGCCGCGGAATTGTTCGGGACCAACGCCGTTTCATCACAAAC
>Ga0068859_100003810_pt1 | contig 15393 bp, 8 predicted proteins | sample KBSSwiS22_FD_66585 | JGI IMG/M metagenome (GOLD analysis project Ga0068859, IMG submission 66585) | Switchgrass rhizosphere microbial communities from Kellogg Biological Station, Michigan, USA - KBS Switchgrass S2-2 | ecosystem: Host-associated > Plants > Roots > Rhizosphere > Soil ...
TTCGTCTCGCGATTGTGGAAGGCCGGCAGGCAATGCATGAACTTCGCCGCGGGGTTCTTCGTGGCCGCCATCAGCGCCGCGTTCACTTGATAACGCGCAAGGAGGGCGATTCGCTCCGCCCAACGCGCCGGGGGCTCGCCGAGCGAGACCCAAACGTCCGTGTAGACGAAATCGCATCCGGCGACGGCGGCCTCGGGATCGTCCGAGAGCGTGATGCGCGCACCGGAGCGCGCGGCGAGCCGCCGCGCCTTGTCGACGACGTCGTCCGACGGCCACAACGCCTTCGGGGCGCACAGGCGAACGTCCATCCCCATCACGGCTCCGCCGAGCAACAGCGAATTCCCCATGTTGTTGCGCGCGTCGCCCAGGTAGCAATAGGCGATCCTCGCGAGCGGCGCGCCCCCGCCGTGCTCTTCCATCGTCAGGAAGTCGGCGAGGATCTGCGTCGGGTGGGATTCGTCGGTCAAGCCGTTGTAGACGGGGACGCCGGCGTGCTTGGCGAGGTCCTCCACGATCGTCTGCGCGAAGCCGCGGTACTCGATCGCGTCGTACATCCGGCCGAGAACCCGCGCGGTGTCCTTGATCGACTCCTTGTGGCCGATCTGCGATCCCGTCGGGTCGAGGTAGGTGACGCCCATTCCGAGGTCGTGGGCCGCGACCTCGAACGCGCAGCGTGTCCGTGTCGAGGTCTTTTCGAAGATCAAGCAGATGTTCTTCCCCGCGAGCGGCCGGCCCCCGCTCCGCGCCTTCTTTTCCGCCTTGACCCTGTGGCTTGCGTCCAGCAGCGAGCGGATCTCCGCCGCGGTCAGATCGGAGAGCTCGAGCAGGCTTCGCTGGGCTAGGTTTGCGGCCATCGGCGCACCTTTCATCGATGCTGCGTTGGGCGCGCGATCCTATAACATCCGGAAACCGTGATCGAACCCGTCGCCGGCCCCAAAGCCTCGCTGCGGCTTCAAGCCGACCAGGCCTTCTCGCGCACCGCCGGAGCACCGCTCGTCGGCGGCAATGCGATCCGCCTGCTGAAGGACGCCGGCGAGAACTACCCCGCATGGCTGGCGGCGATCCGGTCCGCCGAGCGGTCGATCTTCTTCGAGAGCTACATCGTCGCCAACGACCCGACGGGACGCGAGTTCCGGGACGCGCTCATCGAGCGTGCGCGCGCCGGTGTGCGGGTGCGGGTCCTGCACGACTGGCTCGGCTGCAACGGTCCGATCAGCCGGGGCTTCTGGCGTCCGCTCGCCGCCGCAGGAGCCGTCGTGAGGGCGTTCAATCCCCCACGCTTCGACAGTCCGCTGGGCTGGCTGTCGCGCGATCACCGGAAATCGATCTGTGTTGACGGCCGCGTCGCCTTCATCTCGGGACTGTGCGTCACCAAGGCGTGGCTCGGAAATCCGGCGGCAGGCAAGGAAGCCTGGCGCGACACGGGCATCGAGATTCGCGGGCCGGCGGTGGCCGACGTCGAGCGGGCCTTCGCCCAGGTCTGGGCGGTGGCCGGCACGCAGCTGAGCGACGAGGAGCTCACGAGCCCCGATTCGATTCCGGAGGTCGGTGACGTGCTCGTTCGCGTCGTGGCCAGCGTGCCCGCGACCGCGGGACTGATGCGGCTCGATCAGCTCATCGCGGCGATCGCGCGCCTCCGCCTCTGGCTGACCGATGCGTATTTCTTCCCGGTTCCGGCCTACGTTCAAGCCCTGTGCGCCGCCTCCCGCGACGGTGTCGACGTCCGGCTGATGGTCCCGGGGGCCAGCGACATCCCGCTGCTGTCTCCGCTGTCGCGCTCCGCTTACCGCCCGCTTCTCGAGGCGGGCGTGCGGGTGTTCGAGTGGAACGGGACGATGCTTCACTCCAAGACCGCCGTCGCGGATGGGCGATGGGCCCGCGTCGGGTCGACGAACCTCAACATCGCGAGCTTCATCGGCAACTACGAGCTCGACGTGGCGGTGGAAAACCTCCAGTTCGCGGCGGAGATGGAGCGCCAGTACCGCGAGGACTTGATGCTGGCCACCGAGATCGTGCTGCGGTCGCGCTGGCACTCCGTACGCCCGGAGCGCGCGGAGCCTGCGGCGCTGCGCGGCCGACGGGCGCCGTCGGGGAGCGCCGGGCGCGCCGCGGCGGGCGCCGTGCGCTTCGGAACGAGCGTCCGGAGCGCCATCACCAGCGCGTCGACGGTCTACGGCGACGGCCGGATCATCGCCGGCGCCGCCGTTCTCTTGAGCGCCCTCGCCGCGATCGCCGTGTTCTGGCCGCACGTCATCGCCTGGCCCGTGGCCGCGATCGCGGCGTGGTTCGCCGCGGCGCTTTTCATCCGCGCGTGGCGGGGCTGGCGCGCCGCGACCAAAGGAAGAACGGGATCGGGAGGACGGTGACCAGCGCCGTGAACGCCCACACCTGCCAACCCGACCCGCGAAGCAGAATCGCCACCACGGCGAGGCCGACCACCGCGAAGGCAGGCGCCCGCTTGCGCTGCGCCCCTCGGAACTTCTCGGGGTGGCGGCGGACGAGCTTCACGAGCGCCAGGCACGTCAGCGCGATGGCGATCAGCGCGGTGGCCGTCGAGGCGAGCGCGATGAAGTTGTACGCGGCCAGCAGCGACCTCGAGAAGTAAGTCGAGGCCAACAGCCCGGCGACGATCCCCGATGCGACCAGCGACCGCACGGGGGCTCCGGTCTTCGGGCTCAACCGCTCCAGGTATTTCGGGAAATAGCCGTCGCGCGCCGCGGCTTGCGGTAGGCGGCTCGCGATCAGGATCCAGCCGTTCAGGATTCCCGCGACCGAGATCAGCGCACCGGCGGTGACGATCTGCTCTCCCCAGGGACCCAAGGCGTGGCGTGCCGCAACCGCCATCGGGCTGGCGCTCCCCGCGATCTCGGACGCCGGAAGGGCCAGGGCGACCGACAACGCCACGGCGAAGTAGACGAGCGCGGCCAGCCCCAGTCCGATGAACGCGGCGCGGCGGATCGTGCGCCGCGCGTCCTTCATCTCGCCGGCGGGAATCGTCGCCGTCTCGGAGCCCAGGAAGGGCCACGCCACGAGGGCGATCGCGGGGAACAGCGCCCCGAGCCCCTTCGGGGCGAACGGCACGAGGTTCGCCGTGTCCGCGTGGGGCAGCAGAACGACGGCGAGCACGAGCAGCGGAACGATCTTCAAGACCGTCGTGACGGTTTGGACGGCGCCTCCCGCCTTCACGCCGGCCATGTTGACCGCGGTGAACGTCCACAAGACGAGCTGCGCGAGCAGGAACGCGGCCAGGGGCTTCGTGAACACGGGAAAGAACACGGCCGCATAGCCGACGAACGCGGTCATGAACGCGGCGTTCCCCACGACGCAGGAGATCCAGTAGAGGGTCGTCGCGATCAAGCCGGCGAGTGGCCCGAACGCCGTGGCGGTGTAGACCTGCAAGCCGCCTTGGATCGGGTACGCTTCGGCGAGATCCGCGTAGACCGCGTTGAGCGCGAGGTAGCCGAGCGCGACGATGGGCCAGGCCAGCAACGACAGCGGTCCCGCCGCGTCGGCGAGCGATGCGGGGATCACGTAGATCCCCGAGCCGATGACGTTTCCCGCGACGAGAGCGGTCGACGCCCAGAGGCCCAGCCCCTGGACGAGCTTCCCGGACTCGCGCTCGCTCATCGCGGCATCTTACGGCCGCGTTATGCTGTCGCCGTCATGATTGTTCCTTTTCTTCTCGCGCTTCTTTCGGCAGCGCTCGCGACCCCGCCTGCTCCTCGCGCCCGAGATCTTGGGGTGCCGTTCGACGGAACGCCGGGTCCGCTGAACGCGATCACCGACGTCGCCGGGGTCACGGTCGGACACGCCACGCTCATCCGGGGCGACGGCAAGCTCGTGGTCGGCCAGGGTCCCGTGCGCACGGGCGTGACCGCGATCCTGCCGCGCGGAAGCGCCGCGCCCGCCACGGTGTTCGCGGGGTCGTTCGTCATCAACGGGAACGGAGAGGTCACGGGCCTGGATTGGGTTCGCGACTCGGGAGTGCTCGAAGGCCCGGTGATGATGACGAACACGCACGCGATCGGCGCCGTCCACGAAGGCGTGATCGCGTGGCGGCTCGCGCACGGCGGGCCCGACAGCGACGGCTACGCCTGGTCCACGCCCGTCGTCGGCGAAACGTGGGACGGATTCCTGAACGACGTGAACGGCTTTCACGTGAAGGCGCGCCACGTGGCCGATGCGATCGAACACGCGGCGGGGGGAGCCGTCGCCGAGGGCTCGGTCGGCGGCGGGACCGGGATGACGTGCTTCGAGCTCAAGGGCGGCATCGGAACCTCGTCGCGCAAGCTCCCCGCCAAAGACGGCGGGTACACGGTGGGCGTTTTGGTTCAATGCAACTGCGGGCGGCGGGGGCAGCTCACGATCGCCGGCGCTCCCGTCGGAAAGCTGATCCCCGAGCGGACGATCTACGACACCGAGCAAGGATCGATCTTGATCGCCGTGGCCACGGACGCGCCCCTGCTGCCGCACACGCTCGACCGCCTCGCCAAGCGCGCGACGATGGGCTTGGCGCGCGTCGGAAGCGTCTCGGGGAACGGCTCGGGCGATTTCGTGATCGCGTTTTCGACCGCGAACGCATCGGCCGGAGCCGGCGACGCGCGCGTGCGCACGGCGAGCTTCCTAGCAAACGACGCGCTCGACCCGCTGTTCACCGCGGTGGTGCAGGCGACCGAGGAAGCGATCGTCAACGCGATGGTCGCCGCGCCGACGATGGTCGGGGTCGACGGCCACACGGCCATGGGTCTCCCGCACGACCGGCTGAAGGCCGCCCTCGCGAAGTACGGCAGGCTCGTCCCGGCTCCATGAGGGCCTTCCTCGACACGGCGTGCGGTGCGCGCGGCGACGCTCCGTTCCTGGCGTTCCGAGGGCGGACCTGGAGCTACGCCGCCGCCGGCGTGGTCACCGACGCTGTCGCCGCGGAGCTGCTCTCGCTCGGCGTCGCGCCCGGCGACAGGTTGGCGATGCAGCTTCCGACCGGCCCCGAGCATCTCTTCCTCTGGCTTGCGACCGCCAAGGCCGGCATCGTCTCGTGCCCGCTTCACCCCGACCTGGCGCCGCCCGAGGTCGAGGCGGCCTTGCGCGTGCTGTCACCGCGCGGCTTCATCGACCCGTCGGGCTCGATCGCGATCGGCGACGTGCCGGTCGCGCGGATCACCGAGCTCCTCGAATCGCGTCGCGCGCTGACCGGCGTGGCCGCGCCGCCGCCCGAGGCGATCGCGACGATCCTGACCACGTCGGGTACGACGGGGCGGCCCAAGGCCGCGATGCTCTCCCATCGGATGGCGGTGCTCACCGGCGAAGGGTTCGCTCACTGGCTGCGCCTCGACACGAGCGACCGCCTGTTCACCTGCCTGCCGCTGTCGCACATCAACGCCCGCTTCTATTCGACGCTCGGCGCGATCGCGGCCGGAGCGTCGCTCGCACTCGAGGCGCGCTTCTCGGCGTCGCGGTTCTGGTCTTGGGTGCGCGATGCGGGCGCGACCGAGGTCAACGCGATCGGAGCGATGCTCAAGATCTTGCTCGACGCGCCTCCGTCGACGGATGACCGGCGTCACGGCCTTCGCTTGGTCTACGCGGCACCTGCGTTGGGCCGCGAGGCTCATCTCGCCTTCGAGCAGCGATTCGGCGCGCAGCTCGTCATCGGCTACGGGCTTACGGAGAGCACCTTCGGGTTCATCCAGCCGCTCGACGGACCGCGCGACCTCGACGCGATGGGGCTGCCGCGGAGCCACCCCGACCCGGCGCACGCCGCGGAGGTCCGCCTCGTGGACGGTGAGGTCTGGCTCCGCAACCCCGCCACGTTTTCCGGCTACTTCGGCGATGACGCCGCGACGCGCGAGGCGATGACCGAAGACGGCTGGCTGAGAACCGGCGACCTTGCCACGGTGGGACCCGACGGGAGCTACACCTTCCGGGGGCGCAAGAAGCTCGCGATCCGACGCCGAGGCGAAATGCTCACACCCGGCGAGGTCGAAGCCGCCCTCGAGTCCCACCCCGCCGTCCTCGAAGCCGCGGTGGTCGGCGTGCCCTCCCCGCTCGGCGAGGACGACGTCATGGCTCACGTCGTGTTGCGCCCCGGCATGCAAGCCTCCGAGACCGAGCTCGCAACCCACTGCGCAAGGCGCCTCGCACCCTTCAAAGTCCCCACGCACTGGCGCTTCCCCGACCGCCTCCCCCGCACTCCGACTCAGCGCATCGCCTACCACCTGCTGGATCGGGGACAGTCCCCTTTTTCTTAAGAATTCGGAGAGGAAGAGGCCCCTCTCTCTTTTTCTTGAAGGCTCCCCGGATTACCGCCTTCGGCGAAAAAGAGAGAGGGGCCTCTTCCTCTCCGAATTCTTAAGAAAAAGGGGACTGTCCCCGATCCAGCAGGTGGTCGACGACGTCGAGCCCGTGGTCGAGGTCGGATTCGTCGATGCAGAGGGGCGGGGCGATGAAGATGTAGTTGCCGCGCGTGGCTAGATGCAGCCCACGTTCGAGTGCGGCACGGGCGAACGGCTTGGCGTCCAGCGGCTCGCGGCTCTCGCGATCGCGGACGAGCTCGATCACGCCGTACAGACCCAGGCTGCGCACGTCGCCGACGATCGGATGGCGCGAGGCGATCGCAGCCAGCTTCTCGGCCAGCACGATGTCGAGCCGGTCGGCGCGTTCGACCAGCTTTTCATCCTTCAAGACCGCGAGCGTCGCAAGCCCGGCCGCAAGCGAGATCGGGTGCGCCGTGTGCGTCAGCCCCGTGATCAGCGGATGGGCTTCAAAGTGCGCCGCGATACGCGCGCTGACGGCGACGGCCCCCAGCGGCGCATGGCCCGAGGTGATCGCCTTGCCCATCGTGATCATGTCCGGGACGACGCCGAAGCGCTCGAAGGCGAACCAGCGGCCGGTCCGCCCGAACCCGGTCAGCACCTCGTCGGCGATGAGCAGAATCCCGTGGCGGTCGCAGATCTCGCGCAATCTGGGGAGGTACTCGGGCGGACCCCAGAACGCGCCGTTCGTCCCGACAACGGGCTCGATCAGCACCGCGCCGATCGTCTCCGGCCCTTCGTGCAGGATGACGTCCTCGACGTGGTCGATGCACGGTCGCTGGCACAGATCCGGCGTCCAGCCGAACGGGCAGCGATAGCAATACGGGTCGAGCACCCGCAATACGCCGGGCAGCCCGGGTTCGAACGGAAGCCGCCGCGCGTCGCCGCTTGCGCTCAAGGCGCCGAGGGTGGCCCCGTGATACGAGCGGTGACGCGTCACGATCTTCGGCCGCCCCGTGACCAGGCGCGCGATCTTGATCGCGTGCTCGTTCGCGTCCGCCCCTCCCAGAGTGAAGAGGAACTTGTCCATCCCGGGAGGCGTGACCGTCGCGAGCGCCGCGCCGTACCGGCCCCGGATCGACGTCGCCATCGCCGGGCCCGCCGTGGGAAGCGCCCGCGCCTGCTCCGCGATCGCCTCCACGATCGTGGGATGACGGAGCGCCACCGACGCGTTCATGACGAGCGAGGCAAGATCCAGGATCCTGCGCCCCTTCGCGTCGACGAAGTGCGCCGCCTCGGCCGACACGATCTCGATCGGGTCGAGCCCTGACTGCGCGGACCACGTGAAGAGCGTGTGGCGCAGGCTCGCCGCGACGACGTCTTCGCCGCTCAGGGCGCCGGCTCGTCGCGGACGATCGTCCGGCTCTGCTCGCGCAGGAACTGCTGCACGTACCACGGCCCGCACCCACCCTTGCCCGTCGAGCCCGACGACTTCCATCCGCAAAACGACTGGACCCCCGGCCACGCTCCGGTCGTCGCGCCGGTGCTGCGGTTGGCGTAGGCGACGCCCGCCTCGATCCGATCGAAGAACGTCCGGACCTCCGATTCGTCGCGGCTGAAGATCCCGGCGGTGAGGCCGTACTCGGTGTCGTTCGCGCGGGCGAGCGCCTCGTCGAGCGACGCGACCCGCCCGACCGCGAGGAACGGCACGAACAGCTCGTCGCGCCAAAGGCGGTGGCCGTCCGGCAGGCGATCGGCGATCACGGGCGGCACGAAGTGCCCGCGCGCGAGCGCCGCGTCGTCCCGAACCTTGCCCTCGAAGACGATGCGGCCGTCCCGCCGCGCCTCGGACAGCGCCGCCTGGTGCGTCGCCTTTGCCTTCGCGGAGATCACGGGCCCGAGATAGACCGTCCGCTCGGTGGGATCGCCGATCGTCATCTTTCCGGCGGCCTCCGCGAGCCGGCCGACGAACTCGTCGTACACCTCGGCCGCCACGTACGCACGCGAGCACGCCGAGCACTTCTGTCCGCCGTACCCGAAGGCCGAGCGCGCGACGCCGGACGCGGCCTTTTCGAGATCGGCATGACGCGTGACGATCGCGGGGTTCTTGCCGCCCATCTCGACGATGACCGGCTTCGGCCACGGCTTGGCGAACCGCCGGTAGAGATCGAGGCCGACCTCCTTCGAGCCCGTGAAGACGATCCCGTCGAAACGCTCGTCGAGGAACGCATCGCCGAGCTCGCGGCCCCCGCCGGTGACGAACTGGAAGACGCCGGGAGGGACGCCCGCCTCGGCGAGGATCTCGTACAACCGCAGCCCGGTGAGCGGGGCCTCGGACGACGGCTTGAAGACGACCGTGTTCCCCGCGACCAGGGCGCCGCCGGCCATCCCCGCGGCCAGGGCGGCGGGGAAGTTGAACGGCGCGACGACGGCGAAGACGCCGTGCGGCCGCAGCACCGACCGCGTGTCCTCTCCTGGAAGGAGCCTGGCGAGGGGTGTTTCGAACCCTCCCGCGCTTTCGATTTGGTCGCAGTAGTAGCGGAGGAGATCAGCCGACTCCTCGGCATCTCCCATCGCCTCGAGCCGGTTCTTGCCGACCTCGATCGACATCAGCGCCGCGAGCTCCGTCATCCGCGACGAGATCGTCTCCGCCGCGCGCCGCAGGACGGCGACGCGCTCCTGCCAGGGCCGGCCGCTCCACGCCGGAAACGCCCGGCGGGCGCCTTCGAGCGCGGCCGAGACGTCGGCGGGTGTCCCTTTCGGGAATCGGGCCACGATCACCGACGTGTCGATCGGCGATCGGTCGTCGTCCATCGGCCGGCTGCTCCCTACGGGATGCCCGTCGATCCAGTTGGAATAGGTCAGGGAGAGCGAGCCCCGCGCGGCGGCGACGGCGCGGTCGTACGCGGCGTTCGCCTCTTCGTTCCCCGCGAGCGTGACGTAGGTCACCTTCGAAGCGGAGCCCGGACCCTTCATGAGCGTGAGGTTAACATGACGGTCCCAACGCACCCGGAGGCCGCCCATGCCGCTCGCTTCGCTCGTCCTGGCCGCAGCTTTGCCCGCATCGGCTCCGCGTCCGGTCGCGCCCGAAGACGTCTACCGGATCGCGAGCATCACGGATCTCGAGGTCTCGCCCGACGGGACCAAGCTCGCGTACACGATCCGGCACGCCGACAAGGCCGAGGACGGCTTCCGCTACGAGCTGTTCGTCGCCGATGCCGAAGGCAAGAACCCGCGTCGCGTCTGCTCGGAGGACGACGATTGCACCAACCCCAAGTTCTCCCCCGACGGAAAACGCATCGCCTACATCTCCGAGGACGACGACGCCGACCAGGTGTTCGTGGCGAAAGTCGCGGGCGGCCGGGGGCGCGCGATCACGAAGGGTAAGGAATCGATCAGCGAGGTCGAATGGTCTCCCGACGGATCGCAGCTCGTCGTGGTCCGGGACGATCCCCCCACCCGGAAGACCGAAGACGCGCCGTGGGTGATCACCGGCTCGCAGATCCAGTCCGACGGCGACGGCTTCAACGACGGAAGGCACACGCACCTCTACGTGGTCGGCGCAAGCGGCGGGACCCCGCGCCCGCTGACCTCCGGTCCTTACGACGACGCGTCGCCGCGCTGGTCCCCGAAGGGAGACCTCATCGCCTTCGTGTCGAACCGGAACGCCGATCCCGAGGACACCGACGACACGGACATCTGGCTCGTGAGCGCGAAAGCCGGCAGCCCGCGGCGGCTCGCAGCCAACCCGGGCCCCGACGCGGGGCCGTCGTGGTCCCACGCCGGCGACCGCGTGGCGTTCGTCGGCTCGCTCCGACCGAACGATTATTACGCCACGACGCACGCGCTGATCGCCCCCGTCGAGGGGGGCGCGGCGTGCGATCTGTCGGCCGCGCTCGACAACTGGGTCTCGACCGACGACTTCGTCGGAGGCGGCGGGGACAGCGCCCGGATCGCGTGGTCGCTCGACGACGCGCACGTCGTCGTCCCCTTCGACCGGCGCGGCGCGAACTGGATCGGAATGCTGCCGAGCGCCGGCGGCGACCCGAAGGAGCTTCTCGCCGGAGCCAAGGTGTACGGGCTCGTGCGCGTGGCCAACGCGACGAAGCGCCTGTACTTCACGGTCGCAACGCCCGCGACCTATTCCGAGCTGTGGACCGCAAACGCCGACGGGAGCGGCGCGCGCAAGCTGGTCGGGCCGAACGACACGTTGTTCGCCGGCTTGAAGCTCTCGCGCCCCGAAAAGGTTCAAGCCAGAAATTCCGCGGGCGACACCGTTGACTCGTGGCTGTATCCCCCCGTCGATTTCGATCCCACGAAGTCGTATCCGCTGATCCTCTACATCCACGGCGGCCCGCAGGAATACGACGGCGACTTCTGGGAGATCGGACTCGAGAACCAGATCTTCCCGGGCCGCGGGTGGGCGGTGCTGCGGGTCAACTACCGGGGCAGCACGTCCTACGGCGAGGCGTTCTCCCACGCCGTGTGGGCCGACTGGCACTCTCGCGAGCAAGAAGACCTGATGGCGTCGATCGACGCCGCGCTGGCCGGTCACAAGTGGCTGGATCCGCACCGCCTGGGGGTCGGCGGCTGGTCGTACGGCGGCATCATGACGATCTGGCTCGTGAGCCACACCGACCGATTCAAGGTCGGCGTGCCCGAGCGGTTCGAGGTCGATTACCTGTCGTGCTTCGGCACCGACCAGTGGCACACGCAGTACAAGACCGAGCTCGGCCTCCCCTGGGAGGCCGAGAACCGCTACCGCGCGCTCTCACCGGGTGCGAAGATCACGTCGATCAAGACGCCGCTGTTTCTCATCGCGAACGAAAAGGACGGCAACTGCCCTCCCACGCAGGCGATGCAGTTCTACCAACGGCTCAAGCTGATGAACATGCAAACCGAGCTCGTCATCTACCCCGACGAGTCCCACTCGATGCACGTGCCGTCGCACTTGGTCGATCGCCTGAATCGGTTGATCGGCTGGTACGGGCGTTATTTGAAATGAAAAAGGGGACAGGTCCCGTTGAAACGGGGCCTGTCCCCTTTTGTTAGAACTCGTAGCGGGCGCCGACGCGGATGTTCCTGCCGATATTCCACGAGACGGGTTCGCCGAAGAAGCCCGTGTCATCGCGGTCGCGCCGCTCGGTTTCCTGCGTGTAGTTCAGCAGGTTGAAGACGTCGAGGATCAGGCCGAAGCGGCCTTTCGTACCGAACGTCGGCTTCCACTCGAGCCGTGCGTTGATCTCGTTGAAGCCGGGAAGCCTGTGGCTGCCGCGCGGCTCGGCGAAGTAGCGCACGCGCCCCACCACGGCGGTTTGCGGGAATACGTGGCAATCGGCAGTGGTCGGGTCGGCGTCATCATTGGACAGCAGACAGTCGGTCTTCTTCGTGTACGTGTCACCGCCGTAGTAGGTCCAGTTCGCGGAGAGCCACAGCTTCGGGGCGTCGAAGACGTAGGTCCCCTGGAGCTTGAGCTCGTGCGTCGGATCGTGCGTGAGATGCCCGTCCCAGTTGATTTTCGAGTTCGGTGTATCGAGGAACGGGCTCGGGCCCGCATCCTGCCCGCCGCTGTCGGAGCTTCCGTCGAACCCGACGTTGTCGATCGTCCCGGTGGTCTTCGAGTAGACGTACGACGCCGACATCAGCCAGTTCTTCCTGAAGTTCTTCGTCAGGGTGAACATCGCACCCTTGTAAGTGCGCTGTAGCCCGGCTGGATTCGTGACGAGCAGCGTATCCGTGTCGGAGTTAAGCCAGTCGTACATCGTGACGGTTTGACCTGTCGAAACGGTGTTGCCGGCTGCGTCGAGCACCCCAACCTCTCCGGTGACGGGAACAAGGACCGGATTCTGCGCCACCGTCTCGACGAAGTTCTTCCACTTGCGGTAGATCCCGGTGACCGAGAAAACCATGCCCATCGGCAAAGCGCGGTCATAGCCTAAGACGAACTGATCCATGTAAGGCTGCTTGAGATCGGGGTCGATGGCGTAGCTTTTCGTCCGCACGGCCCCGGTCGTGACATCACCGCTTCCCCAGTTGATGTTGATTTGACTGTCCTTGAACGCCCCAGGGTCCACCCAGTAGTAGTAGCTCGCGTGGGCCCCCGCGAAGTAACGGCCGACGTGGGCCTTGATCAAGTTCGCGTTGTCGCCCGTGACGTTCCATGCAAAGCCGAGGCGGGGCGCGATCGCGGCGTAGTCGTACACCTTCCCGGCCGTCGGGACCTTCCCCTGAAGGAAGTCGACCCTGACGCCCGGATTCAAGGTGAATCGCGGCGAGATCTGCCAGTCGTCTTGCGCGTAGACGGTCGCCCGCATATTCGTCGCGTGGATGTCGTACGAGCCGCCCTTGTACTCGATGTCGTACGTGTCGTAGGCAGAGATGTAAGGGTTGTAGCCGTAGTAGTTCGTATAGAACTTCGAGTCCGTCGGGTAGCCGTACCGTGACCGCAGCGTTGAGCGCTCGATCTCGACGCCGAACTTGAAGTCGTGATTGCCCGCCCAGCCGTTGACGACTTGCGAGATCGACGCATTCAGCTGGTTCCTGTCACGATCGGCCAAGTAGTAGTACGTGGAGTTTTGAGCGTACACCCCGGCCGCGCTGTCGTAGATTCCCGGAATGTTGTAGCCCATCGCGGGATCCAGGTAGTAGTACCCGGTGTACCCCTGGAAGGTGACGTTCAGGATCGTCTTCGGCGTGAAGACCGATTTCCACCCGAAGTTCCAGACGTACTCGGGGGCCGTCTCGGTGACCGTCGCTTCGATCGGCGTGATGGCGTCACCGCCTCGCCCGGTGATGTCGTATTTGTCCCATTCCAACCAGGCATCGAAGTTGTTGGTCGGGTTGATCTGCCAGCTCAGCTTTGCGAACACGCGCGGCGACTCTTCGACGCGGTCGGGGCCGCCGTTGTTGGTCGTCGTCTTGAAGTACTGACCGGAGGCGTACCACCAGAGCTTGTCCTTGATGAAGGGCCCGCCAAAGTTCCCGGTGGTGTTGATGTAATCCTTCTGTGTCGGGTTCGAGCCGGCCGGCGCGTTGTTGTCGAAGCTCAGCGAATCATTGCTGAAGTAAAGATCCGCCAGGCCGTGAAACGTGTTGCTCCCCGACTTCGTCGTGCTGTTGAACACCACGCCCGTGAATCCACCGTCCTCGGCCGGCGCGCCGAGCCCCGCCAGCTCGACCTGGTCGATGATGTTGTAGTTGACGAACGACCACGCCGAGCCCGACTCGGGGTCCGACGTATCGACGCCGTCGATCTGCCACGCCACGCCCGTGTCGGTGGCGCCGCCCCACGCGCCGGATTGATTGATTCCGGGGGCGAGGTTCAGCGTGTCGGGTTGGAACTGGCTCGTGGGCACGTTTTGCAGAAGATCGTTCGAAAGAACGGTCTTCGTCTCGGGGCTGGTCACGTCGATCGCCGGCGGCTCGCCGGTGACCGTGACCGTCTCTTGGCCCGCGAACGGGACGATGTCGAGCTTGAGATCGAGCGTGATCCCGATCTGGAGCCGGACGTCCTGACGTTGCAGCGTCTTGTACCCCGGCATCACGACGGTGACGACGTACATGCCCGGCGCGATCTCGGGGAACCGGAAGTTCCCTTGCGCATCGGTCGCCGACGTACGCGCCCCACCGATCAGCTGCGGGCTTTCGATCGAGACGCTGGCGCCGACCACGGCGCCCCCGTCTTGCCCCCGCACCGTCCCGGTGATCGCCGACGTTGTCTTGCTCTGCGCCCACGCCCCCAGCGAAAGCGCTGCAACGAGCGCGGCGGCGAAGACCAACCGGATGACATTTCCCACTCGCATGCCCACCTCCCGGTCGCGCATTCGCGACCCTAGGACCGTAACATGGTGGGAATCGCGATCCAATAGGAAGTTCCGCGACGACCCGTACAATGTTCCGGTGGGCCGACCTCGACGCGACTGTTGTTTGCTGCTCCTCACACTGCTGTTCTACGCCTGCGGCGGGGAGCGTTCGGAGCTGGGCTCGCTCCCGCGCGGTGTGGACGCCGCGAGCCTGAACCTCGTGATCGTCACGCTCGACACGACCCGCACGGACCGCATCGGCTGCTACGGAGCGAAGAACGTTGCGACTCCCAGCCTGGACGCGCTCGCGGCGCACGGCGTCCGGTTCGACGCGGCCGTTTCGCCGATGCCGTTGACCCTGCCGGCGCACTGCACCCTGTTTACATCTCTTTTACCTGGGGCCCACGGCGTGCGCGACAACGGGGGGTTCAAGCTCGCCCCCGAGCACGTCACGCTCGCCGAGGTTCTCAAGGACCACGGCTTTGCGACGGGGGGGTTCGTCTCCGCGTTCGTTCTCGATCATCGATGGGGGATCGCGCAGGGGTTCGACCAGTACTACGACGACTTCGACCTGAAGCAGCAGGAGAAGGTCTCGATGGGCGAGATCCAACGGCCCGGAAACGAAACGGTGGATCACGCGCTCGCCTGGCTTTCCGAGAACAAGGGCAAGCGCTTGTTCGCGTGGGTGCATCTGTACGACCCGCACGCGCCGTACGCTCCTCCGGAGCCCTTCAAGAGCCGCTACGCGACGCGCCCCTACGACGGAGAGATCGCTTGGACCGACTCGCTCGTCGGACGGCTGCTCGCCGGGCTCGACCAGCTCGATCTGACGAAAAAGACCGTCATCGCCGTGCTGGCCGATCACGGCGAGAGCCTGGGCGAGCATGGGGAAAACGGTCACGGCTATTTCGTCTACGAGCAGGTCACGCACATCCCGTTCATCCTCGCGACGCCGTATTCAGGAACGCGCGGGCGCGTGGTCGATACGGTCGTTCGCTCGGTCGATGTCGCGCCGACGGTGCTCGAGCTGCTCGGGCTTGCCGGCACGCTCAAGGGGAGCGGGGCCAGCGTCGCTTCGCTCCTCCACGGCGGAGCCATCGGACCCGGCGACGGCTACAGCGAGTCGTACTACGCCCGCTTTCACTACGGGTGGAGCGAGCTGCGCGCGATCCGGACGAAACGCTGGCACTTCATCGAGGCGCCCAAGGCCGAGCTGTACGACCTGGCCGCCGACCCGGGCGAGACGACGAACCTCGCTTCGCGCGAGCTTGCGACGCTCGACTCGCTCCGCGCGTCCCTTTCGGATTTCGAGAAGGCGTCGATCGCGACGCTCACCGCGACCGCGC
>Ga0068859_100003811_pt1 | contig 15390 bp, 13 predicted proteins | sample KBSSwiS22_FD_66585 | JGI IMG/M metagenome (GOLD analysis project Ga0068859, IMG submission 66585) | Switchgrass rhizosphere microbial communities from Kellogg Biological Station, Michigan, USA - KBS Switchgrass S2-2 | ecosystem: Host-associated > Plants > Roots > Rhizosphere > Soil ...
GCTGATCGGGTCCCAGGAGTCGCCCGAAAGGGGCCAGCCGTGAATCAGCACGACCGGGCGGCCTTCGCCCCAGGACTTGACGTAAAGGCGGGTGCCGTCGCGGGCTTCGATCATCGGCATTGGGGGCAGCTCCTTGGCTTGCGAGAACAGGGTCTTGCGCTTTCCGCTTCTCCAATGGCCCGCGAACCCGCTTCGTTCCGGCTCGGTTCGTCGCATGCCCCCACGGGCAGGGTAGCCAGCGGACGGCATGGAACATATAATGAACATATGCCCGAGCTCCCTCTGCGTGAACGCCTCGAAATCCTTGCCGACGCGGCAAAATACGACGCTTCGTGCGCCTCGTCCGGTACGACCAAGCGCAACAGCAAGGGGGGCAAGGGGATCGGTTCGACCGAAGGGATGGGCATCTGCCACGCCTACGCACCTGACGGGCGCTGCATCTCGCTGCTCAAACTGCTGCTGACCAACCACTGCGTGTTCGATTGCCACTACTGTGTGAACCGCAAGAGCTCGAACGTGCGCCGCGCGCGGTTCACCCCCGAGGAAGTGGTCGATCTCACGCTCACCTTCTATCGGCGGAATTACATCGAGGGCCTGTTCCTCTCCTCGGGCATCGTTAAAAGCTCGAGCCACACGATGGAGCAGCTGATCCGCGTCGCCCGCACGCTGCGCGAGGTGCATGACTTCCGTGGCTACATTCACCTCAAGACTATCCCCGAGGCCGATCCGGAACTGGTGCACGAGGCCGGGCTCTGGGCAGACCGGGTCTCGATCAATGTCGAGTTGCCGACAGTGGCCGGCCTCGAACGCCTCGCGCCCGATAAGAATGCGGAGACTATCGGCGCGGCTATGGCCGATGTGCGCCAGGCGATCGCCGCCTCCAAGGACGAACGCAAGAGCCTGCGCCACGCTCCCCGGTTCGCGCCGGCTGGCCAGTCCACCCAGATGATTGTCGGCGCCGACGCGGCGAGCGATGCCGATATCGTCACCCGGGCCGCCACGCTCTACGATAACTATAGCTTGCGCCGGGTCTACTATTCGGCCTTCAGTCCGATCCCCGATGCAAGCGCCGTGTTGCCGCTCAAGCGCCCGCCGCTGATGCGCGAGCACCGGCTCTACCAGTCGGACTGGCTGATGCGGTTCTATGGCTATGCCCCGGCCGAAGTCGCCGCCGCTGCCGACCTGACGGGCATGCTTCCGCTCGACATCGATCCCAAGCTCGCCTGGGCGCTCAAACACCGTGAGAGTTTCCCGGTCGACGTCAACCGCGCGCCGCGCGAAGCCCTGCTGCGCATCCCTGGCCTCGGCGTGCGGGCGGTCAACGCTATTCTGCGCGCGCGCCGCCAGCGCCTGCTCCGGCTCGACGATGTCGCGCGGATGACCAGCTCCATCGCCAAGCTGCGCCCGTTCCTGATCGCCGCCGACTGGCGCCCGGTTGTGCTCGGCGACCGCGCCGACCTGCGCCCGTTGGTGGCGCCGAAGAAGGCCGAGCAGCTCGAACTGTTCGCGGCGTGACCGCACCGCTCGTCGCCGCGACGATCGGCGCCCCCGACGATTTCGAAGGCTGGCGAGAGGAAGCGCGGCGGCTGCTGATGGCGGGCGTGTCGCCTGAACACGTGGCGTGGGCCGAACCGAGCCAGTCGGCCGCCGACCTGTTCGCAACCGCCGACCCGCTCCTCGCGCCAGACGGTGCCGCCGCCGCCCGCGTGCCGCGCGCGTTCATCGAACAGGCCAAGCTGGCGATCCTCCACACCGACCCCGCGCGGCTCGCCTTGCTCTACCGGCTGCTTTGGCGACTCCAGTCGGCCCCCGGTCTCATGGCCGACGCCGCCGATCGCGATGTGCGCCGTTTGTCCGATTTGGCCCGCGCGGTGCGTCGCGACATTCACAAGATGCGCGCTTTCGTCCGCTTCCGCAGCGTTGTGGGCGAGGATGGCGCCGAGCATTTCGTGGCGTGGTTCGAGCCTACGCACCACATCCTGCGCGCAAATGCCGTGTTCTTCGTCAATCGGTTCGCACAGCTGCACTGGTCGATCCTGACCCCCCAGGGCGCACTCCACTGGGATGGGAAGATGCTGCGCGAGGGACCACCGGCTAACCGTGCTGATGCCCCCGCGGGCGATCCGGCCGAGGCGCTCTGGACCTCCTACTATGCATCGATCTTCAACCCCGCGCGTTTGAAGATCGGGGCGATGGTCAAGGAAATGCCCCGGCGATACTGGCGCAACCTGCCCGAGGCGGCGCTCATTCCCGAACTCATCGCCGGAGCGCAGGCACGCGAGCGGAGCATGGTCGAACACGGCGCACACGATTTTGGAGACCGGCCGCCGAGCCTGCCCGCGATCGCCGAAGCGATCCAGGCCTGCCGCCGCTGCCCGATCGGCTGCAACGGCACGCAGGCGGTCGCGGGCGAGGGCCGGCCCGGTGCCGCGCTGATGATCGTCGGCGAGCAGCCGGGCGATGTCGAGGAGCAGACCGGCCGGCCTTTCGTCGGGCCCGCCGGCAAGCTGCTGCGTTCGCACCTCGAAGACGCGGGAATCGCGAGCGAGCAGACGTGGATCACCAATGCGGTCAAGCACTTCAAGTTTACCCCGAAGGTGACGCCGCAAGGCGGCAAGCGCCGCCTTCACCAGTCGCCCACCGCGGGCGAGATCGATACCTGCCGCTGGTGGCTCGAAGGCGAGCGCGAACTGGTAAAGCCCCAGCTGCTGCTGGCGCTGGGCGCCAGTGCGGCACGTGGCATTCTCGGCAAGACCGTATCGGTCCAGCGCGAGCGCGGGCGGGGCAGGGTGCTGGCGGACGGGAGCGAGCTGTGGATCACCGTCCACCCCAGCTACCTTCTGCGCCTGCACGATCACGGTCGAGAGGCGGAAGAGGAACGCTTCGCGGCGGATCTGGCTGCGGTGGGCGAGCGCCTCGCCGAGCTGGCAGGATAAGCTGGACGATGCGTCCCGATCCTACCACGCCCTGCCTGCGGAGCGGCGAATGCCTTCGCACGCTTCCCCGAAATGCTAACCTTGCCTCAAAACCTCGCTGATCCGCCCATCCAGCATCGACACGCGAATGTCGGCCAACTCCGCAATCCCCGGATCGTGAGTCACGCAGACCACCGCGCGGCCCTGCTTGTGCGCCAGGTCGCGGAACAAGTCGACCACGCGCGCAGAATTGACACTGTCGAGATTACCCGTCGGCTCGTCGCCGAGCACCAGCACCGGATCGTTGGCCAGGGCCCGCGCGATCGCCACGCGCTGGCGTTCGCCGCCCGAGAGCCGGTCGGGCGATTTGAGCACCTTGTCGCCCAGTCCGACCGAGCCGAGCAGTTCGCGCGCCCGCGCCTCGGCCTCGGGCAGCGAGAGCCGCCCGAGCCGGCGGATCGGCAGCATCACGTTCTCCAGCGCGGTGAATTCGGGCAGGAGGAAATGGAACTGGAACACGAACCCGAACCGCTCGAGCCGGATGCGCGCGCGCTCGTCGCCCGAGAGCGGGGTCACCTCGCGCCCGTCGAGCAACAGGCGCCCGCTCGTCGGCCGGTCAATCAGGCCGAGCAGGTAGAGCAGCGACGACTTGCCGCAGCCCGATGGCCCGACAATCGCGGTAAACTTGCCCGGCTCGATAGCGAGGTCCGCATCCTTCACCAGCGTCACCGGCGGATCGCCCGGCAGATCGCGGCCGAGCTGCTCGGCAACGAGGACCGGGGCGGCGCCTTCGTCCACGTTCACACCGCCCCGCGCAGGATGTCGACCGGATCGACCTGCGCCGCCTTGCGGGCCGGCAGCCACGCGGCGAACGCCCCGGCAGCCAGCGAGGCGGCGGCGGCTATCAGGTATTGGCGGCTGCTGCGATCAAGCGGCAGCCGCTGCACGTCGCCCTGGATCGGGAATTCCAGGCTGCCAAGCACGCTCATCAGGCCGAACCCGAGGGCCCAGCCAAGCACCACGCCGACCAGCGCCAGCGCCATCCCCTCCATTACGAAGATCAGCTGCAGGTCGCCCTGGCTGAATCCGATCGAGCGCAGGATCGCGATGTCACGGCGCTTGTCGGCCACGCTGTTGGAGACCGCGGTGTAGATCCCGAAGCTCGCCACGAGCAGGATCGCGGAGACCACCGAATACATGATCACGTTGCGCGTCAGCAGCAGTCCGAGGAAATCGGCCGATCGCTCCTGCCACGATTCCGCCTTGTAGAAATAACGCTGCTCCAGCGTCTTGGCGACGTCCTGCGCGCTGTAGGGATCGGCCAGCTTGACCCCGATCCGGTTGATCACGAAGGGCCGGCCGAGCAGGGACTGGGCCTCGCGCAGCAGCATGTAGCCGGAGCCCGAACCCAGTTGCATCTGCCCACGCTTGAACAGGCCGACGATCTTGAGGTTGCGCGTGCCCCCGCGCGACGAAGTCGCCGCGACGATGTCGCCCATGCCGAGCGCGAGCCGCTGCGCCTGATCCTCGCCGATAATGACGCCGCCCTGCACGCGCTCGAGGTCGATCAGGCTGCCGGTGCGTAGCTTGTCGGAGATCGTGCTGACCCGCGTCTCGATCGACGGATCGATGCCGATAACCCCGAGCCCTTCCTCGCGCCCGCCGACACGCAGCGTGACCGCGCCCGACAGGCTCGGGCTACCGATCGCGCCGGGAATGCGATCGACTTCGCGCAGGATCGCCTGCCAATCCTTGATCCCGCGCACCTCGGTGCGGACCTTGTAGCCGTGAAGCTGCACCGCCGCCCCCTCCGCGCCGAACGCGGCAACTCCAGGCTGCGGCGGCGGGCTGCGGCGCTCGTCGTAGATGATGATGTGCGGGGCGGTGTCGATCAGGGTCTTGATGAAGTCGGCCTGGCTGCCGACCATCAGCGCCGAGACGGCGAGGAAGAACCCCACCCCCACTGCGACCCCGCTGGTGGCGACCAGCGTCTGGCGGCGGCGCATCAGCAGGTGCTTGGCCGCGATGTGGATCAGGAGGCCCAGTCGGAGCGTCATCTCCGCCCTGCCACCCTACTTCGCCGCCTTGACCCGCTGGCCCTCGGCCAGGCTGCCCGGAGCCTTGTCGATCAGCGTATCGGCGCCGGTCACCCCGGCAAGGATCTCGACCGCCTCGCTGCCCTGGATACCGGTGCGCAAGTCCACCCGGTGCGCGCGCCCGTCGCGCACGACCCAGGCCTTGCCGCCGGCGACGGCGGTGGCCGGAACCAGCAGCGCGCGGTCCTTGCGGCGGGTGACGATGTTGACTTCGAGGCTCAGGCCGAGCGGCAGGTTGGCGGCCCCGGTCGGTAGCAGCCGCACCCGGAATGCCCGCTGGGTCGGGTCGCCGCCGGGGGTGATCTCGGCCACTCGCGCCGGGATCGCCTTGCCCGGCCAGGCATCGCTCGACATCAGCGCTTCCTGGCCCAGGCCGACGCGGGCGATGTCGCGCTCGTCGATGGTTGCGGTGATCCGGATCCGGGCCGGATCGCCGAGCTGCGCCAGCACGCGCGTCGGCGTCGCCAGTTCTCCGGGCTCGACGTCGCGCTTGGTCACGATCCCGTCGATCTCGGCGCGGACCACCAGTTGCTCCCGCCGCGCCCCCGCGGTTGCCTCGGCGGCGCGCGCGGCGTCGGCGTTGGCCACGGCCTGGTCGCGCGCGGCCTTGGTCACCCAGCCCTGGCGGAACAGGGTGCCGGTGCGCTGCTCGGTCTGCTCGGCGGCGCGGCGCTGCGCTGCGGCCTGGGCGGAGAGGGCCCGCTGCTCGTCGTCGGCGAGGAGAAACAACGGCTGCCCACGCGTGACCCGCTGGCCTTCCTCGACCAGAACCCGCTCCACCGGCGCAGTGATCCGCGCCTGCACCGAAACCGGCTGCTGCGCCTCGACGAACCCGGTGCCGTAGACCAGCTCGACCGCCGGGCCATAGTGCGGCTTTGTCAGCGTGACCGCCACCGCCTGCGAGCGCCACAGCCAAGCGCCCCCGGCGGCAGCCGCCGCCACCAGCACGGCGATGACCAGCGCGGCTTTCGGGAGTCTCATGGCATGTCTCTAGACCCCGCCGCTACGGATGCACAATCCGCAACCGGGCGGAGCGAGCCGCTATCCCCGGCTTAGACTGGCTCCAGCGCATAGCCGGCCGAGCGCACCGTGCGCACCGGATCGGGCGCTTCGGCCAATTCGATGCCCTTGCGCAGCCGGCGGATATGCACGTCCACCGTACGCAGTTCGATGTCGCTGTCGTTACCCCACACTGCATCGAGCAACTGCCCTCGCGAGAACACCCGGCCCGGGTGCTCCATGAAGTGGCGCAGGAGGCGGAACTCGGTCGGCCCGAGCGAGAGCACCTGCCCGCGCCGGGTCACCCGGTGCGCGGTCGCGTCGAGCGTGAGGTCGCCAACGGTCAGCACCTCGCCGGCCAGCGCCGGCCGGATGCGGCGCATAATCGCGCCGACCCGCGCCAGCAGCTCGCGCGGGGAGAACGGTTTGGTGACGTAATCGTCCGCGCCGGTCTCGAGCCCGCGCACCCGATCGTCCTCGGCTCCGCGGGCGGTCAGCATGACGATGGGCACGTGCGCGGTCGTCTTGTCGCGGCGCAGGCGGCGGCAGACCTCGATCCCGCTGGTGCCCTCGATCATCCAGTCGAGGATGACTACGTCGGGCGTATCCTCACGCGCCAGTAGCAACGCCTCGTCGCCGTCGTCGGTCTGGGTGACCTCGTAGCCCTCGGCACCAAAGCGGAAGGCGATCAGTTCGGCCAGTGCGGCGTCGTCCTCGACCAGCAGGAGCTTGCCCCGGGCCATGTCAGGCTGGTCCGCTGGCAACCGTGTCGCGCTCGTCGCGGTCGGTCAGGGTGGTGCCCGTCGCGGCATAATAGACCATCTCGGCGACATTCGTGGCCTGGTCGCCAATCCGCTCGACGTTGCGGGCGACGAACAGCAGTTCGGCCGCACTGGTGATCGAAGCGGGGTTCTCCATCATGTGGCTGACGAGGTTGCGGAAGATCGAATCGTAGAACGCATCGACCTTGTCGTCGCGCGTCACCACCTCGCGGGCGAGCGCCGGATCGCGCGCGGCGAAGGCGGTCATCACGTCGTGGACCATCTCGCCGGCGATCTCCGCCATCGCCGGGATCAGGGTGAGCGGCTCGAACTTGCGGCGGTTCTCCACGCGCATCGCGCTCTTGGCAATGTTCTTGCCATAGTCGGCGATCCGCTCGAGCACCCCGGCGATCTTCAACGCGGCGATCACCTCGCGCAGGTCGTCGGCCATTGGGGCGCGCAGTGCGATGACCCGGACGGCAAGCTTGTCGACCTCGGCTTCCAGCGCGTCGATCCGCTTGTCGCGCGCGATCACCATGTTGGCGAGTTCCTCGTTGCCTTTGACGAGCGCGTCGATCGCCTCGTGCAGCGCCACTTCGGCCAGCCCGCCCATCTCAGCGATCAGGCCGCGCAGCCGGGTGATGTCATCGTCAAAGGCCTTGACGGTATGTTCCTGGGCCATGGGCCACCTTCCTTCGTCAGCCGTAGCGGCCGGTGATGTAGTCCTTGGTGCGCTCTTCGCGGGGCGCGGTGAAGATTTCGCTGGTCTTGCCGTACTCGACCATCTTGCCGAGGTGGAAGAAGGCCGTGCGCTGCGAGACGCGCGCCGCCTGCTGCATCGAGTGCGTGACGATGACGATCGCGTAGTTGCCCTTGAGCTCGCCGATCAGCTCCTCGATCTTGGCGGTCGCAATCGGGTCCAGCGCCGAGCACGGCTCGTCCATCAGGATCACCTCTGGATCGACTGCGATCGCGCGGGCGATGCACAGCCGCTGCTGCTGGCCGCCGGAGAGCGCCGTTCCGCTGTCGGCGAGGCGGTCCTTGACCTCGTCCCACAGCCCTGCGCGCTTGAGCGAGCGCTCGACGATCGCGTCGAGCTCCGACTTGCTGCCCGACAGCCCGTGGATGCGCGGGCCATAGGCCACGTTCTCGTAAATCGACTTGGGGAACGGGTTCGGCTTCTGGAACACCATGCCGACCCGCGCGCGCAGCTGCACCACGTCCATGCCCGAGCGGTAGATGTCCTCGCCGTCGAGCGTGATCTCGCCCTCTACCCGCGCATTGGCGATGGTGTCGTTCATCCGGTTGAGCGTGCGCAGGAATGTGCTCTTGCCGCAGCCCGAGGGCCCGATGAACGCGGTCACGTATTCGGTCGCGATGTCGATCGAGACGCTGTCGAGCGCCTGCTTGTCGCCATAGAACACCGAGACGTCGCGCGCGGTGATCTTGGCCTCGACCGGGTCCAGTTCGTGATACGTCGTCATGTCACCAGCGCTTTTCGAAACGGTTGCGCAGATAGATGGCAAGGCCATTCATCGCGAGAAGGAACAGGAGCAGCACGATGATCGCCGCGCTCGTCCGTTCGACGAAGCCGCGGTCGATCTCGTCGGACCACAGGAAGATCTGCACCGGCAGCACCGTGGCGGGCGAGGTGAGCCCGTCGGGCGGGCTGGCGACGAAGGCGCGCATGCCGATCATCAGCAGCGGCGCGGTCTCGCCCAGCGCGCGGGCCATGCCGATGATCGTGCCGGTGAGAATGCCCGGCAGGGCCAGCGGCAGCACATGGTGGAACACCACCTGAATACGGCTCGCGCCGATCCCCAGTGCGGCGTCGCGGATGGAAGGCGGAACCGCCTTGATCGCGTTGCGCCCGGATATGACGATCACCGGCATCGTCATCAGCGCCAGCGTCATGCCTCCGATCAGCGGGGCCGAGCGCCAGTTGGGAAACAGCCCGAGGAACACCGCCAGGCCGAGCAGGCCGAAGATGATCGAGGGCACCGCGGCGAGATTGTTGATCGAGACCTCGATCAGGTCGGTCCAGCGGGTCCGGGGCGCATATTCCTCGAGATAGACCGCCGCCAGCACGCCGATCGGGAAGGCGAGCGAAAGCGTGACCAGCATCGTCAGGATCGAGCCCTTGAGCGCGCCCCAGATGCCCACATCCTGCGGGCTCGTCGCGTCGCCGCGGCTCAAGAATCCGGGGTCGAAGTGGGTCGCGAGGTTGCCGCCGGCGGCGAGAGCGCGGGCGTGCGACACGGTTTCCGGCGTGCCTTCGCCGCGCAGGCCTCCGGCGAGGTCGCCTGATGCGGGGAGCCATGCGTCGATCTTCTGCGTGAGCAGTGCCGGGTCCCTGGCGATGCGTTGCGCCAGCTCGCGCCAGGCGCCGTCCAGCGCCAGCCGCGCGCCGCCTGCGCCGTAGGCCCGCTCCAGTTCGCTGTCGAGCAGTTGCGGCAGCCCGGCGGTTTCCAGCACCCGCACCGGATCGCCCTGCGCGAGCTGCGCCGGATCGACCTGGAGCACGCCGCTGGCGAGATCGACGGGCACGCGCAGCTCGGCGCGCTTGAACCCGCCGATGCCGTTGGCAGTCATCGTCAGCAGGAGGAAGGCCAGCACGAGGGCAGCGAAGGCCACCGCCGCCATGCCGGCAATGCGGAACAGCCGGTCGGCGCGGTGGCGCCGGGCGAGCTGCGTGGCGAGGCGCGCGGCCTTCAACTCGCGTTCGAGGCGCGCATGCTCAGTCATAGGCTTCCCGGTACCGCTTGACGACGTGCAGCGCGATGAAGTTGAGGCTCAGTGTGACGAGGAACAGCACCATCCCGAGGGCGAATGCGCCCAGCGTGGCCGGATGGTCGAAGCTGCCTTCGCCGGTCAGCATGGCAACGATCTGGTAGGTCACCGTAGTCATGCTTTCGAACGGGTTGGCCGATAGCCGCGCGGTGGCGCCGGCGGCCATCACGACGATCATCGTCTCGCCGATCGCGCGGCTGACCGCGAGCATGATCCCGGCCACGATCCCCGGCAGCGCGGCGGGAATCAGCACCTTGCGGATGGTCTCCGCGGTCGTCGCGCCCATCGCCAGGCTGCCGTCGCGCAGTGCCTGCGGCACCGCGGCGATCGCATCGTCGGCCATCGAGGAGACGAACGGGATGATCATGATCCCCATGACCAGCCCCGCGGCCAGCGCGCTCTCGCTCGAGGCACTGGCGATGCCGATCGACTGGCCAAAGTCGCGCACCGCCGGGGCCACGATCAGCGCGGCGAAATAGCCGTAGACCACGGTTGGTACGCCGGCGAGGATCTCGAGCAGCGGCTTCATTACCTTGCGCAGACCCGGGCTAGCGTACTGGGTCAGGAATACCGCGCTCATCAGTCCGACCGGGATGGCCACGATCATCGCAATCACCGCGCCGATGAAGATCGTTGCCCAGAACAGCGGCACGGCGCCGTAGTTGTCGCCGGTCACCGTGGCGACCGGCGCCATCGGATCGGGCTGCCAGTGACTGCCCAGCAGGAAATCGGCCGGGTTGACGAGCTGAAAGAACCGGATCGTCTCGAACAGCAGCGAGAAGAAAATACCGAAGGTGGTGAAGATCGCCACGAGCGAAGTCGCCGCCAGCAGCACCATAACCCCACGCTCGACCGAGCTGCGCGCCGTGAACCCCGCTTTGACGCGGGTGAATGCGAAGCCGCCCCCGGCCGCGGCGAGCAGCAGCGTGACGAGAGCGCCGATCAGCCCGAACCGGCCGAGCGCGGTCCGGAACGGCTCGACCAGCGCCTTGGCCGCGGGGTTGAACACGCCCGATGCGTGGCCGGTCGCGACCGCCTGTGCCTCGGCCAGGATGCGATCGCGCTGGAAGCCGAACGCAGGCAGGTTCGCCGCCGCGGGATCGGCCAGTACCTGGTGCAGCGCCAGCCCGGGCGAAACGCTCGCCCAGACCAGCGCGAAAACCAGCGCCGGCAGCACCGTCCACAGCGCGACGTACCAGGCATGGTAGCCGGGCAGCGAGTGCGCGCGAATACCGCCGGGCGCGCGGGTGAACCCGCGAGCCCGAGCCCGTGCCGCGAGCCAGCCGAACAGGCCAAACGCGAGCACGAGCAGCAGTGGTGCAACCGGCGACATCAAGGCAGTCTCTGGGCTCCTTCAGGCCTTACTTGAGGTCGGCGCCGTTCAGCGAGGGGAACTCGCTAGCGGCCTTGGCGTTCGCGGCCAGCTTGTCGGCCGGCATGACGATCAGGCCCTGCTTGGCGAGCGGTCCGTCCTTGCCCCACGACTTGGCCCACTCCGCCACGAATTCCTTGAGGCCCGGAATGGCCTCGAGGTGCGCCTTCTTCACGTAGATATAGAGCGGACGCGCGCCCGGATAGGTGAAGTTCGAGATGGTGTCGTAGGTCGGCACCACGCCCCCCATGGTCAGCGCCTTGAGCTTGTCGAGATTGCTCTCGAGGTACGAATACCCGAAAATGCCGACCGCCTGCGGGTTGGTGCCGATCTTCTGGACGATCAGGTTGTAGTTGTCCGAGGTGTCGGCATAGGCGCCATCGGTCCGCAGGTCGCCGCAGATCGCGTCGAACTTTTCCTTGTTCGCGTCCTTCAGCGCCTTGGTCGGGGCGTCGGTCTCGCAGCCTTTGACGAGGATGAGCTCCTTGAGCGCGTCACGCGTGCCGGAGATCGTCGCCGGGCCGTAGACCATGATCGGAACCGCCGGGAAGGCGGGGTTCACGTCATGCCAGGTCTTGGCGGTGTTGGGCTTGCCGAACGGATTGGCCGCGATCGCCTTGTAGACGTCCACCGGGGTGAGGGCGAGGGTCGGGCCGTTCTGGGCGGTGGCGAAGGCGATCCCGTCGATGCCGACCTGGATTTCGGCGATGTCGGTCACGCCGTTCTTCTGGCAGTCCTCGAACTCGCTCTTCTTGATCCGGCGCGAGGCGTCCGCGATGTCCGGGTGCTGCGGGCCGACACCGGCGCAGAACAGCTTCATGCCGCCGCCCGTGCCGTTCGTTTCGACGATGGGCGACTTGAAGCCGGCGTTGTCTCTGGCGAAGTTCGCGGCAACGATCTTGGCGAACGGATAGACGGTGGACGAGCCCACCGCGCGGACCTGATCGCGCGTGCCGCCCGAGTTGCCGCCGCATGCGGCAAGGGTGGCGCACAGGGCAGTGGCCGCGGCGAGCTTGAGAGTAGTCTTGTTCATCACCTTAGTGCTCCAATGGCAGTGGCGTTGGCCTGCCTCTGTTGAAGTTCGGTGACAGTTTCATGACACGCATGTGGCGAGGCTCGTCAGCGCGCCCGGAAGGTGACGGTAACCGTCGTGCCCACGCCCAGCTTGCTTGCGATGTCGAGCTGGCCGCGGTGGCGCTCTACGATGTGCTTGACGATCGCCAGGCCCAGGCCCGTGCCGCCCGAAGCGCGGCTACGGCCGGGGTCGGCGCGGTAAAACCGGCGCGTGAGGTGGGGCAGATGCTCGGGCGCGATGCCCTGGCCGTGGTCGGTCACGCTCAGCCGCGGTCCGGCCGCCTCAACCGTCAGCGCGACGTCCACCGGCACCACCGCGTCACCATATTTCAGCGCATTGTCGATAAGGTTGCGGACCAGCTGCTCGAGCTGTGCGCGGTCCCCGGTCAGGGTGACCGGCGCATCCGGCACGCTCACCGCGATTCGCTCCTTGCCGGCAAGCGCCGCTGCCTCGCCCGCGACCTGCCGGACCAGCCCGCCAAGATCGATCGCTTCGCTCGGCAGCTCGTGTTTCTCGGCCTCGACCTGGCTCAGCGAGAGCAAGTCCGTCACCAGCGCCTCCATCCGCCGCGCCTCCCGCAGCACGGTCTGGAGGAATCGGGCCGAGGTCTTCGGGTCGACTGGGGCATCGCCCTCGGCCAACGTCTCGACGTAGCCGATGATCGCTGCCAGGGGCGTGCGCAGCTCGTGGCTGGCGTTGGCGACGAAATCCGTGTGCGCCCGGCTCACGTCGGCTTCTGCGGTGCGGTCGTGGAATTCGATCAGGGAGGTAGCTCCCGCCGCATCGGCGGGATCGATCTGCCGCCGGGTGAGCTGCCACAGGCTGCGGGCGCCCACGAACCCGGTGATAGCCAGGCTTTCGCCATCGCCCATGGCCAGCAGCCGCAGCGCCTCGGGATGGCGCAACGCGATCCGCGCGTCCTGCCCAACGATGTGGCTGCCGAGCAGCTCGCGCGCGGCCTTGTTGGCGACCGTGATTCGCTCGCCCGCAAGAATCACCAGCGGCAGCCCGATCCGCTCGAGCGAGGCCTGCTGCGCCTGCTCGCGCAGCTGCGCGGTATCGACCCGCACCGGCGCTGCCTCGGGCTCGGGCCGGACCAGCCACAACGAGCCGAGCCACACCCCGAACACGGCCAGCGAAAGCCACCAGCCGGCGCCCCCCAGCAGCAGTCCGATAGCCCCGGTCGCGGCCAGCGCGATGCCGGGCCACGGAAGCAAGGAACGGGAGGTCGGCCGCAGCGTCATCGTCGCCCCCTTAGCCGCGCCAAGCATTGCTGACCAGCGACGGAAAGAAAGGTCCGAAAGGGAGGCAGTTGGACCGCGGCAGGGAAGCGGCGCTGCTACGCTGCGGGCGAGGGCGGTGAGGCGCTGCCCACGCGCACAGACACACATTCCAGCGGGGCATCGGCATGGCAACAGCAACCACCGGCTCATCAAGCGTCGCGTTTTCCAGCTCCGCGGCTGCGGCCAACTTGTCGCAAACGCTCACTGAAGGCGGGCCCACCTCGTCCTATCTCGTCACCTTCGACGTGCTGAAGGCCAGCGGCGGTGGCCCCAAGGCGCAGCTCTGGTCGGTGGATGATGGCGCGAAGGGGAATGACAATCCCGCCGTCCCCATCACCAACAAGGCCTTCGCCGGGTACAATACCGATCTGCTCTGGCAGGATGCCGTCGGCGCCGTGCAGCGCAGCGCAGCCGGCGCCTCCTTCTGGGTCACCGCCGCGGGCGAAGTGAAATACGATGCCTCGATGCTCGCCGGCCAGATCAACGCGCTGGCCCTGGGCGAAACCTTCATCGATACGATCGAATACGCGATCCGGCTAGCCAACGGCACGTTGTCGGTTGGCCACCTCACGGTGAATATCGCGGGCACGAACGACGCGCCGGTCATTACCAGCGAAGCGCAGGCGGCCGCGGTGCAGGAGGACATCACGGTCGTCGCCACCGGCCAGATCACCGCGACGGACTCCGATCACGGCGCCACCGCGGAATTTTCCGGCGATGCTACTGGCGCCTATGGCGCCTTCGCAGTCGATCCGCTCACCGGCCGGTGGACCTACACGCTCGACAACGCCGATCATCAGGATCTCGCCGGCGGCGAAGTCCACAACGAAACTTTCACCGTCACCGTAACCGACGATCATGGCGCAACTGCCACGCAGGACGTCATCATCACGGTCAGGGGGACCGACGATCCCTCGGTCATCCTCCCCGGCGGCAACACTGGCACGGTCACCGAGGGCTCATCTGCCCCCGCCACCGGTGACCTGCAAAGCACCGACATCGACTCTCCGGCAGACCAGTGGATCGCCGCGACGGTCGCCGGCCCCGGCCACTACGGCACTTTCACGGTCGGCGCCGACGGGCAGTGGACTTACGTGCTCGATCCGGAGAACCCGCTCGTCGATGCTCTCAACGACCATGACACGCTGAATGACAGCTTCGTCGTCCAGACGGCTGATGGTTCAGTCCGCCACCGTCTCGATCACGATCAACGGCCGTACCGATTTTGTCCCAGACCCGGCCGATCATGACGATCTGGGCGATCCCGGCCTGAACCGCATCGTTGACCATGCCGCCAGTTCGACCATCTATGGCGGCGCGGGGAACGACACGATCTTCGGCAACAACGGGGATGACCGAATCTACGGCGGCTCGGGCGACGATGTGCTGTGGGGGCAGGCCGGCAACGACACGCTCTATGGGGGCAGCGGAAACGATCAGCTGCTCGGTCGCCTGATGAAGGACGTGCTTGTCGGCGGTCTCGGCAACGATACGATCGAGACCGGCTTCGGCAACGACATCGTCGGCTACGCCTCCCTCGACGACGGGCTCGACGTCATCACGGATTTCGACCCCGCGCATGACCAGATCGATCTCTCCGCGATCGACGCCGATCCGCTCGCGCCCGGTGATCAGCTTTTCGCATTCACGGGCGTTGTGCCGACGGCACATGGCGTCTGGTTCGAATACTTCGCCGGCGCGAGCAACCCAGACGGAACCTTCGGCGCCACCTTCGTGCACCTCGACGCCACCGGCGACACTGTTGCCGACCTGACCATCCAGCTCGAAGGCAACATCGCCCCGACAGCGGGCGATTTCATCCTCTAGCGCAGAGGGCTGTGGCAAGGGAGGCGGGGGCTGCCATTGCGGTCCGATCCGAGCGCTCCTTCGACGTCGTCGAACGATGCAGCTTCGCCGTAAAGCCAAGATTCCTCCTCATTTTTGCGCAGCACAAACGGGGAGGTGGCCGTCGCCGTTGGCGGCTGACGGAGGGGCACGCTGGCTTCGTTGACCCATGCCCAAGAACTCGGACTCTGGACACGCGTCGGCCACGCCCGAACAACGCACCCCGCACCCCGCACCCCGCACCCCGCACCCCG
>Ga0068859_100003812_pt1 | contig 15389 bp, 15 predicted proteins | sample KBSSwiS22_FD_66585 | JGI IMG/M metagenome (GOLD analysis project Ga0068859, IMG submission 66585) | Switchgrass rhizosphere microbial communities from Kellogg Biological Station, Michigan, USA - KBS Switchgrass S2-2 | ecosystem: Host-associated > Plants > Roots > Rhizosphere > Soil ...
CGCAAGATGAAGAAGGCGCAAAAGTACGCGCCGCGCATGAAAGAACTGCAAGAGAAATTGAAGAGCATGAAGCAGAGCGACCCCAGGATGAAAGAGTTGCAGATGGAGCAACTTCGCCTGATGAAGGAAGCGAATCCCCTCGGTGGATGCTTGCCTTTGCTGATTCAGATGCCGTTTCTTTTTGCGCTTTATACAGCCATCACGATCTCGATCGACTTTCGCCAGGCATCGTTTCTTTGGATTCCCGATTTATCGAGCCCGGAACCTTTCTTTCTCTACTTCCTGAGACTGCTGCCAATCCTCTTCACCGGATCGATGGTGGTCCTGCAACTGTTGACGCCCCAGCCTTCGGCTGATCCGCTGCAGCGCAAGATGATGGCCATCGGCATGCCGCTCTTCATGCTTTACATTTTGTGGAGCGCGCCTTCCGGACTTCTGCTCTATTGGTTAGTCGGAAACATCGTCGGCTTCCTCCAGCAGATGATGATCAATCGCTTGACGAAGGAAGAAGATCCACCGCCGGATGATCAGGGCGCAAAGAAAAAGCCGCCGAAGAAATTGAAACCGGCTGAAGCTTGAGAAAACTGACAGGATTGACAGGAAATTAATCCACAGATTACGCAGATTTCACAGATAGGGTAAGAAGAAAGACCGCGTTGGTTGGCGCGGTTTTTCTTTTTGCTTCAGCGAATGTTAATGAGTCCTTTTCTCTTATCTGTGTAATCTGCGTAATCTGCGGATTCTAAACGGTCAGTGATTTGTATCTTGAAAATCCTGGCGATACTCTTCTCACTGAATCCGCGCCACTCCATTTCCAGGTTTGGGAAACTTCACGAACACTAAAGGATCGTGTCCGGGAATGACCAGGTCCGCTCGTGAGGCAATTTGCTTCATGCGGTCCTGAGCCTGCAAATTTGAATCAGCGTCGAAAGTCTGCGCGATCGGCACATGCTTTTCCAGGTTCTCGTACAGGTACATGTTGTCTGAAGCGATGATCGCGGTTCCGCCCGCAGTGCGAACGCCTACATACTGCGACGCAAAGGTGTGTCGTCCGCCGGTGTAGACCCGGATGCCGTCGATAATCTCGTGGTCATCACCATCCACCAGGTTCACCTGATTCTGCGTATTCAGTTTCACGATCGTCAGCACATCTTCCGGTTCAATGCCACCGTGCTTTCCTCCGGCCTGCCAGGCCGCGCCGGTGTAGTACGCGTATTCCTCTTTCTGAATCCAAATCTTCGCTTTGGGAAATAAGTCCATGCCGTCAGCGTGGTCCCAGTGCATGTGTGTAATCACGACGTCCGTGATGTCGGCCGCTGAGAGTCCCAGCTTCGCGATTGCTTCAGAAGCTTTGATGAGATTCTGAATGCCTTTTCCTTTCACCACGTTCTCGTGATAACAGCCGGTGTCGACCAGGATGTTTTTTCCGCCGGGACCTCGCAACAACCAGACCATCATCTGCAAGTCGATCTTCCGATCTTTGTCCGCGCCGGCCAGCAACGCCGACACTGGAAAGTTCGGATAGATTCCGTAACTAAGCGCATAAACTTCGTAAGTCGCACCCGAAGAAGTTTGCGAACGCAGGGAACTCGGCAACATCACGATGATGACCAGAGAAAACGCGATTAGAAGTTGACGCATGACAAGGTTTCCTCCGACGAATGGGAAATAGACAGGCGGTACGCACGCCTCCGGCGTGCTGAAGTTGGTCACTCTCAGGCAACACGCGGAAGCGTGCGTACCGCCTCTCAGATTTACCGAATTGACAGGATGATTATAGGTTTGAGGGTTGTTCCATGATTGAATCTGTAAATCCTGTCAATCATGTCTATTTCTTCCCAGTTCTTTTCTTTGCTTCCTGACGCTCAACCTGGTAATGCAATCTCAAAACTCCATCCGAAAACTTCTTCGTTGACAGTAATTTCAAAGGCACGGTGCGTTGGCGCGGCGCAATCAACGGAATGCCTTCGCCGATGAATGTCGGAATCACGTGAATGATGAACTCGTCGATCGCGCCGGCATCCAGAAACGAGGCAATGATGCCGCCGCCGCCCATCATCCAGATGTCTTTGCCTTTCTGAGTTCGCAGGCGTCTGGCAAATTTGTTGATCGGCTCGGTCACGAACTCGAATCCATCGATGACTTTCTTCGGCGGCTTCCGGGAAAAGGCGTAGCTCTTTATGGGGCCATACATGTCCGGAGCGGCCTTACCTTCTTTCTGAAACTTCAGAAGCGTGTCGTAGGTCTTGCGTCCCCACAGAATCGTGTCGATCGATTTGAAGAATTTCATCATGCCGTAATCGCCGGCCGTCTCCGGACGATCCAACCAATCGACTGCGCCGTCCTTGCGAGCAATAAAGCCGTCGGCGCTGGTGGCAATGTAAACAATGATTTTTCGGTGACTTGGCATCTCTCTTTTATGACATCCACGTCGGGACGCTGGCCTCTACGTTCCACCGCCCCTCTTTCTTGCGCAGTAGGACGTATCGACCCTCGCCATAAAGTGATCCACGCATCCAGGCCGTTGAAACAAAAGCCTCGTCGCCTGCGCGATTGAATCCGGCCCTTGAAAACCTGATATAGCCATTCGAGTGAGGGAACATTCGATAGAACGTCTTCCAGTCCTCTTCAAGCTCGATCATGTCAAACAGGCTCTCTATCTTTTTGTAGGGTACGATTTGAAATTTGACGTTCAGCTTAAATAATTTTTGTAATGCCACACTCTTCCGGTTGCGTTCGACGTAACTGTCCAACGTCTCCTGCGAAGGGAAAGGTTCAGCGCGAACGGAATACTGGAAGCGGGGCATCACCTGGTCTTTCTGTTCTTGGCTGACTTCACAGCAAGTAGGCGTGGTAACGACCACCAAACTTATGCCGTCGTTCAAGTAGTTTTTTGAGATGATTGCGGAGTAAACGGAATACTCCTCGCTTTCGAGCAAATCTTTGGGAGCCTTGGCCGCGAAAGCAGCAGGCGGGAGCAGAACCGCGACCAATGATAAGACCGGGATGAACCTTCTCAACGACGAAATCCCCCAGCGATAATGTTTATCGGATCGTGATTGTCATTTTATACCGCGCCGTGCCTTTGACTGTGGTCGGTCGAGAAACCTTTAGAAAATACTCGCCCGTCGCCGGCAGCGGCTTTGAGTAATCATAGTTACAATCGTATTTCAATCCTGGATTGACGCCATCCGGCCCTTTGAGGTCGAAACAGGACGACTTCACGGGCGTCGAAGTCAGCTTGATCGTTAATTGCTGACCTTGCCTGGCCGTGAGAGTGTACTCGGCTTCTTCATCGCCGCGAACGACGCCATTGATGGTCGTGCTGGTCGTGCCTCGTTTGAATTCAATCTTGAGCGGTTCGGCTTTGCCGCCATTTTGCGCGAATGCGGGCGCGGCGCAGAGGAGGAAGACAACGAAGCAGCCGCAGATGAATGCGGATTTGCGCAGATACGAAACCAAAATGGATTTGACTTGAGGCATAACCCGGCTCTCCTTGTAGAACTTTATGGAGTGCGCCGACTTGTCGGCGCTTTGTTTACTCTCGCGCAACGTGTTGCCGCAGAACCGGAAAAGCGACGTCAAGCCGCCGCACTCCAAAACTAATTCAACTTCATCAACATCACCGCGGCCAGCGTCTCGATCCCGTCCCAGAGATTTTGCAGTCGCAGGTTTTCGTTTTCGGCGTGCTGGTTGTTGTCGTAATTCACAATCGGCACGGTTATGGTCACGGTCCTGAGGCGCTCGGTGATAATTGAGAGCGGCAGACTGCCTCCGGCAGTCGGCAACTTCACGATCGGATCCTTCGAAGTTGATTGGACAGCCTTGATGACTGCAATTGAGACCGGCAGATCCATCCGCGTGCGTTCGGCGTTGTAGCCGCCCTTCCGACTGTTGACCCTGGCGATCAAAGCATTCTGTTTTCTCTCTGCTTCGGTAGGATCTCGATCCGTAACAAAGAATCCCTGTTTGCGAATATGATCGATTAAGTGCTGTACCTGACGCTGATGATCGTTTCCTTTCACCAGTCTCAAGTCGAGCACGACTGAAGCCGTGGTCGGAATTACGTTACGGGCCAGCGTGCCGACGTCACCGCTGCTGATGCCGTTGATATTCAGCGACGGTTCGTTAATCAACTCCATCAGGAGCTTGCCGTTTCCCTCGGTGCGCGCCAATCCGAGTTGGGCTCGCAACTCATCGTCATAAGCAGGCGCCTCGGCGATCGCCCGGCGCTCGGCATCGCCCAAAGGCTCAACGCCATCGTACCAGCCGGCGATCGTCACGCGACCGCTGTCATCCTTCATCGAAGCCAGGAGTCGCGCCAAAGTCATCGCCGGGTTCGGCACCCAGTTTCCGTAATGCCCACTGTGCAGCGGCCGTTTCGCGCCATAGACGGTGACGTCAACATTCTGATCGCCGCGCACCCCAAAGACCACCTCCTTACGGCCTGATTGGTGCACTGGTCCATCACAAATGATCCACGCATCAGATTGCAGCAGCTCTTTATTTGAGTCGATGATTTCTCCCAGGTGCGCCGACCCCGCTTCTTCTTCACCTTCAAATAAGAATTTGAGATTGACTGACGGCGTGAGTTTCTGGGCCCGGAGCGCGTCGAACGCAGTGAGGATTCCCATCACGCCAGCCTTATCATCCGACGCCCCGCGTGCATAGAGTCGCCACTCAGAATTAATCTCACCAGTCGCCGGGAGAGAAACAATTAGCCCGCCTGATTCCAACGCGGCGCTGCGCCAGGTCGGTTGCCACGGCGGCGACGCGGTCCATTGTTTCGGATCAACGGGCTGACCATCGTAATGCGCGTACAGTATGATCGAGCGGGTCGCGCCCGGCACTTTCCATTCGCCATAAACCGCCGGCGGCGTGTCTTTCGATTTGGCTTCCAGCAGCCGGGGATTCAGCCCTCTACGCTGCATCATCTCTAAAATGAATTGAGAGTTGCGACGGATATTTGCAGTGTCGGAAGCAATGTTGGGAATCGCCAGCAGTTGCGTAAATTCATCGAGGATTTGTCGCTCGTGCGCGCGACGATATTCGCGAACAGGAACTTGTGAGCGAATAACGGTGACCATTGCCAGGATAACGAAAAGGTAACCCAGCATGAACCTGATTGATCGACTAGGCATGGTACTCGGTAGTGCGCTACGACAAGACGAGGAAAGACGCTTCAGGGTCGTCATAAAAATCACTGACAGCGAGAAAGTTTTGACGCAATAATTCCTCAACTTCCTGGGTTGAACAATTTCCCAATCTTACCCAAACGAGTTTTGGCGGATGGCCGAACACAAAACTTCTTTGATGAAGATCCGAGTCCTTGGAAACGATAACGAAATCATTCTGTTTCGCGTACTGCCATACAAACGGATCATCAGCCGATTTTAAGCCAACGTCACGGACGTGGATGGAATCAGGAAAGAGTTCAGCAAGCCGATGCGGAAGTTTGGGTGACAGATTTTCATCGAAAAGAAGTTTCACGCAGCGGGTACTGTAATAAGTTTTCTTTCACGGTCAGCGGCAAAAGCGATGCAAGCCTTGAGATCCTCGCGAGTAAGATCGGGAAAGTCCTCAAGAATTTGCTCTTCCGTCATGTCGGAGGCTAGATATTCCAGCACCTCGTACACCGTGATCCGCAATCCGCGCACGCAGGGCTTACCACCTCGCTTGTTCGGTTCGATCGTGATGTAATCATGATAATTCATGACTTCAGATTACGGCTCGCTCGCTTGCCAGGTCAAGACTATGAATTGTTCAGTGCATACCGTTCGCGCAGCACGTTCATCGATGACGCATCTGCCCGTCTAAAACGAGAGCACCAGTGGCGCACCACAGCCAACAATGAAATCAAGGCCGGAAATAGGCCGCGGATAAACGCGGATTGACGTGCTTTTGAATAAGACAACATTTGACTCGATTTCTAATTGATTTGATCTGAGCTTCGCCTCAAAGAAAGCCTTTCATTCACACCGGGCTTTAGCCCGGTGTCAGTTTGGCAACAAATTAGGAAACCGTTTCAACGGTTTCCCTGTCTGCGGTTGGCGTAAGCCCAACGTATTAAGCAACCCCGGTGTTCGCGCACAAGTGAAACCGTTAAAACGGTTCCGCGTTTCTTATCGTCGTTCGGACACCGGGCTGAAGCCCGGTGTGAATGAGATGGCCGAACTGCAGTCATGCCGATTTATCAACTCGACAGATAACGCTCGCGCAGCACGTTCATGTGATGACGCAGGTGCCCGGCCATGATGAAGGCCAGAGCCCGCGTCGTAATTTCGTTTCCGTTGGCAGTGCCTACGCGACTCCAGGATTCCTCATCGAAGGTGCGAAACATCGCAATGTTCCCCAGACGGATCAGGCGCAACTCACTGAGAAGGTTTTCCAGATCGATGTGATCGTACGGTGCCGTCAGCATGTAATCATCCTGATCAAATCCGGGCAGGTTCTGCTTTTCACCGCGCCCAATGCAAAAGGCGCGATAGCCAAACACTCGCTCACCGTCAATCAGGTGTCCCACGATTTCGCGAATACTCCACTTGCCCTCGGCGTAACGGTACGTCTCTTTTTCCGGAGCGACTCGCTCGAGCAGGACATCCAGATCATCCATCTGTGAGCGCAGCACCGGGAGAATGTCATTCTCGCTCACCTGGTTGACGTAACCCTGATAGTCCGGTGCGTATTCAGATTCTGTTGGGCGATTCATTTTTTAGACCCCTTTCCGGTTAAGGCTTTCGGAAGGCGCATCATATTGCGAGTTTCCTAAACCTTGCAACGGTGTTCGTAGGTTCTGGTTTTCACCTGACTGCTGAAGGTGGCGGTATACCTGTGGCTGTTTTCCAAACTTCGCCTCAATCGCCCCGGCAAAAAGACCTCAAAGCTCGTAGCCGAAAGCTAATGACCGAACAGAAGACATTGCCCAAACAGACTTTGATGAAATTGCGTCATAACCAACCGACCACCCTCATGTCGGGTGTTTTGCTGATCCAGATCTTCCTCATCGTAGCGTTTGCCGCGAACGCGGCGCCGGCCCAATCTCTTGCCCGAATCAACCAACGACCAGACTTCGATACAACTAAAACCGAAGTGCGAGCCCTCGCTGCTTTGAAGCGACTGGAAACCAACGTGATCGTTTATCGTTCGTTGGGCCAGTTCGAGGCAGATGGCCGTCTGGCGCGTGTGACGCTGCAAACATTCGAGAGTGAGCTGGCGAAAGTGAACAACGAGCTTGGTTCGCTGCTGGCAGAGATACCCGCCGGTAAGTTCAGGACTGAAATCATCAACGCATTTGATTCTTATCGCGACGGCGTTTTCTGGTGGCGACAGATCGACCAGGCCAGAGTTGTTCACGTTTCCGCCTTGACCTCGGAACCAAATCGTTCGCCGGCTGACACTACCTACCTTTCGACCATTCCCTACACAGTCGCCATGCACTGGCGCCAGGCTCAGAAATATCTTAGTAAGGCAGAAAAGACCCTGGGGCAGTAGGGCTTCATCTTTCAGTCAGACGGGCTCAGATGGCGACCTCTGATCTCATCGTCGGTTTTTCTCTAGCCCAGGCGTTTACGCCTGGGGAGAAACAGCAGGCGCTATTAAAGCCCCATTAATGGGGCTTTGAAACTAGCCGCTCTCTTGTTCCCAGGCGTAAACGCCTGGGCTACGCAAAACGATTGCCCCGATCCTCCCGCTCTCGGCACGCCCTGACCACGGCCTTCACCTTGTTACGGACTTGAAATCTTCTTAATCTCAGTGAGCCATTCGCCCTTCTCAGTTTCCACGATCGTGAAATCGACGCGGTCGCCGGTCTTCACCTTATCCAGCAGCGTCTTGTCTTTGACGTTGAATTCCATCTGCATGGCCGGCATCAAATCCTTGATCTCTTCGTGATTGATTTCGATCCAACCTTCCTGGCGATTGATCGTCCCAACCACACCAGTGCCCGGGTAAGGCTTGTTCAGAACCGGCATCGGAAATCCCGGGGGTCCCGCGAGCGACGTGGGTTGGGGAACCGGAGAGGCAGACTTCGTTTCAATATTCTGCTTCTGACAAGACGCAAACAGAATTGCGATCAGAAGAATCAGCAATGTCGAGGTGCTACGATTCATTGTTTTTAAAGCTATTTGAGACTGTACTCAAAGTCGTAGAAGTGCTTTCCATTTTCAATCTTGATGCTGAGCTTGCCGCTGATGCCGGCGAGTTCGTCCCTTCCTGAATCCGGCACAACCGTGATCGTCAGTTGCCCCACACCTTTCGTCATCATGCCGCTGTGCTGAAGGATGAAGGTTCCTTTGCGTCCCTTTAGCGTGCCGCTGAATTTTTCGATTGCGACATAACCGGCCGAGCCTGTGCTGACATCACCGCCACTCAGCATCTGCCCTGTACTGGTACCTTCCAGGTCGCCCTGCCACTGCTTAGCAACCGTCATTCGACCCATCGTCTTGTCTACAGATTTGTCATCCTGCGGTGTCATTTTCACTTCGAAGGTCCCGGTGGCGTGATTTGTCATAGTCGATTCGTTCTGAGCCGCGTCCTTTCTGATCACTCGTATCCGCCTGCCAACTGTTTTGTCGGGAAGAATTCTTAAGCTTCCTTCGATGGTGTTTCCTTTGACCGTGAACTCCCACAGTCCCTGATATCGCGAGTTCTGGAGATCGCCGGTCAGTGTTTGCTTCGCGGCGTCGTATTTCAAAAAAATGTCGCCCATGAACTCCGGTTTGCCGTCGACGATTTTGTCAGCACCGATTTTCACCTTCGTCGCGTCAATAGGATCGACTGAGACGTGATAGACAACTTTTTCGTCGTGACAGCTGGGGTTATTGCCGAAGCAAATCGATTCCCCGATCCAGTCACCCGCCAGCGACGCTGTCTGTGATTCTGCGACGCTAAACCCTATCGACAGGAACAGGACGATGATGACAAAAGCAAGGCGAAATTTCATTTATGTTTACTCAAACTTTTCAGAAATGCCGCGGCTGGCGGAGTGCGGAACCGGTACTCAAGGTTTACACCCTCCTCAAGGTCTCGCTAGTGTCGGTTTCCAGGCCCGAATCCTGGAGCCTAACGCTTTACTGCTTCTGTCGCATTCTGCTTCGACGGTTGCGGATTCTTTACATACTTGTCATACCAACCCAAATAGCGCTCGTATCGATCCTTCACATAACTCGGACGCGTAATGCCGTGAAACTCGTTCGGATAGATTACGAGTTGCGTCTCGACGCCCAAGCTGCGCAGCGCCTGATACATCTGCTGGCCGCCCTGCACCGGCACGTTGAAGTCGCGCTCTCCGCCTAAGAATAGTGTGGGCGTCTTGATGCGATCGGCGTGCAAAAATGGGTAGGAGATCTTTTGATAAGTCTCCCAGGCCTTCGGGTTCCACGGCGGACCAATCTCGTAATCGTATTGAATGATGTATTGATCCGTGCCGTAGAAAGCTACCGTGAACGCCGTGCCGGCGCCGCTGGTCGCGCCTTTGAAGCGCGTGTCGGTAGCGATGATGTAATCCGTCAGGATGCCGCCATAGCTCCATCCGCCCACACCCAAACGATCCGGGTCGGCAACGCCCCTGGCGATTGCGTGATCGATGCCGGCGAGCAGATCTTCAACTTCGTAGTGGCCCCAGTCCGCGAAGATCGAACGTGAATATTTCTGTCCCCGGCCCGAGCTGCCGCGATAGTTCACCGCCAGCACTGCATAGCCATTCGCGGCAAAGACCTGTCGCTCGATCGCCAAAGCATGTTGGTCCTGCCCGTTCGGCCCACCGTGAATGCGCAGCAGGAAAGGCACCTTCGTTCCTTTCACATAGCCAACCGGATAGGTGAGCAAGCCATGAACTTCGGTTCCGTCCTTGCTCTTAAAACTGACTTCTTCGGTTTGCGCGATTTGAAGTTCATTCATCAGCGCGTCGTTCTGATGAGTGATCTGCCGCAGACTCTTTCCCTCCAGCGCGTAGATTTCGTTCGGCTTGTTATCGTTGCCGGAAAGACAAATTGCATGACCGCGCGCAGTCGAGAAGCTGTTAACCACCACCGGCGAAGGCAACAGCCGCGTCATGTTGTTTCCCGCAATCACTATCGGATACACGGACATGTCGTCGGTAATCGTGGCGATCAGGGCTTTGCCGTTATCGGTCGAACGCAGACCGGATATGCCGCGATCAAGCGCCTCGATCGCTTTGACCCGGGACGGAGGCGCACTTCCATCTATCGCCACCCAGGCCATGTGTTCCATGTTGTAAGCGCCGTACTTCTTCTCGTCGCCTTCCAGGTAGGCAACGTACTTGCCATCGCCGGACCATTCGGGACGCGAGCGGTTCGCGCGGTTGTCCGGGGTGGTCAGAAGTTTTTCAGTCGCTCCCGACTGCGAGTCCGCAACATAAAGTTGGGCCGCAGGATCCCGATCGGGATCTTCGCCATGATTGCTCATGAAAGCGATCTTCGTTCCGTCAGGTGACCACGACGGCGACGATTCATCCCATTTACTCTTCGTCAAACGATCGAGTTTCTTGCTCGCTATGTCGTAGAGATAGATGTAAGTATGCCGCCCTGATAATAAATATCCCTGTACATCCTGCTTGTAGCGATAGCGATCGATGACGATTGGCTTCGGTGGTTTTGGTGGCGTGCCCGGCGCGGGCGTCGCGCTCGGATCGGGCGCGTCGGGATCGGGATCGCCAATCACCAGAGCCAGCCGCTTCGAATCAGGCGACCACTCATATCCCGTCAGCCGGCCTTTCAACTCAGTTAGTTGAAAGGCCTCGCCGCCACTGCGATCGAGCAGCCAGATCTGACTGCCTCTGACTCCCGGCTTGCCCGAGGAACGCGAAGACGTGAAGGCCAGAAATTTTCCATCGGGACTCCAGCGCGGCGAGCCTTCGCTGTCATTGCTGAAAGTGATTTGCCGATCGTTCTGGCCGTCGTACCCAACCATCCAGATGTGCGTGCTGCTCTTATCTTCCTTCGCATCGATGGTCGAAACCGTGTAGGCGATCCACTGGCCGTCAGGCGAGATCTGCGGATCACCAACGTTGCGAAAACGTGTGAGGTCGTCGAGTTTGAGGGGACGCTTTGTGGTTTGAGCCGATAGTGCGGCCGCTGCGGCTAGAATGATTATCAGCAGTCGGACAGAGCTTCTCTTGAACATACAATTCACCTCGGAACAAATTTGGAGTGCGGCGGCTTGACGCCGCTTTGAAATCCTCAGCGATCATGCCTTGTTGATGTTAGAGCGCGCGATCAGAAAGCGGCGTCAAGCCGCCGCACCTTAAAGGGCCGGATTTACGCGCGAGAGTTTACTGCGAACTCAATTCATTTGCATAGCCCTTGAAGGCAGCCTGCTTTCCGGCTAAGGTAGCGGCCCAACATGACAACTTCGCTAAGGCTTGCGGCCATCACCATCGCAATAATTGCGATCACGATATGCTTCACCGATTGCCGGCCAACGGCTACCGGCGGAAAGGTCCTGACGATCGCCATCAATTCCGGTGTCGAGGGTGATGCCTTGCGGCAAGCCGCCAGGGACTACGAACAGCAAACCGGGATCCATCTCAACATTGCCGAATTTCCTTACGCCAATCTTTTTGAAAAAGAACTAATCGATCTCAATGCGCGCACCGGCGCGTATGATCTGATCATGCTCGATGATCCGTGGTTTCCGAAATTCGCTTCCCTAAATGTGCTCACGGATCTGACGCCGCTCTTACAAAAGCGAGGGAAGAGCGGTCCGGATGATGATTTCGTAGCGGCGTCGATGGCGCTTTGTCGCCATCCCTATCAAAGCGGCGCTTTGTTGGCGCTGCCTTATGTCGGCAATTCTCAGCTGTTTTTCTATCGCAAGGATCTTTTTCAGAAACATAATCTGAAAGCGCCGGCGAGTTGGGAAGAAGTGCTAAACGCCGCGAAGCTAATCAGCGAACAGGAAACGGCGGGCGCGCCCGGTGGCGGAAGAGTTTATGGCTACGTGATGCGCGCAGCGCAGGGCAACGCTGCGGTGGCGGATTTCATGCCGATCTTCTGGGCGTTTGGCGGCGAGATGTTTGACGGCAACGGTCAACCAACCGTGAACAGTCCGGAAGGAATCGCGGCGCTGAAATTAATGATCGACCTGGGCAAGTATTCGCCGCCCGGTTATCCCAGTTTCAATGCCGATGAAGTCGGCGCCCACCTGTTGCAAGGCACAGCGGCCATGTCCATCAACTGGCCGGCGTGGATCAGTTCATTCAGCGATGCGACGAAATCAAAAGTGATCGGCCAGATGGAGTTTGGACAGCTGCCCGACGCGAAGAATCCGGGCCGCGCGGAAATCGGCAACTGGCTGATCGCAATTCCAGGCGATGCGAGGAACAGCGAAGCCGCGATGGACTTTCTGTTATGGGCCACGAGCGCCGAACAGATGAAAATGTCGGCGCAGCGCGGCAACCCTCCGACGCGCAAATCGGTCTTTAACGATTCGCAGCTGGTCGCTAACTTTCCTTCGTATCCGGCGCAACTGCGTTCACTGGAAAGTTCACGCCCACGGCCCCGCACGCCCTTGTGGAACGAGATCGAAAATGCCTTCGGGATCTATCTTTCGAAAGCAAACAGCGGCGAGCTTTCCGCAGAAGAAGCGATGAACCAGGCGAATGCGGAAATTGCGAAGATCGTTGCGCGCGGAAGATAGCGCGAGACCGTACCAAAGCGGAGTCAGTACCAACCGGAGTCAGTACCATGCGCGTACGCGAATGGGATAATTGTGCGCCTCAGGAAAAGAACGCGCCTCCTTAACCCATCCGCTCCCGCGGATGGTACTGACTCCAAATGGGATAATCATGCGCCTCAGGAAAAGAATGCGCGTCCTTAACCCATCCGCTCACGCGGATGGTACTGACCGCACCCTCGCGTACCTCCTGCTCGCGCCCACGATGGCAGTGCTTCTCTCGCTAACGATCTACCCTCTAATTTACTCGATCAGAATCAGCCTGCAGGGCGAGTCCGGGAATTGGACGCTGCAGAATTTTGCCCGACTGTTTACTGATCAATTCTTTCTGAGCGCGCTGGCACACACATTTGTTTATGCAGCCGTCGCTTTGACTCTGGAGTTTCTGATTGGCCTGGCGCTGGCGTTGTTGCTCGATACGCAAATTCGAGGGCGCGGGCTATTTCGCGCGCTCCTGCTGCTGCCGATGATGCTGCCGCCGGTTGTCGTGGGTGTGGTATGGCGCCTGATGCTCAACTCAAACTTCGGCGCTGTTAACGGCACGCTGAAGCGCATCGGCGTAAACACTGAGGCCCTGGCCTGGACGGCTTCACCCAAACTGGCAATGGCTTCGGTGATCGCGGCCGACGTGTGGCAATGGACGCCGTTCGTATTTCTGATTCTGCTGGCCGGCTTGCAGGCGATTCCCCAGGAACCTTACGAAGCAGCTTTGATCGATGGCTCGAGCCGCTGGCAGACGTTTCTGCACGTGACTTTGCCTTTGTTGAAACCAGCAATCCTGATCGCGCTGCTGTTGCGGACGATGGATCTGCTGCGCGTGTTCGATCAGATATTTATCCTGACCGAAGGCGGACCCGGGTTCGCGACCGAGACTGCGAGTCTCTACATCTATCGCACGGCGTTTCGCTTTTCCAATTTCGGTTACGCCGCCGCGATGTCGTTTGTGCTGCTGGCGATCACAAACGTGATCAGTGTCGGATACATCCGGCTGCTGCAAACACGTGTGTCAGAAGCCCGATCGTGAGGAAGGGCAGGTGTGGCTTTAGGTGTGTTCGAGTAACGGCGGCCCTCGGCTGTTGACACGACCGCAAAGTTAAAGAGATGAACTACAAACCAACGCGACTCACAAAATACGTTCTGTTGTTCACGTTGACGCTCGCCACCCTTGCGCCCATCTATTGGATGATCACGATCTCGTTCAAGCGCGAGGTCGATCAATTCGCCGTGCCGCCACGCTGGTTCTGGTTCGCGCCGACGCTTGAACATTATCTCGACGCCTTTGTCGTTCGCTCGTTTGGTCAGTACTTAATAAACAGCCTGGTAGTGGCCATAGGATCGACGGTCTGCGCCCTGGTGCTGGGGACGCTTGCGGCTTATTCCCTGGCGAGATTCCGTCTGCCCGGCAATCTCGATCGCAAGCTGGCGCTTTGGATTCTCTCCACCAGGATGTTTCCGGCGATCGTCACCGCGGTCCCATTGTTCTTGATCATGCGTGACCTGCGCTTAGTGAACACAAGGCTTTCGCTGATCATCGTTTACACGTCCTTCAATCTTCCATTCGTAGTCTGGATGATGCGCGGGTTCTTTGCGGAAGTTCCGCGCGATCTTGAAGAAGCTGCTATGGTCGACGGTGATTCGCGCCTGGGAGCGCTCTGGCGAGTAGTTTTGCCGCTGGTTACGCCGGGCCTGGCGGCAACCGCCGTCTTCTGCCTGATCGTTTCGTGGAATGAGTTTTTGTTCGCGCTGGTCCTGACCCAGACCGACGATGCGATGACCCTACCGGTAGGCATCGCGGGCCGTGTCACGCAATACGGAATCAAGTGGGGAGTAATGAGCGCGGCGGCAGTGGTCGCAATGGTCCCAATCCTGGCGTTCGCAATGAGCGTGCAGAAATATCTGGTGCGAGGGTTGTCACTGGGAGCGGTGAAAGGTTAGTGGAGATAGCCGCGGAGCGGCGAAAGATCTGTAGCCCACGGCGTAAGCCGTGGGTAACGAGCAATGATTGACGCGCCAGCCGCGGAGCGGCGACACATTTGAGAGAATAACGATGCTGTTTCGCCCCTTCGGGGCTCCGATATTCATTGCTCATGGGTTACGCGGTAAGCTTCGCGCCCTCCCCTAACCCCTCCCAAAGGGAGGGGAAAGCACTAAAAATGAGCATTTCCGTCCAACACCTGTCAAAATCCTTCGGCTCGACAACTGTGGTCGATGATCTCTCGCTGGAAATTGGTGATGGCGAGTTCGTCGTTCTGCTCGGCCCGTCAGGCTGCGGCAAAACCACGACCCTGCGAATCATCGCCGGCCTCGAGCAAGCGACTTCGGGCGACATTCTGATCGAGGGAAAACGTGTAAACGAAGTGCCGCCTCAGCGACGCGACGTCGCCATGGTCTTTCAAAGCTACGCTCTTTATCCGCATATGACGGTTGCCGGAAACATCGGCTATCCTCTGCGCGTGCGCAAACTCACGCATGAGCGGATTGAGGCGCAAGTAAAAGAAACCGCGGCGCTCCTGGAAATCGAACCACTGCTGACGCGGAAGCCACGTGAACTCTCCGGCGGCGAGCGGCAGAGGGTCGCTTTGGCTCGGGCTATCGTGCGACATCCGCGCGCTTTTCTGATGGACGAGCCGCTGTCGAACCTCGACGCCAGATTGCGTCTGCAAATGCGCGGCGAACTGAAACACCTGCAACAGAAG
>Ga0068859_100003816_pt1 | contig 15385 bp, 11 predicted proteins | sample KBSSwiS22_FD_66585 | JGI IMG/M metagenome (GOLD analysis project Ga0068859, IMG submission 66585) | Switchgrass rhizosphere microbial communities from Kellogg Biological Station, Michigan, USA - KBS Switchgrass S2-2 | ecosystem: Host-associated > Plants > Roots > Rhizosphere > Soil ...
CGCGCCTTGGGCAGCACGACCATCAGGCCAGGGTCTCTTCGGCGACACCAGCAGAAAACCGGCCGCCAATAACCGCCACGGCTTGACACTTAATCTCATCGGAGGTCTAGAGAAACGAGACACATAAAAAGCGGGGCTACTCCCCGCAAGTAGCTCCAGGTCACAGGGTCTTATTTCTTGTCCCACACCGCGTGTCTCAGATCTGCGCTGTCGGTGAGGAGTGAGACAGTTCCGGGTATGGCAGCGATCTTGGGCTATGCCCGCGTCAGCACCACCGGCCAAGACCTCAACGCCCAATGTGCCGCATTGGCGACCGCCGGCGTCGATCCCGATCGGCTGTTTACTGATGAGCTATCTGGCGCCGTTGGCACCCAGCGCCCCGGCCTAGCCGCACTGCTGGACCACGCCCGGGCCGGAGATATCGTCGTGGTGGCCGCGATCGACCGCCTAGGGCGGTCAGCCGCCGAAGTCACCCGCACCATCGCCGACCTCGGCAACCGTCGAATTCTATTGCGCGCCTTACGAGAAGGAATTGACACCGCTACACCGACGGGGCGTGCGGTGGCGGGAATCATGGCGACTCTGGCTGAACTCGAACTCGAACTTGGCCGCGAACGCCGCTCCGCATCACGCGCGTCGCGCCGCGATCGCCAATTACCGGCCACAAAGCCTCCCAAGCTCAACCGCGAACGACAGGGCCAACTTCGTCGTTTGGCAGCTACGGGTGAGCCAGTCGCCGAGCTCGCTGCCGCTTTCGGGATTAGCCGAGCGACCGCTTACCGATATCTCACCAATCGTGAAGAGAGGCAACAAGATGCCTGACCCAGCAGTGGACGACACTAACGAGGAATCAGCCGAGAACGGTGGATCGACTTGTGAAGACAGCGCACCATCTCGAACTCCTCAGTCGTCAGAGGAAAGACCTCTGAGCAAGGAAACCGCGCAGTCCGGCCTGGTCTTGCCCTCCTGGTATGACAACAGCCATCTCAAGGCCGCATTCGCCGCGGTGCCCGCCCCCGGTGAACGATGGACACGCTGGTACGACCTGCCATACGTGGTGCTGCGCTGGTGTGCGGGCGGAGGACGGCGCCGCTTACTTCCGCGCTGGATGCGCCTGCGCATCGTCAAGCTCATCAACTTCATCCATCTGTTCAACACCCACGATCGCTATAAAGCCTGGAGCCGCGACGATCCCAGCCACAACGTAACCGTCTCCGATGCCGAACATGTCACTGTCCCGACCCTGTGGGTTGTGGAACTGTTCCCGCCCAGCGTGGCTGCCGAGCTGCGGAGGGTAGTCAAGACCTTCGATGCCGACATCCGCGTCCTGGGTGACTCCACGGCAGAGACCGTTCTCTCGGAATCCCGCGCAGGACAGGGCTACAGCTGGTTCCGGCTGGCATCAGTGAAGGCATCTCACTCCTCGGCGATCGTCCCGGAAAGCCGCACGCAACGACTGCCCGACCCCTTCTGGTTGGTCGAGCTAACGGCATTACAACTCGGAACGGGCCTCACAGCCGTGGTAGCACAGTTTCATCTCACTAAGTCCGCGGCCACTGACCTGGACCGCGAGTGGCATCGCGATCACGAACCCCGGATCCGTCGGCAAGGCAGACGCCTAGCGACCGAGGATCGGGAGTGGAGCGCCTACAGCCACACCCAGCACGTGCGAAGGCACACTCATGACTTGGCTCGCCAGTGGATGAGCCGACACTGCCCTGGCGTTTTCGACGCGGCATGCGAACCGCAGCCCCTGATGGACCTGCTCATCGTGGATGAGCACAAGCTAGGCCAGCGACCCTCGCGCCCCGCCACTTCAGCGCTACGTGCTCTTGGCCTTACCACGCATCATTATCTGATCGCGTCCCCGCACGTTCCGCAGCTGGCCGTGAGCCGGACAGATCCAGGCCTATGTCCGACTCTAGGTACGTCCCGATCATGGGCGTTATGGGGAAACCGCGCTGAGGTCGCCCAAGCACGATCCGATCTGTCGATGTATGGCGGAAAGTCGGACATCCCAGGCGCAATTGGGCGTGCTGTCAACGACGACATCCGTGACTTCCTGGTCGCGATGTCGGTGACAGAGATGATTGAAACGCTGCAGTCGCAGTACGCAAAAGTGCGTGATACTGCACGGCGGCAACATGCTTCGTTTTCGTCGCGGTACCTCAAGTTGCTACGCCAAAACCTGCTGACGCTGAGCATCGACGTCGCATCGTGCAAAGTCGACGTTCCAGCATGGTGGGAGCGTGCCGCGCAGGACATCGCCCAATTCGGATTCTTCTACCTCAACCGCCACACCTCCGACGGCGTGCCTGACGAGGAGCTGAAGCTCGAATTCGACGTCACCGAGCGACTCCAAACCGACCACACGGCCGACTTGGCCGCCCTCGCCGAGGCTGACCACACCATCCGCGACATCCTGGCAACGGTCGCCTCACTCGGCGCTGCCCGCGACACTCACCGCGTTGGGCTACTTGCACTACTCGTCGCAGGGCTGAGCCTCATTATCGCGACGGTGACGCTGCTGTTTACATCCCCAGGAACGGGGTCTATCGCCGATCACATCTGGCACTGGTTCCACCATGCTCCCTAGGTTTCCTGGTCCCGCACGTTCCGCTCGGTCCTCGGTGCCGGGCAGTTAAAAATTGGACACCGTCGCGGCACCGACAGTCACACACCGCTCTCTAATATCCGTTTGCCACCCACAGCTTTCATGTGCTTAACGCTGAAACTAGTAGTGGAGTTGGATTTCTGCGGGTCCCTTCACTCAGGGGTATTCGTATTCCCATACCGAGCTGCGCCCTACGAAGCCGACGCACGTGGCGCGAACCTGGTTCCCCTCGCCATCTTCGACGATCATCGGTGTACCGACCTGGAAATGAAACGGTTGGTCGGCCTTGCCGTCCACCGATCCGTTTGTGACGTACATATACGTCCGCCGCGGCACTCCCTCTGCTGTGTGATAGTCGCCTATTGGGTTCAGGCGCGGATTGAAGCCTGGGAAATGCCCCGTGCTGCCAAAGATGACGCTGTGTGTACCGGCGCCAGCGGGCAGTGTCACGTGAAGGTCGGTGCCATTGTCGTGCTCGCGGTGGTAGGCGGCCCGGTGCTCGGCGTGCGCCACAAAAATGGCGACGTTACGCCTGACCGTCGCAGGCACCTCAGCGTTGCCGAGCGTATCGGTCAGACCTTCACTGGTCGTCCCGTTCGTGGCCACCGAGACCACTTTGGCCGACGCGACAGGTACGCCGTGTTCGTCGTGAACGCTGACGACGCAGACTTTTCGTTCGGCATCGCCCGGTTGTCCCGCCCGAAAGGCTGGCTTCGGGGGCACAACCTTGCCTCCCAGCTGGACGAGTTTCGCGATGATGTTCTGCGCGAGCTTGGTCGGTGGTCGATCTTTTAGCGGTAGGTAGCTCATGCTCGGATCGAGCCCAGGTAGAACCGCGTCGTCAAACCTGACGGGCAAGATGTACTCGCGCCGCAGATCGATCGCTTTGGTGATTGCTGACCGGCGCTCGTGCGTGGGCCATGCCTTATTCGCGTAGTCCTCGGAAATGAACATTACGACGACGTTCGAGGCCGTCATATAAACCCGTTGTAGTTCCTCGGCGAGGTTTTTGCCCCATAGCGATATCTCGACGGCCTCGTTTTCGTCGAAGAAGACGCTGACGCCGGCCTTCGTAAGCTCGGACTCGACAGCTCTTACGTAATCGCGCTGCTCGCCGGCGAATGACAACGCGACGTCGAACTCAGGCTCCGGGGACGGCATATCGGCACGATACGACTGCGATCGGACACGTTGACAGGAAGTCCGCCGTGTGTCGTCTGGTCGAGGCGCCACACAACTTCCCTGCCGTCTCGGAAAACCGTCGTTTGCGGGACTGTGGCGCAAAGGCCCGAACTCACTGCCGCTATATGCGAGTCCCGAAGAACTCCTCCCGACTACTCATGTCAAACTTTTCGCTACTAAGGCTGTCGCTGCGGAAGATAAGAAGTGAGCGCCTGGGCTAAGAACGGCCGGAGTCGGGGCGGCGGCGCGTACCGGAACGACAGATCAACGGACAACACGTGGGCCCGGCTTATGGCTTATGTAAGCGACGTTGGTTGGCTCGGCATCCAAAATCCCATCAGCCACCTTTGCCCGCCGATATTTCTTTAGAAGCACACCCAGCTCATCGCCGGTATGTTCCGCCTCCAGGATGATCGCGGCGAGGAGCTCGCGGCGGGTTGTCCTCTCGCCAGCATCAACCGCCCGAGCCATAAGCGCGTCGAGGCGCTGGTCGATCGCCAGGGGTAGCCGAAGGCCTACCTGCTTGTCGCGACTCGACACCTATCCGGTCGACGAAGCCGCTGTAGGGGGCTTTGTAGCTGGTTTCGGGCTCAAGCACTACCAGCTTGCGCACGTCCCAGAGATTCAGTTGACGGGAGACGTCTTCTTCGAACTTTGACAAACCTGCGACTGCACCGTGGATTTCCGACGGCGCCAGAATGTACGGCGGTTTATCAAGAAGCTGGGAGTCCTCGACGAGCGCAACAAACGCGGTGCCACCCGCAACGTTCACCCCCATCGTCACCGCCACAAGTCCAACCTCCACGAGCGCCGTATCCAGGCGATACGGTACTCGCCCTCGTCGCCGGCAACACAAAATCCGCGAACGTAGCGACGCTCCCAACGGCCGAAGGCTTCCACTGCGAAACGGAAGAGCGGTGCCTCTCCCGTCTCGACCTTGCAGCGCTCAGCAGAGCCCCGAAGTTTGGGTGCCATCTGCTAATCAGCGTCCGGCTGGGGCATTTACCGGAGAGTCCGGCTTCAGTCTTCAGCTTTGAGACGTCCGGCGGCCACACGTGCCTGCCAAGTATCGAGCACAAACTCTGTGACCGTGACCGTTGCATTTAACGCCAGTCGCGCGTGCCTCGCGAGGGCGACGCTCCGTGTCGATTGCCCATGGCCGATACCGAGCTCGTTACGCAGTTCGGCGAGCGACTGGATTGTGGTGACAAGCGTGCGCAAGATCTGTTGCGCAGACTTACTTCCCTTCGCGCTCTGCGGAACCGAATCTGCTTGCAGCTCAAGCAGATCAGCGACGTACCGATAGAGCTGAGGAATGTCCTCCCGCTGCCCGTACGCCACGCCGGAGTGGTCGAGAATGATCCTGAACACGCTCTCGACTAGGTTCTTCGACGACGAGATCGCAGCGGCCGGATCTGAGCTGAGATTGTCTCGGATGCGAACAAGGTGCTCTTCCAGCACCACCGGGTCGGTCAGGAGTTCTCGTTCGCCGAGCCGAAGGTCCGGGCTTGCGCCGTGGAAGGAGTCGCGCCGGCGCCATCCGTAGACGGCATGGCCACTGATCCAGTCAGCCGGGTAGAGCTCATAGCCGTCCCGCGCCAATGCTTCGTTGTACGACCGTAGGAGTTCGGCAACTTCCTCTTCATCAGACCTGACGACCGGGTGCAGGGTCTCTGCGAGGAATCGCAGGACAAGTTCATCTTCGCCGTGTAGCAGTCCAAAGCGGCTGTCGGTGAATATCCAGTCGTCTGGCCAATCTTGAGGGTTGTTGACGCGATGCTGCCAAATGTCACCGGCCGCGGACTTGTACCTCGAATCAGTGCTCGGCATCGAATCTAAGTCGTAGATTCGCGCCAAGAAGTCCGGCTCTTCCAACCTTCCCTCCCGCAACATCTTCGACAGGCTGATCGTGTCGAAGATCTTGCGGCGCGTGACATGGGAGATGAGGTTCGTCGCCACGCCCCGTGCAGCCCCTTTGTAGCCCCGGCCCGACCCCGGTCGATCAGACGCGCTCCAACCATTATGGGGACCGGCGCGACAAACTCCCGGGTTCGATGGAAAGTCCGACCCTGGCGGCGCACACCCACCAAACATAAAGGTCACGAACCATTTCTGGTTCGTGACCTTCATGCCTGGAGTTCGTAAAACCGCTCATTGTGGGCGAAGGGGGACTTGAACCCCCACGTCCCGAAGGACACTGGCACCTGAAGCCAGCGCGTCTGCCATTCCGCCACTCGCCCCAACAACCGGGGGAGCCTATCACGCACCACGGCGGTCCCTCCAAACTCCGCAGCTGGTGCCGGTAGTCATCGCGATCTGCCGCTGACCAGCCTCGATCCGATTCTTAGCGTTCTGAGGGTGCGATGTCTCGACGTTTGGCCGATACCATGGGTGCAGGTAGTGCGGCTGCGCGACACGCGGGTGCGCTGTGACCTACGAGAACCGTGAGGCAGGTGAGCGAACGCATGGGTCTGGTCGACCGCATCGAACGCCGTCTGGAGGCGGGCGTCGGAGACGTCTTCGCACGCGTTTTCGGTGGGTCCATAGTTCCTGAAGAAGTCGAGGCCCTCCTTCAGCGCGAAGCCGAGGCAGGCGCACGAGAAGTCGCGGGCGGCCGCATTTTGGCACCGAACGCCTACGTCATTACCCTCAGTGTGCCCGACCAACAGAAGCTGAGTGCCGATTCAGCCCTCACTTCGAACACTTTTGCCAGATACCTGGAGGGATTCATCCATGACCAAGGATGGCAAACGTATGGTGAGGTGGTCGTCAGATTCGACTCGTCACCGACTCTGCACACCGGCCAGTTCCGCGCACGTGGAGCGGTTGACCCTGACTCGACCAGCGGCGATTCAGCCGGGACCACACACGGACGCGCACACACCGCAGAACCAGGAGTACCTCCGATGAGCGACAACCCGAGCTACCGCGGCCAGGGACAAGGGCAGCCTGGCGACGACTACTACGACTACGGCCGCCAGGATCCGCGCGGCCAGTATCCGCCTGACCAGGGCGGCTACCCACCGCCGCGCTCCGGCACGCCCGCGTATCCGCCTGCACCGCAAGGCGGCTACGAGCAGGGTGGCGGCTACCCCGATCAGGGCTACCCACCCCCAGGCGGCTACGGCCAGCCTGCACAGGGTGGCTACGGCCAGCCCGCGCCTGGCGGCTATCCCGATCAGGGCTACCCACCCCCAGGCGGCTACGGCCAGCCGGCACAGGGCGGTTACGGACAGCCCGCGCCTGGCGGTTACGGCCAACCCGCCCCTGGCGGCTACGGACAGCCGCCCGCAGGGGAATACGACTACGGCCGTCAGCCAGCACCCGCCGACGAGTACGGCAGGCCTGCCTACCCCGGTCAGGGCGGCGGCTATCCCGACGCCGGCTACCCCGACCAGGGTGGTTACGGCGCCCAGGCCTATGGTCGCCAGGATTACGCGCAGCCAGCTGGCTACGACTACGGCGGCGGCCAACCCGGCTATGCCGATCCCGGTTACGGTCAGCCGGCCGACGCCGGTTATGGCCAGCCCGCAGGCGGCTACGACTACGGCCAGCCCCCCGCGCAACCCGCCGCCCCGAGCTACGGCCCCGGCTACGGCGGTGCTGGCGCGACGATCACGCTGGAGCTCGACGACGGCAGCGGCCGGACGTACGAACTTCGCGAAGGCGCCAACGTCATCGGCCGAGGTCAGGACGCTCAGTTCCGGCTACCGGACACCGGGGTGTCGCGTCGGCACGTCGAGATCCGGTGGGACGGCGCGATGGCGCTGCTCTCCGACCTCAACTCGACCAACGGCACCACGGTCAACGGAGCGCCCGTCGAGACGTGGGAGCTTGCGAACGGCGACGTGATTCGGCTGGGCCATTCCGAGATCATCGTTCGCGTGCATTGAGGTTTTGGCCTAAGTCTCGTCCCGATCACGGGCGGACTGCAGGTCGCCGCTTCGCCCGCACGGCGAACACCGCCGAAGTATCGTGACGTTGCCGAAGGCCGCTCGCGAGGGGTCTGGCGTCGGCGCAAGGGCATCCGGAAGGTGATGGAGAGGACGTCAGATGCAGGGGCTAGTTCTGCAGCTGACGCGCGTCGGCTTCCTGATGCTGCTGTGGCTCTTCATCTGGTCTGTGCTGCGGATCCTGCGAACCGACATCTACGCACCCACCGGAACCGTGATGGTGCGGCGCGGGCTAACGTTGCGCGGCACGCTGCTTCCGAGCCGGCAAGGCCGCAACACCGCGCGTCAGCTGGTGGTAACCGAGGGCGCCCTGACCGGCACTCGCATCACGTTGGGTTCTCAGCCCGTTTTGATCGGCAGAGCCGACGACTCCACGTTGGTCCTCACCGACGATTACGCATCGACTCGGCACGCCCGGCTATCGCAGCGAGGCTCCGAATGGTACGTAGAAGACCTAGGATCGACCAACGGCACATACCTTGACAGGGCGAAGGTGACAACGGCGGTAAGAGTTCCCATGGGTACGCCGGTGAGAGTCGGCAAGACGGTAATCGAGCTGCGGCCATGACACTTGCGCTCCGGTACGCCGCACGCAGTGATCGTGGCCTCGTGCGGGCAAACAACGAAGACTCGGTGTATGCGGGTCCGCGGCTGCTTGCCCTCGCCGACGGAATGGGCGGCCACGCGGCTGGCGAGGTCGCCTCTCAACTGGTGATCGGCGCCCTCGCTCCCCTCGACAACGACGAGCCAAGCGGTGACATGCTCAGCCAGCTCAACGCCGCGGTCCACCAGGGCAACGCCACCATCGCGGCGCAGGTCGAGACTGATCCCGCACTGGACGGCATGGGCACGACGCTCACCGCAATCCTGTTCGCGGGCAACAGGCTTGGGCTCGTCCACATCGGTGACTCGCGCGGTTATCTGCTCCGCGACGGCGAGCTCACGCAGATCACCAAGGACGACACCTTCGTCCAGACGCTCGTCGACGAAGGCCGGATCACCGCCGAGGAGGCGCACAGCCATCCGCAGCGGTCGCTGATCATGCGGGCGCTGACGGGCCACGAGGTCGATCCGACGCTGACGATGCGCGAGGCTCTCGTCGGCGACCGCTATCTGTTGTGCTCTGACGGCCTTTCCGATCCGGTCAGCTTCGAGACCATCCAGGACGTCATGCGCATCCCGGACGTCGAGAAGGCCGCCGACAAGCTCATCGAGATGGCGCTAAAGGGCGGCGGGCCAGACAACGTCACCGTCGTCGTCGCCGAAGTGATCGACTCCGCGATCGCCCAGACCGTACCGATCCTGCTCGGCGCGGTTTCTGGCATCGACGACCAGACCGCGCCCCCCAACACCGCGGCCGGCCGCGCATCGGCGTTCAACCCGCGCCGCAACGCCCCGCCCAAGCCTTCGGTGGAGCCCGCTCCCCCGCCGGCCAAGCGTCGATCGGGCCGCCGGTACGTCTTCGCGGCCATCCTGGTGGTGCTCTTGCTCGTCGCGGCGCTCGGAGCTGGCTACTACTTCGTGCGAAGCAACTACTACGTCGCCCAGCGGGCAGGCGACGACAACATCGTCTACCTCATGCGCGGGCTCCCGGGTTCGCTACTGAACGTCACGCTGGCCGATCCGTCTGAAATCGCATGTCTCGAAAACGACCGCGGCGACGTCCGCTTCATCTCCGTCGGTGACCCGCGGGACGGCTGCCGGGTGTTGAAGGTCGACGACCTAGACGGCTCCGGCCAGCAGCAGGTGAAGACCGGCTTGCAGGGCGGCAGCGTCGACCACGCGCGCCAGTCGCTCAAGGACCTGATCCACACGTCACTGTTGCCGGTCTGCCCGCCCGCGCCGCGGGCGCCAGAGCTGCCGTCGCCAATTCCGCCCTCGGAGGCCCCCGCGGGGCCCGCACCGGAGGATCCGACCCGCGTCGAACCGCGCGAGCAACCACACGAGCCGCCCGATGCCCCCAACAACGCGCCAACGACCGTGCCGCCCATTGCGGGACAACCTCCGGCCCAAACCCCGCCGGGATTGACACCTCCTGCGCAGACTCCTCCACCGGTGTCGTCGCCGCCACCCTCGTCGTCGGCCTCTCCGGGCCCGACGTCGACCGAGCCACCTGCCGCCCAGCCGGAGGGTAAGAAGCAGTGCCGGACGGCCGCGTGAACACAGAACCGCAGGCACCCGTGACCCTGGTGCCTCCGATGCCAACCCGGCGCAACTCCGAGTTGTACCTGCTTGGCTTCGCGGCGGTCATCACGATGGTGGCGCTGCTCATCGTCGAGGCGAACCAGGAACAGGGCCTGAGCTGGGACCTGGCCAAGTACGCGGTGGGCTACGTCGGGCTGTTCGGTGTCGCGCATCTCGCGGTGCGGCGCTTCGCGCCATACGCTGATCCGCTGCTGCTGCCGGTGGTAGCCCTGTTGAACGGCCTTGGCCTGGTGATGATCCATCGCCTCGACCTTGCAGCGGGACCCCTCGCCGCAGGTGGCTCAGACGGGCCGAGCGCCACCCAGCAGATGCTGTGGACGCTCGTCGGCGTCGTCGCCTTCTCCCTGGTTCTGATCTTCCTCGGCGACCATCGCATCCTGGCTCGCTACGGCTACGTCTGCGGTCTGACGGGTCTGATCCTGCTGGTGATCCCTGCCGTCCTGCCGCGGTCAATGTCCGAGCAGAACGGGGCCAAGATCTGGATTCGGTTGCCCGGCTTCTCGATTCAGCCCGCCGAGTTCTCCAAGATTCTGCTTCTGATCTTCTTCGCGTCCGTCCTCGTTGCCAAGCGCAACCTGTTCACCAGCGCCGGCCAACACATCTTCGGCATGGACCTACCGCGGCCAAGAGACCTGGCGCCGCTGCTCGTCGCCTGGATCGCCTCCGTCGGGGTGATGGTCTTCGAGAAGGACCTCGGCACCTCGCTGCTGCTGTACTCGTCGTTCCTGGTGCTCGTCTACATCGCCACGAACCGGCTCAGCTGGGTCCTGCTCGGCCTGACCCTGTTCGCGGCGGGAAGCGTGGTGGCCTACTACGCCTTCGCGCACGTACAAGTCCGCGTGCAGAATTGGCTGGACCCGTTCGCCGACCCCGACGGTTCCGGATATCAGATGGTGCAGGCGCTGTTCAGCTTCGCCACGGGTGGCATCTTCGGCACCGGCCTCGGTAACGGGCAACCCTTCACCGTTCCAGCCGCCTCTACCGACTTCATCATCGCGGCGATCGGCGAGGAACTCGGCCTGGTCGGCGTTGCCGGCGTGCTGATGCTGTACACGATCCTGCTGATCCGCGGCCTCCGAACCGCGCTGGCCGTGCGTGACAGCTTCGGCAAGCTTCTGGCGGCAGGGCTGGCATCCACGCTGGCGATCCAGCTGTTCATCGTGGTCGGCGGCGTGACGAAGCTGATTCCTCTGACGGGGCTCACGACGCCGTGGATGTCCTACGGCGGGTCGTCGCTGCTGGCGAACTACGTCCTGCTCGCGATCCTGATCCGCATCTCGCACTCGGCCCGCAAGCCCATCACCACCCCGCCGCCGAACCCCACGCCGATCGCATCGGCAAGCACCGAGGTCATTCAGAAGGTATGAACACCTCCCTGCGCAGAATTTCCGTCACGATCATGGCCCTGGTCGTTCTCCTGCTGGCCAACGCAACGCTGACACAGGTCTTCACAGCGGGCGGACTCCGAAGCGACCCGCGCAACCAGCGAGTCCTCCTCGACGAGTACTCCCGCCAACGCGGCCAGATCTCGGCGGGCGGTCAGTTGCTGGCCTACTCGGTGTCGACCAACGGTCGCTTCCGCTTTCTGCGGGTGTACCCCGAACCGCAGATGTATGCCCCTGTGACCGGCTTCTATTCGCTCCAGTATTCGAGCACTGGGCTAGAGCGCGCGGAGGACTCGATTCTCAACGGGTCCGACGAAAGACTGTTCGGACGACGCATCGCGGACTTCTTCACCGGCCGCGACCCGCGCGGCGGCAACGTCGAGACCACGCTCAACCCACAGGTACAGCAGGCCGCGTGGGAAGCCCTGGCCAGTGGCTGCAACGGGCCGTGCAAGGGCTCGGTCGTCGCGCTGGAACCGTCGACGGGAAAGATCCTCGCGATGGTGTCGGCGCCGTCGTACGACCCCAATCTGCTTGCATCGCATGACGCCGAGGAGCAGTCCGCCGCGTGGCAGCGTTTCCGCGACGATCCGAACTCGCCGTTGGTCAACCGAGCCATCGCCGAAACCTATCCCCCCGGCTCGACGTTCAAGGTGATCACCACGGCCGCCGCCTTGCAAGCGGGTGCGACGCCCGACACCTTGGTCACGTCCGCAGCGCGAATTCCGTTGCCGGACAGCACCGCAACGCTGGAGAACTACGGCGGGGCCGCGTGCGGAGACGGGCCGACGGTGCCATTGAAGGTCGCGTTCGCGAAATCGTGCAACACCGCCTTCGTCCAGCTCGGCATCGACACCGGGACCGACGCGGTGCGCAACGCCGCACGGGCCTTTGGTCTCGATGCAGCCCCAGAGCCGATCCCGCTTCAGGTCGCCGAATCGAGGCTGGGCCCGATTAGCGATGCCGCCGCGCTCGGCATTACGAGCATCGGGCAGAAGGACGTTGCGCTCACGCCGTTGCAGAATGCGATGATCGCCGCGACAATCGCCAACGGCGGGCTGACGATGCAGCCGTATCTCGTTCAAGACGTCAAGGGTCCTGACCTGGCCAACATCAGCACGACGGCCCCTACTGAAGTCCGGCGGGCGGTGTCATCCCAGGTCGCAGCTACACTTACGGATCTGATGATTGACGCCGAACAGGTGACTCAGCAGAAAGGAGCCATCGCCGGCGTGCAGATCGCATCCAAGACCGGCACGGCCGAGCACGGTACCGACCCGCGGAACACCCCACCGCACGCTTGGTACATCGCGTTCGCGCCTGCCAAGGCGCCCAAGATCGCTGTCGCCGTCCTCGTGGAGGACGGTGGCGACAGGCTGTCCGCGACCGGCGGTGCGCTGGCCGCGCCGATTGGGCGGGCCACCATCGCCGCTGCACTAGGGGCTCCATCATGACCGCGCGCGTCGGGGTGACCCTGTCCGACCGGTACCGGTTGGAACGCCTCATCGCCACGGGCGGCATGGGCCAGGTGTGGGAAGGCAAGGACTCCCGGCTCGGCCGCCAGGTCGCCATCAAGGTCCTCAAGGCGGAGTTCTCCACCGACGCCGAGTTCGTCGAGAGGTTCCGTGCGGAGGCGCGCACCGTGGCGATGTTGAACCATCCCGGCATCGCAAGCGTCTACGACTACGGCGAGACGGAGCTGGCCGACGCGGGCCGAACCGCATACCTGGTGATGGAACTCGTCAACGGCGAGCCGCTCAACTCCGTGATCAAGCGCACGGGCCGGTTGTCGCTGCGGCATTCCCTCGACATGCTCGAGCAGACCGGCCGCGCGCTTCAGGTCGCCCACAACGCCGGTTTGGTGCATCGCGACGTCAAGCCAGGCAACATCATGATCACCCCGACCGGGCAGGTCAAGCTCACCGACTTCGGCATCGCCAAGGCCGTCGACGCCGCCCCCGTGACGCAGACCGGCATGGTGATGGGCACCGCCCAGTACATCGCACCCGAGCAGGCCCTCGGCCGCGACGCCACGGCGGCCAGCGACGTGTACTCGCTGGGAGTCGTTGGCTACGAATCGGTTTCAGGGCGCCGCCCGTTCACCGGGGACGGCGCGCTCACCGTAGCGATGAAGCACATCAAGGAACAGCCGCCACCACTGCCTGCCGACCTGCCTCCGAACGTCCGCGAGCTCATCGAGATCACGCTGTCGAAGGAGCCCTCGCAGCGGTACCGCACGGGCGGCGCGTTCGCCGACGCGGTCGCCGCGGTGCGCGCAGGACGACGCCCACCCCGTCCCAATCAAGCGCCGACGATCGGCAGGGCGAGCCCCGCTTCCGTCGGCGCCACCCAGATGCGGCCTGCGGTCGATCCAGGTCGTCCTCCCACCGTCGTGCGTCAGCGGCCACCGGTCACCGGCACCCATCGCACTCCGCCTGCGCCGAGCCGCAGCATGTTCTCGCCGGGTCAGCGGGCGTTGCTCTGGGCCGCAGGCGTGCTCGGCGCGCTCGCCATCGTCATCGCCGTCGTACTGTTGATGAATTGGCGTGACGAACGCAAGACGACGCCCCCACCGCCGACCATCACGAACACGACGGTGATACCCGTGTCGCCGCCTCCGGAGTCTCCAGCGCCCGCACCGCCAGCCACACCGGGTGCGCTGCCGTCGCTGGCATCGATCGATCCCGCGCCAGATCGGCCTTGGGCGTACGGATGACCACTCCGCAGCAGTTGTCCGATCGCTACGAAATCGGCGAGATCCTCGGTTTTGGCGGCATGTCCGAGGTGCACCTCGCCCGCGACATCCGTTTGCATCGCGACGTCGCCGTGAAGGTCCTGCGCGCCGACCTCGCCCGCGATCCGAGCTTCTATCTCCGCTTCCGTCGCGAGGCACAGAACGCCGCCGCGCTGAATCATCCGGCGATCGTGGCGGTGTACGACACCGGGGAGGCCGAAACGCCTGCGGGTCCCCTCCCCTACATCGTGATGGAGTACGTCGACGGCGTCACGCTGCGCGACATCGTGCATGGCGACGGACCAATCCCCCCGCGTCAGGCCATCGAGATCATCGCCGACGCCTGCCAAGCCCTGAACTTCAGCCACCAGCACGGCATCATCCACCGCGACGTCAAGCCCGCGAACATCATGATCAGCAAGGCTGGCGCGGTGAAGGTGATGGACTTCGGCATCGCCCGCGCGCTCGCCGACAGCGGCAACAGCGTGACCCAGACCTCCGCCGTCATCGGCACCGCTCAGTACCTTTCGCCGGAACAGGCGCGCGGAGAAACCGTCGACTCCCGTTCCGACGTGTACTCACTGGGCTGTGTTCTCTACGAAATCCTCACGGGGGAACCACCTTTCGTCGGTGACTCCCCCGTCGCGGTGGCCTACCAGCACGTCCGCGAAGATCCCGTCCCGCCGTCCGAGCGGTACGACGGAATCTCGCCGGAGCTCGACGCCGTCGTATTGAAGGCTCTCGCCAAGAACCCCGAGAACCGCTACCAGACCGCGGCGGAGATGCGTACAGACCTCATTCGCGTGCACAGCGGCCAAGCGCCCGAGGCGCCGAAGATCCTCACCGACGCCGAACGCACCAGCCTGATCTCGGCCAGCCCCGTGTTCGGTCGCACCCCGCCCACCGACACGTCCCACCGCACGAGCTACGAGGAACGGGATGGCAACGGCTCCATCGCCCGGTGGCTCGCCATCGTCGCGGTGCTCGCGGTGCTGACCGTCGTCGTGACGATCTCGATCAACCTGATCGGCGGCGGCCCGCGAGACCTACAGGTACCCGACGTCAGCGGTCAGGCGCGAGATGATGCGATCGCCACGCTGCAGAACCGTGGCTTCAAGACGCGCACCAACCAGGAGTCCGACTCCACGGTGCCGGTTGATCACGTCATCAGCACTGACCCGGGCGCCAACAGCGCCGTCAGCGCCGGCGACGACATCACGATCAACGTCTCATCGGGTCCCGAGCAGCGCGAAGTACCCGACGTGTCGGGCCTCAGCTATGCCGAGGCCGTGCGCAAGCTGAAGGCGGCGGG
>Ga0068859_100003818_pt1 | contig 15383 bp, 16 predicted proteins | sample KBSSwiS22_FD_66585 | JGI IMG/M metagenome (GOLD analysis project Ga0068859, IMG submission 66585) | Switchgrass rhizosphere microbial communities from Kellogg Biological Station, Michigan, USA - KBS Switchgrass S2-2 | ecosystem: Host-associated > Plants > Roots > Rhizosphere > Soil ...
AAAGGCGGGCCTTTTGGACCCGCCTATCTTGTTCACTTTGCTAATCGGGGCGAGAGGATTCGAACCTCCGACCTCCTGCGCCCAAGGCAGGCGCGCTAGCCAGGCTGCGCCACGCCCCGAATGCCATTCATTGTGCCACAGTCCTGCAACGATCGCTGCCGCAGTCTTTCCGGCGTGTTTTGAGGTTTCTTTGTTGAAGCAGGCAGAAAAAGAAACAGTAACTACAGTTCGAGCTTCTCTTCCAAAACCACTTCGAGCGCAGTTCCCTTGGGAAGGGTCAGGTCTTCGCCGCGAGTCATCAGCACGCTGGCCAGGCCAATGCCCGCGCCAATGCCGGCTCCAATCCCAGCGCTTCTTCGATCGCCGCGCACGACGGCTCCGACAACTCCGCCGCCAGCCCCGGCTTTCGCAATATCGCCCGCGTCCTTGCCTTTTGTGGATTCCCCTTTAACCGTGTTTTCACCTTCACGATGGCCTTCATCGGAACCACCGAGGCCGCCGTAGATGGGAACAGTCACGCCATTCGGGAGAATCATTGTTTGGAAGGAGAGTGTCAGGCTGGCCTTACCCTTGACGCGTCCGGGCCGCTCCACTGCCTGGATCTTTCCCTGAATATTTGTGCCGACCGGAATGACGATCTCGTTATTGATCGTCACTGGAAAGATGGTCCGCGTGTAGATGTTCTCGCCGCCCACAAGGTTCTTTGTCGAGAGCCGATTCAACAGTTCGACCGGGATCACGGTTCCCTTGGTAAGAACTATTGGAGGTTTCACGTCAGCCGTGTAGAGCTGAACGTCTCGAGGACCCTGCAGCAGCAACGCGATAATCATCAATCCAAACATGTGGTCTCCTTGCTCACACTTGTGGGCACAATACCATCATAGACAGGGGTTTGGCCGAAAAGTTTAGTGCGACTGCAGGAACCTGCGCAGCTGGCTCAGAGCCTGCCCGCGGGCGCTGATCTGATTCTTTTCGGAGGGGGACAATTCGGCAAGTGTGCCGCGATCCGGAACAACGAAGACGGGATCATAGCCGAACCCGAAGTCACCTTTCGGTGCTTGCGCAATATACCCCTGGAGTTCCGACTGTACCGTCCAGACGACGGCTCCGGCCTGAGCAACGGCGAAAGCGCAGTAGAACGATGCCCGCCGGTCCACGCTGTCGCCCAGAGCCGCGAGTTCGGACAGGAGCCTTTCATTTCGCTGTTCTGTGGTTGGCGCGTAGCGGGCAGAATGCAGGCCGGGCCTGCCGCCGAGTGCTTCGACACACAGCCCTGAATCGTCGGCCAGGGTCAGCGCTCCGATGAAGCGGCTGTAGTGCACTGCTTTCAGCGTGGCGTTCTCCAGAAATGTCGTTCCTGTCTCTTCGATTTCGGGAAGTTCCGGAAGGGATTCGACATTCCAGTCCGGAAGGTCGCTCAGGGCCAGACTGACCTCGCGGATCTTTCCCGCGTTGGTGCTCGCGACGATAAGGCGCTTCACTGCGCCAGAACCTGGCGCTGCTTTTCGATTAACTCGAAGACGCCCGCGCGGCCGAGCTTCAGAAGCTCGTTCAGCGCAGATTCGTTAAACGGATTTCTTTCCGCGGTTCCCTGGATCTCAACGAATTCGCCCTTGTCGGTCATGACGATATTGAAATCGACATCGGCCGTCGAATCTTCGGCGTAATTGAGATCGAGCATGGGGACACCTGCCACGATGCCAACACTTACAGCAGCGACAGAGCAGAGCATCGGATCCTTTGAGAGCTTTCCGGAAGAGAGCAGATTCTGTACAGCCAGCTTCAGGGCAACGAACGAGCCGGTGATTGAAGCAGTGCGTGTGCCCCCATCCGCTTCGATGACGTCGCAGTCAAGCCAGATGGTGCGTTCGCCGATACGATCCATGTCGATGGCGGTTCGAAGCGATCGCCCGATGAGGCGTTGGATTTCCAGAGTGCGGCCCGAACGCTTGCCTGTTGAAGACTCTCGCGCCGTACGCGTTGATGTGGCGCGTGGAATCATGGCGTATTCCGAAGTGACCCAGCCCTTCCCCGTGTTCCGGAGAAATGGAGGCACAACTTCTTCAACGCTCGCCGTGCAGATCACACGCGTTCTTCCGATCTCGATGAGTACGGAGCCTTCAGCAGCCTGAATGAAATTCGGTGTCATTCGGACCGGCCGCATTTGTGTCGCGATTCGTCCGTCAACTCGACTGTTAGTCGGCATGGTTCACCTGTTCTTTGGGTGGAGCGATGTCGGTGATAGAAAGATCCATTCCGAGAGGAAGCAGCAAGCAGTGTCCTGCAAGTGTCTCCTTCTCGGCGCCGCCGACGAGAATCTTCACCTGACGGATTTCCGGAAGGTTGTACGTCAACGAGTTCACGATCGAGTAAACGGTCGCCTGTTCATTGACCATACCGCCGGGGTGGTTTGCGGAGATCGTGCTCGAGAAATCGACATATGCCATGCCCATGTCGTCGATGAAGACTTCCTGGAGCTTGGTGTCCTTTGGGATGGAAGGATACAGGGCCGCGGACTTTGGGCCTTCCAGCACTTTCTGCAGGATCTGTCGGGCACGATTCGCGAGTTCTCCCGAGCGACGGATCGTCTGATCTTCCGCGGAGAGAATCACGTCATCTTTCATACCCGGGAAAAACACTTTTACATTCATCGGCGGGTCCGTGCGCTCGTAGAGCGGCAACGCGGGAGGAGGGAAGGGATTTCCCGCAGGCTCCTTCTCGTGGACCATCGTTTGGATGCGGCCGATCACATCGACGAAGAGCCCCAGCGTAATCGCAAATCCGACGACGAGAACAATCAAGCCGATTTTGAGATGCCGCGGCATGCGCGAGCTCACTGTTTGCGTCCTCCGCCGGCGAACTGCTCGATCGCCTCGGCAATCGTTGCCGTGAGCTTCGCCTGAAATTCCGGTTCCGCGAGCATCTTTGCGTTGGCGTCGTTATTGAGATTCCCGACCTCGAGCGCGATGGCCGGCATCGTTGCGCTGGCCAGAACTCCCATCGGGCCGAAACGGATTGGGAATTTCCAGCCAGGCAGTGCCTGATTGAGATTCTTCTGGAGGTTTTCAGCCAGTGCCTGACTTGCGGCTGCGTTGGTTCGGAAGGCCATGTACCAGGGCAGGAACATTCGGCCCCCTGCGGGTTCAGACAGGCCGCCCGTGAAATCGGGCTTCATCACGTAGATCGACGAGCCGGAGGCCGTCTTATCCGGCGAGTATCCGGTGTGCAGGCTCACGAGGAGGCTCGCCTGATTGTTGTTGGCAACACCCGCGCGTGCTTCACTGGTCAGGTCAATATCCGAATCTCTTGTTAGTACAATCGTCGCGGAAAGCCGGCTCTGCAACGTCGTGCGCAGGCGTCGCGCCAGAAGAAGGGTGAGATCTTTTTCAAGAGTTCCGGAATTGGCTGCTCCGTTCTCAATGCCGCCATGTCCGGCGTCGATAACGATGACGCGGACGCCCGCTCCTGTTGGAGCATTGGCATTGGGACGTGGAGGGGGCGCTGCCGCTAAGGGTGCCGGTGTTGTCGGGGGTGTGGCTTCGCTCGCGATCTCCCGAACAAAATCGACAAAGTAGACGCGATTGCCATCCGACGAAGTCAGCCTGACGTCGCGGACATCGTCCGCCATGCTGATCAACAACCTTGGCATGCCATCCGAATCGTCGAATGTGACAGACTGAACGAGAGCGTCCTTATAGTCCAGGCGTTCCCTCGCCGGATCTATGGCCCTGCTTTTCAAAACCAGCACAGCCCGGTGTTGCGCGGTTTCCTTTTGAAGTTCGACATCAATCGGTGATCCGGCACGCAACGTCAGTCGGGTGAGAGCGCCCAGCGACTGCGCATTCATTGCGAGTTCGGTCGTCATCACCTTGCCGGCGAAAACGCGGCGCGTTCCCGGCTTGTAACGGAACTCCACGCCTGCGACCCGGGACAACCCCTGCGACAGGAAATCCAGCGGCACGAGCCATTGCCCGCCGTCACGGCGGACCGGATTCTGCAGCAGAATCGGCTGGTCGTTGTAAGAGATGAATCCGCTGCCAGGTGTGAGGACCAGGCGGGAATTCTGTCCCTGAATCGTAAACGTCGATGCGCCAGTCGCGTCTGTCGAGGCCAGGCCGAGATGGCGAACGATCTCCTGCAGCGGCAGATAGACCGTCCGATCGAGGGTCTGTGACTTCAGGGTGAGTGTCGAGTTTTCGAAATAAATGAGGAAGTCGTTATCTGCTGCGGACAAAGGCTGTATGTCGAGAAGAACAGCCACAGCCAGGATGACGAGCACAAACCCGGTAACAATTCGTTTCATCGCCTCGTGTAGTCTAGCGGGAATTTCGAGGGCAAGCTTCTACATATTGAATCGGTAGCCTACCCACGGCTCGGTAAGGATAAATTGAGGACTGCCGGGGTCTGCCTCGATTTTCTTGCGGAGCTGATTGATGAAAACACGAAGGTACTCGACTTCCTCGCCATAGTCCGGTCCCCACACGGCTTGCAGCAGCTTCATGTGCGGAATCGGGATGTTCGGGTGAAGCGCGAGATAGCGCAGGAGTTCGAATTCTTTCGGAGTCAGCCTGATGGAATTCCCGCGAAGGCGGATGCGTCGCGCCTGAAGATCCAGTTCGAGCTCTCCTGCCTTGATGACCTGTGGCCCATTCTCAAGGCTTGGCACGCGGCGGAGTGCGGCGCGGACACGCGCCAGCAGTTCCGGAGTGGAAAATGGCTTGGTGACGTAATCGTCGGCCCCCGCGTCCAGCGCGCTGACCTTGTCGCGCTCGGTGTCGCGGACCGTCAGCATGACAATGGCGACATCCGAGGAGGCGCGAATCTCGCGACACGTTTCGATTCCATCCATCCCTTCCATGTTCATGTCCAGCAGAATGAGGTCGTACTTTCCTTCGCGCAGCTTTTCGAGCGCATCTTCACCGGAGCGCGCGTCGGCGACTTCATAGCCCTGTACGACGAGCGTTGTTCGCAACACCCGGCGAATCTGGGGATCATCATCAACAATCAGGATCTTGCCCTGGGTCATGGCGCGTTTTCCTTTCTCAGCGGAAGCCGGATCGAGAATTCCGTTCCCATCCCGGGGCCGCTCTCAACGTCGATGAAGCCTCCGTGGGCCATGACGATGTCGCGTGCGATAGCGAGTCCGATACCCGTTCCGGATACGCCGCTGCTGGTTTCCGGAGACCGGTAAAAGCGCTCAAATACCATGGTGCGTTCGCTCTCGGATAACCAGCGGCCCTGGTTGTGAACGCGGATCCACAGCGAGTCCGGGGAAGCGTCGGCCGTGATGCGTATGGGCGTTCCGTTGGGCGAGTACTTTGCGGCATTGTCCACAAGCTGCTTCAACGCCACCACAAAGAGTTCGGAATCAAGTTCCAGCGCGGGTAGTGAAGGCGCATACGTTGTCTGAACAGGTTTTCCGTTGAGATCGGGCGTCTGACGGACTGCTTCTCCAACAAGCTCAGGAATGTTCTGGCGCGTTCTCAAAAGGTGCAGCTTGCCGGATTCTACTCGCGCGAGGTGGAACATTTCTTTCATCAGTCGTGAAAGCCTCTCGGTCTCCTGCCCCACGATTGTCAGCAGCTCTTCGCGCTGCTCCTCTGTGATCGAAGGAGACGTCAGAATGGTTGAGGTCGCCGCCTTGATCGATGTCAGAGGAGTTTTAAATTCGTGCGCAACGGCATCGAGCAGAGTCGCTTTGAATTTCTCGCTTTGGCGGGCTGCCTCCGCGCTGCGGTTCAGCTCGTACAGCCGTTCCATTTCGATTTGACGCTGCTCGAGTTGAGTGTTGCGGCGGCGCGCAAGCTCAGAAAGATGACTGGCAACAAGCGACGTCACCAGGAACGCGCCCAGCGCCACCCAGTCGTCGAAGCTGGCGATGTGCAGGGTTCCGACCGGCGCGACAAAGAAGTAATTGAGGCAGAAGGCGGCACCGATCGACGCTACCGTCGCCTCTGCCAGCCCCCACCTCGCGGCGATCAGCAGAATCGTGATCAGGTAGACGAATCCGGCTGTTGGAAGATTGATCGAAGTCAGCGTCGTGAATGCTGCCGTAATGAGCGCAACGGCGGCCAGTCCTGCCAGGACCCTCCCCATCCGGGTCCATGTTCCGATGCGCATGAGCCGTAGTATACGCGCCGACAGATCGGTCACCCCTACAGGTTAGCCCGTGTGCATAAGGAATCTATAAGGACGGGATCAGGACTCTGTTAGGGAAAAAGGGGAGGGGAATTTCGAAAGCGGTCAAATCCACCGGCCACTCAAATCCGAAATTACAAAATCTTAGCTTGGACGGCTGCCTGCATTTAGTGGGGCCGTTAGCTGTCCATGAAACCGTTGCGGATGTGGTAACTCTGCTCCACGGGAATCAGATAGATGTTCCGCACGCTGAACTCTTCTCGAACGTGAGCTTCGCGAACCTTGCGAAGAATATCATCCACCCAGCTATCGTCGCTGACGATATCGACGGTAATGCTCAGCGTGCCGATCTCATAGGGGACTCCACGATAGGACACCACATTCTTTTCCTGGCCGTGTTCTCGTGTTTCCCAAACGGTCATGCCTACGGCGAGATTCAACATCCCTTCCACGAAGGCCGGCAGGTTCTCAGCTCCCATCACGCAGCGGACAAGGGTTGCCATAGATTTACGAGAGTACAATACCAGTCGCATGCGAAGCATCCTGTATTGGAGCGTTTTGATAATTGCCGCAATCGCTCTGGCATATATCAGTCCCTTTAATCTTTCGCCGATCGCCTTTATAGGCGGCGTCCTGCTGCTGGTGGCCGGCTATTTTCTGTTTCTCTTTTACCGCCGCGGCCGGTCCGGGGTGTGGGAGCACAGCACGCATCAGATCCGATTTATAGGCAGCATCCTCGTCTATGTCATGGTGTTTTGGACAACTATAGGGTTGTTCAGCAATGTGAAGGAGCAGCAGGAGTTCTGGGCGCGCTACGAACCCTACATTGAGGGAGGAGCGCAGCATGGGTACACGTTCTTCTACCTGGATTACGCGGGAAGCTACGAGCGGATTGATTCCCCGGAATTGAACAAGCTCATTCTGGAGAAGAACCCCCAACGAGTGCGCATGGTTCTCGAAGTCGTAAGAGACTTTGGAAGACTGCGAGGTTACACCGTGCGTAGCGTGGAATCTGTTCCTGTGGACGAAGCCTGGACGCTTACGCCTGACAGTTCGCCGTGGGAAGCCCTGCGGCGACCGCAGGCCAAATGAAGCGAATCGCGTCGCAGTTTTTTTGTGGCGCGTTCACACCGTGTTAACCCGCGGATCCTACTCTCAATCCATTGAGCACCCCACAGGTGATCTCTTGCAATACCCCCCAAAACGCGCCGGTTTACGCCGGCGCGTTCCCTTTTGGGGTGAATGCGGTCCACGCTTTCCGGTTTACGGCGTAAACGGCCGCAAGAATAACGAAAGAGAAGACCACCAGGAAGAGTGCCGTCGTGTTGGCGTGCGCGAAGTTCAGTGCCTGAACGTCATCATAGATGGCAATCGAAACCGTCCGGGTTTCGCCTTCAATGTTCCCGCCCACCATCAGGACAACTCCAAACTCGCCGATCGTGTGGGCGAAACTCAACACGGTTCCCGTGATGAGCCCAGCCGTGGATTGCGGGAGGATGACGCGGCGGAACGTGCCCCATCGCGAGACGCGAAGCGTCCAGGAGGCTTCGATAAGCCGGCGATTCACCGCGGAAAATGCCGACGCGATCGGCTGAACTGCAAAGGGCATGCTGTAGAGCGTGGACGCGATGACCAGTCCTTTGAATGTGAAGGGAAGACCGCTCCCGAAGAGTTGTTCATAGGCTCGACCGATGGGACTTCTGGGACCGAGCGCCACCAGCACATAGAAGCCGAGCACCGTTGGCGGAAGGATTAACGGCAGAGCGACAACGGATTCGACAAGAAAGCTCCAGCGTTTTTTCGTGAAGGTGAGCCAGTAGGCGAGAGGGATTCCCAGGACCAGAAGGACCAATGTGGTAACCAGCGCGAGTTCAATCGAGGTCAGAATGGCAGTCCAGTTCAATCACGAGCCCCTGAACTGGGAAGAGAAAAGCCGTAGCGCTGAAGAATGGCGCGTCCTGTCGTACTGCGGAGCGCTTCAAGGAATTCACGGGCCGCAGCGAGGTGTCCGGCACGTCGTGCCTGCGTGAGCAGAACTGCTCCCTGTTCTATCGTGGGGTAGCTGTCGATTGGGATTTCCCAATAGCTGCCCGAGGATTTCATCGGGTCGGTCAGGGCCAACGACAGGGCAATGACACCGATATCCGCGGAACCCGACTGCACAAACTGGGCCGTCTGCGAAATGTTTTCTCCGAGCACGAGCTTGCTCCTGGCTGCACTGTAAACGCCGGCTTTCTCCATGGCGCTGACTGCCGCGCGACCATACGGCGCATGTTCGGGATTTGCGATCGCAATCCGGCGAACCTGGGGTTGCAGAAGCGCTCTCATTCCCAGGGTGCGTACATCGAGCGGCGAATTCTCGGGAACCCATAAGACGACCCGTCCTATCGCGTATACAAAGGATGAGCCCGCCTCGGTCAGGCCTGCCTTTTCCAGTTCGCGGACGTAGTTCAAGTCGGCCGAGAGAAAGACGTCAAAGGGGGCGCCGTTCTTTATTTGCGCGTGAAAATTTCCCGAGGATCCAAGGGATAGCTTGACTGTATGGCCGGTCCGCCTTTCGAAATCTCCAATGAATTCTTTCGCGGCAGCGCTGAGGTCGGAGGCCGCTGCCACAACGACTTCGCCGGCGAAGAGTTTCGGAGTGAGGAGAAGCAGCAAGAGCCCGGACAGAATAGCCTTGCGGAGGACCATGTCGTTACTTTAACACGACAGGGTAGCGAAAACGCTACGGGTGGGGAAGAGCTTTTCTCCATTCGGGGGCTGTGCACATAGATGGGCGGCGCGGGCGGTTGTTCAAGAAAATCAAGCTCTTGATCACCACCACCCCGGCGCTTCGCGCCCCCCTCCTCGGCTGAGGAGGGGAGTTCGGCTTCCATTCGACTTTATGTGCAGAGCCCCATTCGGGAGAGGTGCCGCGAACGGCCCTTGGACGTTAGCCCTTTGGAACGAAGTATTTTTCTTTCGCGATCAACTTGAATTTTCCTGCTGCGGGATTCACCTTAACGGTGATCTTCCGCCACTTGCCGTCCTTTGCGGTGTTGGGCGACTTGTATCCGAGCACGTATTGATTCTTCAGACGATCCCGCATGCCCTCGGAGACTTTTTTCAGGTCGTTCTCGATCTGCCCGGTTAGAACTTCGCCGCCGGAGAATTCAGCGATTTGCTCAAGGTAATAACCCGTCGCAGTGGTGCTTCCTTCCTGCCACGACGGCGGGGTACTGCCAGTGTAGGGGGCCAGGAAATGCACTGGTACGAGCGATACTTTTGAGGCTTCGATCAAGGCTTTTGGCTGCGGAGCGTTGCTCGCCTGCATGCCGCTGGAGATAAACCCGTCACTGATAACAACGAGAGCCTTTCTTGCACCCGGCATCTTCGAGATAAAGCCCATGGCAGTGGTCACAGAATTGAATATGGTGTCTGCATCAAGCGGAATTTGCTCGACCTGCGGCGAATTACCGGCCCCGCGAACGGTTTCGACGGCGTTCAGAATGTCCACGGTGGTGCGATCGCGCTGGCCCGGCGACGTGACCGGTCCTCGCGCGCTCAACCCGAGAATAATTCCCAGCGTCACAGGTTCCCCGGCGGGAGAGAACGACGCGATCTTTTGCTCCTTGTTATCTTCAAGCAGCTGGAAGTCTGCTTCCTTCAAGGTCGCGACCGGTACGCCCTTGTTGTCAGTTACCATCACAGGCACATAGATCAAGTCGCCCGCCGCGGTCTGTGGTTCTGCGTCCACGCCGGGCAAAGCGGCAAACGATAGGACCAGAAACAAGACTGCTAAAACGGTCGCGACATTTCGTGCGTTCAACATGCTCCCTCCAAAGGGTGGAATTCGAAGTTTGGATCCCAAGTTTTCCCGGCATTTTATTCTGAATTTGTCCGTTGAGCATAGGAGTTTCGTCCAGGGTTCGAACCCGCAGGCACCAAAGTTCAAAGGCGTTATCGACGGTGAGGCCCGTATAATCGCCTCTTGGGCAACTTTCCCTTTGCGTACCATAGGTTCTCCACTTCATGACCGAGCCTAAACTCGCGGATCACTACAACGAGAGTTATAAGCAGGAGAACTTTTTTCGTTATCCGGAGTGGGTATACGCCCCGTGGATCTCGAGTCTGGTCGCATTCTGCGGTCTCCGGAAGGGGCAGACCGCACTGGATGTCGGCTGCGGGCAGGGTTTCTTTTCCCACTTGCTGAGCCGGCACGGACTCAGAGTGCACGGAATCGATCTCTCTGAAACTGGAGTACGCCAGGCCGAAAAGCTCTATGGGGGGCCGGAAGTCTCGTTTTCCGTGGCAGACGTGAAAACAACGACGTTTCCCGAGCGGTTTGACTGCGTCTTTGTGCGTTCCTGCTCCCTCTACAATACGGACCTATTCACTTCGAATAAGGACGTCACTCGCGCATTTTTGCGTCACCTCAAGCCCGAAGGAACGTTCATCTTTTCGTACAACACGAAGTTCACGTCAAAGCCGAGCAAGACCTGGCGCTATCACTCCCTCGAGGATGTGAGGGAACACTTCAGCGAGTATCCGACCGCAGAAATTTACTTTCTGAACAGAATCACTCCGCTGCTGGCGCGGAGGTATTCCTTCAACCGGATCTTCACAAAGGCGAACATCTTGTTCAGTAAAGTCTCCGGAACAGGCGGAGACATCGTGTGTGTCGTCAGAGCGCCGCAGGACAGGACGTCCAGCGCGGTTTAAGCTCCCCGCCTTTTCTTGACGCCGAACTGTGTTGGTTCTAACGTCACGCAATACACGCTGATTAATCGAACCCGGAAGACAACTGGAGGCGCTATGAAATCGATGGCTGCTCTGGTTTTTGCTTTTGCTCTGGTGACACTGCTGCCAACGTCAGCGAACGCGACCACGCTGGAGATTACTCGAGGCACCGTCGTGCTGAGTCAAGAGCTCGGGTCGCAAATGTCTTTTTCCGGCATTGGCTTCGTAGTTTTCGCGACGGAAGAACCCGGTTGTTGTGGGGATCTCAGTCGCGCGTTCGGTGTTGAGCCTTTTGTTCTTTCAGATGTGCTTGTCAGCTCTCCTTCTTCCCTCGTGGACATACGGGTTGGCAATCAAACCTGCCGTGGAAGCATTAACCCGTTTGTGAGTTGTGGAGATATCACACTCACCAGTCCCGGCTTCGCGATCCCGCCCGATTGGCCGATCAACATTCCATTTGTTGCGACTGTGTCTTTCACAGCCACCGGGCAGTTGCTCGTAGGGGGCGAGGCGTTCGACATGGTCGGTCACGGCACGGTCACGGGAACCAGGTGTCTCTCTGCACCTCAAGCCCCCTGTCTCGGAGGTGTGCGTGACAGGAGCGAGATTGTCTACACCTTCGTCAGCGAGCCTCCGACGCTCTGGTTAATGCTCGTGTCGGCAATGACAATTGGGATTGGGTTCGCTCACAGATCGGTTGTGAACGTCTGTTTGCGTGGGTTGGCGGAATGGCGACAGATGCGTGCAATGAACAGTTGACCGGTTGTATAGGCAGCGGGAATTGAACCCGCAACACTGAATGATGTCGCTGACTCGACGTCCAACGCCATAACGCGCATGAAATTGCATCAACGCTGTCTCCACAGCTTATATAATCCTCGCCCGGAGGCTTCCTTGAAATCCAAGAGCGCGTGCGCAGTTCCTCTGCTGTCTTCAGTGCTTGAGCAGATTGAATCCCTATTCCGGGTACCGGAATACAGACGACTGTGCTTTCTCCAGGGAATTGAGTCTGAAAAAGACACGGCTTCGGGATGCAACTGGAGGGCGATGGTGAAAGTTGTCTGTGTGGTCTGGCTGATGTTGTCGGCGGTTCCAGCCGGGGCCCAATGGCTGACCCTTCGCACGCCCGGGCTGCCACGTACACCCGACGGCAAGGTCAACTTGTCGGCGCCGGCGCCGCGCACCGCCGAGGGCAAGCCGGATTTGACGGGCTACTGGACTCCAGCCGGCGGACAGGGAGATCTGAGCGGCCTCGAAACGCTGCGCGTCGATCCCGCCGACATCAAGCCATGGGCCAGGGACGTCATGCGTGAACGTGGCCAGGATTTTTTCAAGAGCCGCCCTGAATTCCAGTGCCGCCCCAGCGGTCCTGAGGCGGAAAGCCTCGAAGGCGAGCAGCGCATCCTGCAGACGCCTGGCATGATCGCCGTGCTGAATCCCAACCTGACCTATCGTCAGATCTTTCTCGACGGGCGTTCCCTCGAGAAAGATCCGCAGCCGATGTGGATGGGCTATTCCGTCGGACGGTGGGACGGCGACACGCTGGTCGTCGAGAGCAATGGGTTCAACGACCGCACCTGGCTGAACAACGTCGGGCTTCCGCACACGACGAAGCTCCGCATGACCGAGCGGTATCGTCGCCCGGATCTCGGCCATCTCAAGGTCGATGTCACATACGTTGATCCCGACACCTTCAACAAGCCGTTGCAGTTTTCGCTCGACATGCGGCTCGTCACCGACACCGAGATGCTCGAAGAGGTGTGCGAGAGCAGGATGGAGTTCTGGACCGGCAACATCTCGGACCTCCAGAAGTCGGCGGTCAAAGTATCCGAAGACGTGATGCGGAAGTACGTCGGTTACTACGAAGGCTACTGGCGGGACAACCTGCGCAAGGTGACCGTGTCGCTTGAGAAAGGCGCGCTTCACGTGACTGGTCTGCTGCTGCCGGAATCAGTGCCCTTGATACCCGCGTCCGACACGATTTTCACGAGCGAGGAAGGTGTGTCGTACAAGTTCGTGATGGACGCCAGTGGAAAGGTAGTTCAGGTCGAGGAAATCCATCGCGGTGGCAATTACGTACTCAAGCGTCAGAATTAGGAGTCAACTCATGACACGTCGTTTCCCTGCAGCCGTTGTGGCCACGATCCTCGTCGGATTCATTGTTGCCGCCGTACTGTACGCGCAGGCGCCTCCTGCCAACCAGCCGCGTCCGCTGGCTCCTGAGCCGTGGCGTCGGACGGGTGTGCGGCCCTGCGTGCGCCCTGGCAGCGGATTTGCCCAGTGCTCGCCGCCCGCCGGCGTGATGGCTGTGCGTGCCGGGCGCCTGTTCGACAGCCAGGCCGGACGCATGCTGACCAGCCAGGTTGTCGTGATCAACGGTGAGCGAATCGTCGAAGTCGGTCCCGAAGCACAGGTGAAGATTCCTGCCGGAGCGCGCGTCGTCGATTTGAGCCGCGCTACCGTGCTGCCCGGGCTGATCGACGCGCATACGCACATGTTCAACGACCCGGTGCAAGGGTGGTCACCCGAGCGGATGACGCTCATGGCCGTGACGAACATGCAGGCCGATCTGTATTCGGGCATCACGTCCGCGCGCGACATGGGCTCGCACAGCAACGGCTACGCCGACATCGACATCCGCAACGCGATCAACGACGGCGAGATCGATGGCCCGCGATTCCAGGTGGCAGGCCGGGGCATCGTGTGGGGTGCCCAGCCGCCGGAGCCGGGCTCCACGCCCAACCCTCGGTCGGCGATCGTGGTCCGATCGGCGGAAGAAGGGCGCGCGGCCGTACGCGAGCACGTCGCCAAGGGTGTCGACCTGATCAAGCTGTATCCGGGCGGAGCCTATTCGTTCGGCCCGACGGGCGAGGCGCAGTTCGTAACCCAGTACCCGCTGGCGGTGCTGACCGCGATCATCGACGAGACCCACAAGAGCAGCCGAAAGGCGGGTTGCCACGTGTTCGGCGGAGAGGGTCTGCAGAATGCCATCACCGCCGGTTGCGACACCATCGAGCACGGGTACGGGCTGACCCAGCCCCTGCTCGATCAGATGGTGGCGAAAGGGATTGCCTACGACGTCACCTTCGCGCGCTACAGCTCGGGATACATGGACGACAACGACGAGAAGAACACGGGCGGCAAGTACCGGATCGTCCCAATCTTTGAACGCGCCATGAAACTGGCGATCGCTACCCCCAGACTCGCCGTGCTTTTCGGTACCGGCGTAGACGGCACCTACTTCGTGCACGGAACCAACGCCGTCGAGTTCGAAAAGCTGGTCAAAGTCGGAGGCATGACGCCGGCACGCGCCATCCAGTCGGGTACGATCGCGAACGCCACGATGATGGGGTGGCAGAAGGACGTCGGATCGATAGCCGCCGGCAAGTTCGCGGACCTCGTGGCGGTGTCCGGCGATCCGCTAGCAGACATTACCGAACTGCAGCGCGTGCGGTTCGTCATGAAAGGCGGCAAGGTGATTCGGCATGACCTGGCTGCTGGGCCGGCGAACACTACGCGGTAGCGTTCTTCCGCGAAACTCAAGCAGTCAGAAGCCCCGACCAGCGCGGGTATGGCACCAATGATCAGTAGCGCATTCCCGACGGCCGCTCGTAAACTGCTCGGATGTGCAATTACGGTATACCCAGGAAGAAGCAGGCAGGAGTTACGACGGTCGAATACGCCGTAATGCTGGTGCTTGTCGCGATCGCTGTCCTCGCCTTCGGTTCAGGCATCGCCGGATCTGTAACCGCAGTCTTTTCAAACCTGATTTCAGCGCTGAGCTGATAACAAAACTTCTGAACGGCAAGTTATTCGCCTTCGGACGTTACTGGAACGATGAAGCGCTCACGGGCCGTGAAGTGAAATCAGGAACAAGGAGAAGCGATAGCCCAGTGCGATGGCAACCATCGCTGCGGTCAGTCCGATCGTCCTGAAAGTCGAAGCGCGACACTCCCCGTATATACCGCCCTCATTGCGAAATAAAGATAGGCCGCACTGATCCGTCAGCAGCGTAATCGCAATCGCGCGGTGCAGCGCTTCCGAGGCGAATCCTGCTCCCTCCGAGCAGCACTTGTTCAACGATGTTCCCGCGGGGATCGATAATGGAACGAAATTGGGGACAGTGAGCTATTTCGCCGACTGGAAATAGCTCACTGTCCCCAATTTCAGAATGGAGGCGGCGGGAATTGAACCCGCGTCCGAAAACGTTCCGTCAGAGACTCTACATACTTGTCAGGTTCCAATTTGGTCGTATCCCGGCCTGAAGGAACCTGCAAGCCAGCCGGGACACCAGCCCATTGAGTATCGCCCCTCCCCGCCGGGCCAGCAGCTTGGGGCTATCCTGTCTAAAGTGACGCCCTTTAACGGATCAACAGGAGAACCCGTCAAGGACGTAGCCGGTTATTAAGCGGCTAGTGCTGGTTGATATTCAGCAGTTGATTGTTTCCACGTTTTTACGAGGGCATGGGCCTCGGTATGCCTCTCTTCCTTCTTCGTTCCCGTCGAAACCGGTGCGCCCCCTTTCA
>Ga0068859_100003820_pt1 | contig 15382 bp, 14 predicted proteins | sample KBSSwiS22_FD_66585 | JGI IMG/M metagenome (GOLD analysis project Ga0068859, IMG submission 66585) | Switchgrass rhizosphere microbial communities from Kellogg Biological Station, Michigan, USA - KBS Switchgrass S2-2 | ecosystem: Host-associated > Plants > Roots > Rhizosphere > Soil ...
GAGCCGTGGACGCGCATGTAGATCTGTTCCATCTGCTGGTTGCCGCCGACGTCGGTGTTCGACATCTTGACGCCCGGCATCAGCGCCGCCAGACCGGAATAGTTGCGGGCGCTCGGAATCGCGTCGAGCAGCTCGCGATTGAGCACCTGCGTCCGTTGCGTGTTCGACACGTCGACGATCGGCGACGCGCCGGTCACGGTGACCGATTCTTCAAGGGCGCCGACCTTCAGATCGGCGTTGATGGTGGAGGTGAAGTTGGCCGGCAGCTCGACGCCTTCCCGGCGAATCGTGCTGAATCCCGTCAGCGTGAAGACGACCGTGTAGGTCCCGGGACGCAGGTCCACGATCGAGTAGCGACCCTCGCTGTCGGTGGTCACGGTCCGGGTTTTCTCGATGAGAACGTCGCTGCTCGCTTCGACCGAGACACCGGGCATCACCGCGCCGCTGGCATCGCGGACGATCCCGTTGATGGCGCTCTGAGCGCTGGCCGTAGTGGCGGCCAGCAGGAGCAACGACGCGACAACTCCAAGGAGTACTGACTTATTACCCGCGATACCAGTCATAGGCGCTTTTCTCCTTTAAACGGCACGAATAAAGGCAGCCCGACGGATGAAGCGCGACGCGAACGAAATCGGCGAAAGAAGTGGCCAACCGTAGCACCCGGTCTGCCACCCGTCAAGAAAGTATTAGGAGGGGTGAGAGACGCGCAACGTTCGTTCGTAGGTCTCGGTCAGCAGCGCGAGCCGGCGGGCGGTGTCGGCGGTCAGCTGTCCGGGAAGGAGCCGCCAGCGCCAGTTGCCCGACGCCGTGCCTGGCTGGTTCATGCGCGCTTCGCTCCCCAGGCCGAGCAGATCCTGCGCCGGAATGATGGCGGTATCAGCCACCGACGCCAGCGCGGCGCGAATCAGGTCCCAGCACACCTCGACGTCGTGCTCGATCCGCAGGTAACGCCGGGCGTAGTCGCGCTCGCGGGTGATGTCTTCGGCCGACCGCGTGCTGTGACCCGCATCCCCGGTCCACCACCCCATCGTCGTGTCGTTGTCGTGCGTGCCGGTGTAGACGACGAGATTGGGCGCGTAGTTGTGAGGCCTGAAGTCGGGCGCCTGCGGATCGGTGCCGAAGGCAAATTGCAGAATCGCCATCCCGGGAAAGCCAAACTGGCGCCGCAGCGCTTCCACTTCTGGCGTGATGACGCCGAGATTCTCGGCGACGAACGGCAGCGGCGACACGTTCAACGCCTGCTGAATCGCCTCGAATAGCGAGGCACCCGGTCCGGCTTTCCACTCGCCCTGAATCGCGGTCGTGGCGTCGCCGGCAACTTCCCACGACGCGACGAAACCACGGAAATGATCCAGCCTCACACGATCGACCAGCGTCAGCAGGGTCCGAATCCGATCGATCCACCACGAAAAGCCATTGCGCTCGAGCCGTTTCCAGTCGTAATGCGGGTTGCCCCACAGCTGACCGGTGGCGCTGAAGTAATCAGGCGGCACACCCGCGACCACGGTCGGTTGCCCGGTGGCATTCAGCCGGAAGAACTCGCGATGCGCCCAGACGTCGGCGCTGTCATGCGCGGCGAAGATCGGAAGATCGCCGAGCACCTCGATGGCCTGCTTGCGGCAGTGCGCCCGCAGCCGCGCCCACTGCTCGAAGAAGATGAACTGGGTGAGCTTGTAGACGCGGACTTCCCGTTCGAGGTGTTTCGACCACCAGGTGATCGCCGTCTGCTGCCGGACGGCGATGTCGGCGTCCCATTTCGTCCAGGCCACCTGTTCGTGCGCGTCCTTCACGGCCATGAAGAGCGCGAAGTCGTCCAGCCACGCCGCCTGGGCGCGGCAGAACTGATCGAAGCGTTTGTGGATGGCGGATCCGCCGGCCTCGAAGCGATCGAGCAACTGCGGCCAGAGTTCGCGCCGGTGAGCGATCACCTGTTCGTAATCAACGACTCCGGGTGCGAATGCGGACGCCCGGCTCATTTCTGAGTCGCCAAGCAGGCCCTCGTCGACGAGGACGTCGAGGCTGATGAGCAGCGGGTTGCCGGCAAACGCGGAGAATGACTGATAGGGGGAATCGCCGTATCCGGTCGGACCGAGCGGCAGCACTTGCCAAATCCGCTGACCCGCTGAGCCAAGATAGTTCACGAACTCGAACGCGCTCGGGCCGAGGTCGCCAATGCCGAAGCGTCCGGGCAGGGACGTCGGATGCAACAGCACGCCGCTCGATCGTGGAAATGGCATGGTCAGACAACGTGAATTGAGAATTCAGAATTGTGCGTGTTCATAAATGCGGTGCGGCGTCGGATTCGCGTTCCCGATTCTCCTTGAATTGCCGTTCGAGCAGCTGGCGCGCGGCGTCCTTGCCGCCAAGGCCGAACGCGATGGCGGCACCGAGCATGGGGGCGCCGAACGTGATCGCGAACGCGGTCAGGACCACCGCCGTCGCCAGCCCCAGTTGCTCGAGCGCCATGACGACGCCGATCGCAATCACCAGCAGCCGCACCGCGCCGCTGATCACCCGGGCGCCGGGGATGCCGGCGTTGACCGCCGCCAGCAGCGTGGCGCGCCACACGAAATTCCCAATCAGGAATCCGAGCGTGAACACGAGCAGGGCGACCAGGAACCGCGGCACGAACCGGAAGAACTCCTGCACCAGCCCTTGAAACGGCGCGAACTGCAACGTGTCGACCGCCGACACGATGAAGCCGATCCAGACAATCCAGAACACGATCTTCGCAATCAGCAGTTCGGCGGCTGGCATGCCGGCGTTGCGCAGCATCTCGGTGGCGCCGGTACGATGCGTGACCCGTTCGAACTGGAACGACGCCAGCAGCCGATGGATCAGCCGGCGCAGGATCAGCGCGACCACGAATCCGACGACGAAGATGATGGCGGCGGCGATCAGCCGCGGCACGAACAGCGCAAAGGCGGTCGCGAAGTTCTGCCACGACTGCACGAGCGCATCAGCAATTTGTTGAATCATCGCGACCTCACACCTCGACCGTCCAGCCTTTGACGAGCGCTGGTTTCAGCCGCTGAAATGCGTCACAGAGCGCGTTGAGCCGCGTCTGTGCGACGTCGTCGGGTTCGTGCGCCGTGAACGACATGAAGCGCGCCGCCCGCCACATGTAGAGGGGCACGAACATGTCCGCGAGATGATCGACGCCCGCGCTGCCGCGGTTCGAGGCGTCGAGAAAGTCGTACACAATCCGGACCCACAGCTCATCGTCCAGGCGCGGCTCGGACGCGGCGATGTCGTCCATCAATCGTGAGAAGACCGGGGGGGCGAGCACGCCTTCGAGGAGTTGGCGGATTTCGTTGATGTCGTGCCGGGCCTGGAGGCCCAGCGCGACGAAGTCCCAGTCGCCGGCGGGTTGGACCTTGTTGCGATCGTCGACGCCCCAGGTGGGCACGGTGGCGGTGTTGGTCGCGGTGCGCCAGAACGATTCGTGGGCGCGGAGTGTCGTGAACAGCGACAGCAGGACCTGCCGCACCGCCTGGCGCAGTGTGGTTGGCGCGGCTGCCGCCGTCGCCGGCCGCCAGATCTGGCCGATGGTGAAGTGTTTGGCGATGGCCTCGGTCCGCAGCCAGAGGTCCATCGCGAACGTGGCGGCGTCCTGGTTCCAGATGTCCTGCTCGAGACAGTTCGAGGCGAAGCGCCCGGCGCACGCGAACTCGGCGCCGAGCGGCTCGTCGATTTCGACGCCGTACACGCCGCGAACCAGCGGGCGGACCAGCTGCGTAATGATGGCGCCGTCGCGGGGATGACGACGATAGCGCGGCGCCAGGAACTCGACCTCGGATCGCCAGACCGGCATGATCAATTCGGTGACCCGTTCGGCGCTGGTGGCCGGCCCGGCCGGATCGATCACCACCAGCGTCTTGGCTTGCGTCAGTTCTGCCGCCGCGAACAACGCCTGCAGCGCCGTGTTCTTGCCGGGAATGCCGTGATAGGGCGTGACGACGCGATGCATGGTGCGCAGCGAGTGCGACGTCTGCACCATGTCGCCTTGAAGAAACGACGCGTCGCGAATCAGCTCCGGCGTGCCGTCGGTCGATCCGGCGTCCGAGTTGATCATCACGGTCCGGGGGCGCGGCAGATCGCGGGTAAAGCAGACGTGGATTGCCTTGGCGACGTTGACGACGGTCGCCGCGTTGTTCAGCGTCGGCAGGCCCACCAGGATGTCGACCTGGCCGACCGCCATCAGCTGCCGCAGTAATGCATCCGAAAGGATGCTCTGGTGTTCCACGTTCGTGCCGTCGTGTCCGTCAGCCGGACCGTGTTACAGCCACCGCAGCCGGAACCAGTAGAAGTCGTACGGCCCGAGCATGATCGGATAGGGCTGCAGTCCGATGCGCGGGAAAATGCTGCCGCCGAACATCTCGATCGGGATGGCGCCACTCAGCCGCGACATGTCGAGCTCGGCGACCTGCGCGGTGCCGGCCAGATTGCATACCACCAGCACGCTCTCCCGCTGCAGAGTCCGTGTGAACGCTAGCACGCGATGGTTATCCGGCTTCAGGAAGTCGATGGCGCCGCGGCCGAACACGCGGGTCGAGCGGCGGACTTCGATGAGCCGGCGGACCCAGTTGAGGAGCGAGGTCGGGTTGCGCTGCTGCGATTCGACGTTCACCGCCTGGTAGCCGTACAAGGCGTTGGAGACGAGCGGCAGCCAGAGGCGTTCGGGATCGGCGGACGAAAAGCCGGCATTGACGCCGCCGGACCATTGCATCGGCGTCCGCACGCTGTTGCGATCGCCGAGATACATGTTGTCGCCCATCCCGATCTCGTCGCCGTAATACATGATCGGGCTCCCCGGCAGCGACATCAGCAGGCCGCTCATCAGCTGCACACGCCGGCGATCGCCCTCCATCAACGGCGCCAGGCGCCGGCGGATGCCCAGATTGATCCGCGCGCGCGGATCCTTGGCGTACTCGTCCCACATGTACTGACGTTCGATTTCGGTGACCATTTCGAGCGTGAGCTCGTCGTGGTTGCGCAGGAAGATCGCCCACTGGCAGGTGTCGGGGATGCTCGGCGTGCGCTCGATGATGTCGATGAGCGGCTTCCGATCTTCGAGCCGCAGCGCCATGAACATGCGCGGCATGATCGGAAAATGAAACGACATGTGAAACTCGTCGCCCGATCCGAAATAGGGGCGGACGTCTTCGGGCCACATGTTCGCTTCGGCGAGCAGCACCTTGCCGGTGAAGTGGGCGTCGAGCTTGGCCCGCAATTCCTTCAGGACATTGTGGGTTTCCGGCAGGTTCTCGCACGACGTGCCTTCGCGTTCCAGCAGATACGGCACGGCGTCGACCCGGAAGCCGTCGACCCCGAGGTCGAGCCAGAATTTCATCACCTTCCAGATTTCTTCCCGCACCGCCGGGTTGTCGTAATTGAGATCCGGCTGGTGGCTGAAGAAGCGGTGCCAGTAGTAGGCCTTCGAGACCGGGTCCCACGCCCAGTTCGAGAGCTCGGTGTCAATGAAGATGATGCGGACACCGCGATAGCGATCGTCGGTATCGCTCCACACGTACCAGTCGCGGCGCGGGTTGTCCCGCGAGCTGCGGGCCTCCGCAAACCAGGCGTGCTGATCGGACGTGTGATTGAGCACCAGCTCGATGATGACGCGCAGTCCGCGCGCGTGGGCCTGGTCCAGGAACTGCTCGAAGTCCTGCAGCGTGCCGTAGCTCGGATGGATGCTGGTGTAGTCGGAAATATCGTAGCCGTCGTCCTTGAAGGGCGACGGGTACATCGGCTGCAGCCAGAGGCAATCGACGCCGAGCGCCGAGACGTGATCGAGTTTCGAGGTCAGGCCCGGGAAATCGCCGATGCCGTCGCCGTTGCTGTCGGCGAACGATTTGACGTGGAGCTGGTAGAAAACGGCGTCTTTGTACCAGAGCGGATCGGCGGATCGCATCATCGAGGCGCGCGCGAGCTGATCGGGTGCGCGAGATGCGCACGCAGGTTCAGTGTAGTCCCGTCAGCGGCGCGCAAAGCTCATGTGGAGGGCGTACGTAGTGTCCGGCTTCGGCCGGGCCTGGTGATCGACCGGTCAATCGATGGGCCCGGATGCTGTCCCAATCGATGCCGCCATGACCGCGGCCATCGCCAGCACCTGCACCGTCGTGAGCCGCTCGCCGAGAAAGACGAACCCGGCGAGCGCGCCGAACGCCGGTTCCAGGCTCATCAGTGTCCCGAAGACACGCGCCGAGAGATTACGAAGGCCGAACATCTCCAGCGTGTAGGGGAGCGAGCTCGAGAGCGCCGCCATGGCCACACCAAACGGCAGAATCGCCAGGTCGAGGAGGGCGGTGCGTGCGCTCACCACGCCGATCGGAACGGCCACGCATGATCCGATCAGCATGCCCCACGCTGACGCCGTGGCGCCGTGCAACGAGCCGGCGCGCTGTCCGAACACGATGTAGATGGCCCAGCAGGCGCCGGCGGCCAGCGCGAAGCCGGCGCCGATCGGATCGATGCGCGTTGCGGTCAGATTGAGGGGCAGCAGGAACAGCAGCCCGACGACGGCCACCGCCAGCCAGAGGAAATGACTCGGCCGCCGCGACGAAAAGGCCGCGACGGCCAGAGGGCCGGTGAATTCGAGCGCCACCGCGATCCCGAGCGGAATGGTTCGCAGCGACATGTAGAACACCAGGTTCATCGTCCCGAGCGAGAGACCGTAGATCGCGATCGATCGCCAGGATCGTCGTGCCGGCATCGACTGCCACGGCCGCTGCACCAGCGCGACGATCAATGCGCCGAGGCCGACCCGCAGCGCCGCCGTTCCAGGTGCGCCAATCTGCGGGATCAGCGTCTTGGCGATGGATGCGCCGGCCTGGAACGACGCCATCGCCAGCAGCAGTGCGCCGACGGCGAGGAGGCGGGTTCGATTGTCCGGGTGAGTGCGAGTCAAGATTCAGCGAGCGTCAAAGACGGGGCGCAACGGCCGCGGCGGCTTCCGCCGACGTCATCACCGGAATGACCTCGAAATCGGTGATGTCGCGCCAGTTGTTCATCCATTCGTCGAGCAACTGGCGATCGGCGCACTCCATCACCTGAAAGCATTGCCGCAGATCGGCCGTCACCCAGCTTCCCCGGTACTCGACGCCCTCGGGCATCAGGCGCCCACGGTCTTTGAAGCGACGGTAGGTCGGTATGGGATCGCCATCGCGAAACGTTTCGATGATCATGTAGAGCATATCCATGTCGGGATGCTTGAACGATGTAGGGGACGCCTTTAACGATGTAGGGGACGCCTTTAACGATGTAGGGGACGCCCTTAAGGGCGTTCCGGCCTTAACGATCTAGGGGACGCCCTTAAGGGCGTCCCGGTCCCCGTCCCGGCCTGAGGATCGACAAGTACGCGGTCCACGGCCCGACGGCCTCGGTGTATTGGCGCGCCATCACGCGAACAATCTGGCTGATGTGGCCGAGATCGTGCGCCACCCACGTCGCCAGGTGCTGCCGCATGGTTACCGCGCCGAACTCGGGGTGACGGCCGTATCGGGCGAGCTCCGCATCGGTGAGATTCAACGCGTCGAGGCGCGCCAGGTTCTGTCCTCGCAGCCGTTCGAAGGTGTCGAGCAGTTGCGTGAGCGTCTGGCCTTTCGACGCGCTGAACATCGCTTCGCGATCGAAGACCGGAAACGTGACGGTGTCGCCGTGCTTGAGGATGTGTTCGACGCGCGGCACCCAGTCGGTCTGCTCGCCATGAATCAGGTGGCCGACGACATCGAAGGGGCTCCAGGTGCCGCCGCCTTCCGTCGCCGCCGTCCACGTGTGAGGCAAGCCGGTCAGCAGTTCGTTCAGCACCCTGGGAGTACGCCGGAGAACAGGCAGCGCCTCGCTCAATCGAAATTCCATCTGTCTCACTCTGATGAGGGCCAGAACCCGGCGTGCACGTCGCGTGCTTCATCCGCAAGCACCGGCCCGACGACTGACACAGGCTCGACCGCTCGCGCGAAGAGCTCACGGCACGGGACCAGAAAGTCCGGACCTGCGAGCAGGGCGAGATCCTGACTTGATAACCCAAAAACGACTGCCCGTATTCCGGCCCAGTAGATCTTGCCCGCGCACATCGCACACGGTTCGCAGCTCGTGTAGAGCGTCGCTCGCGAGAGCTCGTCGCGTGAAAGCTGTCGAATCGCCATCGAGACCAGATTGGTCTCCGCGTGCGCGGTCGGATCGGCGTCGGTGGCGATCGCATTGGTGGCCGTGAGCACCACTTCGCCGTCGAGCACGAGGAGCGCGCCAAACGGATGGTTCCCTTCCTCGCGAGCCTTTCGAGCGAGCGCGATGGCCTGCCTGACGTACGGAGCGTGCCGCGGTGAGTCGATGCCCGACACCGCCGCAGTCTGACAGCTTCGCGTCAGAAGCGGAAGAGCCGGTTGGCTTTGACGACGATGCCGCGGTTCTGGAGTGAGGAACGGCCGCCGGTGGCGAGCGTATCGTGGCCATCCGTATAGACGATGAACAACTCGCTGCCCGGTTGGTATTCCCAGCGGAATCGGAAATTGGTGGAGAGCGTATTGCTGCTCGAGGCGTATTGCACCAGCGCGGCGACGAACATGCGCGGCGTCATCGTAAACGTGGTTCGCGCACCGGTGGCGCGAATCAGCGCGCGGACACCCTGACGCTCGATCCAGTTCAAGGAGATGTTCGGCTCGACGCCGAGCTGTTTCGAGAAGCCGAAGCGTGCGTTCATCGACGCCGTGCGCTTCGTGCCATCGTAGAACTCGCCCACGTCGAGAGCGGCCGTTCCCGACAGTCGATGCTGTTGTCCAGGCGCCCAGGCGGTCCGGAAATGACTGAACCCGTACGTGCCCGCCGGGACTCGCAGCGTGGTCGCGAGCGGCAGCGGCCGTCGCAGGAGCTCGTAGTTGCGGAATCCTTCGAAGCTGAGCACGTCGCTGTTTTGAAACTCGATGCGGTAGTCGGCCTGCGCTTCGCGCGACTCCAGGCGGTTGCGATCGTCGGTTTCGTAGTTGTAGCCGCCTTCGTAACTGAATTTGCGAATGACGCGGTTCTTCGACGGGCGTGGACTGAACCGCAGCGCCGAATAGTTGCGGCGGAAATTCTGGCGCGGCAGAAAGCCGATTTCGGGGTTGAAGTTCGGATCGACGACCAGGCGATCGAGCGAGAAGCCGTAGCGATCCGACGAGTAGTTGAGGTTGCTCCGATAGCTGATTTGCTGTGACGTCCGCCCCGGCGTGGCCGTCCGCGCAAGATAACCGCTCAAGTACACGTTCTGAAAGAATGCGAAGCTGCCATCGACGCCGACCAACTGATTCGAGCCGGGCGCGACCACCGAAGCGGAACGATTGCCGAACATGAATCCGACGCCGCTCCGGCGCAGGATGTCGCGGCGGACCCGCAGCACCGTGAAATCGGTGCGGGCGGCTTTTGCGATCTCGTCCTTGTCGCTGGCGATGTTCAGGGCGCCGAGGTTCCACTTGCCCGCTTTTCCCGAGAGACGGCCGCCACCGATGATCGGTACCACCCGGCCGTTGGTGAGCCCGATCTGACGGCTGTAGAAAATCGTCGGGGCGTCGCTCGATCCGCCGGAGCCGCTGGCGCCGGAAGGCGGCGGATTGCCGCTGTTGGCAGTCGCGCCGAACTGGAACATTCCCTGACCTTCGAGGAAGAAATCACGCTTCTCGGGAAACTGCAGATTGAACCGGGTCAGGTTGACCTGCACTTCATCGGCTTCGACCTGTGCAAAGTCGGTGTTGTAGGTGAGATCGGTCGTGAGGCTCTTGGTGATGCCGTACTTCGCGTCGACGGCAAGGTCGGACTGCAGGTGATTGCTGACCGGCGGCGTCGCCAGGCGGTCGGTGGTGAGCCGGTTGATCGTGGACGGCTTGATGTCAATGTTCTTGCCGGCAGGCGGCACTTCGAGCCCCACCAGCGTCGCGGCGGCCGACACGCGAAAGATCGCGCCGACGCCCCATTGCGGTTTGATCGGCGTGATATAGGCGTACTCGTTCTTGGCGCGGATGGTCCGGCGCAAGTTGATGCCCCACACCTGTTCGCGGCCGGCTTTGTAGCGGAGCGATTTGAAGGGGATCGCGATCTCGGCGATCCAGCCGTGTTCGAAGCGGCGCGCTTTGGCTTCCCAGACCGTGTTCCAATCGCCGTTGTTGTTGCGTTCGTCGGTGGTCAGCGCGTCGAACATGCCGCCGACCGGCGTCACGTAGAACAGGAATCCGTTGCGTTTGTCGTGAAAGGTGTCGAGCTCGATGGCGAAGTTGTCGTTCTGGCGGAGGTTCGAGCTGTCGCGACGCATGTCGTTGGCGACGGCGCGCTCGGGATGCTCGTCCCAGCAGCGGCACACCGCGTAGAGGAACTTGTCGTCGTAGAGCACCCACGCTTCGGTGCGCTCGGAGATCGGCGCCCCTTGGTGGGGATCCTGCTGCTGGAATTCGGAGATGGCGCGGACCTGCTCGTAGATCGATTCGTCGAGCACGCCGTCGACGTGAAGCGGAGCACTGATGCGGGTGGCGCGCACGACCACGCCGGTTGAGCCGACGGTGATGACGTCAGGAGCCACCGGCACGCCGGCGTCAATCGTCGCGAAGTCCTGGGCGCCCGCCACTGCCGCGACGGCAATCAGCGCGATCGACAGCGTCGCCGCCGCCAGGAGGTGTCGACGTGGTTGCGGCCTGCAGACAGTGGACGGCGCCGACACGATTGTTGTATATACATGTAATCGGATGGCAGTGTCAACCAGCCGCATCGACGTCAGCACCGCGCTCTTCGGCCTGCCCTGCGCGTGCGGCACCCTCCGCCGCGCCAGCCGCGTCGTGACCCGCGTCTACGACGAAGCCCTGCGGCCGAGCGGCCTCGAAATCATGCAGTTCGGATTGATGGCCTCGCTCGATCGCCTCGGCGAGGCAACCCAGCGTCAGTTGAGCGTCGGCTTCGCCATCGATTCGACGACGCTGACCCGCACGCTCGGTCTGCTGCAGCGCCGCGGCTGGATCGAACGGCGACCGGGAACCGACAAACGTCAGCGAATCCTGCGGCTCACCAAACCGGGAAAGGCCCGACTCGAAAAGGCGCGGCCGCTGTGGCGCAAAGCCCAGGAAGACTTGCTCGCCCTGATCGGAAAGGATGCCTTCGAGACGCTGACGCGCGTCACCCACGACGTCGTCGCCGTGCTGAATCCGCCGCCTTCTGAATTCTGAATTCAGGATTACGGCGTCTTTTCCACCTTCGTGCTGTGGCTCGACACACATTGCCATCGATCGGCCCGCCACACGAAGACGTCCACGTAGCGTAAGTCGACCTGGACCGGCTGCCCTTGCCGCGGTCCCACGAGGTGCAGCGTGAACCAGACGACGGCGGTGTCGCCATACCGTTTGACGACGAAGCCGTCCTGTCGGGCCGAATCAACTTGCTGGTTGAACTCCCGGGTGAGCAGCAGCTCGCGCGCGCGATCGCCCTGGCTGCCATCCTCGTAGATGGCGATGAACTCGTCTGCCAGAACCCTCTCGATGAACGAGACGTCCTTCTTGTAGAACGCCTCGTTCCACGACCGCTCGAGCTGAATCAATGCTTGCGGATCCGCCTTGTCGACGCGCTGAGCCGCAACGGCAACGAGCGACGCCATCAACCACGAAGACACCACGGCCACGATGGCGACGTGGCGGAAATCGATCGGCCTCTCGTTCTTCGTGATGGGGTCGCGTCGCATGTGGTTAGACCAGCGCCGCTTTGTAGAGCGCCAGCAGCTTTCCCCACGCCCGCTCGGCGTCCGGCGGGTTGTAGATCGGCTGACCGTTGGCCTGCTTCGGCATGTCGGAGATGCACCAGCCGTGCTGTGATTGCGAGTAGACCTCGATCTCGGCTGGATTCTTCACGGCGTCGAACGCTTCCTTCAATTTTGTCTTCGCGTCCGGCTGCTGCGCATCGTCGTTGGCGGCGATGCCGAAGTACATGTGCGCCTTGATCTTTGGCGCGAGCAGGTGCGGGCTCTCCGGATTGGCGGTCACCAGGCCGCCGCCGTGGAAGGAGCCGCCGGCGCCGATGCGCGCCGGCACCGCGGCCGCGGTTCGCATCACGAGCGGACCGCCCATGCAGTATCCCTGCGTGCCAATCTTCTTGTTGCGATCGACCTGAGGCTGCGAATCCAGCCAGGCGACAAATGCCGGCGCGTCTTTTTCGACCGCACCGGCGGCGCCAATCGACGCCATCAGGGGGGTCAGCTTGGCGCGCTGCGGCGGATCGCCGAAGTTGAAGTTCGACGCGTCTTCGACAATCGGCGCCTTGGCGACCCGGTAGAACGGGTTGACCACCAGCACCGAATAGCCGGCGCCGGCAAGACGCCGCCCCATCGCCCGGAGCGAGGGACGAAGGCCGAACGCGTCCGGCCAGATGATCACGCCCGGATGCGAGCCGGCCGGTGGATGGATGAAGGCGGCATCACATGTGCCGTCGGGCGTTTTGATCTCGACCGTCGTTTCGACCACCTGCGCCTGGGCGAGCAGCTCTGTGCCGCCCGCCGCCGCGATACCGACACCGACAGTCATCGACACGAAATCTCTGCGCGTGAGGTCCTCGTGGTGCATCAGCGTGCTCCTCTCGGGGCCGATCATACAGGGTCGGAGTGACCAGAGTCCGGCTAAAACCGGACAGCGACTGAAGGTCCGGCTGAAGCCGGACACTACGTACCGTCACCGCTCGACGAATCGCTTGAGGCGGCCGAGCACCTGATCCCACTGCGCGGAGATGTCGGCGAGGTGACGCCGCGCTTCATCGAGCCGCTTCGGCTCGAGTTGCCACACGCTCTCGCGGCCGGTCTGCACGCTGTGAACCAGCCCGGCGTGTTCCATCAGACGCAGATGTTTGGTGATGGCCTGTCGCGTGATCGGAAAGCCGTCCGTCAAGCGAGCGATCGACATCGGGCCGCCGTCGCAAAGGCGGGCGACGAGACGCAACCGCGTCTCGTCGCCCAGTGCCGCGAAGATCGGTGCGGAGCCGGCAAACTCCGCTCGCGAGAGAGGATTAAGCGTTCTTCGCAAGGTATTTCTCAATCAACGTCACGACCATCGTCCAGCCGCCTTCGTTGGCGGTGAAGGCCTTGGCGCGGCGCTCCAATGGAATCTGATCGAACCCCGACTCGGTGACGGTCAGTTTGATGTCGTTGCCGACCGGCTCGAGCACGAAGCTGATGAGCGTCGTCGGCTCGTGGGAATAGTCCACATTCGGATCGATGGCGAAGGGATGCCAGCGAAACGAAAACAACCGTTCGGGCTCCATGCGATCGATGGTGATCTCGAACGGATGCCCCTCGTAGGGTTTCTGTTTGTCTGCGACTTCGGGGTCAGCCGTCGTCGGGGCCATCACGCCACGCATCCGGACCCCAGGACGGAAAGCGGACCCCTCGAACTTCACGCCAAACCATTCGCCGAATTCGCTGGCGTTCGTCAGGGCTCGCCAGACCCGTGCTCGCGGGGCGTGCAAAAGAATCGTCTTCTCGATGCGATCGCTGATCGCGACTGTCATGTGCAACCTCCTGGTTGCATATTACGATCGCTCGATTGTGAAATGCAACCATTTGGTTGCTGATGTGCTGGTATGTTACAGCACTAGCGGATTGGTGATGCGTTTCGACAGCCTGCGCCACGACTTCCGGCACGCAATCCGGGCACTTATCAGGAGCCCCGGCTTCACGGTGGCGGCGACCGCAACGCTTGCGCTTGGAATTGGCGCGAATGTCGCGATGTTCAGCGTGCTGTACGCCGTGGTCCTCAAACCCCTTCCGTACCGAGATCCCGACCGACTCGTACTGGTTCAGGTCGAGACCGCGGTCACCGGCACACGCCGGCCGCTTCCGTTGTCGGTCCGGCTGGGCGAATTCGACAGCTGGAAGAAGGCGCAGACCTTGGAGCAACCCGCGCTGTACACCCGCGCGGCACACGCGCTGCTGACGAAGGACGGGACCGAACAGCTCGACGACGCGCTGGTGTCCACGGAGTTCTTCAGCACGATGGCCGGGTCGCTCACCGCCGGGAGGCCGCTCACCGCCGAAGACGACAGCATGCCGTCGTGCGTGATTAGTGAGCGTCTGGCGCGCCGGTTATTCAGTGAGCCGACTCGCGCGGTCGGCCAGCCGCTGACGCTGAATGGGAGACCCTTTACGATCGTGGGCGTCGCCGGCGCCGGGTTCAAATTCCCTGAGCGCGTCACCGACGCCTGGCTGCCGGCGCGGTTCGTGCGCACGTACGATTCGCGCGACTTCGGCTTTCAGATGATTGGTCGCGCGCGAGGCGATGCGTCGATCGAGCGGATCAATGCGGAAGTTGAAGCGATCGCGCGTGCTCAGCCTGGCGCCGATCGTCAGCAGCGCGGGCGCGTGGTACGGCTGGCCGATCAAATTGCCGCCCCAGTCAGCCGGGCGCTGGCGGTTCTGTTCAGCGCGGTCACCCTGGTGCTGGTTGTCGCGTGCATCAATCTCGCGAATCTTCTGCTGGCGCGCAACGCCAGCCGCGCCCGCGACCTCGCGATCCAATCGTCACTTGGCGCGTCGCGGACCCGCCTGATCGCCCAATCGCTGGTCGAGAGCGCCTGCCTCGCCGTGCTCGGCGCCGCGGCGGGGCTGTTCGTCGCGTATCTGCTCGTGACGATGGCCGTCCGCACCGCCGCCACCTTCGTCCCGAACATCGAATTCGCCCGTCTCGATCTCCCCAGTCTGCTGTTTGCCGCCGGGGTGATGACGTTTGCGGCGCTCGCCTCCGGGGCGGCGCCGGCGGCAATCACGGCCTGGTCGGCCCACGAGCCGCGCCTCACCGTCGTGCAGTCGAGCCGTCCGCATCAACGCGCTCGCCGCGTGCTGTGCGTCGCAGAGTGGAGCGTCGCGTTTGTCCTGCTGGTCGGCGCCTCGTTGCTGGCGCGCAGCCTCACCCGGCTGATGACGACCGACCTCGGAGTCTCGACGGATCACGTCGTGACCGCATCCTTGAATTTCGCGTTTGGACAGCGGCCGCCCGAAGACGATGTCATCCGCCGCGTCCACGAGTTGCTCGATCGGATCAAGCGGATCCCGGGCGTGGTCACGGCGGGCGTCGGCACGTCGCTTCCGCCGCAGGCGTCGCGGATTCGTATCACGCTGCGGCGGGAGGGCGAGTCGGTGGACTACGCCGCCGCCGGCGTGCCGGTCTCGCCGGAATACTTTCAGGCGCTTCACATCCCGCTCGTGCAGGGCCGGCTGTTCAACGACTCGGATGACGTGAACCATCCCGACGCCTTCATCATGTCCGCCGACACCGCGCGGCGCCTTTTTGGATCCGGCGACGTCATCGGACGCACCATGAATGTGCCTCGTGCGACATGGCTCGACGTGCGGAAGAACAGCGCCGAGATGACCCTCGTCGGCGTGATC
>Ga0068859_100003822_pt1 | contig 15377 bp, 19 predicted proteins | sample KBSSwiS22_FD_66585 | JGI IMG/M metagenome (GOLD analysis project Ga0068859, IMG submission 66585) | Switchgrass rhizosphere microbial communities from Kellogg Biological Station, Michigan, USA - KBS Switchgrass S2-2 | ecosystem: Host-associated > Plants > Roots > Rhizosphere > Soil ...
CAGCAGGCGGGCCGCCTCGCGGGCAACACGGTCGTCGCCACAGTGATGAGCAACATCGGGCTCGAGATCGCCCTGAAGCCGCACGGCATCTCGCTCATCCGCACGGGTGTCGGCGACAAGTACGTGATGGAAGAAATGATGCGTGGGGGCTACGTGCTTGGCGGCGAGCAGTCGGGCCACGTCATTCTGGTCGAACACCTCCCGACCGGCGACGGCCTGGCGACCGCTCTGGCGGTCCTGCGGGTGATGGCGCAAGGCGACGTCTCGCTCTCCTCGCTGGCGTCCGAGCTCGTGACGTTTCCACAGACCCTGGTCAACGTTCGTGTACGCGAGCGCGTCGCCATCGACAGCGTGCCGGCGATCCAGCATGCCATTGCAAACGTGGAGTCCGCCCTGGCGGGCCGCGGCCGTGTGCTCGTCCGCTACTCCGGCACCGAACCCCTCCTCCGCATCATGATCGAGGGCGAGGACATCAAATCCGTCCAGGCTTGGGCCGAAGAGATCGCCGCAGCTGTACGCGACAATCTGGCATAGAAGGATGGCGGAGGTCCGGAAGGTCCGGAAGGTCCGGAGGGTCCGGAGGGTCCGATGGGCCGATGGGCCGATGGCCGATGGTCGATGGTCCGATGGTCCGATGGTCCGATGGTCCGATGGTCGATGTCCCGATGCAATAACCCGATATCCCGATAACACGATGACCCGATGATTGCTCTGTCTGTCAACCTCAACAAGATCGCAACCCTTCGCAACTCGCGCAACGGCAAAGAGCCGCGCGTGATGCACGCCGTCCAAACGTGCATCGAGGCCGGAGCACCGGGGATTACTGTGCATCCGCGCAGCGATGAGCGTCACATCCGGCGGTCGGACGTGCTGGAGATCGCAGCCTCGCTCGACGACCTCGCGTTGCCGGACGGGGTCAGGCCCGAGTTCAACATCGAAGGGGACCCGCGAAACGATTTCATCAACCTGGTGCTGAATGCCCAGCCGGACCAATGCACGCTGGTACCGGTGGCGCCCGGCGAAGTGACCAGTCAGGCCGGGTGGTCCGAGGCGGCTGAACCGCGGGATCTGCGTCGCATCATCTCGCGCCTGCGCGAAGCGGGCATTCGCGTGAGTCTCTTCATCGACCCAAAGCCCGAGGCGGTGCGCTGGGCCGCCGATCGGGGCGCGGACCGCGTGGAGCTCTACACGGAGCCCTACGCCGCGGCGTTTGCGCGCGATCCGGTGGAGGCTAGCGAGTCGTTCGAGGTCTACGCCTCGGCCGCGCGGCTGGCGCATGACCTGGGTCTTGGCGTCAATGCCGGCCACGACCTCGACCTGGCGAATCTCATCCTGTTCCGTGAGCTGCCGTTCCTCGCCGAGGTGTCGATTGGTCACGCCCTGGTGAGCCGGGCCTTGTGGGTGGGGCTCGACACCGTCGTCCGCGAGTATCTGGCGGTGCTCGCCGGTAGTGATTCCGCGAATTCCGCCGGGACGGTATGATCGTCGGTCTGACCCTATGAAACGCGACTCCCTGGCTTTTGGTCTCGCCGGCACGTTCTTCGGAGTGCTCGTGGGCTGGATTATTGGCACGCAGCAGGCGGCACCCGGTGTTCCGACGGCACCAACCACGGCTGCGGCCGCGCCGGCTTCATCGCCGGCCGCCGCACCGCCGTTCGACGCGGCACGCGCGACGGAACTCGAGCGCGAGGCAAACGCCCGCCCGAACGACGCCGCCGTCCGGATGCAGCTCGGCAACATGTACTTCGATGCCGAGCGCTACGACCAGGCAGTGCCGTGGTACGAGGCGTCGCTGAAACTGGACCCGAAGAACGTCAACCTCAGCACCGATCTCGGCGTGGCCTACTACTACACGAATCAGACGGACCGCGCGCTCAGTCAGCTCGAGCACTCCTTGACGCTCGATCCCCGGCACCTCAAGACGCTCCTGAACCAGGGCATCGTGCTCGCGTTTGGGAAACAGGACCTGGCCGGCGCCGCGAAGTCCTGGGACCGCGTCGTCGCAATCGCACCCGATAGCGAGGAAGCCAGACGGGCGAAGCAGGGACTCGACGGCCTCCGGAACGCGCATCAGAGCGCGGCTGGTGCGCCTCAGGCGGCGCCTGCGCAGTAGCTCGTCATGGTGCTCTGGCTCCTGCGTGCGCTGATCGTCCTGCTGATCCTGCGGTACATCGTGGCGTTCTTCGCGCCGCGGCGCCGGCCGACGCAGCGGGGTGCGCCGACGCGCACGCCGGAACGCACCGGCGGCACCCTCGTCCGAGACCCGCAGTGCGGCACCTACGTCCCCCAGTCGAACGCGATTTTGCTCAAACGCGCGGGAGAGACCGTGTTCTTCTGCTCGGCCACGTGCAAGGACACATGGGCTCGGGCCCAGGAGCTGAAATCGTGAGAAGCTGGCCCGCGACACGCCCGTGATGACCGCCGACGACCAGCTGCGCGCCGATATCTGCGAAGTGGGCCGACGCCTGTGGGTGCGCGGCTTCGTTGCGTCCAACGACGGCAACATCAGCGTACGCATCGCGCCGGATCGATTGCTGATGACGCCGACCAACGTGTCCAAGGGCTTCATGAGCCCCGACATGATGGTGGTCACCGACATGGACGGCACGCTCGTGTCAGGCGCGCCCGGGCGAAAGGCGTCGTCCGAGATCCTGATGCACCTCGTGGCCTACCGCGAGCGACCGGACGTCGGTTCAGTGGTGCACGCGCACCCGCCGCTCTCGACCGGTTTCGCCGTTGCTGGCATGCCGCTCGATCGTGCCGTGCTGGCGGAAGTGGTGACCACGCTCGGCAGCATTCCGATTGCCGACTACGGCACGCCCTCGACGACGGAGCTGGCCGATGCGGTGCGGCCGTACGTCAAATCGCATGACGGACTGCTGCTGGCCAACCACGGCGCGCTGGCGCTCGGGAAGGACCTGTTCTCCGCCTATTACAAGATGGAGACGATCGAACATTTCGCCAAGATCAGCCTCGTTGCCCGTCAATTGGGCCGTGAGAATCTGCTCTCGCGCGAAGAAGTGGCACGACTGCAGGATCTGCGCGGCCGGTACGGCATCGCGTCTCCTGCGCCGATCTGCCCGCCAGGCCCGGATAGTGAGGCGGATACGAGCTGTCAGGTGGTCGTGGCCCCTTCGTCCCCTGGCGAGCGCCTGGTGCCCGACACGTCGATTGGGCCGGCGGCCTCATCGCCCGTAGGTACCGGCGGTGAGATTCGGCTAACATACGCGCAACTGACAACGCTGATTGACGAAGCGGTCAGGCAGATTCTGAAAGCTTAGGGCTTTAGGGCTTACGGCTTACGGCTTACGGCTCAAGGCTTATGGCCACGCTCGGCGCTTACGTTCGAGCCTTCTCGTAAGTCGTAAGTCGTAAGCCGTAAGCCGTAAGCCGTAAGCCCTTCTGGAGGTCGCAATGGGTGAGGCGCTGGGAATGGTCGAGACGAAGGGGTTGGTCGCCATGATCGAAGCGGCCGACGCCATGGTCAAGGCCGCAAAGGTCACGCTGGTCGGATGGGAAAAGATCGGGGCCGGCTACGTGACCGCCATCGTGCGCGGCGACGTGGCGGCGGTGAAGGCTGCGACCGACGCGGGCGCGGCTGCGGCGCGTCGGGTCGGTGAGCTGGTGTCGGTGCACGTCATTCCGCGCCCGCACGCCAACCTCGAAGACGTGTTGCCCATCGGCAAAGCGGCGAAGGGATAGCGCGCGCACGCGCGTTCGTCCCCCATGCTCCTCGCGAAAGTCGTCGGAACGGTCGTCGCGACCAGAAAAGACGAGCGCCTGGTCAGCACCAAGCTGCTGGTCGCCCGGCCGATCGATCCGACCGGCAAACCTGAAGGCAACTACCTCGTCGCGGTGGATACCGTCGATGCCGGCGTCGGCGAGACGGTCCTCATCGTGAGCGGCAGCTCCGCGCGCATGGCGTCCGGTCTGAAGGACACTCCGGTCGACGCTGCGATCATCGGCGTCGTCGATCAGATCGACGTCAAGGACTGATCGTGCAGATCGCCCGCGTGGTCGGCGACGTGGTCGCGACAATCAAGGCCGCGGAACTGGAGGGCCACAAACTGCTGGTGCTCCAACCGGTCATGCCCGATCGCTCGGCGGTCGGCCGTATGCTCGTGGCCGTCGACTCGACTGGTGCCGGCGTTGGAGAACACGTGTTCTTCGTCCGCGGCAAGGAAGCCTCGTTTCCGTTCCTCCCAGCGGCTCCGCCCGTCGATGCGTGTGTCGTCGGCATCGTGGATCATTGGGACCTTGGGTGACGAGGCCGGGTCAAGTTAGAACTTAGAAGCCAGAAGCCAGAAGCCGCCATGCAAATCGGCCGTGTCATCGGCACGCTCGTTTCGACGCAGAAGCATCGCAAGCTCGACGGTGCGAAGCTGCTGCTCGTACAGCCACTGGCGCTGGACGACACCGCGCGGGGTGTGCCGCTGCTGGCCATCGACTCGGTCGGTGCCGGCGTCGGCGAGAAGGTGCTCCTGGTGATCGAGGGCCGCGCCGCCGGCGAGGCGCTGCGGCGGAAGGCCGCGCCCGTCGACGCCGCGATTATCGGGATCGTGGATACCGTGACGTTGCACGAGGGGACCTTGCCGGCGGAGGTGAAGGTATGACGGACGCGGAACTGCGCGCCCTCGTGCGGGATGCCGTCGCGCGCCACTTGGGCACGACGTCCCCGAGGACAGAGATGGCCGAGCCGTTGCTTGTGTCCACCGGTCAGTCGTCGTGGTCCCAGCATCCGAGTCATCATCTCTACGTGAACGTCGTGAACACGACCGACGCCTGCGTCATCGAGCCGTCCGTGTCGTGCGACCACTGTGGTTACTGCAAGAGTCACGGACATTGACATCGGGTCATTGGGACATCGGGTCATCGGGACATTGCATTGGGCCATGTGCTATTGGTCATTGCATCGGGTCATCGGGTCATCGCATCGGGCCATCGGGAAGTGGCCATTTCATCCAGCCATCTAACCACCTAGCCATCTAGCATGCCGTCCATTCTCGTCACCCGTCAGATTCCTGAATCGGCGCTTGCCGTGCTTCGCGCGGCGGGAACCGTCGAGTTGCCACCCGTACCGCCAACGGCCGAGGCCCTGCACGAACTCGCGCGAGGCCGCGACGCGGTTGTGACGATGCTGACGGACAAAGTGGATGACGCGCTGTTGGCGATAGCGGCGCCGTCGTTGAAGATCGTGGCGAACGTCGCCGTGGGCTACGACAACATCGACGTTCCGGCCGCCCGTTCGCGCAACGTCATCGTGACCAACACGCCCGATGTCCTGACCGGTGCCGTCGCGGAGTTCACGTGGGGACTGATTCTCGGAATCACCCGGCGGCTCGCGGAAGGCGATCGGTTGATCCGGCGAGATGGCTGGAAGGGTTGGTCGTTCACCTTCATGACCGGCATGGAGCTGACCGGTAAGCAGCTGGGCATCATCGGTCCGGGTCGTATCGGACGGGCCGTGGCCGCCGGCGCGGGCGCGTTCGGGATGAACGTGGTGTTTGGCGCGCGCCGGTCGGGTGGTGTCCTGGATGGCCATCCCATCGTGACGATCGAGGAGGCCCTGGCCACGTCCGACATCGTGTCGCTGCACGTGCCGCTCCGTCCCGAGACGCGTCACCTCATCAATCGCGACGCGATAGGGCGAATGAAAAAGACGTCCTACCTCGTGAACACGGCCCGGGGTCCCATTGTCGACGAGGCCGCCCTCGCCGGAGCGCTTCGCGACGGCGTGATCGCCGGCGCCGCGCTCGACGTGTTCGAGCGAGAGCCCAACGTGCATCCGGATCTGCTGCCGCTCGAGAACGTGCTTCTGGTGCCGCACTTGGGCAGTGCCACCATCGAGACGCGAACCGGGATGGCGGAGCTGGCGGCGAAGAACGTCGCAGCCGTGCTCTCGGGGCAGGCGCCCCTCACTGCGGTGTGAACACGGCCGCCGAAATCCTTCGTCGGCTGGGCCATGCCATCCGCGGCATGGACGAACTCGCCGTCGAAAAGATCAGCCAGGACAGCCGGGAAGATCCGTTTCGCGTGCTCGTCGCGACCATGCTGTCGGCGCAGACGAAGGACGCGGTCACCCACGCCGCATCGACCAGACTCTTTCGCGTCGCGCGCACGCCGGCCACCATGGCCAAGCTCAGCGAAGCGCGCCTCCGCCGGTTGATCTATCCCGTGAGCTTCTATCGCGTAAAGGCCCATCACGTGCGGTTGGCGTGCCGTGCGATCGGGGAGCGTTTCGGCGGCCACGTGCCCGACAACATGGAGCAGCTGCTCACCTTGCCTGGTGTGGGCCGGAAGACGGCGAATCTCGTACTGATCCTGTCCCACGCAAGCCGCGACAACATCTGCGTCGACACGCACGTTCATCGTATTGCGAATCGCCTCGGGTGGGTACGCACCCGAACGCCCGATCAGACCGAGCAAGCGCTCTACAAGGCCGTCTCCCGCCGGCTGTGGCCCGTCGTCAACCTGCGCCTGGTGACGTGGGGACAGAACGTCTGCCGGCCGGTCTATCCGCGTTGTCCGGTCTGCGCGGTCAACGGCCTTTGTCCTAAGATTGGCGTAACCAAGATGGGACGGTGACCGATGTGGCCGAGTGTCATTGCGACTGCCATGGCTCTGCTGACGCTGGTTGGCTCGTTGCCGCAGCGTGCCGGCGCGCCGGTCCCTGCGCCGGCGGGACCGATTGTCACGATCGAGACGCTGAAGGGCACCTTCGTCATTCAGCTGTTCCCGGCCGACGCGCCGAAGAGTGTCGATCACATTCTCGCGCTCGTCCGGCGCAACTTCTATCGCGGCCAGCGGTTTCACCGCGTGGAACCATCGCTCGTGCAGTTCGGCGATCCGACGTCGAGAGACGTCTCGCGGCGTGATTGGTGGGGACGGGCGGGCAGCGGCGATCCGATCGGCGTGGCGGAGTTGAACAAGCGAAAGCACGTTCGTGGGACAGTGGCCCTCGCCAACACCGGTAGCGCGAAGAGCGCGGACAGTCAGATCTACATCTGCAAGGCAGCGATGCCGTCCCTCGACGGCAAGTACGTCGTGATCGGCCAGGTCATCAAGGGCATCGAAGTCGTCGATAAGCTGCAGGTGGCGGATGTACTGCGGAACGTGACGCTCACAGAGGCAGGCCGCTAGTTCCAACCACGCCATCGAGTTCCGGATAGCGCGCGACCATCTCGCGCGGGTACTCCCCCGGCACCAAGTCGCCAAGCTGATGTCGCAGGATCGCCGCGCTTGCGACGGCCTTGGCGGAGAAGTGATTGTTGAAGTACATCAGCACGCGGCGCCCTCGCTTGGCCGCCCGGCCGGCCTCCGCCGCGATGGGGTCCAGTTCAGCCTTCGAGTAGAGATAATCGTAGCGATCCTCGGCGTCCCGGTGGTCCCACCATTGGGCGGCGTTTCGGCCGTGAAACCGGAGGTACACCAGGTCCGTCGCCGCGCTGTCCTGCTCCGTTGCTGGGTCCGCGATGCTGGTCTGACGAACCGACGATTCGAATTTTGGTTCGTCGATCCACACCCAAGCCGCCGTGTGGCGAGCCAACAGGGCTCTCGTGCCTGCCGCATCGTCGCTCCACGAACGGTGCCGCAACTCCACCGCCAGCGGGTAGTCCTCGAGGGCGGACCCCAACCAGTCGAGGTAGGCGCGGGTGTCGGGCTCGGCGTGGAAGCTGGGCGGGAACTGCAGCAGCAGGGCGGCGAGGCGTCCGGCGGCCGCCATGGGTTCAATCCCCTGCCGGAACGCGTCCAAGTCGCCGCGTGAGACATCCCAGTCCGTCACGCCGGGGCGTTTGAGATACATGTCCGGGTGCGTGAACTTCTGGTAGAGCTTCACGGAAAACAGAAAAGATGGCGGCGTCCGGCGCAGCCATGCCATGACCGTGGCGGGCTCCGGCGAGCGATAGAACGTCGAGTTCACTTCCACCGTGTCGAAATGCTCGGCGTAGTAGGCCAGCTCGTCGAAACCCCTTGGTCGTCGCGAGGGGTAGAAGATGCCGTTCCATGTCCCCTTGCCACCGGGATAGTTCCATCCGGACGTGCCGACGAACGCGGGCATGGAAAAAGGGTAGATCAACTTCGCAGTTCGGCCCTCGAAGTTCGAAATTCGGCCAGCGCTGCGCCCGTGTCACAATCGGTGGAGATGCTGACGGTGAGCGAAATCTATCGGTCGATTCAGGGCGAATCCACACACACGGGCCGGCCGTGCGTGTTCGTCCGGCTGACCGCCTGCAATCTCCGGTGCACCTGGTGCGACACGCCATACGCGTTCACGGGCGGACGAAAGATGTCGGTGGATGACGTGATCGCCGACGTCGCGTCGCTCGACTGCCGTCTCGTTGAGTTGACCGGTGGCGAGCCGCTCGTGCAACCCGAGGCGATTGATCTCATGGAGCGCCTGGTCGCCGAGGGTTTCGAGGTCCTGCTCGAAACCGGTGGTCATATGCCCGTCGATGCCGTACCCGACGAGGTCACGTCGATCGTCGACGTCAAGTGTCCCGGCAGCGGTGAGGCGGATGCCATGCACTGGCCGAACCTCGACCAGTTGTCCATGCGCGACGAGGTCAAGTTCGTCATTCGCGATCGCGCGGATTTCGACTATGCCTGTGACGTGGTGCGCCGCCACGACCTCGGTGGCCGAGTGAACGCGGTGTTGTTCTCGCCGGTGTTTGGCGTCATGCCACCGGCCGAGCTCGCCGCCTGGATTCTCGAGGCCAGCGTGCCAGCCCGACTGCAACTGCAGGCCCACAAGTACATCTGGGACCCTGTCGCGCGGGGCGTGTGATGGGCGGGCAGGCGGTGGTGTTGCTGTCGGGCGGGCTGGATTCGGCGACCGCCGCCGCGCTCGCCCGCAAGGAGGGCTGGACGTTGAACGCGCTGACGATTCGCTACGGCCAGGTCCATGCCGTGGAACTCGCGGCCGCGCGACGACTGGCTGCGGCGCTGGGCGTTGCCCGCCACGTCGAGCTGGATGTCGATCTTCGCGCGTTCGGCGGTTCGGCGCTCGTCGGCGATGGCGAGATCCGCAAATCGGTCACCGACGACCTGCCGGAATCGGCCGATCCGATTCCGTCGACCTACGTGCCCGCGCGCAACACGGTCATGCTCTCGCTCGCCCTGGGCTGGGCCGAGGTGCTTGGTGCCGAGCGGATTGTGATTGGCGTCAACGCGCTCGACTACTCCGGGTATCCCGACTGCCGGCCTGAATACATCGCTGCCTTCGAGTACATGGCCTCGCTCGCGACCAAGGCGGGCGTCGAAGGCCGGCCCCTCCGCATCTGGGCGCCGCTGCAGCAACTGTCGAAGGCCGCGATCATTCGTCTCGGCCTCGAACTCGGCGTCGACTACAGTCTCACGCACAGCTGCTACGACCCGTCTCCCGACGGCCGCCCCTGCGGCCAGTGTGACAGCTGTATTCTGCGCGCCAAGGGCTTCGCCGAGGCCGGCCTTCCCGACCCAGCTCTTTCGAGAGACCGCATATGACGTACCCGTCGTACCCGATGTACCCGTCATGACCCACCGTCTCTACTACGCCGACGCCGACATGCAGTCGTTTGAAGGCCTGGTCGTCGCCTGTGATCCGGTCGACGGCCGGTTTCACGTGCGGCTCGATCGCACGGCGTTCTATCCAACGTCGGGCGGACAGCCGTTCGATACCGGCCATCTGGGCGATGTGCGGGTAGTCGACGTGATCGACGAGGAGAGTGGCGACATCGTGCACGTGGCCACAGGTCCGGTCAGCGTCGGCGCGCGCGTACGCGGCGAGATTGACTGGGATCGGCGGACCGATCACCGCCAGCAGCACACGGGCCAGCACATTCTCTCGGCGGTCTTCGACAGCCACTTCCAGGCGGCCACGGTGAGTTTTCATCTGGGCGCGGAGACGTGCACGATTGACGTAGGGCGCGAGCTGACAGCGCACGAGATTACTGCGGGCGAGACTCGGGCTAATCAGGCGGTTTGGAACGATCTGCCAGTCGAGGTCAGTATCGTTCCCGCAGAACAGGCCGCGGCGATGCCCCTTCGTAAGGCGCCGGGCCGAACGGGCGACCTGCGTCTCGTCGCCATCGGCGGCATCGACCTCTCGGCCTGCGGCGGCACGCATGTGACCTCTACCGGGCGCGTCGGGATCATTGCCGTGACGGCGTCTGAGAAGTTCAAGGGTGGGACCCGGATCTCGTTCGTGTGCGGCGAGCGCGCCTTGGTGTCCCACCGGCGTCTTCGGGACATCACGACGGCCGTTGGGCGGCATCTGTCCGCCGGGCTGGCCGACATTGAGCCGGCCATCGACCGGCTTCAGCAGGAGTTGCGGCAACGTCAACGGGACGTGGCCGCCCTCCAACGCGACCTCGTTGGATATCGGGCGCAAGAATGGCGATCGAGTGTGGAAACCATCGGACCGCATCGCGTCGTCCTAAGGATCGACTCCACGAGTGACGCGGCGACGCTCAAGGTGCTGGCTCAGTCAATCGTGTCGGAGCCGGGGTTGGTCGCCGTGCTCGTCGGTGGCGGCATGCCGGCACCGGTCGTCGTCGCGCGCGCGACGGACGCTGCGATCGACGCGGCCGCGACGGTGAGAGCCGTCACCGGCGCGCTCGGTGGTCGTGGGGGCGGACGCCCTGAGTTGGCGCAGGGCGGAATCTCCGCTGCACCCGACGAGATTGTGGCATTTGTAAGGCAGACGTTGGCGTCGTAAGCAACGCGCGGCGCGGCGGCGTAGCTGGGTTCTTTGGGTACTTCTCGCGGCTGTCGGCGCGCCCGGATGCTCCGGGACGTTGGGATACAATCGGCGCTTCCGTGATCGAATCGATCTTCCGGTTTTTCTTCAAGTACGAGCGGCTCGTCTTCGAACAAGGCCGTTTCGTCTTCGGTGCCACCCGATCGATGTGGCTGATCGTGGCGATCGCCGCGATCACCGGCGTGTACGTCGTTTTCACCTACATTCAGGTGGGCACGCTTCGCGGAAGGGCACGCGGAATCCTGCTCGCGATGCGGATCGCGTTGCTGCTGGTGGCGTTGTTCGCCGTGCTTCGGCCGATGCTGCTGTTGAAGGTCGCCGTGCCGCAGCAGAACTTCGTCGGTGTCATCCTCGATGACTCGCGCAGCATGCAGGTGGCCGACGAAAGCGGCAAAGCGCGCGGGGACTTTGTGCGTGACGCGTTCGGTCGCGCCGACGCCCGCATTCTCGCCGAGCTTGGTAAGCGTTTCGTGCCCCGCGTGTTCCGATTTTCGTCCGCGGCAGAACGCCTGCAGACCACCGCCGATCTGAATTTTCAGGGCACCGCGACACGGCTGGGCGATGCGCTCGATCGTGCCCGCGAGGAACTGAGCGGCCTGCCCGTGGCAGGGCTCGTCGTTGTGACCGACGGGGCCGACAACGCCGAGAGCACGATCGACGGTCCGATTGCGGGCCTCAAGGCCCAGGGGATGCCCGTGTTCGCCGTGGGCGTCGGCAAGGACCGCCTCTCGCGCGACGTGCAGTTGACGCGCGTCGAGGCCCCGCGTCGTGTGCTGAAGGGGGCCGCGTTGATCGTCGACGTGGTCGTCAGCCAGACGGGCTATGCCGGGGCGACCGTACCGATCGTCGTGGAAGACGAGGGCAGGACGGTCGCGACGCAGGACGTGCATCTGCCCGGTGATGGCGAATCGCAGACCGTCAAGGTGCGTTTCAAGATCGGCGAGGTCGGGCCGCGCGCGTTCCGATTCCGCATTCCGGTGCAGGCAAACGAAGAAGTCGCGCAGAACAACCAGCGCGATGTGCTGATCGACGTCTACAACCGCCGCGAGCGCATTCTCTACGTCGAAGGCGAGCCGAGACCAGAACCCAAGTTCATTCGCATGGCCACGGATCGCGACGACGGTCTGGCCGTGGCGCTGCTGCAGCGGACGGCCGAAGCCACGACAAACGCGCCGGACAAGTACTTGCGCTTGAACGTCACCAGCCCAGAGGAACTGCTGGGCGGGTTCCCGACGACGCGCGCTGAGCTTTTTCAGTATCGAGGAATCATTCTCGGCAGCATGGAAGCCGGGGCGTTCACGCCTGACCAACAGCGGATGCTCGAGGACTTCGTCGACGTCCGCGGCGGCGGCCTGCTGGCGCTCGGCGGCGACCGCGCGTTTGCGGAAGGTGGCTGGGCCGGGACGCCCCTGTCGAACGCGCTGCCGATTGCCCTCGATCCCGCCAACAAGACCGCGCTGCAGCCGCCCCTCGAGCTGATCGTGAAGCCGACGCGTACCGGGCAGTCGCATCCGGCCACGCAGATCGCAGACAGTGAAGACGCGGCCACGGCGAAGTGGAAGGAACTGCCGCCCCTGTATTCCGTGAACGTGGCGCCGGCCGCCAGTTTGAAGCCCGGCGCGACCCTGCTCCTGAGCGGCACCGACCAACGGGGACGCGATCAAGTGGTGCTGGCGTTTCAACGTTACGGCCGCGGCAAGACGCTCGCCCTGCCTGTGCAGGACACGTGGCTGTGGCGTATGCACTCGAAGATGCCCGTCGAGGACATGACGCACCACAACCTGTGGCAGCGGCTCGCGCGATGGCTGGTCGATGGCGTTCCCGAGCGGACCATGGTGTCGGCCGCACCGGATCGGGTGCAGAAGGGCGAGCCCGTCACGCTGACGTCTGACGTGATGGATCCTGAGTACCGCGGCGTGAACGAGGGCCGCATTGCTGCCCATGTCACCGCGCCGTCGGGCAAGGTCGAAGATGTGGTGATGGAGTGGACGGTCGAGCAGGACGGCGAGTATCGCGCCCGCTTCACGCCCACCGAAGACGGGCTGTATCGCATCGCGGTCGATGGCCAGGACAAGGCGGGCGCCGCCGTCGAACGCGGCACCATGGCGATGCGGGTGGCACCGAGCGACGCCGAGTACTTCGATGCGGCCATGCGCACGCCATTGCTGCGGCGCATCGCCGAGGAGACGGAAGGCCGCTTCTTCCGCGCGGCCGAGACGTCGTCGCTCGTCGATGCGATTTCGTATAGCGGCAAGGGTGTCACGGTCACCGACGAGCGCGAGTTGTGGGACATGCCCATCGTGCTGTTGTGTCTGATGGGACTGATGGCGGGTGAGTGGCTGTTCCGGCGGACGAAGGGGCTGGCATGAAACTCAGCCGCGCGAAGCGATCACTGCTCGTTGGTGCGATGGCGGTCCTGGCCGGTGTCGGCCTGCTGGCGCAGCGCGGCGGCGGTGCAGGGCACTTCTTTACGGGCCTTAACTCGAATCTTCCGTACGACGGGAAGTTCACCTTCGTCCGCATGTCGTACGCGGCAGGTTTCGGCGGCCGACAGGGCCCGCCGTGGTCGCACGACTATCCAGTCGGTGAGGCGCACCTGATGCGCATTCTGACTTCAGTGAGCAATGTGCGCGGTCATCTCGATGGATCGAACGTGCTCGCGTTCGACGATCCGGAGATGTTCAAGTACCCGCTCATCTATCTCGTCGAACCCGGCTATTGGCGGATGAGTGAGAAGGACGTGACCTCGCTCCGGAGCTATCTCCTGAAGGGCGGCTTCATGATCGTCGACGACTTTCCGAGCTGGGCGTGGCCCACTTTCGACGAACAGATGAGCCGCGTGTTTCCGCAGGGTAAGTGGGAGGATCTGACGATCGACCACCCGATGTGGCATTCGTTCTTCGAGATCAACGCGCTCACCTTGCCGCCGCCGTATCCCAGCCTCGGGCCGGAGGCGCACTACCGCGCCCTCTTCGAGGACAACGACCCGAAGAAGCGGATGTTGGTGGTCGCCAATTACCAGACGGATATCTCCGAGTATTGGGAGTTCTCCGAGACCGGCTACAAGCCGGTGGACGAGAACAACGAGGCTTACAAGTTCGGCGTGAACCAATTCATGTTCGGGCTCACACACTGAGGGCAGATGGCTCAGGGCTTACGGCCTACGGCTCAGCCTTGAGCCTTAAGTCCTGAGCCACAGAAAGGCGTCAACGTGGATATCGCAGAGAAGACCGTCACCATGGATTCGCCGGAAGACATCGCGCTGGCGGATCGGATGAACGCCGGGCGCCGGAAGATCGAGGCGGAGCTGGCCAAGCTCATCGTTGGCCAGCAGGACGTGCTCAATCAGGTGTTGCTGACGTTGTTCGTCGGCGGCAACAGCCTCATCGTGGGCGTGCCCGGCCTGGCGAAAACGTTGATCGTCCGGACCCTGGCCCAGGTGTTGGAGCTGCGGTTCAACCGTATCCAGTTCACGCCGGACCTGATGCCGTCGGACATCACGGGCACCGACATCATTCAGGAAGACGCCACTACCGGACGGCGCCAGATGGTGTTCGCGCCGGGCCCGATCTTCGCGAACATCGTGCTGGCGGACGAAATCAACCGCACGCCCCCGAAGACGCAGGCCGCCCTGCTCGAGGCGATGCAGGAGCATCGCGTCACGATTCAGGGGCGCACCTACACGCTCGAAGAGCCGTTCTTCGTGTTTGCCACACAGAATCCGATTGAACTCGAGGGCACCTATCCGCTGCCCGAAGCCCAGCTCGATCGCTTCATGTTCCATATCGTCATCGAACATCCGCCCGAGGACGAGGAATTCAACGTCGTCCGCACGACGACGGCGATCCTCGATCCACACTTCGAGCGCCCGGTGAGCGGGGCCGACCTGATTGCGTTCCAGCGGCTGGTGCGACGCGTGCCCGTCGCGGAACCCGTGATGCGCTACGCGCTGCGGCTGGTCCGAACGAGCCGGCCGAAGGCGGAAGGCGCGCCGGACCTCATCAAGAAGTACGTCGCGTTCGGTGCCAGCGTCCGCGCCGCGCAGTACCTGATTCTTGGCGCGAAGGCGAAGGCGTTGACCGAAGGCCGCTACCACGTCGGTTTCGACGACATCAAGGCGCTGGCCCACCCCGTCCTGCGGCATCGCGTGTTGACGAACTTCCGCGCGGAGTCCGAAGGCGTCACGAGCGACGCGCTGATTGATGAGTTGATCAAGACGGTTCCGTTGCCACGGTCGGGGATGTAGTACTGAAAAGACCGGGTCTCACGCGAGATCTGGCGAGACCCGGTCTTGTAAACACCTATGGAAACCCACCTCGTTCCCGGCGCGCGCTTCGTCGACCCCAAGGTCCTGGCGCGAGTCAAGGACCTGGAGTTGCTGGCGAAGTCGGTCGTCGATGGCTTCATCAACGGCCTGCACCGCGCGCCCTACTTTGGCGCGTCGATCGACTTCGCCGAGCATCGGGGGTACGTCGCCGGTGACGACATCCGGCGCGTGGACTGGCGCCTGTACGCGCGAACCGATCGCTACTACATCAAACAGTACGAGGCGGACACGAACGCCAACCTGTCCGTGCTCGTGGACGTGTCGAAGTCGATGGGGTTCGCGAGCCAGGGTGTCTCGAAGCTCGAGTACGCG
>Ga0068859_100003824_pt1 | contig 15373 bp, 10 predicted proteins | sample KBSSwiS22_FD_66585 | JGI IMG/M metagenome (GOLD analysis project Ga0068859, IMG submission 66585) | Switchgrass rhizosphere microbial communities from Kellogg Biological Station, Michigan, USA - KBS Switchgrass S2-2 | ecosystem: Host-associated > Plants > Roots > Rhizosphere > Soil ...
CACTTTACCCGGCGGTGGTCAGTACCTGCCTAAGTTTATTGTAGGGCGTGTTTGCAATGATTTTAAGGGCAATGAAATGGTATGGAATTTCTTTAAAGGATGTACTGCCAGGTAAGGACCAAAACGGGCCAAAAAGAAAAAACCCCGGTATGGGGTTTTCAAAGGGGAATCGATTAATGTTTTTCTGGGTTTGATCAATTCCTTGTTTTTTCAAAGGATGGATTTGGATAAATAATTCTTGTTAAACACAGGGTAAAAATAACTCCGGTTACTGTTTTTGATTATAGAATTAAGCGGCATCCCCTGTAGAATTTAACCTACTTGTTGCAGGTAACTGTTCTTTAAAGGGTTAAATTGAAAAACCCCCAATTAAGGGGGTTTCTCAATAATGCTGATTAGGTTGAATGCGGTAAAGTGGGGTTGATGGTTTCAGAGGTTGCACATGGGTACTGGATATTCAATAACTAAAACATGCAGCAAAGGTAAAAGATGAGTAAATAGTTGAATATAGATAACCTGAGGGAAAGCATGTAGTAGTTATACTATCAGAATTTTATGATTACGGGATGCTTAATACCGGCACAAACAGGTGAAAAAGAAAAAACCCCTGCTTCAGGGGTTTTTCAAAAGTACTGGTAGTCTTTTCGAAAGGGTAGATTGGATTGTAAGTTTTCTTGGATAATTGGATTATTAACGGACGCTTGCTAATACATAACAAATGTACTTCTGCCCGTTAGTATTTTATATAGCAATGGATTGAAAAAACTGTAGTATTTACTCTACTTATTTTTTTAACCCCGATAAACCCCTGTTTACTACCACATAACCAATACTATACACATGGCCTGCCGAAAAAATTGTACCTTAAAAAAAATTTCTTTTTTTATAAAACATTCTTCCCCGTCGTTCGTCTTCATACCTATACATGGATGATGCAATGACCATAGCAATACCAATGGCGGCTGAACGCAACAGAAATATTACCAATACCATCAAATCGATGAGTAAAAAGCTTTTTGGTTTTATTAAACAGCGGGTGGCCAGTAATGAAGATGCGGAAGACATTCTGCAGGATGTATTCTTCCAGTTTGCAGGTAACCCGGAGCCGATAGAACAAACCACCGCATGGTTGTACAGGGTTGCCCGCAATAAAATTACCGATAGCTATCGTAAACAAAAATTACCCCTGGCTGATGATGTTTTGAAAACAGCTGATGCAGAAGATGAGGGTTTTGACTGGAAAGAAATAATGTTTACCAACGATAGTACTCCGGAAACAGAATACCTGCGTAATCTTTTTTGGGAAGAGTTGAAAACAGCCCTGGATGAATTACCTGCTGAACAAAGGGATGTATTTATACAAAATGAAATTGATGGTATTGCTTTTAAAGATATGGCGGCGGCAAGCGGGGAAAGTGTGGCCACACTCATCAGCCGCAAAAGGTATGCAGTATTGCATTTAAGAAGCAGGCTTAGTGTATTAAAAGACGAATTATTAAACTATTAAAGGTTTGCCACAGATTACACAAATGACACAGAAAAATACAAGTTTAAAAAACTCGTGCAACCTGTAACCTGCGGCTAACAAGTGAATTATTAAATTATTAAAACTTAGCTATAGGTTAAACAAATTACACAGAAAAAAAGAATAAATAATTTGTGAAATCTGTGCAATCTGTGGCAACAAAAAAAATAACATGAAAAAATTTTGGATTAGAAAAGGAGTGATGATATTGTTTTTTGGCGCTATTGCCGTAACAGTATTTGGCTTTATAGTAATGGGCTTATGGAATGGTATTTTGATAAAGGTGGTTGCAGTAAAAGCCATTACTTTCTGGCAGGCTTTGGGTATTTTATTATTGAGTAAGATATTATTTGGTGGCTTTCATGGCGGGGGCCGCTGGAGAGGCAGCCATGCCTGGAAAGAAAAAATGAAACAACGCTGGGATAAAATGACACCGGAAGAAAGGGAAAAGTTTAAAGCCGAATGGAAGAACCGCTGTGGTGGAAGGTGGGGAAGATTTGACCCGAAAGATGAGGAAACGATGACGGTGGAATAGCGATTCACTCCAAAAAATCTGCAGCTCACTCAATAAAATAACAAATTGAGTGGCTGCAGTAATATCTTACAGCGTGCCTGCTTTTTTTTGCCAGTTGCATTAAAATTCTGGTCTATTATATCAATCAAAAACCTGTCTAGCTATGAATCAGTTTCAAATAAGCGAAGTTTCAGCCGCCCGTTCACCACTGCGGAGGCCTGTTGAGATCCTTGTTTTTAAAACTAATCTTACTGATACCAAACGCATCAGCGATGTGGAATCCGTATTAGATGCTCATCCGCATATTGTGGAATGGAATGTTGATCTGGATGACTGCGATAATGTGCTGCGTATTGTTAGCAGGAATATTACTGGCCAGGAAATAGAGAATCTTTTATTGAATGCAGGGTATTTTTGCGAGGAGTTGCAGTGATGATAATAGTTACTGCAATTATACTTCACTCTTACCACAACCCATTAATCATTCGCCTGGTTAAAAGATATGGGTTGCCGGATATACATTTTTACCCTGCGGTTATGACTAATAGCAGGCTGCCATTTAGGAGATTTTTTTAGCACACGCAGGGCTTCCTCATCAAAAGGAGCTTTAAAAGGAATTTCTATAAAAGCATCTTCCACATTTCCATCTTCGTCTATTGTTGCATCAACCACTACTGTAATGATATCTGTGTTTACCAGTTTATATCCACGTGGAAATGCCAGGTTTTTTTCTAAATACTTTTTCCATTTTTCAATTCCGCCATTGAATTGAGCATTCCTGTCTTTGTCTGTAGTATCGGCCAGTTCCATTCCTTCTTCGTTGTAATATATTCTGCTGAGTAACTTATCTTGTTTATAATCTTCCACGGCTGCAATCTTCCCGTTTTTATGATAATACACCCACCTGCCTTCATTTTTGCCATTACTACTTTTCCCCGCAACTGAAGGTAACCCGTTATCAAACCAATATACTTCAACAGCACTACCATCTCCATTGTACGCTATGGAATCCTTAGCATATCCATTTGGGTACCACCCCAGTTCAATACCTGTTCTTTTTCCAAAATCATATACTACTGAATCATTCATCATTCCATTATTATGAAATGAAAGCCATAACCCATCTGATTTATTATTTACATAGCGGCCTATACTGGATACATTGCCACTGGCATTAAAATAAATGAAAGAACCGTTTTTGATCTTACAACTGCTGTCTTTATAAAGGCCTTTCATCTGCATCTTATTATTGGCAGTATAAAAATCATTCCTGTACCAGCCACTGTCAGTTTTTTTCAGGTTGCTATAAAATCTTGAAAGCCCTGGCTCACACGGCTTCCATTGCCAGTCATAATATTGTGTAATTGTTTGTGCTTCCGCAAAAGAGCAGACAAATATGGAAAGGGTTAGAATAATTTTCTTCATTCGATAAAAATAAAATATTTAGATAACAGTCAAAAATTACTGATCAGTCGCTTATTCCTCAAAAGCACTCCACACTCCAGGTTCTTTGCCAGTGTGCATTTGCGTCTAATACATTGATCCCTTCTTTGTTGATCAATTGCTGATCGTGTGTTGTGCTGTCGGCAATACCACACCAGGGTTCCAGGCAAACAAAGGGTGCATCTTTTGCTGCCCATATACCAAAGAAAGGAAAAGCATCAAATGTAAAATGAAGGCCGTGGCTGGATTTGCTGCATCCTAATGTAAGCTGGTTGCTTTGCATGTGCTTTAATACAATCGCATCTTCATAAAACAATGATTCCTGTAAAGGCAACACATTACCCTGCATGGGCAATAATGCAGGTGATGCTATCAAACCCTCTTCCAGTTTCCATTGCTGCAATTCTTCTGTAACATTGAATTGCAGGTAGTAATCCGTATAATTGGTATCACTTGCAAAAGGCACAGCAAACGCCGGGTGTGCACCAATAGAAAAAAGCATACGCTCGTTACCGGGGTTATACACTTCGTAAGTACAGGAAAATATTAGTTCGTTTAGCCGGTAACGTAATTTAAGTATAAATGCAAAGGGATAAACAGCAAGCGTTTGTTCATCCTGTGTAAGTGTAAACACTGCTTCAGTTGCGCTCAATTGTTCTGCCGCAAAAACTTTATCTCTTGCAAAGCCATGCCTTGGCAGATGGTAAGGTTTATCGTTGTAATAATAAGTATCATTTTTTAACCCACCCACTACAGGAAATAAAACCGGGCTAAATTTGCCCCAGTATGCTGCATCGCCGCTCCACATGTGTTCAATACCATAATCTTTGTGTACCAGGCTTTGCAATTCGGCGCCTTTAGGAGCAATGCGTGCAAGCAGGTGATCGTTTTCTAAAATTATCATAACGCAAAATAATTTATTGCCCGCTGATTTCGCAAATTGTACAGGAAGAAATTTAGCCACGGATACTTCGACAGGTTCAGTACACTAATTTTCACAGATAAAAACACATGCTCATCGTTCATAAAATTCTATGGGCAGATCATCGGGGTCGGCAATGAAAGTAAATTTTTTTCCGGTAAATTCATCAATCCTTATCGGTTCAGCAACTACATGATGTTTAGTCAATGCTGTAACAGTGGCATCAATATCATTTACTTCAAAAGCAATATGCCTTAAGCCGGTTGCCTCCGGCCGGGATGGTCTTGATGGCGGATTTGGAAATGAAAATAATTCAATAACATATTTGCCATTGAGTGAAAGGTCCAGCTTATAAGAATCTCTTTCTTTACGATATACTTCCTGCTCAATAGTAAGGCCCAGCACTTCGGTATAAAATTTTTTTGAAACGTTATAATCTTTACAAATGACAGCAATGTGATGAACGTGATTTAGTTGAAGCATGCGGATGACCAGTTTTCAGTTACTTGCTAAAAGTAACGCTTTAAGTTTATGCAATAAAAAAGTCTCCTGCAAAACTACAGGAGACTTTATGAGAAAAAACATTAGTTACATTTTTTTTGGCGGGCCAAGATGCTGAATCTTTTCATCCAGTATCACGATCTTGCCATTTTCAATTTTAGCATCGTCTACTACACCTAGTGAATCGGTGTGTCCCTTTTTATCTGTTTGAATTTGTTTGTACCATAGGGTTACCCATTGCTCTTTTTTGTCTGCTGAGATCACAGATTCCCAATCACTCATTTTTATTGTGATATTGCTATAATCGGCCCGTTGTTGTGTAAGTATTTTTTTCAGGCTGTCGTTACCCACTGTAGTATGCATATAATCAAACCTGAGTTCAACGGTATCACCAAATGTAGTAACACAGCTGGCAATGTCACCTGTTTCAAAAGCCCTCAACCCTTTCATTACAGTTACAGCGTGTTGCGGATCACCGGTTTGCCAGTTTTGATAGGGCCTGTCAAGCGAATAAGGCATTTCAGGCATTTTAACATCAGTCATTTTTGCATCAGCCATTTTGCTGGTATCGGCTGATTTACTGTCTTTAGAATCGTTGTTAGTGCAACCAATTGCAAGCAATGCAATGCAGGAAACAAAAAGGATTTTTTTCATGTAAAAGTTTTTTGTTTTAAGTAAATGTTGAGAAAATTTATTGCAGCAAAGAGGTTAAGCAAATTGAATCGGCATATAAGATACCTACTTACACTGTAAAATGCAAGCTTTACGCAATAAATTTAAACAAAGTGTTTACATGTTGCGGCGGTACTGCCCGCCCACTGCATACAATGCATTGGTAATTTGCCCTAATGAACAATATTTTACTGTGTCCATTAATTCAGCAAATAAATTACCGTTAGCGACAGCAACGGTTTGCAATTTTTTCAACCTGTCAGCAGATTCTTTTGCATGACGTGCATAAAATGCTTCCAGCGTTTTTATCTGGAATTCTTTTTCTTCAGTAGTACTGCGGATAACTTCGGTAGGCAAAATAGTTGGAGAACCGTTTTTATTTAAGAAGGTATTTACGCCAACGATAGGATATTCTCCGGTATGTTTTAATGTTTCGTAGTATAAACTTTCTTCCTGTATCTTATTGCGCTGGTACATTCTTTCCATTGCGCCCAGCACACCGCCGCGGTCTGTAATGCGGTTGAATTCGTTCATCACTGCATCTTCCACCAGGTCGGTTAATTCTTCAATTAAAAAAGCGCCCTGGTTGGGGTTTTCGTTTTTAGCGGTTCCTAATTCACGATTAATAATCAGCTGTATTGCCATGGCACGACGTACACTTTCTTCTGTTGGCGTGGTTATCGCTTCATCGTAAGCGTTAGTATGCAGGCTGTTGCAATTATCATAAATAGCATACAGTGCCTGTAATGTTGTTCGGATATCGTTAAAATCAATTTCCTGCGCATGCAATGAGCGACCGGAAGTTTGAATATGATATTTTAATTTTTGAGAGCGGTCATTGGCTTTGTATTTATTTTTCATTGCCTTGGCCCATATCCTTCTTGCTACTCTTCCAATAACACTGTATTCAGGATCCATGCCATTGCTGAAAAAGAAAGATAAGTTGGGCGCAAAATCATCAATATTCATTCCCCTGCTTAAATAATACTCTACATAAGTAAAACCATTGGCTAAAGTAAAAGCCAACTGCGTAATAGGGTTGGCACCTGCTTCTGCAATATGATAACCGCTGATACTTACACTGTAAAAATTCTGTACTTTATGGGTGATAAAATATTCCTGCACATCACCCATTAACTTTAATGCAAATTCTGTAGAAAAGATACAGGTGTTTTGCGCCTGGTCTTCTTTTAAAATATCGGCTTGTACGGTGCCACGTACAGTTGCCAGTGCCTTAGCTTTTATCTTTGCATATACATCAGCGGGCAATACATCAGAACCGCTTAATCCTAATAAACGCAATCCTAATCCATCATTGCCTTCAGGTAATGCCCCTTGTAAATTTCCTTTTGCAGGAACAATTTCTTTTCCATCAATACCAACATATTTTGGTAAACTATCAATACTGTATTTTGCTTCAATAGCTTTATTAACGGCTTCTCTTAAATTATTTTCAATGATGTATTGTTCGCATTGCTGATCAATGGCAGCATTCATAAAAAATGCAAGCAGTATGGGTGCAGGGCCATTAATGGTCATGCTTACAGAAGTTTTAGGATCGCAGAGATCAAAACCACTGTATAATTTTTTGGCATCATCAACAGTGGCAATACTTACACCGCTGTTACCCACTTTGCCATAAATATCCGGACGATGACCAGGATCTTCACCGTATAATGTTACACTATCAAACGCAGTGGATAAACGTTTTGCTGGTTGCCCCAAACTCACATAGTGAAAGCGCCTGTTGGTTCTTTCTGGTCCGCCTTCACCGGCAAACATTCTTGTAGGGTCCTCCCCTTCTCTCTTTAATGGAAATACGCCGGCCGTGTATGGAAATTCACCCGGTACATTTTCCTGCAACTGCCATTTTAAAATATCTCCCCAGTCTTTGTATTTGGGTAAAATTACTTTTGGTATAACGGTGCCGGATAAACTCTTATATATAAGCGGTTGTTTGATTATCTTACCTCTTACTTTAAATTCATAAAATTCTTTTTGGTAGCGTTCCAGTACAGCTGGCCAGTTATTGATAAGATCAAGATTATCAGGATCAATTTTCTTCACTATATTCTTTTCTGTTTCGCCAATATATTTTTCAGCGTCAGGTAATATTTTCTTAGCGCCATTTAACTGGTAATACTGAGTTGCCAATTTACTTTGTTCATCTACCCAACTGTCATAAGCAGCAATGGTTTCTGCAATCTCAGCAAGATAGCGCACTCTCTTAGGCGGAATAATAGTGGATTGACTTACGGTATCTTTTATATGTGCATGATGCGCTATCTCTCCATGAAATTTTACGCCCGTTTTCTCTGCCACTTTTTCCATCAGCCTTTCAAACAATTCGTTTACACCGGCGTCATTAAATTGCGCAGCAATGGTACCAACAATCGGTAACTCTTCGTCCTTTGCCGTCCATAAACTATGGTTGCGTTTGTATTGCTTGCGCACATCATGCAAAGCATCCAATGCACCGGCTTTATCAAATTTATTTACACATACCACATCGGCATAATCCAGCATATTTATTTTTTCCAGTTGCGATGCGGCGCCATACTCCGGTGTCATCACGTACATACTTACATCGCAATAATCTAAAATGCTGGCATCGCTTTGCCCTACGCCGGCACTTTCTAAAATAATAAAATCATAACCTGCTGCTTTGCAAATGTCAATGGCTTCCTGCACATATTTGCTTAATGCTTTTTCACTTTCTCTTGTGGCAAGGCTGCGCATGTAGGCTCGTGGCGAGGAAATGGAATTCATTCTTATCCTGTCGCCCAATAAAGCACCGCCGGTTTTTTTCTTTGATGGATCAACAGAAATTACTGCGATGGTTTTATCTATGTAACCATTTAAAAAACGGCGAACGATCTCATCTGTTACAGAAGATTTACCTGCGCCACCAGTTCCTGTTATTCCGAGAACCGGAATCAAGGTGTCTGACGGCTTAGAGCCGTCTGACACCGTCAGACCATTCTCTACGTTAGTAATCTCTCTTGCAATTTTTCTTACATCATTTACTTCGCCAAGCGTCATTGCTTTTTTATAATCACCATTTCCATTCAATGCAAAATCACAGGAAAGAATAACATCTTCAATCATTCCTTCCAATCCCATTTTTCTACCATCATCAGGACTGTAAATTTTAGTGATGCCGTAGTTGTGCAGTTCTTCAATTTCCGAAGGAAGAATGGTGCCGCCGCCACCGCCAAAAATTTTTATATGACCGCAACCATTTTGTTCCAGCAGGTCTTTCATGTATTTAAAAAACTCTACGTGGCCGCCCTGGTAACTGGTAATGGCAATACCTTGTACGTCTTCTTCAATAGCGCATTCCACAATTTCAAGTACACTTCTGTTATGGCCCAGGTGAATGATCTCTGCGCCTTTGGCCTGCATAATACGGCGCATGATATTAATAGCAGCATCATGCCCGTCAAATAAACTTGCGGCTGTTACAATACGAACTTTATTGTTTAATGTAAGACTCATAAAAAGACTTTCTATTTTTCCCACAAAGACATGAAATGCACAAAGAAAGTATACATCTCTTTGCAAGCTTAGTGGTTTCCTGGATAATATTCACTGATATCCCCTACAAGCAATCACCAGTACACAAATTTACCTACAAATGCCTTTACAAAAATAACGCTTGTTAGTTTTTAGATGAATGGTGGTTAAAAGCAAAAAGTTTTGGTAAATCAAATAACAAACCACCTGAAAAATTGAATGCCCTTGCATCTACAAACCTGCGGCTTACTAAAAAAGCAAAGCCTGCCTGAAATTCTAATTGCAATCCCGGCAGTTTTTTAAACCCGAATGTATTAATAACTGCGGGCTCCCAAAAAACCCTTGGGCTGTAACTAAGACTGTCTAACTTGTAATTATCCTGTTCTGCAGCTGTGTAATTGGTATTGATGTGGCTGAAGTAAATGATGCTGTGCCGTGATGAAAAAGTGGCTGCAAAATTTCCATGGCTCCTGACTGTAAACGAGGGTTGAATATATAATTTGGTTACATCCATTTCATGATACCTGCTGCGAAGCACCCGGTTCTCATCTTTACCATTATCTGTAAAACTAAATTTGCCAAAGCCCACGCCTGCAAAAACCTGGAATACCGACTGCTTATTGTTGAATGCATAAAAATATCCTGCGGCAATTTCTGTAAGGTTTCTTTTATAATTGATAACAACACTATCTCTTACTCCTGCATCAAAATCGCCGGCATTCCTTTCTGTGCGGTGAAAATAATTTACCTGCATGGCCAGGTGATTGGTAAATGCATAAGCTGCCTGCAAATCGTAGCCACGGGCTTTGGCCTTTACGGGTACGCTATCTTTTACGGCATTATCGGCAAGGTTAAAAGAATAATTGACTGCCAGCTTGCTATCTCCTTTTTTTGTAAATACCGGTGTGTTGTGTGCAGATGGGCTGTATACATACCTGGGCGTATAACAGGAGCTTAAATAAAAAATCAAAGAAATGCTATAAAAAATGTAAACAAGTCTTTTCATTTTTAACTCATTTTAAAAGTAAGTGCTGCAAAGTCTTCCACACTTAATGCTTCGGCTCGTTTATTAAAAATAGCATCCTGCAATACTTCTGCTGTAAACAAACTTTTTACAGCGTTACGCAAAGTTTTACGACGCTGGTTAAAAGCTGTTTTTACCAATACCCAAAATGCTCTTTCGCTCTTTACTTGTAAGGGTTCCGTTTTTCTTATTAACCTGATCACACCGCTCTGTACTTTGGGTGGCGGGTTAAAACATTCATTGCCTACATCAAATAAATATTCCACTTTGTAATATGCCTGCACCAGCACACTTAATACACCATACACTTTACTGCCTTCTTTGGCGGCTGCACGTTGCGCCACTTCTTTTTGAAACATACCGATGATACAGGGCACATCATCTTTCCATTCTAAAATTTTAAAAAGTATTTGTGTAGATATATTGTAAGGAAAATTACCGATCACTGTAAAGGATTCATCAAAGGGTTTATCAATATCTAAAAAACTTTTGTGTATGATCTTATCTTTAAGTGCAGGATATTTTTGAAACAGGTACTCTACTTTTTCTTCATCCAGTTCCACCGCTTTAAAATTAATACCGGGCAGGCTGATCAAATGTTTGGTTAAAGCGCCGGCGCCGGGGCCTACTTCCAGTAAATTAGTAAAGCTTTGTTGCTGCAGTGCATCAATTATTTTTTGAATGATGTTTTCATCTTTTAAAAAATGTTGCCCCAGGGATTTTTTCAGTGTGTACATTACAGCAAAAATAGCATATAAAAATGGTTAGCGGGTATATTCCACCTGCTCAGATATTTCCGCCTCGTTATAGCATAAGAGTTGTCTTTACTTTGTTATAGAATTAATTTCGGAAATAATCAGAGCAGATCGGCGGGTATATTCACTTGCTCAGATATTTCCGCCTTGTTATAGCGTAAGAGTTGTCTTTACTTTGTTGTAGAATTAATTTCGGAAATAATCAGCGCAGATCGGCGAGTATATTCACTTGCTCAGATATTTCCGCCTCGTTATAGCATAAGATTTGTCTTTACTTTGTTGTAAAATTAATTTCGGAAATAATCAGCGCAGATTGGCGGGTATATTCACTTGCTCAGATATTTCCGCCTCGTTCTAACAGAAGCAATTGTCTCTACTTTCATTATAAAATTAATTTCGGAAATAATCAGCGCAGATTGGCGGGTATGTTCACTACTCAGAAATTTCCGCCTCGTTATAACAGAAGCAGTCGTCTCTACTTTCGTTATAAAATTAATTTCGGAAATAATCAGAGTAGATTGGCGGGTATATTCACTTGCTCAGATATTTCCGCCTCGTTCTAACAGAAGCAATTGTCTCTACTTTCATTATAAAATTAATTTCGGAAATAATCAGCGCAAGTTTATAAAAAAGCCCCCGCTTATTAAACGGGGGTTTTGATATGAACATTACAACTGCTAAAACTTATTTTGATAAAATTAATTTTTGACTTGTCATTGCGTTGTTTACAAATACCTGCAGGGTGTAAACCCCGGCACTGTATTTAGTTAATCCATAGAGTTGTAAAACATTGTTGCCTTGTGCTGCCTTCTGTGTTTGCAGTAACACCGTCTTACCCAGGTTGTCCACCAGCCTTATCATTACTTCAGCATCTTTTTCTGCAAAGAATTTTATGGCTACATAATCATTAGCAGGATTAGGTACAATGGTTACCGGTGTTTTAGACTGGTTCAGCCTTACCACCAATACATTGCTGTATTTTATTTCGCCTGCTTTGCCTATTACTTTAAGCCTGTAATAAATAACATCGCTGTTAATACCACTGATATCATCGGTATAGTCAAAACGCTGCTGTTCATTTAATTTTACGACATCACTTACAATACCCACAGTAGCATAGGTGGCATTATCAAGGCAACGCTCTATTTCAAAATGATCCACTTCTTTAGATGCCAGTATTAACCAGTTCAGTAATACCTGGTTATTTTGCGGCGATCCTGCAAAGTTTAATATTTGTACAGGTAACACTACTCCTACAAAACGCCAGTCCCGGTCTATTTGACTCACTGTTTTCTTTTGTACGGGTGATCTTGTACCTGGTGCCGGATCACCTGTTAAACTACCGCCGTTACCAAGATGATAAGAAGTTCCTTTTATGTTGGTAACAGAGTTCAAAGAATCAAAACGATTATCCAAACCATCACCATCCGTATCTAAACCGGTAAGTGATACAATGTCATCGGCAATACCATTGAGGTTGAAATCATTTCCTTCTACAATATCCATTACGCCATCACCATCGGTATCCAGGTCCCTGTAATCAGGCGTACCATCACTATCATGATCATAAACAAATATGCCTGAACCGCCAAAACCAACAATGTTATCGTATGTGTTTACCAAACCATCACCATCAGTATCTGTTGAACCTGGCAATAAATATCCGGCAGTGGACATGCCTTCAATGTTATCCGGAATACCGTCATCATCAGAGTCAATGTCTAAATAATCGGGATTACCGGTACCATCTGTGTTCCTGAGGTTTAAAGAACCCATTGCAGATACAGTAGTTGACCAACCATTGGTAGCAATTACACCATCTACTTTCCCATCAAGGTTAGCATCCGGCAAACCGGCTTCAATTACATCCACGATACCATCGCCATCAGCATCTATATCATATGCATTCGGGCGGAAGTCGCGGTCGAGGTTTTTATTAGGGTAGTTATCAGCTCTTCCATCAACAGGTGATGTATCCGGCCCTGTTTTTAAAAGTGCTGTTGCATTAATATAACTGTCGCTGATACCATCACTGTTCGAATCGGTAAAGCCATCAATCTTACCATCGTTGTTGGTATCTGTTCCACCAGATTCCACCAGGTCGGGTATACCATCATTATCACTGTCAAGATCCAGGTAATTAGGAATACCATCACCATCCAGGTCTTGCGCACCAAGGCCCACATTAGAACCATTTACACCGGTGTTATTAGCATCCACATTTTGTGAGAAGCCATCGTTATCGGTATCAACATAATTATCAATAATACCATCGCCATTGGCATCCACACCATAAGATTCCACCGTATCCGGTATGCCATCATTATCACTGTCCAGGTCATACTGGTTAGGAATACCATCAAGATCTTTATCAGCATTATCGTTTACACCATCACCGTTAGTATCCACAAAACCTGGGAAATCAGTATCATAAAAATTAGGGATACCATCGTTATCAGAATCGGCACCGTAATCAAAATTGTCGTTTACATTATCAAGGTTGTGGTCTACATAACCGGGATAAGTAGGATCATTCCAGTTAGGAATACCATTACCGTTTGCATCCTGTAAAGCAACAGGATTATTAAATTCCACGTAATCGGGAATACCATCATTATCATCATCTATATCCGGGCAACTGGTGATGATGACTGTAAGTTTTGCTGTATCTGAACAGCCTGCACCATTGGAGAAATAAGCCCAGTATATACCTGCAACAGTTACCGGTACATACTGATTATAAATATTGGCCGGTATAAATGGTTTGGCTGAATAGAAAGTGTAGCCGGCATATTTTGTATAAGGTAACTGCACTGTAAAGCTGTTACACTGGTTTACAAGCACTGTATCTTTTGGAGAAAAACAGCTTCCTGTAACGGTATTAATTACCGGGCCTTTTACAATACAGCCCGAAGTATTAACACCGCTGGAATCATACAATATTGACAAAGAAGTTTTTCCTTTATAATCAATACGGGCACTATTTTGTACAGGGCCCAGGCAAGACAATATATCGCAGGATGATGCTGTAGTAACATCAAACTGTACGGTACCACTTACACCGCTTCCTATATTACCGCCATTAACGGCATTAGCGCCAACGCCTATACGAAAAGTAACGTTATTACCGGCAAAGCTGTATTCTGCCTGGTCGTCTGCAGCAGCGTCTGTTTTGGCCGCACCATTTATTTTAATACTTCCCGGCACAAAAGCTGTTCCGGCAGGTATGTTATCCGTTATTATGGTATTGGTACTGGAATCATTACCCACGTTACTGTAGTTGATCACGTACCGCAGCACATCACCGGGCACCAGCGCCCCTCCGTTGACGTCTGTTGCCGTTTTATCAAAAGCAAATGTGGGATTGTACTGGGATATACCAGTGGTTAGCACCTGCACAATATAGTTTTCGCTTGGAGATGCAAAACGAACTGTGGCAGCCGTTTTACTATTACCTAACTGAGCATTAAGTGTATTGGGCAGATCAAGTATGCTGGCATCATATCCCAATGTATTTTGGAATGCAGGATTTCGTGTGGTAACAACAGCACCTTTGTACGAGATCACACTATTCCACATATCATTAAGGTTGGCCAATGTATTGGGCGTAAGATTATAAAATGCCGCTGCACCTGACTGCTTAAATAAGAAGGAATCTTTTGAAGTACGGTCACCATCATAAACTACTGCACCCAATTCGCAACTTACCGGACCGGCGGGAGGTGTAAGAAAGCCCGATATAGCAACGTCGGCCGGAGGACTACCACTTTTTACAATTGCACAACCATCAAACACGGTGAGGTTTCTTGGCGGTAGTGACGGGTTGGCGTACACGACAACAATCGACCAGCCACCATAAGCATCACCAATACCCAAGGCCGGCAATACATTAGCTACAGCAAATGTTCCGTTGGGGCTGGTAGCATTGAGCATTGACGTGATATCAAAAAAGCATTGGTACCCTGTATGTGCATATCCGGCAATTAAAGTATTGTTCCAGTAATCGGTTTTTGAAGAAGTAATAGTGGTGTATGATGCAGCGCCTGGTACTTTTAATTTACAGGTAACTTCTGTACCATTCATCCATGCAGTATTGGCACCGCCACTACCCTGCCCTGCACCCCAGTACAAGCCGGCAAAAAGAATATTTGAACAGCCCGGTAAACTAAGGTCTGCAGTGGAAGAGTTAAATGTACCGTTATTATCCAATCCAATAATGTCCATATCAAAAGACATATCGGAAGCGGTGGCAACATTTAAATGCACTTCTACCGCAATGGTATTAACACCTGCTGTAAAAGCAGACGGACTTAAATTTACTGTAACATTTTCCGCTGCACCGGGAGCTATATTAGAAGATGCCAGCGTGGAATAAACAACACCACCTGCCGGCATATTATTTCTTACTTGTTCCACACCATTAACATACACTACAATACCATCATCTCTTTTCAAGTCCATCTGGATGGAATAGAAAGTGGTGGATAATTCTGCTGCTGTA
>Ga0068859_100003827_pt1 | contig 15371 bp, 10 predicted proteins | sample KBSSwiS22_FD_66585 | JGI IMG/M metagenome (GOLD analysis project Ga0068859, IMG submission 66585) | Switchgrass rhizosphere microbial communities from Kellogg Biological Station, Michigan, USA - KBS Switchgrass S2-2 | ecosystem: Host-associated > Plants > Roots > Rhizosphere > Soil ...
GAAATCGTCGCGCTACGCGCGCTCGGGCTCAGCCTGACGCAGATCGCGCAGGCGCTGTCCGGAGAGGCGAAGGCGTTCGACACGGCGCTCGCCGCGCACGCGATACGGCTGCGCGCTCACGGCCGCCAGCTCGCAGACGCCGTCGAAGGCGTCCACGCGCTGCGCGACCGCGGTACCGGCCGCGACGACGTGCGGCTCGAAGTCGAATTCGAGTTGCCGTGGCCGTGGGGCGGCGAACGGTTCGCGCTCGACGCGATGGGCGCGCTCAACTTCATCACCGGCCCGCTGGGCAGCGGCAAGACGCGGCTCGCCGAAGCGCTCGCGGCCGCGCTGCCCGACGCGGACTTTCTCGGGCTCGATCGAGGTGCGACCGACACGGCGCCCGCAGATGCCATCGAACGCACGCTCGCCCGGCTCGCAGACGATGGCGCAACGCATTCCGACGCGCTGCATGTGTTGGTCGCCGCGCTCGAAGCCCCGGCGCCGGCCGTCCTGGTCGTCGATCTGGTCGAACAGGGGCTGGACGAAGCGACCCAGCGTGCGCTGATCGCCCATCTACGGCTGCGACCGTCCCCAAAGCGCGCCTTGTTCCTGATGACGCGCTCGTCGGTAATCCTCGACCTCGATGCTGTCGGTCCGGGCGAAACAATCCTCTATTGCCCCGCCAACCACGGCCCTCCGTTCAGCGTGCGGCCCTGCCCCGGCGCGCGCGGCTATGACGCGGTCGCGACGTGCCTCGCGACGCCCGAAGTGCGCGCGCGCAGCGCCGGCACGATCGCGGTCCGCAGAGCGGCGGCCTGAGCCGGAACCGGCCCGGCATGCACCCATGTTCGCGGGGGGGCGGGGGATGCCGGGCCGGCTGCCGCCTGCCCCTCCGGGAGTCCAGGGCAAGCGGCGGGCCGCCGCGCGCGTATCCGCGCAGGGCGGCTAAGAACTCAGAACAACGGTTTCAACACGCGGTAGACGTGACTCACCGCGACGGTGTTGGTTCCGTGGCAAGAAAAACAGTTCGCGCCCGAACCGGGATGCGCCAGATCCTCCTGCACGAATGTCTCGAGCGTGGCGTTCGACAGCCGGTTGGTGCCGACCTGATTGGCATTGTTCGGCGGCGCCCCGCCGATCGTCCAGGTCGAACCGAGCTGGAAATACTTCGCCCGGATGTCACCGGCGGCCAGTTGGCCGATCACCGCCGCGTTCGCCGAGATCACCTGGGTGTTGAGCGAGGCGTTGGTACCGCTGGTGCCCCAGGGCAAGGTACGCAGCACCGCAGTCGGAGCGACCGCGCCACCCGCAGCGCCGTCGATCGCGCCGGTCGGCTCGTCCCAGCTCGGATTGCCGGTGACCAGCCCGTTGAACGGACCGCTCGATCCGCTCGGCGTGAACAGCCAGGTTCCGACGGTGTTCTGCGTCACCGTCTTGAGCCCGCTGGTCGAATTATATTGGTAGGAAGCATTGGGAGCGTTGCCGAGATGCTCGAAGCTACCCCACACCATCTCGCCATGACCGTTGGTACTGCCGACGACATGCAGCCCGACCATCACGACGTTGAGATTGGTCTGGCCGTTGGGAACCCAATGCGCCGGGTTCGACTTGTCGAACGTCGGCACGGTCGCCTTGAGCTGGACATAGTCCGCGGGGTTGGCGACCACGGCGGCATCGACCCAGCTGCTCTTGGTCTCGATCGCGAGCGCGCTGGGATCGGTGATCGTGTGGCCGTGCATCGACGCGAAGCTCGTGACCGTCGCTGCGTTCGCGGCAGTGAGCGGGAAAGTGATCGGCGTGTTGAACGGAATCACCGCCGAACCCTGCATGGTGCGGTGATAGGCGAACATGTCGTTGACGATGGTGATATAGTAGATCAGCGATCCGTTCTGCGCGAGCAGCACGCCGCCATCGGCCTGGCCGGGCTCGACGTCGATCACGTTACCGCCCCCATCGATGAAGATCGGGATCTTGTTGAGAATGAACTTGCGCGCCTGGATCGCGTCCTTGACGGCCTGCACCGGCACCATCGGCAGCACGCGATTGCTGTCGGGCATGCGCACCATCGTGCGTTTGAGCACCGGCAATTGGAGCTTGCGCACTTGCAGCGCCTTGCCGCGGACGTCGAGGAACTGAAGCTGGCCGCCCACGACTCTGACGCTCGACAGCCGCACCTGCGCGCCGCCCGGCCCGCGCACCACCGGGGGCACCGGCGCGCGCGGATTGACGCGTTGGACTTCGACGATCTGGCCGGTACGCGCGCGCACGATCGGCAGCAGATGCGGCCCGAGCTCGGTCGCGCGCAGCATCATGCGGAACGGCAGGCCGGGATTGTTGGCGATGAAGGTGCGCCGGCCGCTGCTGTCCGCCGGCGTGACGGTGTAGAAGCTCGGTGAAAACAGGATCCGCCCGCCGCCGCCGCCGTAACGCGGCGGCGCAGGCGAAGTGAGCCACAGGAACATCTGCTCGGTCCACACGAAGAAACCGCAATTGGGCGCGAGCACCAATGTGCTGTCGGCGGGTTTGACTACGCCGTTGAGCGTCACCGAACCGGACTCGAACATCCCGGAGAAGGTCGCGGCGGAGATCGGGCAACTCGGTTGCGGATCGGTTGGAACGGCCTGACCAATGGCTCGCTGCGAAAATCCCATGGCGGAGATCGCCGCGGCTGCGCCCAGAGCGAGCGAAGCCGTGGCGCGAATGCGCGTCACGCTCATGATCTGTTCCCCTGTTTACATCGCGCACACGGAGTCGCGACGACGGCTATTTTGCGCGTTACTGCCGTAACGAGTCAACTCTATTTCATAGAATCCAAAATTTGAGATAGGCGCTACTTGGAATTTACTATCTGTTTGCTCGACATCAATCGACCGCTTGTCTTGCCCGCATCGGCGCGAACCGGCGATGACGCCGCCTGGCGCCGCGTTCGAGGCCTGTTGCCTCCGCGCCAAATCTGCCAGACTTGGCAGCTGACGGTGCGCGGCACGGCTCGCGCAGCCAAGCGTATCGAGGAAAGACCATGTCAAGCTATGCCGATCGTCTCCAGGCGCTGCGCGACCAGCTCAAGCGCGATCGACTGGACGGCTTCGTCGTCCCGCTGACCGACGAGCATATGAGCGAATATGTCGGAGCCTATGCCCAACGGCTCGCCTGGCTCACTGGATTCCAGGGATCGGCGGGATCGGCGGTGGTGTTGCCGGCAAGTGCGGCGATCTTCACCGATGGGCGCTACACGCTGCAGGTGCGCCAGCAAGTCGACGGGAGCGACTGGGACTATATCTCCGTGCCGCAGACGAGCATTGCCGAGTGGCTGGCCGCGAACGCACCCGAAGGTGGGCGGATCGGCTATGATCCATGGCTGCACACCAGTAGCTGGGTGACGCAGGCGCGCAGGAGCCTCGCCGACCGCGGGGCCGAGCTGGTGGCGGTCGACGCCAATCCGATCGACGCGATCTGGCCGGACAAGCCGCAGCCGTCCGACGCGCAGCTGGCGGTGCAGGGCGACGATGCCGCAGGCAAATCGGCGGCTGCCAAGCGCGCTGACGTCGCCGACTGGCTGCACGAGCGCAAGGCCGACGCAACGGTGCTCTCGGCGCTCGATTCGATTGCCTGGGCATTCAACGTGCGCGGCACCGATGTGAGCCACACGCCGGTCGCGCTCGCCTATGCCATCGTCCATGCCGACGCGACCGCCGACCTTTATGTTGCGCCGGAGAAGCTCACCGACGCCGTCCGCCAGCATCTCGGCAACGCCGTGCGCATCCATGAACGTGCGGCGTTCGCGCCTGCGCTCAAGGCGCTTGCCGGCAAGCGCGTCGCGGTCGACCCCGAGCGCGCGGTGGCAGCGATCTTCGAGGCACTCGAGACCGGCGGCGCCAAGGTGCTCAGCCTGCGCGATCCGGTCGTGCTCGCCAAGGCGCTCAAGAACCCGGCCGAAATCGCCGGTCACAAGGCCGCGCAGCTGCGCGACGGCGCCGCATTGGTGCGCTTCCTGCGCTGGATCGAAGCCGAGGCACCCAAGGGCCAACTTACCGAGATCGCGGCGTCGGACCGGCTTCAAGCGTTTCGCGAAGAGACCGGCCTGCTCAAGGACCTGAGCTTCGACACTATCTCGGCGACCGGCGCGCACGGCGCGAGCCCGCATTATAAGGCGACGCCCGAGAGCGACGCGCGGATAGAAGTCGGCCAGCTCTATCTGGTCGATTCGGGTGGGCAATATGCCGACGGCACCACCGACGTGACGCGCGTGATTCCGGTCGGTCCGCCGACCGCGGAGATGCGCGACCGTTTTACTCGCGTGCTCAAGGGCCACATCGCGATCGCCACGGCAATATTCCCCGAAGGCACGACCGGCGGCCAGATCGACGGTTTCGCGCGGCGACCCTTATGGGAAGTCGGCTGCGACTATGCGCATGGCACCGGCCACGGCGTCGGCGCCTATCTTTCGGTGCACGAGGGGCCGCAGCGGATCGCCGCGCCCAATTATCCGGGCGGCGGCCCGGCCGAACCGCTGCGCGCCGGCATGTTCCTGTCGAACGAGCCCGGTTATTACAAGGCCGGCGAATATGGCATCCGCATCGAGAATCTGGTGCTGGTCGAGCCGCGCGACGTGCCTGGCGGCGACTTGAAGATGCTGGGGTTCGAGACGCTCACTTTCGCGCCGATCGAGCGCGATCTGATCGAGCCGATGCTGCTGACCGAAGCGGAGCGTGCGTGGCTAAACGCCTATCATGCGCAGGTGGTCGCGAAAATCGGCCCGGTGCTCGACACCGAGGATCGCGCCTGGCTCGGCGCAAAATGCGCACCGATTTGACTGCTATTCGGAGGGAAGCATGCCGTCGCTGCTCAAGACACCCGTGCATCTGGGACTCGGCGCCAAGGTCGTGGTCCAGCCCGACTTCAGCGGCATAAAATGGTATATGGACTATGCCGAGCGCGTGGCGGGCGACGGCGCCGAGGGCCGGCTGGTCGCGATGAGCGACTGGTCGGGCGACTGGACCAGTTGGGAAATGCATCCGGCAGGCGACGAGCTGGTTGTGTGCGTGGAAGGAACGATGACCGTGCATCAGGAGCAGCCTGACGGTTCGGTAGTGTCGGTGACGCTCGGCCCTGGCGACTATGCGATCAACCGGCCCGGCGTGTGGCACACCGCCGACGTGCCCGAGCGTGCGACGGCGCTGTTCGTCACTTCGGGTCTGGGGACGGAGCATCGTCCGCGCTAGGCGATGCATTGTCTGCCGCGACTTCGCGGGCCTGCGCCTTGCGCTTGCGCAGATTGGCGCGGAGCTGCTCGGCCAGCCGGGCCTTTCGTTCAGCGTCGTTCATGGCTCCGGCGATATACGGGAAGGGCTCGGGTTGACAATCGCCCCCTCCCCTGCACATAGGCGCCTCCCGCCCGCGGACAGGCCGGCGTGTGCTGCCGTAGCTCAGTGGTAGAGCGCATCCTTGGTAAGGCTGAGGTCGTGAGTTCAATCCTCACCGGCAGCACCATTTTTTTCTCGATATATTCAGGCATTGCGAGTTGATCGAAGCCTTCGGGCAGTGCTGACGGAGTGCCGCCGAAAGGCTTTGTCAGCATTGTGTCAACGGCCCGGGTCGCAAAATCGGCGGAAATCTGCGGTTTTCGGCGGATGTCGTCTGTGGGAGATGCCAGGCCTTCGCGCGTGCGAGCGTCTCGGGTGGTGGGCGAATGCTTCGCCTACGGGCGGGGAAAGGCCAAAGTCTCCGCTGCCTGCGGGCCGAAGCCGGACAACGTCGCAAGGGTTAGCGTCACTATCGAGGCTGGCCACCTGTCCAACGGCGATCCCGATCCCTATTTTCGCGGCTTTTATTGCCCGGCTGGCGCGGCGACGGACTGGCGCACAACCAACGAAACATCGATGACCTTATGGACAATCTCCACCATTTCGCCGGCGCGTGCCCGCCTCACCTGATCGGAAAGCAGCATGACCGCCATCGCCGCCATGTCGCCCATTGGCTGGCGGATGGTGGTCAATTCGGGCCAGACAGTCGACGCCACGGGGGCATCGTCAAAACCGCCAATACTCAGATCATCCGGTATCCTGAGCCCCTTGCCCTGGGCGACCGCCGACACTGCTGCCGCCATCTCGTCATTACTCGCGAACACCGCGGTGGGTCTCGTCGGCCCGTCCAACAATAGGCGCGCCGCCTCGATTCCCGATCGATAGGTGAACAAGCCGTCGACGACGCGTTCGGCCGGTACTGCAAGGCCCGCCGCCACCATTGCCGCCCGGAACCCCTCTTCGCGTCGATGGGACGGCGAATGCTGCGGGTCACCGCGCACGAAACCGATGTCGCGATGCCCGCGCTCAATCAGATGACGCGTCATCAATTGCGCGCCGTGGAAATCATCCACCGAAACCGCCGACATGGCTGCCCGCGGCACCGCAGTCGCAAAGGCAAGCGCAATGACGCCCGCCTCGGTCAGGAGATCAGACACGGCGTCCGAGTCACAAAGCGGCGGCGGAAGGATCACGCCATCGATACCGGTTGCAAGAACGCGTTCGATTCCTGCAAGCTCGTGCACGTCGCCGCTACCCGGCTCGATGAGCAATTGCGCGCCGCTTGTGCCAGCCTGCCTGAACGCCCCCATCAGGAAGTCGCCCAGATTGGAGGATCGCGGATTGCTGTACAGCACCCCCAGGCGCACTGAAGCCGAGAGGCTGCGCGCGGTCAGGTTCGGAGAATAGTTCAGCTCGGCAATGGCTGCTTTCACTTTGTCCCGCATCGCGGCGCTGACATATTTGTGATCGTTCATCACCCGCGACACCGTCATCGACGAGACACCGGCATGGGCCGCCACGTCATGAATGGTAATCGTATTGCGCTTCGCGGACCCAGGCTCGCCCGACCGTCGTGTGGGATCCGGACTTTCGGCCATCCAACCTCCTTCGTGCTGCATCGCCCGGCATTTATACCAATGGGCTTGCCCTATGCCGTCATCAGAGGCATACTGATACCGATACCATAACCAAGCCGACGTCGCGGTGCAACGTACAACTGCGGTCAAATCGTCGACGAGAGGATAGTGTGTTGCTACCGGCTGCCAAACGAAACTACGTCGTCCTCAGCAGCTTCACTTTCTGCTTCTTCTTCGCGCAAGCCATGACCATGTCGCTGCTGTCGATCTGGCTCACTCGAAAGCTCGGGCTGAACGGGGTCGAAACCGGCACCGTCTTCTCGGCCAATTTCATCGGCGCGATGTGCGCCCAGCCGCTTTACGGGTTTATTTCCGACCGCATGGGAATGAGCCGGGCCGTGCCGATCGGGATCGCGGCGCTGGTCGTGCTAGCGGCGCCCTTCTTCAATTTCCTCTATGCGCCCCTTCTCATGAGCAACCTGCTTGTCGGCGCGGTGATCGGCGGCGCCTATCTCGGCGTCACCTTTATCGCCGGCAGCTACGCTATCGAGAGTTTCGTCGACCGCGTCGGGCGACGCGAGGGGTTCGAATATAGTCGCGTCAGATTGTGGGGATCGATGGGGTATGCGAGCGCCGCGGCGTTTTCCGGCCAACTCTACAACCTTGATCCAAGCCTGAACTTCTACTTCGCCAGTGCGGCCGGCCTGTTACTGATCCCGATCATGCTGCTGGCACGGCAATCCGCGGCGCCATCCGCGCCGGCCGTGGCGGAGCGGGTATCGGCCGCCGATTGTTTCGCCATTCTGCTGCTCCCGCAATTCTGGGGATTCATGGTGCTGATCCTGGGCGTGACGAATCTGTACCTCGTCTATGATCAGCAATTCCCTTTTTATTTTTCCTCGCTGTTCCCGACCCCGGCGCAAGGCAGCGCCATGTTCGGATACCTCAATTCAGCGCAGATTTTTCTCGAGGCCGGCATGATGTTCCTGGCGCCAATCCTCGTGCGGCGGATCGGTGCGACAAGGGGACTGCTCCTGGCGAGCGCGATCATGATCCTACGCATCGGCGGGTCCGGACTGGCCATTGGCCCGATTACGATTTCGGCCTGCAAGATGCTCCATTCGCTGGAACTGCCGATCCTTGCCGTGTCGATCTTTCGCTATATCGCCTATCATTTCGAAGAACGACTGGCTTCCACGCTGTACATGGTCGGCGTCAGTTTTGGCCATTCTCTCGGCGTGGCGGTCCTGTCGCCGATTGTCGGAATCGGCTATGACCGCATCGGGTTTCAGCACAGTTATTTCGTCATCGCCGGCGTCGCATTGCTGTTCTGGACGATCTGTTGGCTGGCACTCCGGCCGACGCCCGCGGAATCGGGAAGGTTTCGACGAGAAACATCACCCATCGCTCCGGAGGGCCTGGGCGATGTCGTGCCCACCGTGGCGGTGTCACGATGAACGGCGCTGTCCGGGAGGCGCTGCGGTTTCGGCCCGATGTGGAACTGCCGGATCCCGCGCATCTCGATGCGATGATCTCGGCCGTGCTCGATCGGATCGATCGGGCGCTGCCAGACTTCACCGAGACCTTCCCCGCTCCTTCCGGGACCGGAGGCTCCTATGTCAGAATCGGAAATATAGAATGGACCAACGGCTTCTGGACAGGGATGCTGTGGCTCGCCTGGGAATTGACCGGCGCCGACCGATACAAGGCAGCGGCGGAACGGCAAGGTTCGACCTTTGTTGAACGCGTGGCGCGGCGGATCAACGTCGATCACCATGATCTCGGATTTCTCTATTCGCTGTCGTCCTGCGCCGAGCATCGGCTGACAGGCAGCCTCGCGGCGCGGCAGGCCGGACTCGAGGCCGCCCGGCTGCTGCTCGCGCGCTACGATCCTGTGGCCCAGATTATCCAGGCATGGGGCGATATGGCCGATCCCGACCAACGCGGCCGCATGATTATCGACTGCAATCTGAACCTGCCGCTGCTGTGGTGGGCGACCGAAACGACCGGCGACCCGGCGTTCAGGATTGCAGCGAACCGCCATCTTCACCAGGCCGCGCGCTGGCTGGTGCGCCCGGACGGATCGACATTCCACACCTTCTACATGGATACCGCAACCGGACGTCCGCGCTTCGGGCGCACGCACCAAGGGCATTCTGACGACAGTTGCTGGGCACGTGGACAGGCGTGGGGGATATATGGCTTTGCGCTCGGCTGGCGCCATCTCGGCGACCCGAAGTTCGTGACGCTTTCGCGAAAACTCGCCAATTATTTCCTGAACCGCCTCCCGTCAGACCAAATTGCCTGCTGGGACCTCGTCTTCACCGACGATAGCGTCACACCACGCGACAGCTCGGCTGCAGCCATCGCTGCCTGCGGGCTGATCGAACTTGCCGCGGCGCTGCCGCTTTGCGACGCGGATCGCGACACCTACCTGACCAACGCGTGGCGCATGGTGCGCATGCTCGACGAGAGATATCTCGCGCCGCTGGTCGGGTCGAATGCCGTCCTCGGGCACGCCGTCTACCACATGCCCAATGGCGTCGGCATCGATGAGCCCTGTATCTGGGGAGACTATTTCTATCTTGAGGCGCTTGTGCGTCTGCGGCGTGTCTGGACTCCCTATTGGTAGGCAGCCGCGCACCGAGTCCACGCGCACCTCGCAGCCGCTATCCGACGGCAACCGCCATGCTGGCGGCCCGTTGGGCACCGAGCGAAATGACCCGCAGCGTCGCCGCCGACGCCGCCTCGCCGTCGCGGTCGGCGATCGCATCGACGATCGCCGCATGCCCCCGCACGGTGAGCGCATGCTGCTCGGGATTGTCCATTGCAGAACTGTGCGCAAAAGCCGCGAGCAACGCCGCTTCGATTGCCGCCGCCATGGATCGCATCAGCGGATTGCCCGAAACATCCGCAAGCGTGACGTGAAATACCGCGTCCGCTTCGGCAAAGCTGCGCTTGCTGTGCTCGGCCGCTCCCATCGCCAAGATACAGTCCCGCAGCCTGTCAATGTCCTCCTGGGTGCGCCGCGCCGCCGCAAGCGATGCGTTCAGTGGTTCCACGACACGACGCAGATCCGACAAATGGCCCTGGAAATCGTCATCCAGCCCATTCTGGACCTTCCAGCGAAGCAGGTCCGGGTCGAAGAAATTCCAGTCGCTCTCAGGCCGCACGCGTGTGCCGACCTTGGTCTTCGAGACGACCAGGCCCTTGGCCGCGAGCGTCTTCAGAACTTCCCGCACCACCGGGCGCGATACGCCGAAGCGCGCCAGAAGGTCGCCCTCCGCGGGAAGGTTGGATCCCGGCGGATAGACGCCCGAAACGATCTCCGTTCCCAGCGCCTCGGCAATCTGGGATTGCGAGGATTGCAGACCACGCGCCGATATGAGTCGCGAGAGTGGCGCCCGCGCCCTATCCGCGAACTTCTCCTCAGACAAAAGCGCCCTCCCCTTTTCGCCCCCTGCCGATGCCCCGAACAGCCCGTGTTCGGCAGCGGCGCATTTTACCGGTTTCGTTATGTCTGATTATAACACAAAATCAGCGGCGTCCATCGACATGCGTGAGGAGGGTATGTTTCCCATGCCCGCGGCCTCGCTTCCGCCATTGATATCGCGGCGCGACATGCTCGCAGGATTTGCCGGCATCGCCGGCCTGCAATGTGCGCCCGAAGCATGGGCTGCGGCGTTGGCGGCGGCTGACGGCCAGGTGGCAAGCTCGCCCGACGGCCGCCTTCGCGCCCTTCTTGTTTCCGCGACCGAGGTCGATCATCCGCCGGCCTGGGCAGCGACCTTTGACGGCCGGTCCGTCCTTCAACCGTCGAACCTTTCGCTCAGGCTCGAGGACGGCACGACGATCGGCCCGGGGGCCACCCTGAGCGGCCTACGGCGGACAAGCTTTTCCGGCCATTGGTCACCGCCCTACGGCATTGCCGCGCGCTATGACGAAAGCCATGAGCAGATCGTCGCGACCTTCGATCAACCCGGGCAGAACGGGGAGCGGATCGCCTTCGAAATCGTCCTGCGGGCCTATAATGCGGGCATCGCGATCCGGTACCGCCTGCTCGGACACCTCGGCGCGCCCATGCGTATCGCCGAAGAGCGGACCGAATTCCGCTTTGCGCCCGGCGCGACGGTTTATAGCAGTCGCGACGAGGGGGAGTATTTCACCTCGTCCCTCGCCGGCATGAATCCGACACCCGATCCCGGGCTGACGGCGAGCACCGACCGGGGGCCGCTCGCCGACACACCCGTGACGGTCGCGACCGCCGATGGCCTGCTTGTGTCGATCGGCGAGTCGGATCGACGTCATTATCCTCGCATGATGGTCACCGCCGCCGGACCCGATGCGCTGGTGACACGGCTCATGCATTTTCCCGGTCGTGCGACGGGGTATTCGGGGCCGGGTGAAACCGCGCCAGACTCTGTCTTTGCCGTCGACACGCCCTTCGCGACGCCGTGGCGCAGTCTCCTGATCGCCGAGACGGCCGCGGCCATGATCGAGAAGGCAGGCTTTGTCCCGACGCTCGCCACCGCCAACCAACTCGGTGACACCTCCTGGATTCGTCCCGGTCGCGCCTTCAGGATCCGCAAGCCCTATACCAATGAAAATGCCCGGCGATGCATCGCGTTCGCCGCGGCGCGAAAGCTCGAGTATGTGGAACTCGACGCCCAATGGTACGGCGATGGTACCGATGCCGGCGACGCGACGGTCCCGCTAGCGGGTCTCGACATGGTCCGGCTGGTCAGCGACGCCCGAGAGCAGGGCCTGCGGGTCATTCTCTATGTCGACCGTGTTCCGGCGACACGACAACTCGATGCCATTGTCAGGACCTACAAGGCCTGGGGCGTGGCGGGGATCAAGTTCGGCTTCATTTGGGAAGGCCGCCAGCGCGATGTCGAGTTCATCGAAACCTTGGTCCGGACCTGTGGCGAGCACCAGCTGCTGGCGAATCTCCACGACGACCTTCGACCCGCCGGCCTGGAACGGACCTTCCCCAATTACATCGCGCTTGAGGGCGTGCGCGGCAATGAACATTTCCCCACCGCGCGGCACAATGTGACCCTGCCCTTTACGCGCTGCCTGTCGGGACCGATCGACTATACGATCTGCAATGCTCACCCGCGCAACCAGACCACGCGCGCGCACCAGATCGCGATGGCGGTCGTCTATTATAACCCGCTCGCCTTCCTTTATTGGTACGACACGCCGGAGCGTTATGCCGGCAGGGAATGGCCCGATCTCGCCTTCTTCGACGAATGCCCGACCAGCTGGGATGAATCCCTCGGGCTGATGGGGTCGATCGGCGACTATGTCGTCGTCGCTCGGAGAAGCGGCAGGCGATGGTTCGTCGGCGCCATGACCAATGAAACGTCCCGGATCCTGCGGCTGCCGCTCAGCTTTTTGGGGAGAGGCCGATGGCAGGCCCAGATCTTCCGAGACGGCCCCCCGCGACTCGCGCCCAATGACACACCGCTCGTCGTGGCACCGCGGATCGTCTCCGGCGAACGGCACATCGATCTCCATCTGGCGCCGAGCGGCGGTCAGGCAATCATCCTCGCGCCCGCCGCCTGACGCACGAGAGACGCCCGCCGCGCCACCCAAAAGCTGGAGTCAAATTATATGACAAAATCCTTGCAACGGATTTCAGTTACCGATATCAGAACCGCAACGATACCGCGAAAAGCGCCGAGACAGGGAGGATGCGGCAGTGTCAAAAACAAGCGAACAGCATCGCCGCGACCTCCCGCGCGGCTTCGTCGTGTCGTGCGCATTCGCAAGCAAAGACACACAGGGAGGGATAGATGGCTAAGGGGCTCAAGATTTTGACGTCGGCGCTTTTGGCGTCGACCGCGACGGCAGGCATCGCCGGTTCGGCATCAGCACAATCGACCGTAGCGGCAGCGGCAAACGCGGGCACGGCGACAAGCGCACAGAGCGCCGCTCCTGCCGATCAGGCCAACGACAACGATCAGGTCATCATCGTCACCGGCCTGCGGAAGAGCCTTGCCACCTCGGCGAACATCAAGCGCAACACGATGGAGATCGTGGATTCGATCAATGCCGAGGACATCGGTAAGCTCCCCGATCCCAATGTCGCCGAAACGCTGACGCGAATCCCGGGTGTGCAGGCCTATCGCTTCGGCGGCGAGGCGGCTTCTCCGGTCGGTGTCGGGAGCGGCATCACCATTCGCGGGCTCTCCGGCCAGACGGCATCGCGCGTCGATGGACGCGCCTATTTCACTGCGGGGGGACGCGAGTTCAACATTGAGGGCGCCACCCCAGGCATTGTGGCCGGGCTCGACGTCTTCAAGAACCCGACCGCGGATCATATCGAAGGTGCGATCGGCGGCCTGATCAACATCAGGACCCGCAAGCCGCTCGACTTCAAGGACGATACCGTCGTCAGCGCGTCAGCCACCGGCCACTATAACGATCTCGCCAAGAAAGGGACGCCCGAGTTTTCGGGGCTCATTTCGAAGAAATGGGCGGTCGGTGATGGCGAGATCGGCGTGCTGATCGGCGGGAATTATCAAGAGACGCTCAATCGCGGCGATAATAATCCCACCAATGGCGGAACGTCGTTCCGGCGCGTCATTCGTGCCGACAGCGCGGAATATGCAGCCACCACCGCGCTCGATCGGTCACTCGTTGGGCGATCGGATGTCGTTTATCTCGCCGATGTACCCAATATCACCGCGCTGACAGCAACCGAGCGCGCAAATACGATCTCCGCGGTCGGCGAAACGAACCCGGTCAACGAAGAGGATTATCGTCGCACGCGCATCGGTATCAACGGGTCGCTTCAGTGGAAGCCAAGTTCCAGACTCGAGTTCACTGTCTCGGGCCTGTATAATTCATATCTGTACCACCAGAATTATCGCTTCCTCGGCACCTCGGACAGCCGCTACGTCCAGAATCTGGCGACCACGCCGTTCACGATCGATGAACTGCTGGCCAATCGGAACCTCAACGGCGGCAGCAACGATGTTCTGACGACCGCGCGGCTGGCGAGCGGAACCTTTCTCAATTCAGCTCTGGCAAGCACGGGCGGCGACGAGCATCGCAAATACCAGACCGGAATCGTCGCCGGCAACGTCAAATGGTCGGCGACCAATCGTCTCGATATCAACCTCGACCTTTCCTATGTGAAGGCCAAGCAATATCAGGACAATCGCGCGGTGACCCTGGCACCCGCCGCCGGCCTCAGCTGGAATATCACCCGAAATTTGATCGGCGCGCCCCACAAGGTAACGATCGCCGGCCCCGATCTTAGCTCAACCAGCACCTGGGTTTACAATCAGTACGCCAACGGCACCAATCAGAACTGGGATGACAATGGCGTCGCCGCCCAGTTGGACCTGGCGTACAAGTTCGACTCGTCGGTCCTCAAGGACCTAAAGGTCGGCGCGCGCTATGGGTCGCAGAGCGACAGCTACCACAATTATTCGTTCGGCGGAAAGAACCTGACGACCGACGGATCGGGCCTCGCGGCGACACGGTCGAACGCCATCCCGGTTACCGCCCTGGCGGATCTCGTCCAGACTTCGCCGACGAATATCTTCGAGGGCAATGCGGGGTATAGCGGCGGCTTCCTGACCTTCTCGCCGGATGCGCTGCTTGGCGACAACGTCCGATCGCGTTTTCCCAATGCGAACATCTTTCCTGAAAAGTCGCTTCCCGAGAACCTGCTCGCGCGTCGCTACTTCAAGGAGCAGACCTATGCCGCCTATGGCATGGTGGATTTCGGCTTCTTAGGCGACCGGATTCGCGGCAACGCCGGCGTGCGGGTCGTGCAGACGGATGTCTTCACTCGGGCTCAGGTGACCAACGTGCCAGCCGGGGGCGGCGCTGCCACTATCATTCCGAACGAGAAGTCGGCGAGCTACACCAATGTTTTGCCGACAGTGAACCTGACCGGCTACATCACAAACGATACGCTGCTCCGCTTTGGCTATGGCAAGGGAATTACGCGACCCGATCCGGGCGCTCTGAACCCAGTGATCAATGTCGATATCGTCAACGGCGTCGGCAACATCGGCAATGCCGCGCTGAAGCCGCAAACAGCGGACAGCTTCGACCTCTCGCTGGAGCATTATTTCTCGCCGATCAATTATCTATCGGCGAACCTTTTTTACAAGAATATCGACGGATTCTTCAGCGGAATCAGCACCTGTCAGACCGTGTCCACTGCACCGGCCTATACCGGGACGGTATCGAATGGGTGCTCGACCGGGCAATATTTGCTGACCCAGACGGTCAACGCGCAGAAGGGGTTTGCCAAGGGGATTGAAGTCGCAGGGCAGACCTTCTTCGATTATGACTTCGTGCCCGGCTTCCTGAAGCATTTCGGCGCATCGGCATCCTATACTTATGTCGATACCAAGAACCCGATTTACCTCGCTGGCGTTCTGGTCAATACGCAGCAGCCATTCGTTTCGAAGAACAACTATTCTGTCGCGGGGATGTACGAGAACGGTATCGTATCGGCACGAGTGGTCTATACCTATCG
>Ga0068859_100003828_pt1 | contig 15370 bp, 10 predicted proteins | sample KBSSwiS22_FD_66585 | JGI IMG/M metagenome (GOLD analysis project Ga0068859, IMG submission 66585) | Switchgrass rhizosphere microbial communities from Kellogg Biological Station, Michigan, USA - KBS Switchgrass S2-2 | ecosystem: Host-associated > Plants > Roots > Rhizosphere > Soil ...
GTGCTTCTCGGCGCGATCGAGCACTTCGCGGAACATCTCGATCGACGAGGCGTAGTCACCGGCCTGTTCGAGCAGGCTCGCGAGATTGTTGAGGGAGATGAAGTACGACGCGGTGTCGCGCTCGTCCGCGGCGCGCAGATGATCGACGTTTTCGCGCAGAAGCGTCGTTGCTTCGACGATGCGGCCCTGCAGCTGGATCGCCTGCGCGAGATTGTTGCGCGCGGTGATCGCCCACGCGCTGCCGGGCGCGAGCGTCTTGAGGCGCGTCGTCAGCATGTGGCGCAGTAGCGCTTCGCCTTCGGCGAATCGTCCTTGCTGCTCGTACACTTCGGTGAGGAAGCCGGTCGCGGAGAGGACTTCGGGCGATCCTTCCGACGTGCGTGCGCGCAACAGCTCGATGCTGCGCTTCGCGTTGGTTTCGGCGTCGTCGAACTTGCCGAGGCGCATTTCGATTTCCGCGAGTGCGTACAACGACTGGCCGACACGGATACCTTCCGGTCCGTCGCTCTGGCGCGCGTATTCGAGCGCGCTCTGCAGCGTCGCCTGCGCGGCTTGCGGATTGCCGTTGCGTGCTTGCGCAAGGCCGAGCGTCGACAAGAGATCGGCGAGCGCGCCGGCGTTCTTCTGCGGCATGCCTTCGAGAATCGCGAGACCTTCGCGCAGCACGGGTTCCGCCGCGGCGGGTTGCTCGGCGATGTTCAAGGCATAGCCTTGATCGGCGAGATAGGCCGCGCGTTTTTCGGGCGATCCGTGCTGGCGTTCGAGATCGGCTGCGGCGCCGAGACTCGCCGCTGCTTCGGTCGGGACGCCAAGCTCGAGATAGATCTTTCCGAGCGCGCCCAAAAGTCGCGCCTGTTGCACCGGAGATCCCGCGAGGCGCGTGTCGATCTCGCGCCGGCCGCGATCGACGAGCTCGCGCGGCGCGATCGGTTTGGTGCCGGCCTCTTCGGGTGAGGCCGAGTGGAACAGCGCGACGAGATAATCGACGACGCGTTCTGCGGTCGCGGATTCCTGCCGCGCCTGCGCTTCCGCGCGCAACGCGCGATCGCGCTCGCCGGCGAGGCGCCACGTGAAGAGGATCGCCATGACGATCGCGGCGGCGATCGCCGCGGTGGCGAAACGGTGGCGGCTGACGAACTTGGCGACGCGATAGTGCAGACGATCCGGCGCCGCATGAATCGGCCGGCCGCGAAGATGGCGCTGCAGATCCTCGGCGAGCGCGGCGGCGGAGACGTAGCGACGCTCGGGCTCGGCATGAGTCGCCTTGGCGACGATGAGATCGAGCTCGGCGGGCAGGCGGCGACCTGCGCCCGTGACCGTGCTGCTCGGGCGCGGCAGGCGCTCGCCGTCGGCGCTCGGCGGTTTTTCGACGAGCACTTCGTAGAGCAGGAGGCCAAGGCCGTGAACGTCGGTCGCGGTGCTGACCGGCTCGCCGCGCCGTTGCTCGGGACTTGCATACGCAGGCGTGAACCACGGCATGCCGGTTTGCGCCGCGCCGTCGCCGGTGTTGCTGAGCAGCTTGGCGATGCCGAAATCGAGCAGCACCGGTTCGCCGTCGGTGCGCACGAGCACGTTCGCCGGTTTCAGGTCGCGATGGATGACCAAGCGCTGATGCGCGAACTGGACCGCGCCGCAGACTTTCTGGATCAGGCGTAGGCGATCGCCGATCGACATTTCGCGCGATCGGCAGAATTCGTTGATCGGCACGCCTTCGACGTATTCCATGACCAGGTACGGCTGGCCGTCGGTGGTGCTGCCGCCGTCGAGAAGACGCGCGATGTGTGGATGGCTCAAGTCCGCGAGGATCTGCCGCTCGCGGCGCATGCGATCGGTCGCATCGCGCGTGGGGATGCCGCGCAAGAGCTTGATCGCGACGCGCTGATGGAACGTGTCGTCGGCGCGCTCGGCGAGGAACACCGTGCCCATGCCGCCGCTGCCGATTTCTTCGATCAGCCGATACGGGCCTAAGCGTTGATCGACGATGCGTGCGGCCGCGACCTTCGCCGAGGCTTCCTGGATCTGCCGCGTGATGCTGACTTGCGGGCCGCTGTCGGCGTCGGCGAGTGCGAGCGCTTCGCGGCGCAGCGTCTCGTCGGGCTCGACCGTCGCGAGCCAGCGTTCACGATCGGCCGGCGCGCGTTCGAGCAGTCCTTCGAAAAGCTCCTGCAGGCGTTGCCAGCGTGCGTCGCTCATGCGGCGAGCCTCTGCTTCAGCCATGCGCGCGCGAAGCGCAGCTCGCGGTCGATCGTCGGCACCGAGATGTCGAGCACCTCGGCGATCTCCTCGCGCTTCAAGCCGAGAAGATAGTTGAGCTCGATGATCTCGCACTTGCGTCCGTCGACGGCGCGCAGCGCTTCCAGCGCTTCGTCGAGCGCGATCGCGTCGCTGTCTTCGCTGCCGGCTTGGTCGGCGGCCGACAACGTGACGTGGATTTCGCCGCCGCCGCGCTTGTCGCTGGCGCGTGCCCGCGCGGTGTCGACCAGGATGCGTCGCATCGCGACGCTGACGACGCCGTAGAAGTGACGGCGGTCCTGCCAGTTCGTATCGTTGCCGATCAGGCGCAGGAAGAGCTCGTGGGCGAGCTCGGTCGGCTGCAGCGTGAGCTGTCCGCCGTACTGGCGAAGATGCTTGCCGGCGATCGCGCGCACCTGCGCGTAGACGAGCTCCGTCAGCCGTTCAGCGGCCGCGCCGTCGCCGCCGTTCCAGGCATGCAGCAGCCGGGTGACGTCGCGCGCCGCGCCGTCGCCGTTGCCGAGATGCTGCCCCTGCGCAGTACTCGAACCGTCGTTCATGTCTTGCGGCACCACCGGCTCGCCGCCGGCTGATAGGAAATGGCCCGTCGTTGCGTATTTACGGATGAACCCCGCTGGCGGCGACTTGAGAAAACGAGCCCCGGCGTTTCGCTCCCCAGAGCCAAGCGACCGCCGGCGGGCTTTTCATTCACGATCGACGCGCGCGATGCCATGAAGCATACAAGTCCACGTCGCGGTTGTGCAGCAGCGAGGACCGCAGCGCTGCCGGCACGAGGGGATTTCGTGCCCGGCAGTTCACGGTCGCGCTGTGATCCAAGTCCGCCAAACAGGGCCGATCGCGCCACGCCGGCCAGCGTCCTCGCTGCTAGAATGCGTCCGATCGTTGCGGCGCGGTGCGGGCCGGGTCGCAACCAGGGGCGCTTGGGAATACGTCATGTCCGCACCGGCTTCGCCGGGCGGTGAACGATTTCAGGTATCACACGGGAGGAGTTTCATGAAGAAGTCCATTCTTGCGTTGCTGCTCGTCGCGGGTTTCAGCGCGAACGCGTTCGCCGCGGGCAAGCCCGCCGTCGGCGTCGCAGAGTTCAAGAACGAATCGGCCGCCGGCTGGTGGCAGGGCGGCGTCGGTTGGGAGCTGTCGGGCATGCTGTCGAACGAGTTGTCGAGCAGCGGCGATTTCCGCGTCGTCGAGCGCGCCAAGCTCGAGAAAGTGCTCGAGGAGCAGAATCTCGCGGCTTCAGGTCGCGTGCGTTCGGGCACCGGGGCGAAGATGGGTCAGGTGACCGGCGCCGACTATCTCGTCTTCGGCACCGTCACGGCCTATGAAGAAAACACCGCGAGCACCGGCGGCGGCCTCAGCTTCCACGGCATCTCGCTCGGCGGCAAGAAATCCGAGGCGTATATCGCCGTCGACGTGCGCGTCATCAATTCGAGCACGGGCGAAGTCGATTTCTCGCGCACGATCGAAGGTCGCAGCTCCGGCGGCGGCGTGGCGGTCGGCGTGTATCGCGGCGGCTTCGGCGGCAATCTCGCACACGAAGAAAATACGCCCGCGGGCAAGGCGATCCGTGCGGCGCTGGTCGAGATCACCGATTATCTCGACTGCGTGATGGTCAAGCACGGCGGCTGCGAGGCCGAGTTCAGCGCGAAAGAGCAGAAGCGTCGCGCGAGCGACAAGAAGGCGTTGAAGCTCGACTGATCGGCGCTTTCAAGCAAACAAAAAACGGCGGGTTGATCCCGCCGTTTTTTTTTCCTCTTTTGCGAGAGCGCGATCAGCGCGGCGGACGCGGACCGCGTTTGCGATTGCGGTTGTTATTGTTGTTCGGAGTGTTGCGCGGACCGCGCGGCGAGTTTTCGTAGATCGAATTGCCCGGGGTTCCGGAGGTCTGCGGAACGCGCGGACGATGCGTATTGCCGAAGTTGTCCGGTTGCGGCGTCGGCATGCGGTTGCCGTCCTGACGCTGACCTTGCCCACCACCACCGCCCGGTGCGTTGCGGCGCTTTCGTCCGGGTCCGCCGGCCGATTCGGGAAACCAGCTGCGCAGCACGGCGGGGCTGAGGCCCGGTTCCTTGTATGCAGCGCCCGGATGCGCGCGTTGCTGCTGCTTGCCGGGCTTGCGGCCTTGGCCTGCGCCCTGGCGCGGACCTTGTCCGGAGCGTTGTCCCGCGCCCGCGCGAGGTCCGCGAGGTCCCGCGCCCGGACCACTCGGTCGCGCACCGCCGCCGCCGGGACCTGCGCCGCGACGCTTGCGTCCGTTGCCGGGCTTGCCCGAAGGCGCGCGCCAGCTGTCGTCGCGGATGCGATCGAACGCGGCGAACTCGCGTGCTTCGTCGTGAGCACCGCCGGTCCACGCCTGCTGCGATTTGGCCGTCGGCCTGAATTCGGTCGGCGGCGCGCGGCGCTGGCCGATGACCGGAGCCAACGTCAGGCGCGGCTCGCGATCGGACATGCCGGCCTTCTCGCGCAATGCGGCGACGAGCTCCGGTGCGACTTCCTCGCAATGACCGCGGCGCAGTGCGCGCGGCAGCTCGATGTTGCCGTAGCGGATGCGTTTCAGGCGGCTCACCATCAAGCCCTGCGATTCCCACATGCGCCGCACTTCGCGGTTGCGGCCTTCGCGAATGACGACGCGGAACCACGAATGGCTGCCGCCGCGGCTGATCACCGCGATGTCGTCGAAGTGCGCCGGGCCGTCTTCGAGCTCGACGCCGCGCTTCAATTTCTCGATGACTTCGTCCGGCACTTCGCCGTGCACGCGACAGATGTACTCGCGTTCGATCTCCGAGCGCGGATGCATCAGCGAATTGGCGAGATCGCCGTCGGTCGTCAGCAGCAGAAGGCCCGTCGTGTTGATGTCGAGCCGGCCGACGGCGACCCAGCGCGCACCCTTGAGGCGCGGCAGCTGCTCGAACATCGTCGGGCGGCCTTCGGGATCGTCGCGCGTCGCGACCACGCCCTCGGGTTTGTTGTAGGCGAGCATCTGCGCGTGCTCGGCGTTGTCGCCGACGACGACGAAGCGTTTGCCGTCCATCTCGACGCGATCGCCGGCGCGCACGCTGAGGCCGATGCCGGCGGCGGTACCGTTGACCAGCACTTCGCCGGCCTCGATGCGTTGTTCGAGCAGTCGCCGCGAGCCCAGGCCCGCATTGGCGAGAACCTTGTGCAGGCGCTCGTCGAGCGCGGGCGCGTCGGTCGGCGCGGTGCGCTTGAGCGAGAGGATGGAACGTGCGGAGGTGGTCATACGGCGGTTTCCGGGGTGTCGTCGCGCATCTTCTGAGCGTGCGCGTCTTCGGGATTGTCAGGGGAGGGCGCATCCGGATCGGTTTCGCCCGGGTGCGGCGTGTCGCCGTGGACGTCGACGACATCGTCGTCGTCGGATTCGGTGGTCTCCGGCGAATCCTCGCCGGGATGCGGCGTGTCGCCGTGCGTGTCGGTGCCGGGATCGGAATCATCCGCGAGCGTCGCCGGAATGGCATTGTCGCGCGAAGCGAACGCGAGCTGCGGATCGATCTCCTCGATGTCGCGGATCTCGGAGAGCGGCGGCAGCTGATCGAGCGACTTGAGATTGAAGTAGTCGAGGAACGCTTTCGTCGTGCCGAACAGCGCCGGCTTGCCGGGCAAGTCGCGATAGCCGACGACGCGGACCCATTCGCGCTCTTCGAGCGTCTTGACGATGCTGCTGGAAACGCCGACGCCGCGGATCTGCTCGATCTCGGCGCGGGTGATCGGCTGGCGATAAGCGATCAGCGCGAGCGTTTCGAGGAGCGCGCGCGAATAGCGCGTCTGGCGCTCGATCCACAGGCGCGAGACCCAGCCATGCACGTCTTCGCACACCTGATAGCGGAAACCCGAGGCGACTTCGACCAGCTCGACGCCGCGTCCGGCGGCATCGTTCTGCAATTCCTCGAGCGCGCGCGCGATCTCCTCGTGGCTGGGCGCGTCCTGCTCGTCGAACAAAGCGGCGAGCTGGGCCAGCGAAAGCGGTTGTCCGGCGGCGAGCAGCGCCGCCTCGAAAATACGTTTGATGATGGTGATGTCCGGCATCGTTGTCGTTCGGATCATTCGCCGGCGGTTGCCAGCGATTTGAGATAGATGGGCGCGAGCGCGATTTCCTGCATGATTTCGATCAGGTGTTCCTTGGCGAGCTCGAGCATCGCGAGGAACGTGACGACGACGCCGAGCCGTCCTTCGGTCGCATCGAACATCGACTCGAAGCGATGGAACTCGCCGTCGCCGAGGCGGCGCAGCACTTCGCCCATGCGATGACGCACGCTGAGCGCCTCGCGCTGGATGTTGTGGTGGCCGTGCAGATCGGCGCGCTTGATGACGTCCTTCAGCGCGAGCAGCAATTCGCGCAGCTCCACCGGCGGCGGCAGGCGGATCACGTTGCGGTCGGAGACGAACGCGCTGGCGATCGAGAAATCCCGATCCATGCGCGGCATCGCTTCGATGTCTTCGGCGGCCCTCTTGAAGCGCTCGTATTCCTGAAGGCGGCGCACCAGCTCGGCGCGCGGATCTTCTTCCAGGCCTTCCTCGGTCGGCGGACGCGGCAGCAGCAGGCGCGATTTGATCTCGGCCAGGATCGCCGCCATCACCAGGTATTCGGCGGCAAGCTCGAGCTTGAGCTCCTGCATCATCTCGATGTAGTCGACGTACTGCCGCGTGATCTCCGCAAGCGGGATGTCGAGAATGTCGAGGTTCTGGCGCCGGATCAGGTAAAGAAGAAGGTCGAGCGGACCTTCGAACGCATCGAGGATGACCTCGAGCGCATCCGGCGGGATGTAAAGATCCTGCGGAATCTCGAGCATGGGCTCGCCGCGCACGACCGCCAGCGGGATTTCCTGCTGCCGCGGTGCGGATGCGAATGCCGAGTTGCCTTCGTCGTTGCTGACGTGTTCTTCGCTGGTCTGGATAGTCATGCTCGATCCAATGACGTCCGGCGCCTCACGGCGCGAGTCGTGCACAGATCAGTTGCGAGTTGCGGCGTAGCGCGCTGGTCATGCGACGGCGCCAGAACCTTGGCGCGTCAGCCTGCAACGATCACTTCCCGAAGCCCCAGCTCCGGAAAGCGGAAAAAACCTAATAGCCCGCGGGGATGACGGCGCGCCAGTTCCGGCGCCATTTTCGGATGCGGAGGAATCCGACCCCTTTGGTTGAAGTCAAGACTACGCGCAAAGGCGCCTGCGCGTCCAGTGGTCGGGTTGCAAACGCTTGTCGGATTGAAGTCGAGCGATGAAATCGTCGCACGCCGAAAGTGGATATGCCGGCCCGATTGCGCACGGCAATGCAAAACGACTTCGAACACCCAATTGCAGCAGCGTTTCGCGCACAGGCTGAGAAAGTGGACCGACGATGTGCTGGATGCCGTCATCGCGCTCGTTTATGCGAATGCGATGGATGGCTCCTGTGTGAGCCGCTGGAATGGGTCGCGGCGATAACTGGATCGTCTATTCGGCAAGGGCCGGAAGAGAAGAGGCCTCGAAAGTAACGAAGGTAAATTTTCGTTACGAGCTAAGGCGACAGGCTCCGCAGAACCAGATTCGACACCGCCACCACGCTCGCTTCCAGCTCCGGCGGTTCCTTGAGTTCGAGCAGCATCGGGTGCGCGAATGGCTCCAGCGTCTCGTAGATCGCACGGCAGATTTCGTCCAGCGGTGTCTTGCGCTCGAACTCGCCCGTGGCGCGGCCCTCGACCACGACACGCTGCGCCGCCTCGAGCATCGCCTGCTTGTGCCGCATCACCGACGACCAGCGGCTTTCGACCGCGACGACGACGAGATCGTGCAGCTTGCGTTCCTTGAAGAAAAGCTCGATTCCGCGGTCCGCAAGGCATTTATAGAGCTCGCGCAGGCGGTTGGCGGCAGTCTTGTCTGAGTCGGCAGCAATGGCGAGGAGCTCATCGTCGATGCGCGCGAGCGTCATCGCGCAGACCGCTTCGCCGATCGCCTGCTTGGACTCGAAGAAACGGTACACGTACGCCGCCGACACGCCGATTGCCTTGGCGAGGTCGGCGACCGTCGTCTTGTTGTAGCCGTAGCGCCGGAAGTGCTCATCGGCGGCATGCAGGATCTGCTCGCGCCGTTCGTGTTCGGCGGGACCGCGCTGGCCGGGGGCAGGGGCTAATTCCATAGGTTATATGTTACTAACTTCGTGACCTATTGACAACGAGTAACGAATATATATAATCGTTACCAAGCCTAGGGAAGACGCTCCGCAAAGCGCCCCTTCCACCGCCCCGCACCCGCCGCCACGAGGCTCGAGTGCGACGCGTCGAACTGCTGCCGCGCCGACAGTCCGCCGTCCTTCCAATGCGCGCGTATCGAAGAGGTTTGCCATGTACTCCATGACCAAAAATGCATTGACCACTACGCTCGCCGCCGCGCTGTTGGCGGGCCTGTTCCTGAATACCACGGCGTTCGCCGGCGAGGCCGCGCTGACCCATAACGAGATCGCAGCGCAAGCCGCGATCGCAGGTTCAACGGACAACAGCCTCACCATCGCCAGCGATTCCATCTCAACGCTAGCGCACAACGAAGACGCGGCGCAACGCGCCATTCTCGATACGTCCGCGCCGGTTTCGGGTGATGCGCGCATCGCGATGGGCGAGGCGACGCTGACCCGGAACGAGCTCGCCGCGCGCCGCTCGATCGTCGATCTTTCCAGCACGCGTGCCGTCGATGTGCGCCGCGCGAACGCGGCTCCGGTCGCCACGACGAGTCCCGTCTCCGCTCGCTGAACATTGCGCTCGAGAGGGTGGGCTCGCGCCCACCCTTCGGCCGCGTCAGTGCTCTTCGATGCGCAGCATGCACAGGCCTGCGAGCAGCAGGCTGACGCCGCCGATCAGGAGCGCATTGATCGGCGCGTTGCCGAAAAACGTCTTCAGGAGAAATCCCAGCACGCTCGCCGCGAGCAGCTGCGGGATGACGATGAAGAGATTGAAGATGCCCATGTAGACGCCCATTTTTCGTGCCGGCACGCTGTTCGACAGCAAGGCATACGGCAGCGAAAGAATCGACGCCCACGCGAAGCCGACGCCGACCATCGAAGCGAGCAGCCAGCGCGGATCGCGAATCACCAGGAACGAGATCAGCCCGATTCCGCCGAGCGACAGGTTGATCAGATGGCTCATGCGAAGGCCAAGACGCCGCGTCATCCACGGAATCAATATCGCCGCGACGACCGCAAACGCGTTGTAGGCGGCGAACAGCACGCCGACCCAGTTCGCGCCTTCGTTGTACGCTGCTGACTGCGTGTCGGTTGCCGCGAATTGCACTTGAGTCACTGCCGCGGTCGTGTAGATCCACATCGCGAACAGCGCGAACCACGAGAAGTACTGCACGACCGCAAGGCGGCGCATCGTCGACGGCATCGCGATCAGATCGGTGACGATCTCGACGAAAAGGTTCTGCGTGCGGCTGTGCGCGACCGCGAGCTGGATGAGACCGTAGGCGAGCATGCCGCCGGCGAGAAGATAAAGCTCCCGATCGACGTGCGTCGCGTACACCAGCGCGAGCACGATCGCGCCCGCCACAAACCACATCCAACCCGTTCTGCGCACGCGCTCCTTCGCGATCGACGCCTGCGACACCGGCGTCGCGTCGTCGAACGCGACGAGCGCTTCGGGCGGATATTCGCGCGTCGACAACACCGTCCAGCCCATCGCGCCGAGGAGAGCGACCGCGCCGGCATAAAAAGCGATCTTCACCGTATCCGGAATCGCGCCAGCCGTGGCGACGTTGCTGACGCCGGCTTGCGCGAGCAGCCAGGGCAGAAGACTCGCGATCACGGAACCGGTTGCGATGAAGAGCGTCTGCATCGCATAGCCCGTCGGCCGCTGCGCGGACGGCAATTGATCGCCGACGAACGACCGAAACGGTCCCATCGACACATTGATCGACGCATCGAGAATCCACAGCAGGCTCGCCGCGATCCATAGCGCCGGCGAATTCGGCATCGCGATCAGCGCGAGCGTCGCCAACACCGCACCGGTCAGGAAATAGGGTCGGCGACGGCCGAGCCGGCCCCAGGTGCGATCGGAAAAATAGCCGATGATCGGCTGCACGAGGAGGCCGCTCAGCGGCGCCGCGATCCACAACGCGGGAATCGCATCGACGCTCGCGCCCAGCGTCTGAAAGATGCGGCTGACGTTGGAGTTCTGCAGTGCGAAACCGAACTGCAGGCCCATGAAGCCGAAGCACATGTTCCAGATCTGCCAGAAACCGAGGGCAGGGCGCGTCGTCATGCCGATCCGCGACGCGTGCGTGCGGCCATGAACGCGACGGTGCGCCCGCGGACCATCAGCGCTTCTTCGCGTTCGCCCGGGTCGGCACCGGTCCGCTCGATTGGCGGATTTGCAATTCGTAAGGCACGCGCACGAGCTGGCCCGCCGCGGGATCGCGGATGGCTGCGATGAGCTGCTCGGCGGCGATCTTTCCCATGTCGCGGCACGGCTGTCGCACGGTCGTCAGCGCGGGCCAGATTTGCCGCGAAGCCGGCGTGTCGTCGAAGCCGAACACCGAAAGATCGCGCGGAATCGAGAGCCCGCGCTCGAACGCTTCGTGCATGACGCCGCAGGCGCTGTCGTCGTTTGCGGCGAAGATCGCCGTCGGCGGGCGCGGCAGGTCGAGCAGGCGCTTGGCGCCGGCGATGCCTGCTTCGAACGAGAATCCGCCATCGACCACGAGATCGTCATCCAGCGCGATGCCCGCCTTGCGCAAGCCGTCGCGATAACCGGCGAGACGCCACGCGCGCCCGCCGTGCGGCAAAGGTCCCGCGATGTGCGCGATGCGCCGATGTCCGAGCTTGACCGCGTGCGCGATCATCTCGGCGGCGGCCTTGCGCTCGTCGAGTATCGTGCCGATGCGCTCGTGTCCGATTTTCGCTTTCGCCGAAATCGTCGAATAGCGCACGCCGAGATCGTCGAGGCGCTGCAGCAATTTGAGATCGTCGGCGAACGGCGGCACCAGGATCAATCCGTCCGGCCGATACTGCGCGATCGATTCCTCGACGGCACGCACGTGATCGGCGCTCGAATATTCGAGCGGCCGCAACATCGCGCTGTAGCGCGAGCTCTCGCACGCGGCGAGCATGCCGACGATGATTTCCATGATGTAGCTCGAACCCGCGGCCGGGTCGTCGTACACCAGCGAGATCAGATACGAACGATTGCCGGCAAGACTGCGCGCCGACGGATTCGGACGATAGTTGAGCGCCTTGGCAGCCGCCTCGACGCGAAGGCGGGTCTTTTCGCGCACATTCGGCTCGTGATTGAACACGCGCGACACGGTTTTCATGGAGACGCCGGCCGTCGCGGCGACGTCTTCGATTCTTGCTGGCATCGAACCCTTCTCCGCGGGCGTCGCCCGCGATCGATACCGTCGGGGCGCTTTGACTGATAGCGCTGTCAATGCTACCTCAGTTGCGGGCGATCGCGCCCGGCGCCTGGCGGGCGAATCCGTTCGCGCAGACCTCGTCGACGAGCGCGCGATGATCGGGCAGGTCGGCGATCGCGTGCGTCGACACCTTGCGGATCATCTCGAACTCGCGGCGCGCCTCGTCGAAGCGCGGATACATCGCGCGCGTGGGCTCGAGATCGGTCGCGTACTCCATGCCGTAAAGAATGAACTGCCAGCTCGCCGGCAGAAACATCTCGACGTCGGTGACGAAGTCGAGCCGATGCGGCGGCCGCGATCGCCACATCGCGAGCTGGTCGAGCAGCGAGTCCGGAATGCTCGCGGCATCGGCATTGTCGATCCAGAACTGCGAATCGCGCCGACGGCTCAAGCAATAGTGCATCTTGATGAAATCGAAGATGCGCTCGTAGCGCGTCGTCATGACCGCGTTGAAGTGTTTGGCGACGCGCGTCATGTCGCCGTCCGCCGGCAACAGGTGCGCGATCAGGTACGCGCCCATCTCGATTAGGCCGATGCCGGTCGATTCGAGCGGCTCGACGAAACCCGAGGAAAGCCCGACCGCAACGCAGTTCTTGCGCCACTGCTCCGGACGAAAACCGGCTTCGAACTTGAGTAAGCGCGCGTTGAGCCCATCGGCGGCGGGGCCGATGTAGTCGCGCAGCACTTTTTCGGCGCGCGCGTCGTCGGTGTGTCGCGTCGAATAGACATAGCCGACGCCGCGGCGCGCGTGCAATCCGATATCCCATGTCCAGCCTGCTTCGTGCGCGGTAGAGATCGTGTACGAAGGGATCGGCGCATCGGGGCGCGCGTACGGCACCTGGATCGCGACGGCGCGATCGACGAAGAGCGTGTCCTTGGCACTCCGGAACGGCGAGCCGAGCGCTTTGCCGATCAACGCGGCGCGAAAACCCGTGCAGTCGATGTAGAGATCGGCAGTGAGCGCACCGGCTTCGCGCGTGACGACGCGCGCGATCGCACCAGTCTCGTCGAGCTCGACATCTTCGACGGTAGCGATGCAATGCTGCACGCCAAGGCTGCGTCCATGTTCGGCGAGAAGCGCGGCGAAACGCGCCGCATCGAAGTGATACGCATAGTTGAGACGCCCCTGGTATTCCTGATCGGTGCTGCGCTTGGGCGCGCGGAACGCATCGACGACGCGCTTCTGCATGGTCACGGCTTCGGCGAACGGCGTGCCGGGCGCCGCAGCACCGAGCAGCCAGTAGGGCAGGAGCTCGGGACTTCCGCCGTGCTGGCTCGGCAGGCTGAACGGATGGAAGTAGTGATCGCGATCGCTTCGTGCCGATCCCGGCGCGCGCACCCAGTCGACGAACTTGATGCCTTGCTTGAATGTCGCCGTCGCGCCGCGCAGGAAGCGCGCTTCGTCGAGACCGATCGCGGACAACGTTCCGCGGATCGAAGGGAACGTGCCTTCGCCGACGCCGAGAATGCCGATGTCGGCCGATTCGACGAGCTGGATCGAGACGCTCTGCTGCGACGCGACATTCAATGTGCGTGCGAGATAATTTGCTGTCAACCAGCCCGCTGTGCCGCCGCCGACGATGAGAATCCTGCGCAACGCAGACATGAGTTACCTCCCGTATTGCGGCAGTGCGGCAAGCACGCGATGCGCTCGCGCAATCGCCGCTTCCGATCGAGTCTACAAGAAAGATTGGCAGCGCTGTCATTTTCAAATTGACAGCGCTGCCAATTTGCAGTATTTCTCGCCGCGCATCCGCTCCAGCCGGTCGACAGAACCGACGGCGCGGCCACTTGCACCGAGGAGGGATAATGAATTTCCGCACGCGCGCGCTTTCGAGCGCGATCATCGCCGTATTGGCTGCGGGCACGGCCGCGGCGGCCGACGATCCGGCCACCGCTCCCGACGACGCCAAGAATCCCGAGACACACGCGCTCGACGCGATCCAGGTCACCGCGACCAAGCGCGAGACGCCGCTGCAGAAGACATCCGTCGCGATCACGCCTATCAGCGCGGATACGCTGGACAAGGAGCGCGTCACCGACGTCGCCGACATCACCAAGCTCGTGCCGGGATTCGCGGCGACGACGCAAGGCGATCACGACGTCATCACGCTGACCTTGCGCGGCGTCGGCAACGACAGCGCGAAGACCGAGTACGCCGATCCGGAAGTCGCGGTCTTCGTCGACGGCGTCTACACGCCGCGCGCGGAAGCGGCAGCTGGTTTGCTGCTCGATCTCGATTCCGTCGAAGTGCTGCGCGGACCTCAGGGCACGTTGTGGGGCCGCAACTCGACGGTAGGCGCGGTCAATTTCCAGACCGCCAAACCTGAGCTCGGCAGCGTTTACGGCTACGGCAAGATGGAAGTCGGCGACTACAACCACATCGGCATGCGTGCCGCGGTGAACGTGCCGGTCAGCGATACGTTCGCGTTCCGCGTCGCAGTCGCGCAGGAGCAGCACGACGGCTATGTCGATTTCCAGGATCCCAACAGTCAGCTGCCGTCGGTCGACAGCCAGCGCGCGGCTTATCTCGCGTCGGGCGGCGCACCGGAATCGTTTCGGCCGATCGATCCGAACATCTATACGACCAGCGGCCAGAAATACAACGCGCAGGATCAATCGGCCGCGCGCATCAGCACGTTGTGGAATCCGAGCGAAAGCGTCAGCTGGAATCTCTCGCTCGAATATTTCCGCGACCGCGGCACGCCGAATGCGAACCTGATGCAGCATCCGCGCGCGGGACAGGATTTCTGGTCGATCCTCGCCGACACCGCGCCCAAGCTCGATCGCACGTCGTATGCACTGCGCAGCCGCGTCGACTGGGACATCAACGAATCGATGACCCTGAGCTACATCGCCGGCTTCTCCAAGTTCGACGGCTCCAGCGATTTCGATCAGGACGGCGGCGTGCAGGTGCCGACGAGCTTCGCGACGGGCGCGACGTACCAGGACGACCGCACGAACTACTCGCGCTACAAGAGCAACAGCCACGAGCTCAATCTGAAATCCGCGGGCGACAACACGGTCGACTGGATCCTCGGTCTTTACTACGCCTCGGAAGACAACTCGATCCGCTTCGACATCCCGATCTTCAATGGCACGCCGCAGGGAACGGTCGCGTGGCAGGGCTCGTTCATCCAGCCGAAGGAAACCGTCGATTCGTATGCAGGTTTCGCGCAGGCGACCTGGCACATCAGCGATACGCTGCGCCTCACGGGCGGTGCGCGCTACACGCACGATCGCAAGGAAAACGAAGGCGGACGCGGCTGGGGCTGGGCTTACGATCCGGATGTTCCGCAATTGCCGATCTCGCCCGGCACGATTCCCGGGCCCGATACGGGCTTTGGTCTTGGCGCCAGCGGCATCAACGACGGCAAGTACAGCGCGAACAAGCCGACGTGGTTGTTGCGACTCGATTCCGATCTCGCCGAAAACGTGTTCGTCTACGGCAGCATCTCGACCGGCTACAAATCCGGCGGATTGCAGGACGGCGGCACGCCGTACAAAGGCGAGACGCTGACCAACTACGAGGCCGGCATCAAGCTCACGTTCCTCGATCATCGCCTGACCTGGAACACGGCGGTGTATTACGAAGACTTCAAGAACTTCCAGCTCGCAGCGCCGATCACGTTCGTCGACGGCAGCCACGGTCTCGGATTCTCGAACGTCAAAGGCTCGACCAAAGTCGCCGGCATCGAATCCGAGCTCGCCGCGGCGCTGACCGA
>Ga0068859_100003832_pt1 | contig 15368 bp, 8 predicted proteins | sample KBSSwiS22_FD_66585 | JGI IMG/M metagenome (GOLD analysis project Ga0068859, IMG submission 66585) | Switchgrass rhizosphere microbial communities from Kellogg Biological Station, Michigan, USA - KBS Switchgrass S2-2 | ecosystem: Host-associated > Plants > Roots > Rhizosphere > Soil ...
GAGCTGCGCGCGAGCGTCAAGCGCGATGGCACGACGTGGGAGATGTCGTTCAAGCGCGGGAAGCCGAGCGGGGCGCTGAAGAAAGCTGGCGCCGCGCGCGGGACCGGTACGACGGTCTATTTCCATCCCGATCCCACCATCTTCCCGAAGGTCGAATTCGATCCCGCGCTCATTCGCGAACGCCTCGAAGTGGTCAGCTACATCCACAAAGGCGTGCGCGTGACGTTCGACAACGAAGCCGAAGGGAAGAAGGAAGTCTTTCAGCACGAGGAAGGACTCGCCGATTTCCTGAAGAAGATCGTCGCCGAACGCGGCGCTAAACCGATTCACGACGTTCCGTTCACGCTCGCACGTGACGCCTCGCCTCGCCTCGACCTCGTCCTGCAGTGGACCGAGGCCACCGACGAACACGTGCGCAGCTACGTCAACGGGATTCCGACCGGATCGGGCGGCACGCACGAGAATGGATTCCGTGCCGGCCTGGGCAAGGCGGTTCGTAACTACATCGACACTCACAACCTGTCGCCGAAGGGCGTCACCCTGACGGCCGAGGACATCCGTGAAGGCATGACGGGCGTCTTGAGCATTTTCATCGAGGAGCCGCAGTTCCAGGGTCAAACCAAGGACCGCTTGAACAACCCTGAGCTCACCTCGGCGATCGACTCAGCGGTCCGCCCGGCGCTCGAACACTGGCTGAACACCAACCGTACGGTCGCTGAAGCGATCGTCGCGCGCATCATCCTCGCAGCGCGGGCGCGCGAGGCGAGCCGCGCGGCACAAGCGGAGGTTACGCGCAAGACTGCAACGTCGGGCCGCCTCAATCTGCCGGGAAAACTCAGTGATTGCACCGGGAGCGGCCGCGAAGACAGCGAGCTGTTCATCGTCGAAGGCGATTCGGCGGGCGGATCCGCCAAGCAGGGACGCGATCGCAGCCGTCAGGCGATTCTTCCGCTGCGCGGAAAGGTGATGAACACGGAAGGGATGACACTGGCGAAGGTGCTCGAGAACAAGGAACTCTCGGACCTCGTCACGGCGCTCGGCTGTGGGCTCGGAAAGAATTTCGATCTCTCGCGGCTTCGCTACGGCCGCATCATCATCCTCGCCGACGCCGATTCCGATGGTCATCACATTGCGACGCTGCTGCTCACGTTCATCTATCGACACCTGCCGCAACTGATTACGAGCGGCAAAGTGTTTCTTGCGCAGCCGCCCCTCTACCGGATCGACATCGGTAGGGAGACGTTCTGGGCGCTCGACGATGCGCATCGTGACCGGCTGCTGAAGCTGCATGGCAATGGGCGTTCGAACGCCGAGATCACCCGGTTCAAGGGCCTCGGCGAAATGATGCCCAAGGTGTTGTGGGAAACGACACTGAACCCGCGCACGCGGCGCCTTCAGCGTGTCGAGATCGCGGATCAGATCGTCACGGATCGCATCATCAACGAGCTGATGGGGAAGGATGCGTCGGCACGGTTCCGTTTCATCATGGAGCGAGCGGAAGATGCGCAGGAGCTTGACGTTTAGCCTCGTTCTCGTGGCCGCCGTGGCAGCAACGATTCAGGCGCAGCGATCGCCGGCTGTCGGTGTTCGTGCGCTGGCAAACGTGCGCGAGCTGCACGACATCATGATTTCGCCCGCATCCGATGCGGTGTTCGCGGCGAGCTCGAATCAGCCGCTCGATGCGAAAGGCTGGGCGGACGCGCGCAACCAGGCGATTGTGCTCGCTGAATCCGGCAACCTGCTGATGGTAGGCGCGCGCGTGCGCGACAACGGCAACTGGATGAAGATGTCGCGCGCACTGGTCGATGCAGCCGCTCTTGCAGCGGCGGCTGCCGAGAAGAAGGATGCGAAAGCACTCGAGGCTGCCGCCGATCCGATCACGGTCGCGTGCATGAACTGCCATCAGCCGTACCGCGATCAGGGCCGTCAGATGGGCGCGCCGCCAAAATAGCCGGACTAGTTTTTCGACTGTTCCGCCATCCATGCGTACAGGCGCTGGACGCCTCTGAGCTCGGCGCCGCGCCCTTGAATCTGCGGGAACGAAGTTCTGTACGCGGTGAGATCGACGCGCTGCGCCGCGGCGTCCGCGGTGACGCCTTGCTTTCGTAAATCGGCACCCTGTTTCATCAGGTCGCGCAGATATCCCTGGAATGCGGTGATCAACTCTTTTCCCTTGAACGGCATGCCATGTCCCGGCAAGTCCGTATCGAAATCGAGTCTGTTGAGCGCGTCGAGGGTCGTGACCCATTCGGCGAACTGCGCGTCGCCCATGTATGCGATCTGCGATTCCATCAGATCGCCGGTAGCGACGATCTTCTCTTTTGGCAGGAACACAACCGTGTCGCCATTGGTGTGACCGCGGCCGAGAAACAGCAACTGCACTTCACGCCCGCCCAGATCGAGCACTGTTTTCGTTGAATACGTCACGTTCGGTGCCGTCGGCTTGATTTCCTTCAGTTGCTCGAAGCCTTCCTGTGCCACTTTGAGCTGCTGCTGAATCATCTGTCTGGCTGCCGCGTCCTTGGCGCCTGCAAGCTGTCGTTTCAAATCGTCGATCCGCCGCGGAACGTTCACAAGCTGCGAGGTCTGATACGGCTCTCGATGCAGGACGTCGAGCGTCTGGATCGCTTGCTTGACGTAGTCGTGCGCGATGATGTCCGCCTTACCTGCGTACACCTGATTCCCGTCGGTGTGGTCGTAATGAAAATGCGTGTTCACGACATAGCGCACCGGCTTGGTCGTGACGAGCTTGAGGTCGTCGATGAACGCACGCGCCGCCGCAGGCGTCGTGCCGGTGTCGACGACGAGCATGTCTCGACTCCCGATGATTGCGACGTTGTTGCTGCCGGTTACAAGGGAGCCCGTCGCGGTCGCGTAGTAGACGCCTTCAGTAATCTTGTCGAACCTGTAAGCCTTGCCGGTGAGCGCAGGACTCGGAGCCTGCAGGAGAACCGCGAGAAGCAGACTGAGCAACTTCATGTTCGCCTCGCAAGTGAGGGAACATTCTGCGTCATCGCAAGCGGTTTCGGTAGACCATTCGGTCGAAAGACGTGTAGTAGACTCGCGCGATCGAGCACATGGCAACCGCGACCGAGTCCGCTGCGAAAACGTCCCGCTACGATCGATCCCTCATCGAAGGGCCGATCGCCCCGGCGGTCTGGAAGCTCGCCTGGCCGACGATGCTCCAGAACGTTATCGCCGGGCTGCAGGGGATCATCGACCACGTGATGGTGGGCCATTACGTCGGCTACGTCGGCAACGCGGCAATCGGCGTCAGCTGGCAGATCATCCTCGTCGTCATCGTCTTCATCAGTTCCGTGTTCACAGGGATGGCGGTGCTCGTCGCGCGTTTCGCGGGCGCCGGCGATGCTCACAAGGTCAACAGGGTTGTCTATCAATCGTTCCTGACGGCTGCTGGTTTGTCGATCCTGCTCGGCGTGGTCGGCTACATTGCAGCGCCCTGGCTGCTGACGCTGGTCAACGCGGCACCCGAGGTCCGCCGCGAGGCGCTGCCGTTCCTGCGGACCATGCTCGTCGGCAGCGTCGGGCTGATTCTGTTTTTCATGCTGAGCGGTGCGTTTCGCGCGGCCGGCGATCCACGGACGCCGCTACGGCTCGGTTTGGCGATGACGGTCCTGACCATCGCGCTGAATGTCACGTTCATCAGCACGTTCGGGACGATCGGCGCCGCGTATGGAACCGTGATCAGCAGCACGGTGATCAGCTGCTACGGCGTCTGGCGGCTGACGCGTGCTGATTCGGTGATTCAGTTGGAACAGGGCATGGACCGTCGGCCGGACTGGACAATCATCCGATCGCTCTTCAAGTTCGGCCTTCCCACTGGCGTTCAAGGCATCGCGATGAATATCGGCGGGGTGTTCCTGCTGCGGTTCATCGGTTCGCTCGAGCACAGCGCGGCCGCACAGGCGGCCTTTGCGGTGGATTACACCGAGCTGTTCTCGCTCATCACGTGGACGTCGACAGGCCTGCTCGGCGCGTCCGCAACCATCGCCGGTCAGAACGTCGGTGCAGGCAATCCGGACCGCGCCGCTGAAGGCGTCCAAGTCGCGTCGCGGATCGGCCTTGCCGCCGCGGCTGTTGTCGGCGCCGCGTTTCTGCTTGTGCCCGAATACCTGCTGGCCGCCTTCGGCATGACCGATCCGCTCGTTCTCTCGATCGGAAGACAACTGCTCGGATACCTGAGCATCTCCGGTCTCTTCATCACCGTGGCGCTCAGCTACACCGGTGGGCTGCAGGGAACGGGCGATACCCGCAGTCCGCTCTATATCTCCGTCATTTCGCAGATTGCAGTTCCGCTTGGACTATGCACGATCGTCGAGGCAACGCGGACGTTAATGCCAGCAGATATCTGGACCGCGATCCTTCTTGGGCACTTCACCCGGTGCGTCCTCAGCGTCGCCCGATTCCGACAGCAGAAGTGGCGAACGATCGCGGTAGATATCGAGCCCGCTCGTCCGTAACTTCAATGAGGCATTTGCATTTTGAATTTTGCATTAGTGTCCTAGGATTGATTTATGGCTGTTCGCACTGAATCCGTTGTCTCTGATCAGCCTGCACGCGCGTCCCGGTCCGTGGGCAAACCGTCAACCGGCATCGCGGGCACTAGCCGCGTTCCACCGCCCCTCAACGAGCCGAACCTTGGGTATCTCCCTGGTTCTCCAGAACGCGCGGCGCTGAAGGATCACCTCAGGTCGATGGCTGCCGAGCGCATCGATATTCCGATTGTGGTCGGAGGGCGTGAGATTCGGACTGGCCGGACGCAACAGACTGTCATGCCGCACGACCATCACCACGTGCTGGCCGACTGGCACGCCGCGGATCCGGAACACGTCCATGAGGCCATCGCCGCGTCCACAGCGGCAGCCCGCGAATGGGCGAGCTGGCGGTGGGAGGATCGCGCCGCGATATTTCTCCGCGCAGCCGAGTTGTTGACGACAACGTGGCGGCAGACGCTCAACGCCGCGACGATGCTCGGCCAGTCGAAGACGGCGTTTCAGGCCGAGATCGACTCTGCGTCGGAACTGGTCGACTTTCTCCGGTTCAATGCGTTCTTCGCTCAGGAGCTCTACGCCGAACAGCCGTCGAGCTCGCATGGTGTGCAGAACCGCATGGACTACCGGCCGCTCGAAGGCTTCGTCTACGCGATCACCCCGTTCAACTTCACCGCTATTGGAGGCAATCTTCCGACGGCGCCGGCGCTGATGGGCAACACCGTGATCTGGAAGCCGGCATCGAGCGCGATGTTGAGCGGCTATTACATCGTGCGACTGCTCGAACGCGCCGGTCTGCCTCCAGGCGTGATCAATTTCGTGCCCGGCGATGCCGCGCAGATCACCAACATCCTGCTCGATTCACCGGATCTGGCGGGAATCCATTTCACGGGCAGCACCGCGGTTTTCAACAGCATGTGGCGAAAGGTCGGCGAGAACGTCGGCCGCTATCGGTCCTATCCGCGCATCGTCGGCGAAACCGGCGGCAAGGACTTCATCGTCGCGCACCCATCCGCGGACCCGCAGGAGGTTGCGGTTGCCGTCGCGCGCGGCGCGTTCGAGTACCAGGGTCAGAAGTGTTCCGCGGCGAGCCGTATCTACATTCCGCAGTCGCTCTGGCCCGACGTCCGCGATCGCGTCGTCGGCATGATGCGTGACATGAAGATGGGCGACGTCGCGGACTTCCGCACGTTCCTCGGTGCCGTCATCGACCGCAAGGCGTTCGACAAGATCGGCTCCTATCTCGATGATGCGAAGAAAAACGCGAAGGTTATTCAGGGCGGCACGCCGCGGGGCGAAGTCGGCTACTTCATCGAACCGACGCTGATCGAGACGAAAGACCCGGCTTACCGTCTGCTGTGCGAGGAAATCTTTGGCCCCGTCGTGACTGCGTACGTTTACGACGACGCCGCCTGGAGCAGGACGCTGGAAACGATCGATCGCACGTCGCCGTACGCGCTTACCGGATCGGTGTTCGGCACCGATCGCGCCGCGATTCTCGAGGCGACGGATACGCTTCGAAATGCCGCCGGCAACTTCTATATCAACGACAAACCGACGGGCGCTGTCGTCGGGCAGCAGCCGTTCGGCGGCGCGAGAGCGTCGGGCACCAATGACAAGGCCGGGTCAAGACTCAATCTGACGCGGTGGGTGAGCGCGCGAACGATCAAGGAGACCTTGTCGCCGCCGCGCGATCATAAATACCCGTACATGTCCGAGGAATAAGGCGGGGCTTTACGCGGCGCCAGCTCCATCACGATTCGAGCAGCAAATTCCCTGGGTCCTCGATGTACTCCTTCACTTTGACGAGGAACTGCACCGCCTCGCGGCCGTCGACGATGCGGTGGTCGTAGCTGAGGGCGAGATACATCATCGGGCGAACGACGACTTCACCGTTGAGTGCCACGGCGCGGTCTTGAATCTTGTGCAGGCCGAGGATACCGACCTGCGGCGGATTCAGAATCGGTGTGCTCATCAATGAGCCAAAGACGCCGCCGTTGGTAATCGTGAAGGTCCCGCCCGCAAGGTCCTGGAGCGTCAACGTTCCGTCTGCCGCTCGTTTTGCAAAATCACGAATGGCACCTTCCAGCTCCGCAAACGACATCTGATTCGCGTTGCGGAGAACGGGGACCACCAGTCCGCCTTCCGCTCCCACAGCCAGGCCGATGTCGTAGTAGTGCTTGATGACGATCTCGTCGCCCTGGATCTCCGAGTTCAGAAGCGGAAACGCGCGCAGCGCGGCGATGCTCGCTTTCACGAAGAACGACGCGATCCCGAGCGAGACGCCATGCTGCAGTTTGAACGGCTCCTTACGGCGCTCTCGCAGCGCCATCACGGCACTCATGTCCACTTCGTTGAACGTAGTGAGCATCGCGGCGTTGTGCTGCGCCTCTACGAGCCGGCGAGCAATCGTCGCGCGACGCTTCGACATCCGTTGGCGCTCTTCCCGCCGCTCCGCGTGCACTGAGGCCGGTCGGGCGGGTGGAGCTGATGGGACGGGTGACGGCGCCTTGGTCACCTGTGGCGCGACCAACTGCGGCGCGGACCCTTGCGGTCCGCGTTCCGACCCTTCCCCTGGCGCAATCGCCTTCTGCACGTCCTGTTTCATGACGCGGCCGGCCGCGCCAGAACCCTGGATTGATGCGAGGTTGACGTCGAAGTCCTTTGCGACGTTCCGCGCTGTCGGAGTTGCCCGCGTATCCTCCACGGACTTGGTCACCTGCAGCGCGGGCCCTTGTGGTCCGCGCTTCGAACCATTTCCCGAGGACTTCTGATCTGGGGCACTGGCAGTCTCGTCCATCACCGCCAGCACCTCGCCAATTTTCACATCGTCGCCTTCCTTGTGCTTGATGCTCGTAATGACGCCGCCGCGGTCGGCATTGACTTCGAGATCGATCTTCTCGGTTTCGAGTTCGACGACAGGGTCGCCGACTTCGACGCGCTCGCCTTCCTTTTTCAACCAGCGCGCCACGCGCGCTTCGACAACGGATTCACCAAGCTCGGGAACGACGATGTTGGTCATCGGAGTAGTCAGACTTCCTTCGACAGCACCATTGACGATTCGGAAATGGTGCCGTCGATGTCGAATGCTTGTTGAATGAGCTTCTGCTGGTTGGCGTGGTGCCATGCCGCCGAGCCTTCCGACGGACTTGCGCTTCGCGCGCGGCCCACGTAGCGCAGCGGGCAGCGGTCACCGATCAGTTCCTCGAGCAAAGGCCGCATGAACTGCCAGGCACCCATGTTCTCGGGCTCCTCCTGCAGCCACACGACGTCGCGCACGGATGGATAGCGGCCCAGCACCTCGTTGAGCGCAATTTTCGGGAACGGATAGAGCTGCTCGACGCGGCAGATGGCGACGTTGCGTGCGGTGGCGCGACGCTCGCTGGAGATCAGATCGACGTAAACTTTCCCGCTGCACAGCACCACACGATCGATGCCGCCGGCGCGGCCGCGCGCGTCCTCGTCATCGATGACCGACAGGAAGCGGCCGTCCTCGAGCTCGCGCGGCGTGGATGCGACCGATGGATGGCGCAGCAGGCTCTTGGGCGTGAGAACGAAGAGCGGCAGTGGATCCCGTTCGAGCAGTGCTGCCTGGCGCCGAAGCACATGGAAGTACTGAGCCGCCGTGGTGCAGTTGACGAGACGAAGATTGATATCGGCCGCCGCATCGAGAAAGCGCTCGGGACGCGCGCTCGAATGCTCAGGCCCCTGGCCTTCGTAGCCATGCGGCAGCAGGAATACGAGCGACGGCCTCAGTCCCCATTTCGCGCGAGCTGAGGTGACGAACTGATCGAGCATCACCTGTGCGCCATTGATGAAATCGCCGTACTGCGCTTCCCAAATCACCAGCCGCTTCGGTTCCTGGACGTTGTAGCCGAACTCGAAGCCAACCGCCGCGTTTTCACTCAGCGGGCTGTTGTGAATCTCGAACGACGCGCGCGCCTGCGGAAATTCCTGCAGCGGAATCAACTGCGTGCCGCTGCTGGCATCATGAAACACCGCGTGACGATGGCTGAAAGTGCCACGTTCGACATCTTCGCCTGTCATGCGGATCGCGATGCCGTCGACAAGGATCGTCGCCAGCGCCAGTTCCTCGGCTGTGGCCCAGTCGATCGAGCGCTCATCGGGGTTCGCGAAGGCCGCGCGGCGCCGCTCCATTGCGCGCTCCAGCTTGCGGTGGAACGTGAAATTAGCCGGGCGAGCCAGCAGCGCATCGTTGATCTCGCGCAGACGCTCGACTGACACGCCCGTTGTGACCCTGGACGCGGTACCCGGCGGAGCTATTGCAGGTAGCGGTGGAACGTATTCCTGTTCCGGTTTCAGCGCCGCGTAGGCGGCTTCGAGCTCGTCGAAGTGTTTCCTGACGAGTGCCTCCGGCAGTTCCGGTGAAATGCTTCCCCTGTCGACGAGCGTTCGAGCCCATTGTTCGCGAACGGTTGGATGCGACCCGATGGCCTTGTACATCATCGGCTGCGTGAACGATGGCTCGTCGCCTTCGTTGTGTCCGTAACGACGATAACCAACCAGATCGATGAGAAAGTCGAGCCCGAAACGGACGCGGTACTCCCACGCGAGGCGCGCAGCCTCAAGGCACGCGACCGGATCGTCGGCGTTCACATGGACGATTGGAATCTTGAATCCGCGCGCCAGTCCGCTCGCGTAACTCGTGCTGTAGGAATCCTGAGGGGTCGCGGTAAATCCAAGCTGGTTGTTGGCAATGACGTGGATTGTGCCGCCGGTGGAGTAACCGGGTAGCCGCGAAAGGTTCAATGTCTCCTCGACGATGCCCTGACCCGAGAAGGCCGCGTCGCCGTGTATGAGAATGGGCACGGTGATGCCGCCGTCAAAATGCGCGGGGCCTCGTTGATTGGCAGAGGTTCCTGCCGCACGGGCCATGCCGACCGCGACTGGATCGACCGCTTCGAGGTGGCTCGGGTTCGGCGGCATCGTGATGAACATCTGCCCACGCGGCGCGGCCGTCCGCGCCCCCGCGTGATACTTCACGTCTCCCATCCATCCGAGGTCGGTCCGCAATGCTTTGGCGGCGACTGGATCTTTGAACTCCGCAAGAATTTCCGCGTAGGGCTTGTCGAGGACGTGGGCGAGGACGTTCAGGCGGCCGCGGTGAGCCATCCCGAGAACGGCGTGCCGTGCGCCATGCTCGGCGGCGCCACAGATGATCTCGTCGAGAACCGGCACCAGCATGTCGAGTCCTTCGATCGAGAAGCGCGTCTTCCCCGGAAATGTGCGGTGGAGAAATCGCTCGAACGCCTCGCCCTGGGTGAGACGATCGAGAATGGCTTCGACGCTGTTGGCGTCCATCGGTGGCAGGAACCGTCCGGATTCAGCGGCATACCTGAGCCACTCACGTTCCTCGGGCACGAAGATGTGTGCGTAGTCGAAACCGGTGGTCGAGCAGTAAATGCGGCGGAGCTTGTCGATCGCCTCGTACGCGTTCGCTGATGCTTCGGCGACCGGTCCGCCAACCAGTGAGGCGGGGAGCGCTTTGAGATCCGCGTCCGTGATCCCGTGGGCCGAGAGAGAGAGTGACGGATCACCGACGGGCTCGGAGCCAAGCGGATCGAGCCGCGCCGCTAGATGTCCGTAACGGCGGATACAGTCCGCCAGGTTCGCGGCGCCGACGATCTTGTGAACGTCGAGTCGGGCAGGCTGTGTCGATGCGCTGCCGGCTTCCTCGTCTGCCGCGGGCGCCCACGAATCGAAGATTGCGCGCGTCTGCGGATCGACTGACTGCGGGTTCTGCTTGTAGCGCTCGAACAACTCGAGCACATAACCGGCATTCACGCCGCTGAACTCATCCAAACGCATTCGACCCTTCGCGAACCTATCGTACCCCACCAGTCGCAGGCACAATACTGATGGACGCGGAATGATCAGGCTCATCGCCATCGACGTTGACGGCACGCTGCTCGACACACGCGGGCAGATCCCGCAGGCCAACATCGACGCCATTCACGACGCCGTCAGCGCCGGTATTCACATCGCCCTGGTCACCGGCCGCAGCTATCCGTTCGCGCGTCCGATCGCGGAGCTGCTTCCTGCTTCGATCACGCTCATTGTCAGCAACGGTGCCGTGGAGCGCGACATGGATGGATCGCGCGTCGCGCGGCGGCTGCTCGATCGGCAGATTGCGCGCGCCGTGCTCGACTCCACCAGGCCGTTCCGCGAGTTAGCGGCGCTGGTCTTCGATCGTGACGCCGATCGTCAGGTCATGTTCGAAACCATGGACTGGGAACATCCGGGCCGGAAGGCATACTGGGCGCGCAACCACTCGCTGATTGCCCAGTCGGTACCGCTCGAGGATGCGCTCGTCGAAGATCCGATTCAGGTGATGTTCAATGGTGGCGTCGACGCGATGCGATCGCTGTACTGCGCACTCCAGGCGGACGCGAATGGATTCTCGGTATCGCTCACCGAGTACGTTCATCGAGATTTTTCGTTAATCGACGTCACCGCTCCGAACGCGACGAAAGGGCGCGCGCTCGCCTGGCGCGCGGCACAGCTCGGGCTCTCACGTGAAGAGGTGATGGCCGTCGGCGACAACTTCAACGACCTCGAGATGCTCGAGTTCGCGGGGCTGCCGGTCGTGATGGCGAATGCGGTTGACGGACTGAAACAGCGAGGGTGGGCAGTGACCGGCGATAACGAGAATGCGGGGCTGGCGGAGGCGATAAGACGATTCGCGTTGAATGTTTGATTGGGAACAGCCCTCACCGACTTTCCAGTCACGAGCCTCAGAGTCTCAAAGACGCAGAGATTCTTTGAGACTAACTCTGCGCACGCCATCTTTCATCACCGCCCTATTGAAGTTGAGGATTAGTCCAACGCGCAGATTAGTGATGCGAAGATACGTAAGCATTTGCGCCGGAAATACCGGATTGAACCGTTCCACGCTCTTTTCCGAAGAGTCAGTGAAAGTTCTTGAATTGAACTAGCGCTGCCAACTTCACTTCCTCGGCAATCAACGGAAACGTCGACAACACATGAACAAACTCCGACCCAGAAAGCCCGTACAGGTTCGCTACTAATCCCTGCAGCTCCGCGTACTCGGGCTGCCTCTCGGCTGCGGCCGGCGAGTGCATCAGCGTCTGAGCGAGCGCGGATAAGCGTCTAAACGTGCGGCTGTCACGATCGAGCACCGGAACCCGAAGACGCGAGACCAGAGAGACGGTGACATGCGTGTTGACGCGGAGCCGAATCAGGTAGTTCGCGACGAAGCTGTTGAGCAGCGCACAGAGGACGTGCTGGGCATCCAGCGGAAGCGGTGTCTTCAGGCAGAACAGCGTGTGCGTGGTGACGGTCTCCGCGGGAAGTACGGCCGCGATGAGCGTCAGGCGGTTGGTGGCACTTGCAATATCCCGGTAGGCAAGCCGAGGACGCCGTGGGATCCGAACGCTCGCGCCAGCGCGGAGTTGATAGCGACACCCTTCGACGGACGTGCGGAACGAATCGATCTGTTTGCCCTCGAGCACTGGACGGCCCGGCGCGTCGCGATCGAACGGCGCAAAGAGGTGACTGTCGTCCGTCGCATTGAGTTCGCGGCCGAACGCGACGTTCCAGCCTTCGTGCAGTGTCGGAATGCGTGCGCTGATTCGCTCGAGCACCTGAAGATCAACCGGTCCGCGGATGTCGGGGACGGCGAGGTCGTCGTCTCCGGACAGCCGGGCAATGAAGGCGCGCGTCAGCTCGACATTGTTCGGGTTGTCAGGCATGGGCTGTTCGAGCTCCTCCGGACGGCTGAGCCCAAAGCGGCACTGAACTGTCTCCGTCGGTACGCCGTTGGTCGCGGTGATCGCCACGAACCTCACGCTGCGATGGATGGGAAAGATGCCGTGCCGGTTGTCGAAGCCGGCAATCGTGTCGAGTCCCGCATGATCGAACAGGTGGCGGCGGAGCGGGGCACATCCACTGTCGGTCACCGTGCCGCCGGGCAGGATGAGTCCGATTCGGCCGCCGCTTCTCGTGAGCTGCAATGCACGTTCGACGAACAGCTGATACCGATTGACGTGTGAACGTGCTTCGACGCGATAGATGCCAGATTCGCGGACGAACCCCGTGAGCTGTTGTGCGTGCGTCCGCCGCGAGGCTCGCTCCGCGCCCTCGCCGCTATCGCCGCGAACCATGTCCCAGGGCGGATTGCCGACGACGGCGTCGAAGCCTCCGTCGGCCAGCGGCTGTCCGGCGTTGTCGATGAACACCTCGGGGAACGTCAACGGCCAATGCAGGAACCGGTGGTCGGCGGCGGCTTGTTGTGCAAGCTCCAAGAGCGGATCGGCAGTGCGTGACGGAAGCGCGCTCCCGCGCTCGAGAAGCAAGTCCAGCAGATCGGCGAACGTTCCGCGGTTCGGGGGCTGCCGATTGGGCCAGAACCAGGCTGCACACCACAGGTCGAGTACGCGGATGTACCGTCCGAGTGGGCCATCCGCCGAATGAAGAGCCGCGAGGGTCTTTTCCTTGGCCCGGACGATCGCGGCGCTTTCGTCGGCCTGATCCGCCAGCTGCGCTCGTGTGATGGCGGCGGTCCTCAACACGGGCACAAAATCATCGGTTTCAAACAATCCGTGTTCGCGTGCGCGCTTGCCGCGCTTCGTTCGGCCGCCTGGCTGACGCGTGAGGTCGCCGGGCGTTGCGCCGATCAAGCTGTTGCCGGCAACAAGACGATGGTCGAGAAACGTCAATGGTTTGTCGGCAGCGAGCGTCGTGAGCCAGAGAGACAGACGGGCAACCTGCACGGCCGTCGGATTGAGATCGACACCAAACAGGCAGCGCTGGGCTATGTCCCGGCGAAGGGCAACACGGTCTGACGAGGTCACGTCGGAGCGGTGCCAGTGGCCCTCGCGGATCAATGCCTGCTCGGCCGCCTCGGCGAGTTGACCGCACGCGGCGACAAGAAAGGCGCCGCTTCCCATCGCAGGATCGAGGATGCGCAGGCGGAGGATTTGATCGGCCGTTCGTCCGTCGAGCAGCGGGGCCAGAGTTTGGCGAACGAGATACGACGTGAGCGCGCGCGGCGTGTAGAACGCACCTGTGGACTTTCGGAGATCACGCGTGCGAGTAAGTTCGCTGTTCCGCGGCTCGTATTCGAGTACCTGTTCGTAAACCGCGCCCAGTTCCTCCACGTCGAGGTCGCGATAGGCGATCCGCATTCGCGCGTTGCCGCGTGACGCAGGAGTTGTGCCGATTGACAGCACCGCCCGCGACATGAGGTCGTCGTCTATTCGAGTCCGATCGAGGGCTCCAGTTGCCGACGGGGAGAACAATCGTCCATTGAACGCGGTCACCTTCAATTCACCCGCCACGCAGCCGTTGTAGGCGAGCCTCGAGATCGCGTTCACCGCGCTCCACACACCTCGGACGCGTATTCCGGTGCACAGTGCCGCGACGATCGAATCAATCGTGTAGCGGTCGCGGTACACCGGATGCCACATCGGCACGAGCCCACGTGCTTCCGCGAACAGGAGAAACAGGATCCGATAGACGACGGTCAGTGCTTGGTCGAGGAGCACCTGCGTGGTTGCGCGTTTGTGTTGCGCCCTCAGCGTTCGCAGGAGCAGTTCGAGCGCATCCAGGACGCCGTCGGCGAGCGCATTGCAGATGGCAATGGCGTGGCGTGCGGAAAGAGCGACCGCGCGATCGAGGAGCCGCGGCGACGTTGCCAGTGCCTCCGCGCGGGCGACACACCAAAGCAGCGCAAATGCCCCGGCTTCCTCGTGCGAGAGGAGCGCGAGATCGAACTCGAGATAGTGGCGCGACCAGGTTCGATGGGCATCGACGATTCGCAATGACGACCCATTGAAGACGAATCCCCAACGCTCGTCGGCCCGTACCGCATCAAGAATGGAATGGCGCCAGAGACCGTCGAGGGGCTCGTCCCATCCAGCTACCACGACCGGCACGAGCGCCACGCCCCGCCAGCCTGCCTCGAGACGCGCGCAACCGTGGTTCTCGTGGCGACGAAGGATGGTGAACCCGAGGATTTTCAGCAGTGGAATCGCGATACCGTCGGCAATCGCGCGAACGCCTGACGCCGGCCCGAACGCTGCCTCGCGGCGCGTAGACCATTCGTGAAGGGCGCGAACCGTTTCCCGGGTTGGGACTGAGTTCCCCGGAAGAAGCGGAAGTTCAGTTGCTGCGAACGACGCCGTGATCAGCCGGCCACGGACGCCGGCAATCATGGCCGGAATCGGATTCCGAAGAGCAGCCGGCGTTCTCCGCAACCGAGCTGTCGCAATCGGTCAAGCGCATCCACTCGATCGCGCGACCTGGCAATCGCTTCATTGACGCAAGCGGCCTGCGCGGCGGCGACCCTTTCAGCGCGCCGGTCAAAGAGGCCGGGTTGAAGCATCTTGGCGGAGAGTCGCGCATGGTCGTCATCAATGGAGCGCGCGATCGCGGCTTCCCGGCGGTGTGACAGCTCGAGCCACGGTGCGATTTCCGTCGCAACGGATGCCAGTGCCTGTTCGTGATACGCCGCGGCAATGTTCGCGTCCTGCTCCAGGTCGACCGGTTCGATGTCAATACGCACTCCCACGATCGTTTCAAACGCGACGCGTCCACTCGCATCGGCGAATGAGAGCTGAAACGCTCGGATTTCTCCGGTGTCACGATGCGGCCGGCGCACCGATGTGAGCAGCGGCGACGCTGATGCCGCGGGCAGCGGTGCCTGCGTCGACAGAGCCCTTGCCGTCAGGATCCGAGCCGCCTCGCTTTGTGATGCACGCCGAAGCTCGCCATGGTCAAACGGCCTGGCGAAAGCGGTTTCTATCTGACGCGCACGGTCGCAAAGCTGAAGAGCCATCACTTCGTCGTGCGTGCCGACACCCACGAGGGTCCAGG
>Ga0068859_100003836_pt1 | contig 15355 bp, 26 predicted proteins | sample KBSSwiS22_FD_66585 | JGI IMG/M metagenome (GOLD analysis project Ga0068859, IMG submission 66585) | Switchgrass rhizosphere microbial communities from Kellogg Biological Station, Michigan, USA - KBS Switchgrass S2-2 | ecosystem: Host-associated > Plants > Roots > Rhizosphere > Soil ...
TCCTTTCGTATCCCGCATCCATCCCAGGAAGGGACGTAACAACCACTCATATGCAAAATCGGTTGATATGTTTTTTCTGCTGGATACGGTCAGGGTAATGAAACTTAAGTGGTGGTATTGGTATTGCTGTGTAATTGTATTGTAGATCGTTTTTGGCTTATACGCTTGTGCCATTAGCGTAATAGCTTTACTTAACCGTTTGCGTGCGCCCCCGGTCATTGAACCGGAATATTGTTGCTTTTGGGCGGCTTGCATACGATAACGATAGGCGTGTTTATTTGCATATCTTCGAGCCATTAACGGTTCGTAGTATACACAATAATTATCGCCCCGTACTTGCAGTATGGGAATCGAGGATATAATTGGATCAGAATTTTTAAATGGGTTAGAATAGCAACTCTGTTCCATTGGCCCCCGTTTTCACGGGGGCCATTTTTTTATTCCTCAACTTCCATTTCTGCAGTAACTGGTTGTTCTACGATCTTTACATTTCCTTCATCCAATGTTCTGATTTCCATAGCGATCTGAGCCAGGTATCTGCAGACAAAATGTTTATCACCTTCGTGATCGATACCAATTGATACCTGGTAACCTGTTTCCGTTCTGATCGTTTCCGCAGTCTTGAAATACGGGTTCGGCATAAGATCCAGTGACCAATCGATATATGATTGGTGATCTCCGTTGGTTCTAATTTCTGCAGTAACGATGCTCTTAGCATTTTCTTCCACTGTTTTTTTGGCTTTTGATTTTGCCATAATGATTGATTTTAAAGGTTTTAATTATTGGATTGCAACCGGGATCTTCTTTTTTTCCCGGTAAAAAACATTCGTCGATGTGCACGCCAGGATCTGCCGCGCAATCCATCCCCGATCATCAATTGCCACGCTAACCGGGAAGGGTTTTCAAATTGCGGATCCGCTGCGAGTTTTGGCGGCTGTTCCTCCATAGCCTGCATTACCTGGTCATTGAACAGGCACAATTGGGTAAGCGAATTATTCATTTTTCTTTATCCGTTTGGTTGCGGGATGTTCCTGCAGGAACTGTTCTATTGCGGCCACAAGTTCTATTTCTGCAGCTATGGGGATCTCAAACACAACCAGCATTTTATCCCCGGTTTCCGCTTTCATGGCTTTTTGTTGCCAGGATAGCCCCCACTGCAGTATTTTCTGAAAGGTTTTATTGTCGTGTATGACCTTCAGCGGATCCGTGCCTGGTACCGGAACTGTCGGGATCTCCGCGAATGACCTGGTTGTAATGGATCCCGCCCAGTATTTAGCTTTCATGCTTCTTTGTTTGTTTGGTTATTTCCGTTTCCAGGATTGCGGCCCATACCTGTTCCCCCGCCCATTTGACACCGGATTGGATCTGCAGATCTGCAGCGCCTGCAGTGTGAACGATTTCACGGCTGCTTGTTTCATCGTTCTGGTTAGTATAGACCAATTTACAGGTTCCCGGATCCGTGCCGGGGATCATGCGTATATAAACTTTTTTACCGTCCGGTGTTTCAAAAGTGAATGATGTACCAACGTGCTTATACATTAGAAATAATTTTTCATTAGTAATTCAACTTGCTTTTTCCCATTTTGCTTTCAACGCTTCAAAAGCAATATGTTCCTCTGTAACCCATTCCCGGATAAAAGCAGAATTTTTAAAGTGTTCCGGGAATGCACAAATGATTCTAACTCTATTATTTGCATCGGCATAAATGAAAGCCTTAAACAAGGTGGTAATAAAATTGCCCTGATCCATACCATCGTACCATTGATCAAACAAACATTTATCCATTGGTTTTCAGCTTTTTATTCCAGTTTGGGAAAATAGATTTTTTATCAATTATTTCCATACCATAACCGGCAACACGCTGTAACAATGCATCATTCACCGGCTCGTCAGGTTGTAAGTAATCATAACCTGGCTGAAAGCCAATAGTAGAAGAAATAGCGCGTATGTCGCCTTCAGATATTTCAACCAACACAGTAACCCTTTGCAGCTTTTTATTCTGATACTCTATACGCGCTTCTATAATGTTATACACTGCAGTTTCTCTTTTACATTCAATGGGATCTCCAATAGCCATAAAATCCCTATCATAAAAATCAAGCTCATTGCCAGGGACTTCCCAAGTCTTATTGCTTTCACGATAAAAACCCGGTACCCATTCCATTGGATGTGATTTATATTGTACCCAATAATATCCCTGTTTACGTTCCATTGATTTTCAATTGTTTAATTAAAACGCTTGCAATTGGTATATTTCAATCTCCCGGTTTCTCCGAAAAGGAGATAAATGCCCTTTGTTTTCAAGTTTAATTTGAATTGTTTTCAGATCTAACGTTTCAGCTTCATAGTGATCAAAATGAAGAATTTCGAATTTCTTCTCAGTTTTCGATCCATTTTCATGATAACCTGAAAATTGAACTACAAACCTTGCACCTTGCTTTTGTTCCATTTTTTACTATTTTATTGATTTTCATCCCCCTGCAGCCCTTTTCTGCTGTAATAATCGCTATGATGAACCAATAGGAGTCGCCCAAATTCCAGGCCCCTGCTATTGGTTCATCAAGACGATTATTCCTGCAGAAAAGGGCTGCAGGGGGCCTGTAGCGCCATAAGAGCCTCATTTCTCGCATATATCAGCAATTGCAGGATAATCACAACAATTAAAGAGATATGGGAAACCAGAGGATATAAAGAAGCCATCCCCGCGAAAAGGGACGGCTTTAACCCCGGAGTGGGGTGGGGATTCATGCTTACCAAAAGGAATAATAATATTGAAACAATGATCAATATAGTGACAGAAACAACCAGGACACCGATCCGGATCCTGAGTTTTCTAATTTTCTGTTCAATTAATTGTTCTGGACTTTTGTATGTGTGCATAGTAAAAAGGTTTTGGAAAAGCCTGGATCCTTTGCGGGATCCAGGCGAAGCATACTTAACTCAATCATCCTATTTTAGAAATGGCTGCCATCTTGCCCTGTGGCAGCTTCAGGGGTTATTCTGATAAACTATAACCAGATAGGAGTATAGCGGAACGGATCAAACCAGGCAATACGCCTGCAGGTGGATGACATGCACACAAACTATTAACTATTGATAATTGGGGAGAATTGACAGTGCCAGGATACTGGCTTGTAATGTGTAGATTCATTGTTTATGTTTTTACGGCAATTCGAAAGTATAGACAATTTTTCAATAAAGCAAATAGCGGATCCGGATTTTAACAAAAAGGGCCTACAACCCGATGTTGTAAAGCCCAGCCGTAAAACATAAATACGTCCCAAAATTAGATAATAGTTTCATACATGCAAACATTTATTTTATTGTGTACCAGTTAGCTAACCCACAGATCCCATTCTTTATCCCGCCTTTCGACCAGGTCCTGGTTAACCACCCCACCGGCATAGATATATTTCTTCCATTGAATTTCGAGTGCGGCATCATTGCCCGAATTAATATTAGCCAGAAGATTATAAGCCCTTCCCACGCCTTCATTATAAGAGAAAGACAAATAAGCAGCCCATTGATTAACATTCAACTTCCTTGTAACTCTATTTTTCAGATCTGCATAGTCGTTAAGCAGATGATCAACCATTTCAGTGAATGCGTTTTCCCTGTTGGTTATAGCATCTTTACCAGGCGCTGCAGTACCATACCCCCAAGAATAACGCTTATAATCCCAATATGCTTTGGCGCTGTAGCTTTCCACATCCGGGATAAAAACAGACAGGACATTGAGCAACCTGGTTTTGAAAGAACTGGTCAATGCTAATAACACTGCAGCAGCGCCCGCAATTGCGATATATTCCATTTTAAACTTCATTTCCCAATATAGAAACTAAACCACCTAAGCCATTTGGATCACGCAGGTTCATGCCTGCAGCATCTGCAATTTCCTTAAAACCATCTTCCGTCATCATTACACCTACCTCATGATCAACTGCAGCTTGTCGTATAGCAACTACAACTTTATCGAGATACCGGAGTTGTCCAGGCGTTGCACGTTGTTCAACCTTATCTTTTATTTTTAATAACAATCGACCAAATGCATGTTTCTTAGCTTTTGCAGGCCAGCAATCAACGGCAAAACCCAATCCACCCAATTCTAAAAATTCATCATCTTCCAAGTCTAGCACTATTTTCATAACGGTAATTATTTAAAATTTACTAACGGTTGGCAGCTGGCCGGCGGATCCAGGCCTGGCCGGATCCGCCGGCGTGCCGGCGGGGACGGATTTTTTCTGAAACCTAATATAGACCTGGATTGTATGGAAGTGACAAAAAACCAAATAAAAAAATATAATAAAAAGTTCGGTTAACCAGGTTTAACCAAAACGTTTATGGAGCTAACAATGTACCAGAGATCCACGAATTAGCCAGCAAGGTGGCAGCTGCAGCATCGGAAACCAATTGCGCAAACTGTACTGTTATATTGCCTGCAGTCGTTCCATTTACAATGGAGATCAGAAATGAAATATAATGGTTGGTAGCATTAGCCAATGCATTTGAAAAGGCTGCAGAAGCGGTAATGATGTTAGCCTGTACTACCGTTCCACTGTTACCATTTATAATTTCATATGCGAGCATATAGGCAGTACCACCTGCAGGCACAGTTACCTGAACTTTTGCACCACTGGCTGCACCGGCCAGGGTAACACCCAAAAGAGCGCGCCCTATAAATTTCTGGCTTGCACCAATTGGTATAATCAGATCAGTATTAACCAACGCTACACTACTTGTAATAGGCAGATTAGCAGCCTGCGTTGCAGAATTATTTATTCCTACCTGTGGCATAAAAAAATATTAAAGGTTAAAAAAATTATATGATCCAGGATCCTGTTACGCTCATTGCATGCCAATGCGTGCCGCCTGCAATACAAACCAGGTGCAACACAGATCCAACTAATGCGGAAGTAACAAACGCACCCGCAGCAGCAATTTGCCCCGATACATTTATTGTTGCATCCGGCGATGTTACCCTAATACCGTTATTCTTATCAACTACAATATAACAGTGAAAGCCAGCGTAATTGCTGGCAACTATACTCGGCAAATTAATAGTTATTTGACCTGTGGCATTTGAGTTTGTAAGAACCTTACCACTATCAACAGTTCGATCTAAATTCATTGATCCCGATGACTGCGAACGTATTAACAGGCGACTGGTCATTGTACCACTTATCTGCAATTGAGCATTATTGAATGCAGCGCCATCCTGACCGATATTAATAGCCCCATCACTTTGCCTTAAAAAGATCAGCGGTAAAATGCCCTGATTCAATCCATAATTGATTTGAGCCTGTGAACTGGTCAGGGCAATATTAAAAGCAGCAGTGTTACCGATCAGCATACGGCAGGTAACGCCTGTAGTATCTTTTAAAGTGAGTGTATTATTATTAGTAACAATTTCTCTATTACTTAACAATTGAGCGGGGGCACCGGCCTGGTTCGTATTGTTCCCCAAAACATAATCACCGGAAACAGGATCCACAGATAATCCATTACTGGCATTTCCACTGCCTGCAGGTGAAACAGTTTGCACCCCACGATAATATACGCCTTGATTGCTATTGAACATTATTTTTCAATTAATCGAATACGTATCGTTTTTGAATGAATAAACACAAAAATTGAGTTGTACCAGATCCAGGCGTTGTAACTGCAGATTGCACATTTACATTTCCTTTAAAGATCTCACCATACTGCCCCGCTGCGCCAATACTTGCCCCTGTCAATTCAGGGTGACCAGGTGGAAACCCTTTCAATAGAATACCGTTGACATTTACCCATATATCTCCCAGGTTGATCACTTCCCAGGCATTGCAGAACGGATCAATGCTGCAGGAAGTAGAACCGGTTAATTCCTGGAAATCTGTAGTAAATGCCAGGAACGGGATCTGTTGAAAATTTAAAAAATTGGGTAATGACATAAATTATTGTTTTGGAACTCCCGCAACTAAATAAGCGTAATTGACAAATTTTTCAACCACCTGCGCCCACGAAAAATCCCGTGCGTTATTTTCATTGATACCTAGTTTTCCAAATTGGTACGACCAATCAAAATCGGCTCTACTACCAGTACTCCCCCATCCATTTTTCCAGACAACACTATCCCAATCGAAATGCATCAATATAACGGCATTCACAAATTTATCTAAGTACCAACGGTAAAGGGTATATCCATTTTTTTTAACGAATGCACCTAAGAAATATTTGCCATCGGCTGCAGTCATACCAGGAATAAAGACCAGGTTATTAACGAGATGATCATAATCATATCCATACCAACTAGCCGTTGCATCTCTTACACCTACAGCAACCTGATCCAATACCGTTGCAGAATAAGAGTGGTTATCGCTAGTATTATAAACACCTAACTGTTCCTGCTGATTTTGCGCCTGGCTGTCACTTTGTTGTTGGTGCGCTTCCTGTTTGTTGGGTAATAAATTCAATGCAACCAGGATCGGTTTTATGATAAGGAAAAAGATAGCAACCGGAATACCAATTTTTAAGGCAATATCTACCCATTGATTTTGGTGTAATTGCGGCATTTGCATTCCTGCCACTCTTTTTTGTTTCCTTTCTTTATCGCCATACGCGAGCAACAAAAAAAGACCACCACCAAATAAAAGATAACCGATCCAATCATTTTCATGCGGATTGAAAGAAACATAGGCCACAGGTAAATTGCCTGCCTGGTCAAGACCAATCTTTGCACTATTTATAAAAACTGTTTGATCGATCAATGCAGGTACATAACCGGTTGATGATACATACAGATAACCATCCCCGGAACTCAGCTCAGGGCTGTCAAGCTCAAAAGTGCCATCTGCTGCTGCAGCAATCCCGCCGGTAAAATGAGTAGCAGTAGCGTCCGTTACCCGTACCGATGCATATGGTATTCCCTGGCTGGTCTGGTTATCGTATACCTGTCCGGTTAATAACATGATGCTTTTTTGAAGGTGAAAGAATTACAATTTCATTGCCATCAATGCCCCCATGTACATTTCAAATTGTTGCGGTTTAGCATCGGCCAGTTTACTCATTTGCTCTAGTATTTCAGGCAAATTGGTTACCTGGCCCTGCAGCTTTTTCAGAATGTCTGCCATTCTTTTTTGATTATCCTTTTCGGTAACACCTGCGATCCTGGTTACTTGTCCGGGTTCTGTTTGCATAGGTTGTTGTTGTGATGGTTGTATGGGTGCAGCAGCCTTTGGCAAAAATTTGCCTGCAGGAAGGAACGCGCTTATTATCCCGGCTATAACGGGATTACTAATAAAATCAGTGATCTGCCCCAACATATCCGGTTTCTTTTCTTCTTCTTCTCCTTCTTCTTCATTCAAATCATCCTGCAGCTTTTGAACCTGTAACTGTAATGCGTTAATACTATCCATCATCATTTTCATTCCTGCATCACCGGCGCCGGTAATACCGGCACCATTGCCGTTGTAATTGTATTCGCTCAATTGAAAGTTCACGCTGCCATTATACTCTGTAGTATTAGTGATTTCCTTTTTGGGGTTTTTATAAACGGCCAGCGTATAGATAGCAGAAGATCCATTTTTTTTGATCCAGGTTAACCACTGTTTTAATAACTGCACCCCATCATCTACAGTTGCACTATCATCATCTTGCGTGAATAATAATTGCTTTCCGCTTATAACGGCGAACTGTGGAATGTTCCAATTTTCATATGCCTGAATTACTTCATTGGCATCTCTCAATTGTACTGTGCGTGCCGGTGTTGCCATAACGTTACATTACAGGGAGATAATCATAATACATATTAAACAGATAACTGAACGCTGTTGCTGTTGGTGCATTAGCCACAAGGGTAATATAACTTTTAGTCCAATCTATTTTAAACATTTCCCTGAACATCATCAACTGATAAACGCCTGGCGTTGTTTGCGCGGCTGCATTTGCATAGGGGATTTGTCTGCATAATGAAGCCAATGGTAATTGTGAGATACCCTGAAACGTGCCGAATTGAAGCGTTAATACAGCATTGAGAATATCGGGTGCGGTTGCAACTGGGTTCGAGGAAGTTATAGGACTGAAAGAAATATGGGAATCGCTGTACGTTTCCATTGCTTCAATGGTTACAGTCTGATTGCCCATTACCGTTTGTAATTGTTGTTGGAAAACAAAATTGAAATTTTTGTTTGCCTTCGCATTCGCCGGTATTTGAATTTCTGCCAGGCAGCAGTATTTAGCTCTATACAGCATATACATTTGTAATTATAACCAGGACAGGAATTACCCCGCCCTGGCTATGGTTAATGATAGGAAATCTCTTATGAAACGACCGTGCTGTTTTGCGCCATAACACCACGTACCATCACAATCAATCTGCTATTTGCATCAACTGTTGATAATGCAACCGGCATACTGATCTGTAATTGTATCCCCTGGCTACCGATCATCAATACGTATGGTTCCATAGGGTAATAACCATCATCCCCACATGCCTGATTAGTTGGAGATCCTAACCCAATAACCCCCGTTTGTTGTGTCTGTGGCGCGTAATAGTGCCGCCATAGATCCCAGTTGATAGTCTTTATATCCTTGTTAACTGTGATCTGTAAATAACCTGAGTTCCATATAGCAACCAATTGAGCCGATGCAGCAGCCGTGAAGATAGCAGGGTTTTCATACGTCAACGGTTTAAATGCGGTATCCGTGCTGCTTGTTGGTTTGGCTACGAAAATGCCGATTTCAGTCGGAACGAAAGTATCTTGTTGATTTAACCGTTGTTCAGTATTGAACGCTGTTTGGTTTTGAATAATGTTTACCGGCAGGAAATTATAAATGGTAGTATTAACCGATAACGGTTGCTCCATTCGCAGAGTTGACTGCGTTAGCTTAAATGCTGAAATGGGATCGAACTTAGGATTTATGATCGATCCATCTTCACGCCTGTTGAATGCGTTATAAAACAATTGCACGGCTTTTTCAAAATTGGCGCGCGCTGCAATACTGTTCATAATGGTTATTTTAAGGGATAAAAATTATTGTTCCGAAGGTGAAAGAAATACCACTTCCGTTAATTGCCGTACATACCGGCGTAGGTATGTTTGTTTACCCTACCAACTATATTGGGAGAAGGGAAACGATTACCAGGTAATTGGTTTACCTGGCCGATGCCGCCCACCTGCGGAACATTGCGGAAACCATTAACACCTTGCCTTTGTTGGAAATTACGGGGCGCGCCTATACCCGCCAATATGCCAAAACTTTTTCCGGCCTGCAGGGATCCAGCTACCCCGATACCAAAGCCCAGGCCACGAGCGAATGGATTTTTAATTTTCCAGACCATTACCCCACCCAATGCAGTTTCCAGGACACCCCCGATTTTACCCTGCAGGAAAGCCACTTTGGTATTACCCCAATAAGTACCGAAGCCGCCGATTAAAGCGCCCAGGAACGCATATAGGCCATCCATTTCAGCGGCTCCACGCATACGCCTGCCGGAAGATCTTTTGGTTTTTGCTTTTTTATTTTTTCGCTTTGCCATAGTGTAATTTTTATTAGTAAAAAATGATTATTTGAGTTTGTTGATCTGTGATCTTTTCAGGGATATTTTTTTACCGATTTTCTTTTTTGCTCTTTTTGTTTTGGCCTTTTCCTTCTGTATCATTAGTCCACCCATTTCATTGTACAGCTTATCCCTTGCTGCTTTTAGATAATAGGCTGAAGTTTTGGCCGGTGACCTGGCTTTGCCTATCGTTGTTTTCCTGGTAACGGATACTGTAACCTTTTTAGGTTTTACAGTTTTCTTTTTTCGTTTAACCGCTTTACGCTTACGTGTAGGCATTTCGTTTACAAGTTTATGTTATGCATAGATAGAACCATCATTATACGGATCATATTCCGGATAGGGGTTATATGGAACATCCGTCCCGCCCCCGCTATAATCCCCGGAACTGCTGCCACCACTACCAAATATTTTACTCCACATATCTGCGATCTGATTAAAATCAAGTCCCTTGATAATATTCAGGATCGTACTACCTGCAGATTGCGTTTGCGCCCATTGCTGCAGTTGTTGCGTTTGCTGCTGCGTTGTTGGATAATTGGGCATCGATGGCGTTGTGGTTGTAGATCTATTCCTGGTCAGCATATAAACACCACCCAGGATCAACGCCCCCAATAAGACCAATTCACCGGTATTTGATTTTCCCATGATAAAAAGTTAATCATCAATAAGTTGTTTTATTACAATTGCGGCAACTGCGATTATACCTACTGTTTCCAATGGATGGGCCTGCACCCAGGTAACCCCCTGGTTAAAGAGATCCCCGCCGGTATTCGTAGCGCCTGCAGGCGTATTACCTTCTGTTGTTGTTGTCGGGTGGATCGATGGCAGTTTATTAATGTCCAGAATGGTTCCCGGTTTTAGTGGTATTCTGTTCGCTTCCAAAACATTTGTATAAGTCTGCACATCGGGAATAGGGTTACCAATAGCCATTCCATTAACCACCTGAACATTTAAAAATTGGCCTGTATACAACTGGCCTACTTTCAACGGATCCGGGATAGGAGCAACCAGCGGGAAATCCTGAAATTTATTCATATCCCATTGACGGACATTATATGTTGACTGCGGGAAAAACTGTTGTTTCAGCTTCACGGCGCGTTCTACTGCATTGCGTGGTATATCAGTAACCCAACTCCCGCCTGCCTGGTAATAGGCGTCCGGCCCTACATCTAAAGCATCCATAATATCACTGTTCACAATTCGCACACCGAACAGAATGGTTAATATAGTCCTGGCTACAGGTAAAAGAGCGTTGCACGGATCAGCGCCATGCGGACGGCCAGTGGTTGCCATCCAGTTATAAATGTTACCAGGCGCTTCCCTTATATAATCTCCATTTGAACTATCCAGGTAACCCAGATCAGACAGCAATAGCGCCATCCCTGGAATCTGATCCCACATCCGTTCAACTAAGACTGCATCCTGGTCGTTGCAATCTTTATGTCCAAAAATATCATGGAAAAATTTAATGGCATTGTTGATTAAATCGGTTACCCCCTGTACTGATAATTTGAAAATGGAATTGAGATCCATTTTTGCGAACGCTGCAGCTTCAGCCGTAAAGGTCTGCGTTGTTCCTGTTCCGTCCGTACTGATCTTATCAAATAATCCCATTATAACGGGTATATGAAGGTGAAAAAAATATCTATGCCCTTTGCCGTTTATCTTTCTTCTTTTTCTTTTTTCTACCAATTAACCATATTACTCCTATTGCCAATCCCCCGCCAATTAGCACTACTTCCAATGGGTTTGTTTCAATAAAAGTTTTAAAATCAAAACCTGTCGATATATTTCCTGTAGCAGGCGCAGGATTATTATTAGTAGTGGCAACCGGCAAGGTTTGAGGCTGTTCCCCTGTTACTGTAGGGTAATCTGCAATAAAAGGGGTATTGGTATTTTCGATCTGTCCTTGATCAGCCGGATCATACATTGGCATCCCTGGATCGTAGGAAACAGAAGGAAAAGTTGATGGCCCTAAAGAAATAGGATCCAATGCTGCAGCTACCGGATCATCCACCTGACCAGTAGCCGGATCGAAGCCAATATGATAAATATCACTAACAGAGGTATCTATTGCCAGAACGTAGTTATCATCGGTTGCTGGCTGAAACGCGGATATATATCCCATTGCCTGGTACATTGGATTAACGCAGCAACCGGATATTCTTTTTAAGCTCATTTTGTCAGGTTTTAAATCTTCCCAATAAAAGGGAATTATTTTTCGGTCGTTAAAGGTTCGATCTTTAAGAGATCCACTTCCTGTTTCAATAGGTGCCGGATCGAGCCAAATTTCGTTGCCCCCTGGATTAACAACTACGAATACATGCCCCTTCTGACTATCAAATAAATCGTAGGATGCAAACCGGTAACACCAATCGTAATTCGTATATCCACCACGGTTCAATGCGTCAATTATGCCTGCTATGAAGCCTGAATAATGTTTACAATCAACGCCCCAATTCTGAGCCAGCAGTAAAATAACAATGGCGCTCCTGGTTGTTTGGTCGATCTCACTTTCAGCCAGGTATGGTAAATTTTTTTTACAGAAATCAAATATTGTTCTTAATGGATTAGCTGTATAAAAGTGAGCGGCTATAGTATCGTAATCAGCGGCAAATTCTTTATGGCTTGCTAATACCTCACTTATAATTTCATCTACTGATTGCTCACCTGGTATAATTACATCCCGCTGACCTTTCAGCCCCGGAAGATCTGCAACTATATCGTTAACGTTTACGGACATTTCTAATAACCTTTTCTTTCCAGCTTTATTGGTACAGATAAATTATCAACGTTGATATTAGCTTCTAACCGTGCTGTAAAATTTGTCAGGTTCTGTAAAATATCAACTACTGCTTGCGGTAATGAAAATGTACTCAGCATTATGGCGGCTGTATATGGAGTTTGCGCATTCGGCGCAATTAATGTAGCGGTAAAATTTGAAACGTTCCCAACATAATAATCGTTTATATAAAGATCCCCGGCCAGGCTTTGAATGGTAAAATGGTTACTTGTAGGGTTCTGTATACCGATATTGACGTTCACCTGGATATTAAAGGCATCTTTAAATTTGGCTGTAACACCATCGAAGATATAATGAAGGCTTGCAGCAGTTCCTGCAGTGGATAGCCGGTTAAAGAGTATAACACCGGCTCCAACAATCAATAGTCCGATTAAGGGGTTCATAATCAGTTATTAGTATTTATCATCCTAACCTGTTGGTTGTACATTGAATGTCAGATTTTTTTGAAACAAAAAAAAATGCCCCCTTTAGGGGGGCCATGTGTAACCGTTCCAAATGCACAAAAATCAGTGCGGATCCCACTGAGAAAGGATCAAATCACAGTAATTTCTATCCTGTCCGGTAAAATAAAACGCATAATGCAATTGATTTATTGACAGCCTTTTGCGTTTTTTTTCTGGTTGCTCTTTAGATAACCATTTTTGTTGATATAAAAAAACTTTTTTGCTATCGTAATAATTTATATGTGAAGCATTTGGAAACATGTTTTTCATCTTCGCCTGGAAATTTCGGATAGATCCTGCAGTATTTAGAATGTTCCGGTATGGCCCCCGGCCAACTGCAGATCCGTTTACCTGGTCAATTACAACTGCCCTTATGTAAGAAGTATTACTCACCTGGTTGTTTCATTGATAGTTTAACGATCATTTTCGTTTTTTCTCCTATAAAATAGGTAATAGAATTAATTGAATGAAACGAACAAAGTAATGTTATATCGATTCTAGCCACTGTCACAAAATGCATTTCTTTTACCCCTGATGGTCTTTCGATCTCTATTGCAATTTCAAAGTCATCATTTGTAAACCGCATAAAAAATGCCATCGGTGATACAGTTTTTAGAATGGCGGTATTTTCATCTATAAAGGTCTGTATACTCATATTTTGGTAGAACGATAAATTTGTTCTTATTTTGAAGGTGAAAGAAATACATTCGTAGTGATTCACAAAGGGGGCCAGGCAACTAGCCCCCTTTTATAATTTGTCAATTCCCAAATCAGTTTGCGCCCTACCATCTGTCAATCGGTTATCCAATTTATTTAATGTTATGATGGCATTGCTCAGTATAGCACGCAGTTCATTAAAAGACTGTTGTTCGCTGGTTGTTGCCTGATCACGTAACCATCCGGTGTTTTCATACATGGTACTCAATTGTTCACCCATTTGTTGAATTGCTTGTCTGTAGGTCATCTGTTCGCTTGTTTAATGAGGTATCGAAATTGATGTTTGAAGCTAACCAGGTGATAAGTCCGGCGCTTATATTGTCGCGGTTTGCATTGAGGAAATCAAACAACGCTTTAAAATTTCGCTGCAGGTTATCCGTTTCCGGTTCCTCCACAATGATGGCAACCAGGTTGTACACCAATTTAATTTGTGGTTGTCCGTTCGGTGTTGCTGCTACAGTTGTTATTGGGATTGCCTGTGGTAACAGAATGATCTGTTGAATTTGGCAGGCCATGTTCAAATAATTTTTATCAATATCCTCTTTTAGTAATTGCAATGCCTGCGGAACTGATTCGCCGGTTGTTAATACAAAGTTGAAAGGTTTCATTGTTATAATTTAGGTTAATCAAACAAGTTAGGGTTATTCGAATGCCAGATTGTAGTTGGGATAAAACGATCTCCTACAATTTCACCCGCTTCGTATAGATAACCAGCATTTGCCAAAACTTCAACCGGCAGATCCGTTGCAACCTCAACAAACACTTTATCTTCCGGAACATTTTCAAAACGCCTTATTTCGTCATACCCCTGCGTTTGTCCATTGAATTTAAATTTTACTACTACCATGATGTAATTGTTGTTCGAGTTCAATAATTTTTTTTTCATGCTTACTTACTATATCCAATATCTGTTTTTTCTCGATTACTGTAGCATCAATAAAATCATTATACAAGTCTTTTAAATTGGAAATAATTATCTGTTGTCCATCGACTTGTTTTTGCAACATTCTTAATGGTTTGTTTTTAATGATCTCCCATACTTTCAGCAGTATCCATACTGCAATTAGAGAATCAAAAATAAAATCGGAAGTGGTCATGGCTTTTTTTTTTAATCGTTATAAAATTAAAACGGCGGTGTATAGATATACCCGCCGTCTCTTTTCAATATCATTCAATTGGTTCTTATCACCAATTTCACGATGTGTTAGCGGCGAATATAAATTAATTCAAAATAGCTTGCAAATGATCGTCCATTTTTATCAGTTCACCTGGCTGCAGGATCTCCGGTGGATCTTTCGATTTTAAATAAATAAGGCTCCACCAATCTTGCACTACTTCATACAGCTGGCCGGTATTGCGTAACTGATCGAATGCATCCATATGCCATTTTTCCATTGGTAACGCGAAATATGCAGCGCCCGACAAATTGTTGCTGCAATCCCAAACTTTTCCCTGTGCTTTTAATTCCTGGCCTGTATAATCATCGATGAATTGTTTTTTCTGATCTGCAGGGATCTCACCGGCCTGGATCAGACTTTCAACGACCTGTTTAGCGTACAATCGTTTTGCATCGATGGTTTTTCCCAACTCCTTCACAATATAATTGGCAAGGTTTTTCTTTGCTTCGACTGCGTGAATGTCCGTGCTGTTCGGATCGAAATGCCCATGCTCTTTTGCATATTCATCGAGTAACCCTGCTTTGCGCTGCAGGCTGTTCCAGGTCTTTCGAATTTCCGGCCAGGCAATAAAATCCGGGAAAGTGATATGATAGTGGATCTGTCCGCGTTTTTGAAACTCCAATTTCCACACGTAGCATTTTATTCCTTTCGTATCCCGCATCCATCCCAGGAA
>Ga0068859_100003838_pt1 | contig 15350 bp, 10 predicted proteins | sample KBSSwiS22_FD_66585 | JGI IMG/M metagenome (GOLD analysis project Ga0068859, IMG submission 66585) | Switchgrass rhizosphere microbial communities from Kellogg Biological Station, Michigan, USA - KBS Switchgrass S2-2 | ecosystem: Host-associated > Plants > Roots > Rhizosphere > Soil ...
GTCGAGAACTGCCGGGCTGAGTAGTCGATCAGTCGGCAGCTTTCCGGCCCTCAGCGCCCAGAACCCGCTAGTCCGCTCCCGGCCCAACTCCAGCCATCACCGATCGGGAGACCGTAGAGCCCGTCACACACATGTGTACCTCATTTGTTCTTGCGCTGTAGGTATTCCCCGCCCAAGCTCTCCGGCCCCCAAACCGACACGAGCCGCCCCCGTGCAAGACGCCACCACCCCATCCACCCAACCCGAAATCCTCGCCGCCGCACCCCGCTGCGGGGCCCGCACCCGCTCGGGCGCGCCCTGCCGCGCCCCCGCCATCAAGGGCAAGCACCGCTGCCGCATGCACGGCGGCAAGGGCAGCGGCGCGCCGCGTGGCAACCGCCATGCCTGGAAACATGGCTGGTATTCCGGCCGGGTCAGGGCGATCGTCCGCTATCTGCGCGCGACCCGGCCCCAGAGCTACGCCCGGCGCCTCGAAGCCTTCGCCGCCGGGGAGATGGTCGGCGCCTTTCCAGGCATAGCGGCCCCGGCCGTCCGCCCAGGAAAAACCAGAAAAATTGCAACATCAACCCCATGCACCCGGAGTTGTTAAGACTCATTCGCAACTGGGGCGCGCTCGCCGTCCCCCCACGCAGGGTCTTCTTCTTTCGCCGCCGCCCCCCTATCATGGCGCGATGCACGGACAGATCGATCGGGAGAGGAAGGCTGGCGAGCCCGGCCGCGGCCTTACCCGGCGCAAGCTGCTGATCGGCGGCGGGGCGGCGGTGGGGCTGGCGGTCGGATGGGCGGTGTGGCCCCGCCATTACGCCCCCAATCTCGCCACCGCGCCCGGCGAAGCGATGTTCAACGCCTTCCTCAAGATCGGCCGGGACGGCCGCGTGATCGTCGCGGTCCCGCAGGCCGAGATGGGGCAGGGCGTCTACACCTCGCTGCCGCAGATCCTCGCCGACGAGCTGGGCGCCGACTGGCGGACGGTGGCGGTCGAGCCCGCTCCGATCAGTCCGCTTTATGCCAACAGCCTGTTGATCGAGGAGGAGGCCGATCGCCGCCTGCCCGAATGGCTGCACGGCGCGGGGCATTGGGCGGCGCGTGAGATCGCGATGCGGATGAACCTTGCCGTCACCGGCGGATCTTCGTCGATCCGGGCGTTCGAGGAGCGGATGCGCGAGGCGGGCGCGACCGCGCGCAGCCTGCTGTGCATGGCGGCGGCGCAGCGCTGGGGGATCGACTGGAAGGCGTGCAGCGCCGAAGCGGGATTCGTTGTGCGCGGCGGGGACCGGATCCGCTTCGGCGAACTCGCCGCCATCGCCGCGCGCCTCGATCCACCCGATGAGGTGATCCTGCGGCCGCCGCCCGAGCGGACGCTGGTCGGGCGGTCGGTGCCGCGGCTCGATCTTCCGGCGAAGGTCGACGGGACCGCGCTGTTCGGCGCCGACATCCGCCTGCCCGGGATGGTCTATGCGTCGATCGCGCATGGGCCCTATGGCGCGGGGCGCCCCGCGCGCATGACGATGGGCGATGCCGAGGCGACCCCCGGCGTCATGGCGGTGGTCACCAATCCGGGCTGGGTCGCGGTGGTCGGAACCAACTGGTGGGCGGCCGATCGCGGGTTGCAGGCGTTGGCGGTCGAGTTCGACGCTGCCGGCCCGCATCCTGGCGACGCCTCGGTCCGGCGCGCGCTCGATGCCGCGCTCGCGGGCGATGCGAAGCGCTTCGTCGAGCGCGGCGATCCCGACGAGGCTTTGACGGGGCAGGGCGTGATCAGCGCCGATTATGCGGTGCCGATGCTCGCCCACGCGCCGCTCGAGACGCTCACGGCGACCGCACGTTTCACCGGTGGCCGGGTCGAGATCTGGACTCCGACCCAGAGTGCGCCGATGGCGCGTGCGGCGGTCGCGCGCGCGCTCGGCATCGGGACGGGCGACGTCACCATCTATCCGACCCTGATTGGTGGCGGTTTCGGCCGCAAGGGCGAGAACGACGCGGCGGTCGAGGCGGCGATCATCGCGCGCAAGATCGGCAAGCCGGTCCAGCTCGTCTGGCCGCGCCGCGAGGATATCCAGCATAGCCGCTTCCGCCCTCCGGCGATGGCCCGGCTGAAGGCGCGGCTTGCGCCCGGCGGTGCGATTGCGGCCTGGTCCGCGAAGATCGCCGCGCCCTCGACCGTATCCGAGGCGATCGACCGGATGACGGGCCGGCCGCGCCGCGACCGCTACGACCCCGAGCATGCCGCGATCGAAGGCGCTGCTCCGCCCTATGCGATCACCGCGCTCGCGATCGATCATGCGCCCGCCGCGATCGGCGTGCCGACCGGGGCGTGGCGATCGGTCGCCAACAGCTATACGGCCTTCTTCACGGAGAGCTTCATCGATGAGCTGGCGCTGACGGCAGGGGTCGACCCACTGTCGTTCCGCATGCAGGCGCTCGCGGCGCAGCCGCGGCTGGCCCGCTGCCTGCAAATGGCCGCGGCGATCGGAGCGTGGCAAGGCGAGCCGGGTGCGGGTGCGGGCCAGGGCCTCGCGGTCCACAGCTGCTTCGGCAGCCATGTGGCGATCCTGGCGGAGGCGCAGATCGAAGCCGAGCGGATCCGGGTCTCGAATGTCACGGCGGTGGTCGATGTCGGGCGGGTGATCCATCCGGATATCGTCCGCCAGCAGGTCGAGGGGGGGATTCTCTGGGGGTTGGCGAATGCGTTCGGCAATGGCATCGCGCTCGACCAGGGGGTCGTCACCGCGGCGAACTTCGATGGGCTCGATTTGCCCGATCTGGCCGGCACGCCGGAAATCCGCGTCGAAATCATCCCGTCGGATCAGCCCTGCGGCGGTGCGGGGGAAATCGCCGTCCCGCCGGTGGCGCCCGCGGTCGCCAACGCGATCTTCGCGGCGACGGGCAAGCGGCTGCGCCAATTGCCGCTGCGGTTGGCCGGAGCGTGACCGCGCGGCCCGTGGAGCATCCGCCGGTCGCGCCGGCGCGGATCGGCGTGCTGCTCGTCAATCTGGGCACGCCCGACGCGCCGACGCCCGCGGCGGTCCGCCGTTATCTGGGCGAGTTCCTGTCCGACCGGCGGGTCATCGAAATTCCGTGGCTGGTCTGGCAGCCGATCCTGCGCGGCATCATCCTCAATCTGCGGCCGCGCAAATCGGCGCATGCCTATGCGCAGATCTGGAGCGAGCAGGGATCGCCGCTTGCCGCGATTACCGTCCGGCAGGCGGCGGAACTGGGCGCGCGGCTCGGCGGCGAGGCGATCGTCGATCATGCGATGCGCTATGGCCGTCCGGCGATCGCCGACCGTATCGCGGCGCTCAAGGAGCAAGGCTGCGACCGGATCCTGCTCGCGCCGCTCTATCCGCAATATTGTGGGGCGACCACCGCCAGCGTCGCGGACGCCGCCTTCGCCGCGATCGCCGCAATGCGCTGGCAGCCCGCGCTGCGCACGCTGCCGCCTTATTATGATCATCCCGCCTATATCGGGGCGCTCGCGGCCTATGTGCGCGAGGGACTGGCGAGCCTCGACTTCGTTCCCGACGCGCTGGTGGCGAGCTTTCACGGCATGCCCCAGCGCACGCTCGACCTCGGCGATCCCTATCATTGCCATTGCCAGAAGACCGCGCGGCTGCTGGGCGATGCGCTGGGGCGGGAACTCGTCATTTCCTTTCAGTCGCGCTTCGGCCGGGCCCGCTGGCTCGAGCCTTCGACCGAAGCCATGCTCGACCGGCTCGCCCGCGAAGGGAAAAAGCGGATCGCAGTGATCGCGCCCGGATTCGCCGCCGACTGCCTCGAAACGCTCGAAGAGCTCGCGATCCGCGGCAGGCAGCGGTTCGTGGGAGCGGGGGGCGAAGCCTTCGCCTATCTGCCCTGCCTCAACGACAGCCCGATCGGCCTTGCCATGCTCGAGCGGCTCATCCGGGAACAGCTCGGCGGCTGGCTCGATGGAGCCTCCGATTTGGGCGTCTCGGATGATGGCATTCGCGTTACGAATAGCGTTTGAATTCGCTCGCCGCCGCTCTAGCATTCGGCAGGAATCTACAGGGGAGAAGTCCGATGGCACGTGTCGCGATTGTTACCGGTGGAACCCGCGGCATTGGAGAGGCGATCAGCAGCAAGCTCTGTGAAGCGGGCGTTGTCGTGGTCGCCAATTATTGCGGTAATGACGAAAAGGCGCAGGCCTTTTCGAGCCGCACCGGCATCAAGAGCTTTAAATGGAACGTCGCCGATTACGATTCCTGCCAGAAGGCGGTCGAGCAGATCGAGGCCGATGTCGGGCCCGTCGACATCCTCGTCAACAATGCCGGTATTACCCGCGATGGCACCATCCTGAAGATGAGCTATCAGGATTGGCGCGAGGTGATCGACACCAATTTGGGCGGCTGCTTCAATATGGCGAAGGCCACCTTCCCTGGGATGCGCGCGCGGGGTTGGGGGCGGATCGTCAATGTCGGTTCGATCAACGGGCAGGCCGGCCAATATGGTCAGGTCAACTATGCGGCCGCCAAGTCGGGAATCCATGGTTTCACGAAGGCGCTCGCCCAGGAGGGCGCCAAGGCGGGGGTGACGGTCAATGCGGTTGCTCCGGGCTATATCGATACCGATATGGTCGCGGCGGTCCCGCAGGACGTGCTCGCCAAGATCGTCGCCAAGGTTCCGGTCGGCCGTCTCGGCCACGCCGAAGAGATCGCCCGCGGGGTAGCCTTCCTGTGCGCCGAGGATGCGGGCTTCATCACCGGCTCGACGATGTCGATCAACGGCGGCCAGCATATGTATTGAGCGATCCGAGGTGGCTGGACCGGTCAAGCGATCGATCAGTATCGCGGGTCACGCCACCTCTATAACGCTCGAACCGATCTTCTGGGAGGCGCTTGTCGCCGCCGCCCGGGACGAGGGGCTCCCGTTGAGCGCGCTGGTGGCGCGCATCGACGCGGTGCGGGTCGCGGATCGGGATCTGCCCAACCTCGCCAGCGCGATACGCGTCTGGCTTTTCGCGCGCGCGCTGCAACGGGGAGCGCGCGAAATCGATCCGTCAACATGATGTGGCGCGCCCGCTCGCGCACCCCCGGATGGTGTTAGCGCAGCAGCAGCGATCGAGCCCGGGTCGCAATCTGCGCGAGCATCGCCGCGGTGGGCGCCGCGGCGGAGCGGGCCCGCGTCACCGTCTGGCGGAACTGTTCGGCGCGCGCCCGGTGTTCGTCGAGCCATGCCTCGACCGCGGCGGCCGGGCCTCTCCGGCCATGGCGTGCCAGGAAGTCGAGCCGGATCTGTCCGAACTCGCGCGCCAGTCCGGCCACCAATAAACGCTCCCAGGCGTCACCGCTCCGGAACCGGTTGGCGGCCGCCTTCGCCCAGTCGAGCCCCAATGCTTCGCCGAGCACCACATAGGCCCGTGTGACGTCGACCTCGTCCACCGAAAGCTCGCTGGCCAGCGCGGCGGTGCCGATCGCGCCGTCGAGCTCGGCCAGCCGCACGACCTCCTCGACAATGGCCGGCTCGACATTCTCGCCGGCGATGCGCTGGCGCAGCAGATCGGATTGCTGGCGCGCTTCGGTCTTGATCAGCTCGGCCCGCGCCTGATCGAGACGCGCGAGGCCCGGACGCAGCATCTCGGTCATGGTCCCGATGTCGCTGTCGGGCGCGATGCTCCGCAGCAAATCGGCAGCATGCGGGCGCGCGATCTCGGCGAGCGTATCGAGCAGCGTGAGGCGCGCCCGCTCATCGATCGCAGCGTTCTCGATGCGTGCGAACAGCGTTTCGAGATCGAACAAGATGTCGATCGTGAAATAGGCCGCGGCCACCTGGGCGAGCGAGCAGCCTTCCTCTTCGGCCATCTCGAACGGCGCGACGATGCCCAGGCGATTGATCACTCGGTTCGCCATCTTCGTCGCGATAATCTGAGGACGCAGCCGATGCGCCTCGATCGCATCGGCGAATTCGGCGCGCATCGCCTTGGGGAAGGAAGCCTCGAGCAAAGGCGCGAGCATCGGATCCTGAGGGCGGTCGCTGGCCTCGATCGCGTCCTGAAGCGCCAGCTTGCCATGCGACAGCACCACCGCCAGTTCGGGACGGGTCAGGCCGCGCTGATCCTGCGCCCGGCGCAACAGCATATCGTTGCTGCCAAAGCCGTCGATGCTGCGGGTTATCCTGCCCCCGCTTTCGAGGATCTCGATGACCCGCAGCTGCGAAGGCAGCGCATCGCCGCCGCCGCGTTCGGCGAGGGACAGCGCGAGCGTCTGGAGGCGATTATCCTCGAGGACGATGTGCGCCACATCGGCGGTCATCCGCTGAAGCAGATCGTTGCGCTGATCGAAGCCGAGCCGGCCTTCGCTCATCTCCCGGTTGAGGGCGATCTTGATGTTGACCTCATTGTCCGAACAATCGACACCCGCCGAATTGTCAATGAAGTCGGTATTGATCCGCCCGCCGTTGAGCGCAAATGCGATGCGTCCGGCCTGGGTCACGCCGAGATTGGCGCCTTCGCCGATCACCTTTGCGCGCACCTGATCGCCATCGACCCGATGCGCCTCGTTCGCGCGATCGCCCACCTCGGCATTAGTCTCCGAAGACGCCTTCACATAGGTGCCGATGCCGCCGAACCACAGCAGGTCGACCTCGCTTCTGAGGATCGCTGCGATCAACGCCGAGGGGTCGAGCACATCATCCTCGATCGCCAGTGCCGCTTTGACCTGCGGCGAGATGGGAATCTCCTTCTGGTCGCGCGGGAAGACGCCGCCGCCGCCGGAGATCAGCTTTGCGTCATAATCGGCCCAGCTCGACGGCGGCAATCTGAACAGGCGCGCACGCTCGGCGTAGCTCTTCGCCGGATCCGGATCGGGATCGAGGAAGATGTGGCGGTGGTCGAAAGCCGCGATCAGCTTGAGCGATTTGGAGAGCAGCATGCCGTTGCCGAACACGTCGCCCGACATGTCGCCGCACCCGGCTACCGATATCGATTCCTGCTGTACGTCGATTCCCATTTCGGCAAAATGCCGTTGCACGGAGACCCAGGCTCCGCGCGCAGTGATCCCCATCGCCTTGTGGTCATAGCCATGGCTGCCTCCGCTCGCAAAGGCGTCGCCGAGCCAGAAGCCGCGCTCGACCGCGATGGCGTTGGCGACGTCGGAGAAGGTTGCCGTGCCCTTGTCGGCGGCCACGACGAAATAGGGATCGTCGCCATCACGGATCGCCACCTTTGGCGGGTGAACGACCTTGCCGCCGACGATGTTGTCCGTGATCGACAGCAGCGCCCGGATGAAGATCCGGTAACTCTCGGTGCCTTCCGCCAGCCAAGCGTCGCGATCGCCTGGAGCAGGGAGCTGCTTAGGATAAAATCCGCCCTTAGCCCCCGTCGGCACGATCACTGCATTCTTGACCACCTGGGCCTTCATCAGTCCCAAGATCTCGGTGCGGAAATCGTCGCGCCGATCCGACCAGCGCAGTCCCCCGCGGGCTATCGGCCCCCCGCGCAGGTGGATCCCCTCGACGCGCGGGCTATAGACCCATATCTCCCGCCAGGGGATCGGCGCAGGCAGGCCCGGAACGCCGCTGGAATCGATCTTGAAGGCGAGCGCCTCCTCGGACGCGGGAGCAAAGGCGTTGGTCCGCAACGTCGCGCGCACCACCGCGCGGAAGCGACGCAGCATGCGGTCGTCATCGATCGCCCCGACCTTCTTCAGCCCTGTCTCGATCTGGCCGTTGATCCGATCGGCCTCGCTCTTGTCGCGCCGGCTGGGATGATGCAGGGCGCGAAAATAAGCGATGATCCCGCGGGCGACATCGGGGGCTTTCTTGAGCGCGTCGACCGAGGTGCTCAACCCATAAGCGAAGCCGGTCTGCCGCAGATAACGAAACCAGGCCCTGAACAGCAGCGCCTCGTCCGGGGATAGTCCTACCGTCACGATCAACTCGTTGAACAGATCGTTTTCGGCGCGGCCTTCGAGCGTGGCGGCGATCGCCGCCTCGGCGATCGGGGCGCGCTCCATCAGGCGATCAGCGACGCTCGCATCGGCGAGATCGACGCGGAATTCGTGGATGAAGCCGATCTGCCCTCCATCGAGCGAGGTCGGAATCTCCTCCAGCACGCGGAAACCGAAATTTTCGAGCACCGGCACCGCTTCGGACAGCGGGATCAGCGCGCCGCGGCGGTAGATTTTGAGCCGCAGGCGGTTGTTCGGGTCCTTGTCGCTGCGATAGATGCGGCAGCCACGCGCTTCGCCATCGGCGAGCGCTGCCAGCCGGACGATGTCGGTCGCTGCCTCGGCGGGGGTCGAATGGGTCCGATATGCGACCGGAAAAGCACCCGCGTAATCGATCGCGAGCCGGACCGAGCGGTTGCGCGGCTCGATCTCGGCCAGCCGCGCCTCGACCGCGGTCTCCCAGCCGCGCAGCATTTCGGTCAGCCGCATGTTGAGCGGTGCAGCGTCCGGGAGGGCCGCGCCCGGCGGCAGGTCGAGCATGTAGCGGATCTGCGCGATATCGCCTTCGCCGAGCTGAAGCGCCCAGTTCGACAATATCGCCCCCGAGGCATCGGCGAGCATCTCGCCGATCGCCACGCGCCGCGCCGTGGTCAGCAATTCCCTGGGCAGCCACACGATCGCCGTGAGATGTTCGCCGAGCGTCGAGCGCGCAAGCTCAAGCCGCGGCCGGGGCCGATCCGCGAGCGACATCGCCGTCAGTGCGACCCGTTCGAGCGCGTCGGTCGGCAAAGCCACCACGAGGTCGGGTGGCAGTTCGGCCAGCGCGTGGCGCAGCGCCTTGCCGGCGTGCCCCTTGGGATCGAAGCCGAGCCGCTCTTCGAGCGCGGCGAGGCGGCCGCGCAATATGGGAATGTCTTCGGTCGGCGCGCGTAGCGCGGAGCTGGTCCACAGGCCGACATGGATCGACAGCCCGGCGATGTTCTTGCCTCGACGCACCGGCGTCACGATCAGGTCGAGCGGGGCGCGGCGGTGAACGGTCGAGCGGCAATCGGCCTTGAGCATCAGCGGTGCCGCGCCGCCGCGCTCGAACCACTCGACCGCCGCCCGCGCGGTGTGCTCCCGCCAGATCTGCGGTTCCCCCACGCGCAATATGCCCAGCCGGTCGTGCGATTCGCCACGGACGGGATCAATCCGATGCCCCAGCAGGGTCAGATTGCCGTCGATCAACCAGCGCAGCAAAGCCGCGCCCTCGCCATCGGGCAGAAGCGCGGCGTCGTCGCGCATCGCGACCTGCATTTGCGGCCAGTCGTGCACCGCCGCGCGCACGTCGGCGAGCACCGAAGCGATGTCCTGAGCGAGCAATTGGCGCTCGCGCGCGTCGACCCGCTCGGCTTCGAGATAGATCAGCGATTCGCGGCGTTCACCGGCCGTACCCTGCGGAAGCACCGCCACCAGCAGGCCTTCCTCATCACGGCGCACTGCGGCGACCGGATGGAGCAGGCGCCGCACTTCGACCCCCCGCGCTGCAAGCGCGGCCGAAATCGAATCCACCAAAAAGGGCATGTCGTCGTTGACGACCGCGATCCGCATCAGCCGCCGCCCGTCATGACTTCCTGCAATGCTTTGGATGGCGATCGCGGGCCGCCCGGGATGGCGGCGCAAGGCGGTCTGGCCGAGAAAGGCAGCAGCGTGCGCGAGATGGTCGCCGCTCAGATCGGCGGCTTCGCCAGGGAGCGCTCCTTCGGTCAGCGCCTTGGCGAAGGATGGCGTGAAATCGATCTTGCCCGGGGCCCTGTGCGCCGTCGTCTCGCTGTCCATGAGGCACCGCTCCTGTCCCGCGTCCGGTTCGATCCGAGGATGACTGCGGGAATATGCGCTGGATATGGACCCGTGGCGCGACGCCCACAAGCGCCTGCAAGTCGGCGGCGAACATTCGCAACGGACATGCACGCGCGGCGGCGCCATGCTTATTTCATGAGCGAAGAGCCCGAATCAGCGCAACTTTGTCAGGCTACGAAGCACCGTAGCGCGCGCTCGACCAGCTTTTGCTCGACGATCGGCCGCGAGACGATCGCCACGCGGCCATCGGCTTCGCGCCGGCCGACCAGCAGGACGATATCGCTGTCGATATTGCCGAGGTCGACGATCGCCCTGGGCAGCGCGCTGCCCAGCATCATTCGGGCCGATTGCGCCCGGTCGACCTTGAGCGCGGGGCGACGCTCGCCCCGCTCGGCGGCGACCACCGCCTTGATTCCTCCGGCCAGCCCCGACAGCCATGGCTCGACCATCTTGGCGCCGAGGCAAAGCCTGCGCGCATGGGTGAGCACCGCGGCGAACTCGGTAAGGCGCTTGCGGTCATAATCGCGGCCGAACACCAGTTTTACGACGGGGGTCATCGGCGCACGCGCCTGCGGCACGATGCCCGCTTCGGCGAGGAGCGCCGCGAAGCCCGACGGATCTTCGTCGACCGCGAGCGCCACATCATAAGCGACCGAGAGCGCGCGATAGAGCGCCTGGCGACTGCGCCCTTCGCTGTCGCGCGCTTCACCCGCCAGGCGGCGCGCATTGTCGACGAGATGGGCGATCGGCCCGGCCGGTTCGGCCAACGGAGCGAGGTCGGCCGTCGGCGCCACTTCGCGGACGGGCTGCGCAGGGCCGGCAAAGGCGGTCGTCACCGCATGGACGATATCGGGGGCCAGCGCCTCCTCGGCGGTTTCCTTCCAGTTGATCACCCCGTGGATCAGGTCGATCATCTGGCCGTCCGACGAATAGGGCATCAGGATGCCGCGATACAGCATCGGCCGGCCGCGGTGGCTGATGAACTCGGCCTCGAAGCCGACCGGCGCCTGATTGTCGAGGATTTCGGCATAATGCCCGGTGAGCCGTGACAACAGCGATCGCTCGGGCACGTCGGAGACCGTCCCGACCGTCGCCCCGATATCGCCTTCCTCGCGCAAAGCCTGCCCCAAAAAAGCAATCGCCGGATTGCCGCGGTCGGCGGAAAAGTCGAGCAGCACCGAATAGGGGCCGAATTCACCAAGGGCTTCCGAATCGAGGTCCGCGATCGACGGATAGTCGCGCCCGTCGAGCAGCGACAGCCACATCTCATAGGCGCGCACATGCATGCGGCGTTCATCGGTGCCGATCATCGGCGGCAGGTCCATGCAGGGTTCATCGGCGGCCGGGAAGTCCCAATCCGCGAGATCCTCGGCATTGAACGAACGATAGTCTTCCATCATCGGTCCCCGAATATCGGCAGCTTCGCTATAGCGAGGTCGCCCGAAGGCCGATCATGCCCGCAAGCGGGTTGAAGATTGGTAAAGGAGCGAGCAACGAGTTTGCGCCCCCCGCCTCGCTCGGCGCTTGAACAAGCGTTCGCCCGCTGTTAATGGCGCCATCGTCGTGCCGCCTTAGCTCAGTTGGTAGAGCATCGCATTCGTAATGCGGGGGTCACAGGTTCGAGTCCTGTAGGCGGCACCATCGATAAGCCATTGATATTCCTAGTGGCATTCATTTACCTGCTCCTCGTCTAGCACCCAGATCGATGATTTTGGGGTCATTCTGGGATTGCAGATGCACCTTGGTGAACTCGGCGACGTCGGCCCAGAACGCCTCGACACCGTCGATAAAATCCCTGAGATATTCCGGCCTTAGGTGCCGGTAATGGCGCTTGTTGGTCCCGGTTCCGCTGTGTCCTGCGGCGGCGTCGATCTGGGCCTCGGGGACGCCGCGGCGGTGCATCTCGGTCGAGCAGGTATGACGCAGCGTGTTCGGCGATCCAACGGCAACGATCTTCGGGCGATGGGCGGTCTCGCCGAGCTTTGCGCGTGGCGGCAGCCAGATCGGCTCACCCGAATCGTCCAGCGCATGCTCGCGGATGCCGGCATCGACGAGGGCGCTGCGGAACGAGCGATCGATGCTGTCGACAGGGGTCGGCCGGTAATCCCAGTCGCCATCATCGTTCAGGAACGGATGCTGGTACAGGATGACCCGAGCCGGCAGGAACCGACCAACTCTCGCCGTTCAGCAGCGGGGGTGCGAATGGCCGCTTCTGCCAAAACTCGCCATTCCTGATCCCTAAGTGGTCCGGCAGCACTGATCTCCAAAATTGCTGTTCATCGATCAAAGGCTGTTTCTCAATGCTGCCGATAGCCGCAGACGCGGACAGCTTCGCGGCGACAAGAGACGACTCCTCTCAGATGGGGGCCGCCCTATGGCGATTGCACCCTCGATCCGGATGTCACAGTCCGTCGCGAAAAGTTCGCGCGACCACGGCCAATGCCGAAGGGAAATAGCCGTGGACATAGCTTGCCCATAGCGATCCATAGCGAAACAGCGGCTCGCCCGCGCCGCCATTGGGGTTACGCGCGATGGCATATGGGGCAAGCGAAGTGTCCAATCGCGAAAAATGGAATGTATGGCCGCGCAGGCTGCCGTGCGGCAAATTCAGTTGCTGGAGACCGAGGGCCACGAGACGAGGTTGCATCATGGCCGTCCCCGGCATCAAGCCGAGCATTGGGGCACGGCTTCCCCGGCCGTCGTCCAGTTGATCGAGGCAATAAAGCATGCCTCCACATTCGGCCAATATTGGCTTGCCTGCAGCATGATGCGCGCGGATCGCTTGTCGCATGGACGCATTGGCCGCCAGCTGATCCAGATGGAGTTCGGGGTAGCCGCCTGGCAACCAGAGGGCATCGCATTCCGGCAGCGCAGCATCGTCCAGCGGCGAAAAGAACTCGATCAGCGCGCCGAGCGAGCGCAGGCAATCGATGTTGGCGGGATAGATGAAGCCGAAAGCCGCATCGCGGGCGATCGCCACGGTCATGCCTTCCAGATGCGGTTCGATGGCCAAATCAATCGGCGCAGGAAAGGCAACGGGATCAGGCAACCAGCCTGCCGCGTCAGGCAGCGCGTTCGCCGCGCGGTCCAGTCGCTGGTCAAGGTCCACAATCTCCGCTGCCTGTACCAGCCCCAGATGGCGTTCGGGCAGCCCCATTTCCGCGTCGCGGCCAAGCGCGCCGAGCCATCGCAAGCCGGGCCGCAGACTCTCTTCCAGCATCGCGGCATGGCGCTCGCCGCCCACTCGGTTGGCGAGAACCACAGCCACTTTCACGTCTGCGCGCCAGTCGGCGAGGCCTTGCGCCAGCGCGCCGAAGGTCTGCGCCATGGCGCTGCCATCCAGCACCGCCAATACAGGCAGGCCAAAACGGGCAGCGAGATCAGCGGCGGACGGGTCGCCGTCGAAAAGGCCCATCACCCCTTCGACGAGGACCAGGTCTGCCTCTCGCGCCGCATCGTGAAGCAGGCGGCGGCATTCATCCTCCCCGCACATGAACAGGTCGAGCTGGTAGACCGGAGCGCCCGAAGCCTGTTCCAATATCATCGGATCAAGGAAGTCCGGCCCGCATTTGAACACCCGAACGCGCCGTCCGGCCATACGATGTAGCCGCGCAAGGGCCGCGGTCACCAATGTCTTGCCCTGTCCCGATGCCGGAGCCGAGACGAGGAGAGCCGGACAGTGCGCCGACGTCACCGGTCGATACCCTCCTGAGCGCGAATCCCGTCGCGGAAGGCATGCTTTATGTCGCGGATCGAGCTGACGGTATCGGCGGCTTCGACCAGCGCGTCATGGGCTGCGCGCCCCGTTATGACGACATGCTGCATGGCGGGCCGGCCGAGGATCGATGGAAGAATCTCTTCGAGAGTCAGATAGCGGTACGTGACGAGGTAGGTCAGCTCATCGAGCACGACGAGACTGATCGCGGGATCCGCCAGCGCCTGCTTCGCCTTGTCCCAGCCCGCGCGGGCGGCCGCGATATCGCGGGCGCGGTCCTGGGTTTCCCAGGTAAAACCTTCGCCGCACTTTTCCCAAATCACCCCTGGCTGGCGGGAGAAGAAGGCGCGCTCGCCAACCTCCTCCGCGCCTTTGATGAACTGGAACACCGCAACCCTGCGTCCATAGCCCAGCATACGCGCGACCATGCCGAAGGCGCTGGACGACTTGCCCTTGCCGTTGCCCGTCAGCACCAGCAGCAAGCCCTTATCAGTCTGTGCGGCGGCGATCTTGGCATCGACCGCCGCCTTGTGCTTTTGCGCGCGTTCCTTGTGGCGGCGCTCTTCGTCCGTGCTCACGGGCGCCTGTTGGCGCGCGCTTCGGGTCGGACGAAGTGCAGCAACGCGACAGACGCCGCAGCCAGCCCGCTCCAGCCCAGCGTGGTCCACAGGGTGAACGGGAAATACTTTGCCACACGCGGCACGAACCCGGAAATCGTGGGATCGGCAAAGCGACCGCCCAAGAAGTAGAATCCGCCGCTCGAAAACAGTTCGGATACGAAGGTTGCGGCGACTAACAGGACCGCAATGGCCGGCAGGGCCGCGGCGCGCGCACCCCAGCGGCTCTGCGCCATTCGGCCCGCGACCCACATCGTGCCATAGGCTGGGAGCAGCATCCAGTAGGCCGGGGTAAAGCAGAAATCCGACTGGCCGAACCAGTTGATCACCACGATGTCGATTGCCAAGCCCAGCAGGAACAAGGCGCCGAAAGCGACGGCCCGGCGCACGAAGAAGCCCAGCACGAAGAAGCTGGCAAGGCTGGTATCGGGCAGGTGCATGTACTGGCTCAGCGAATGGGTACGCGTGGCCAGCATGACCAGCGCGAGCACAGCGAATATAAGGGTATCGGGATTAAAACGACGAAGCATAAACGGCACTCCTTGGCCTGGAACGAACATATGCCGTCCACCAAGGGGCCACCCATCGCTGGATTGGCCCTCGTCCGCCCGGTTCATCCCGCCCGCGCGAAGGAACGACGGTATCGGGCCGGTTTCCTGACTTCCGGATCACCGCGCTTTTTGCCGCCTTCTCAAGGGCTTGCGCCCCCAATGGCATCGTAGCGATGCGCTATCCGGTTACAGTTGCGGGAGCAGTGCCGGCTTCGACCCGAAGATCTTCCGAACTTCCCGATTAAGCCCTTCCGGGCACCCGTTACGCCGCTGCCGATAGAGCAGTGCGATCATCCGCGCAAGCATTCGCACTTGCAGCAGACCAAACCCGGCGATAGATGCGGCGGCGCGACAGGTTCCCCGCGAGGGGATCAAAAGGGAACGGAGTTCAAGGCTCCGGCTGCCCCTGCAACTGTAAGCGGCGAGCCTACCGGCCATTCCGCCATTGGGACATTCCAGTCCTGAGAAGGCGGCCGGAACGGCGCTGACCCGCAAGCCAGGAGACCTGCCTGACGCAGTCGTTCTTCATCCGGGCAGGGTGCACCGGGTGTCCGAGGTTCCCGCCTTTCAAAGCGGTCCAGCCCTCGCGCAACGACAGCCACCGCCTGCCGGGAAGCCCGTGCGGGAGGCGCGTTCGTGCGGGGCATTCGTGCGCCCGTACTTGCCCCTTCCTGCGGTCCGACCGGCCGGCAAATGCCGTTCGTCACTGAAGGGGCCGCACTATGCG
>Ga0068859_100003840_pt1 | contig 15347 bp, 12 predicted proteins | sample KBSSwiS22_FD_66585 | JGI IMG/M metagenome (GOLD analysis project Ga0068859, IMG submission 66585) | Switchgrass rhizosphere microbial communities from Kellogg Biological Station, Michigan, USA - KBS Switchgrass S2-2 | ecosystem: Host-associated > Plants > Roots > Rhizosphere > Soil ...
GCTCAGGCCGCCGGGATCCCGTTCGACGATCGGACCGGTGCCGCGGCGCGTCAGCTCGACCTCGAGGTGCTGACGAAGCACCTCGAGGCGTCGGGCCCGCTCGGCCGCTTCGCGGCCAAGCTGGTGATCAAAGCGAAGAAGAGCGCGTAGGCTAGGCGCACGCCTCCGCGAACCGCCGCTCGAACACCTCGACCCAACCCTCGTCATAACCCTTACGGTTCTCCGCGGCCTTCGGGCCCAGCCGCTCCCACTTCCGGTGCTCCAGATCCACGCGCGTCCCTTCGGGCACGGCCGTGAAGCGGATCTCGAGCTCGGTCGGATTCTCCGGGTCCATCCCCGGGTGCCACGTCGTGACGAATCCGCGCGGGGGATCGAAGGACAGGACGGTGCCCCACTCCTTGCGCTCCCCCTTGTCGGAGATCTCGTAGAGCTTCCCGCCGACCTTCGGCTCCATGGCGACGGACGCGGCGCCGTCCTTGGACATGGAGTGCGTCTTGTACGGCCACCACGACGAAAAGCGCTCGGTGAAGATGGAGAACGCTTCCTCGGGCTTTCGGCGAACGACGATCGACTTGCGGATGGGGGCGACCTTCTCGACCTCTTGGGCTGGATTCATCTCGATCTCCTCTTCTTGCGTGCCGCCGGCGGTGTAGGGGACTTGGACTTCGATTCGAGGCCGCGCTCGGCCTCCTCGCGGAAAGCCTCCAAGGCGTCGCCCCAGAATCGATCCAGGTAGCGGCGCAGTTCCTCGAGGCCACGGCGCTCGATCTTGTAGAGCCGGCGCGTGCCGTCACGCTCCGCGCTCACGAGCCCCGCGCGCTCGAGCACCCGCAGGTGCTGCGACACCGCGGGACGGGTGACGCGGAGACCGCGCGCGACACGGCCGACGGGGAGCGGCCCCTTGCGAAGCCGCTCGAACACGAGCCGCCGGGTCGGGTCCGCAAGCGCCTGAATCGCCTCTTGGTAAGCCATGGCTAACAGTAAACCGTGACTTACCGAGCACGTCAAGTGGGAAATCGGAGGAGCCGGCCCATGTGTCTCGAACAGCGCTCTTCAGGGAAGGCGAGCGCGTCCAGCCACCGCCGGAACCCCGGCGCCCGTATGGTATTCTCCTCGCCATGTCGCTGGCCGCAGGCACCAGAATCGGGGTCTACGAGATCCAGGGCCCCCTCGGGGCCGGTGGGATGGGGGAGATCTATCGCGCGCGGGACACCCGTCTCGACCGCACGGTCGCCATCAAGGCGCTGCCCCAGGGCTTTGCCAGCGATCCCGCGCTCCTCGCCCGCTTCGAGCGCGAGGCGAAGCTCCTCGCGTCGCTCAGCCATCCCAACATCGCGGGCATCTACGGGGTCGAGGATTCCAAGGGCGCACCGTATCTCGTGCTCGAGTACGTCGCCGGGGAGACCCTCGCGGATCGGCTCGCGCGCGGTTCGCTCGCGCCGGCGGAGACCGCGCGGGTTGGAGCCGCGATCGCGTCGGCGATCGAAGCGGCCCACGGACGCGGCATCGTGCATCGCGATCTCAAGCCTGGAAACGTGATGCTGACTCCGAACGGGGACGTGAAGGTCCTCGATTTCGGGATCGCGAAAGGGGACGGCGTCGCGGTCGGCGCCTCGGCGATGCCATCGTCGGCCACCGTCCAGCAGACCATGACGGGGGAAGGGGTGATCCTCGGCACCGCGGCCTACATGAGCCCTGAGCAAGCGCGTGGGCTGGCCGTGGACCGGCGGAGCGACGTCTGGTCGTTCGGATGCGTGCTCTTCGAATGCCTGTCGGGGGCGCGGCCGTTCCAGGGGCAGACGGTCACGGATGTGATCGTGCGCGTGCTGGAGCGCGATCCCGATTGGAGCGCGCTGCCGAGCTCGACGCCCGCGCGTCTTCGCGAGCTGATCCGGCGGTGTCTCCGCAAACAGGCGGGCGATCGGCCCGACCGCATGGACGACCTCCGCGGCGAGCTCCAGTCCATCGCCTCCGAGGCCGGCAAGTCCGGGACCACCGCGAGCCCTTCGCTGGCCGTTCTCTACTTCGAGAACCTCTCGAGCGACCCCGAGAGCGAGTACTTCTGCGCCGGCATCACCGAGGACATCCTGACGGATCTCTCCAAGATCAAGGGCATGCGCGTGGCGTCGCGAAACGCGGTCGCGCGGTTCCGCGGCACCGTCGTGGACATCCCGAAGGTCGCGTCCGAGCTGGGCGTGACCGCGGTCATGGAAGGGAGCGTGCGCAAGGCGGGGGACCGCGTGCGCATCACGGCGCAGCTCATCAACGCGGCTGACGGCTTTCACCTCTGGGCCGAGCGATTCGACCGGAAGCTCGAGGACGTGTTCGCGGTGCAGGAGGAGATCGCGTCGTCGATCACGGCAGCCCTGCGCGTGGCGCTCACTCCAAGCGAAGCGAAGGAGATCAAGCGAGACCGCCCCTCCGACGCGCGTGCGTACGATCTCTATCTCAAGGGGCGCGAGCAGTACGGGCGTTACACGGCGGAATCGCTCGAGGGCGCGCTCGCGCTCTTCCGCCAGGCGATCGAGCTGGAGCCCGACTACGCGCTCGCGTGGGCGGGCATCGCCGATGCCTACGGCCAGCTTCGCCAGTGGGGCGCGGACGACTCGGGGGGCAAGATGCTCCGCCAGGGCCTGGAGGCCGCGCACCGAGCGATCGCGATCGATCCCAGGCTTCCGGAAGGCCACAAGGCGGAGGCTCTCGTTCTGCGGGGCATGGGTGAGCTCGAGGGCCAAAATGCCGCCCTGAACCGAGCCCGCGAGGTGGATCCCAGGTTCACCCCGGCGATCTGCAATCTCGCGGTCAACCTCTTCGAGGCTGGCGATATCGCGGGAGCAGAGCGGCTTCACCGGGAGTCACTTCAGATCGATCCCATGGAGCCGTTTGCCATGCTCTGGATGCAACAGATCTACGAAATGACCGGACGCTTCGAGGAGACGCTGGCCCTGGGCTCCAAGCTCATGAAGATCAGCGCGGTCCCCTTCTACACAAATGGCGCTCGCGCCATGTGCGCCCTGGCCCATGTGGGGCTCGGGCGGTTGGCGGAGGCGGAAGCCATGGTCGATACCAGCTCCACTGCGAGCGGGAACGTGGAGCTCATCCGAGCGATCCTCGACTACCACGCCGGAAACCGGGACCAGGCGCTCAAGCTCGTCGAGCGCGCCGAGGCGGCGCCCCAGCTCGCTCCGGTCCTGGCGTTTCATGGCGCCGCTATCCTGACCTCCCTCGGAAAGCACGACTTTGCGCGACGGCTCATGAGCCGTCCCATCACGCGGTCCCACATTCCGGTTCGAATCCGGGTCATGCCGGAACTCTGGCCCATTGCCGACGAGCCTCCCTACGCACCTCCTCGTTCGACGATGACCTTGATCTGGCCGAGCGAAGGTCCGCCGCCGAAACCGGGCGTCGAGGACAAGTTCGCGGCCGTCCGCTTCGAGAGCGGCCTGCCCTAGCCCAGACCACGGTCCGAAAGTCTCCCCCGCCGCGAAAATCTGAAACCTCCCGGTCCCCTCAGCCGTCTTAGTGACTGAAACACGATTCTGGTCACCAGTCCTTTCAGGGGGATTCCGATGCAGGCCACCCGCCAGGCTCCGAGCCGTCAGGTGATGAGGGACGCGATCCTCGATGCCGCGAACGAGCTCCTGGGGCGCCACGGCTACAACAAGATGACGGTGGACGACCTGGCCCATGAGGTCGGGATCGGAAAAGGGACCATCTACCTCCACTTCCCGAGCAAGGAGGAGGTCGTGCTCTCCACCATCGACCGCATGGTGGACCGGCTCCTCGTCAAGCTCGCGGAGATCGCCGAAGGGCCCGGGTCGGTCTCCACGAGGCTGGAATCCATGCTCGTCACGCGGATCCTCTACCGGTTCGACCACCGGCACCACGATTCGAAGAGCATGGACGAGCTCCTCTCCGCGCTCCGAGCGCCGTATCTCGCGCGCCGGGAGCGCTATTTCGCGGCGGAGGCGGCCGTGATCGCCGAGGTCCTGGACGAGGGCCGCGTGCACGACGAGCTCTTCGTCGAGGATCTCGCGATGACCGCACAAACGCTCGTCCTCGCCACCAACGCACTTCTCCCTTCGAACTTGAGCGCCCGTGAGCTGGGGAAGCGCAAGCAGGTGGCCGAGCAGGCCTCCTCGCTCGCGCGGCTCCTCGTACGTGGGCTCGCCCCCCAACGCCGTCGATAAGGAGACCCAAACCATGCCGATGAACCGGAGGTGTATCTACTGGTTGGCAGCCTTGACCGTGGTCGCCACCGCGAGCTCCGCGCTCGCCCAGGTGCGAACGCGGCCCAATCAGCCGGACATGCAGGTGGACGCCGCCACGAAGAGCGCGGTTCTCGACAGCATCCTCGTCAAGCTGGACGGTCAATACGTGATCCCGGCCGTGGGGAAGAAGACGCGGGACGCGATCGCGATGCGGCGGAAGAAGCACGAGTACGACCGCATCACGAGCGCCGGGGAATTCGGTGACTCGCTGACGTCACACTTGCGCACGGCGAGCCACGACCGTCATCTCGCGGTGCTGTACAGCTACGATCTCGTGCCTCTGTCCGTGGATACGCTCACGGCCGCGGACCAGGCGAAGGAGGACGAGTTCTTCCGCGTGCGGAACTACGGCTTCGAGCAGGTGGAGCGCCTGCGCGGCAACGTCGGCTACATCCGGCTCCGCGGATTCGTCTCATCACCCGAGGCGGGCGAAGCCGCGGCCGCGGCGATGCAGCTCATGGCGAACACGGATGCGCTCATCATCGACCTGCGTCAGAACGGAGGGGGCGACGGCCAGATGGTGCAACTTCTCACGACGTATCTCCTGAAGGGGGACCCCGTCCATCTCGTGAACGTCTACTCGCGGCCGGACAACTTCACGTATCAGTCGTGGACGCTGCCCTGGGTTCCGGGGCCGCGCTACGTGGGCAAGGACGTCTACCTCCTCACGAGCAAGCGCACCTTCTCGGCCGCGGAGGAGTTCTGCTTCAATCTGCAGAACCAGAAGCGCGTCACGATCGTCGGCGAGACGACCGGCGGTGGAGCGCATCCGGTCAAGTTCGAGCGCCTGAGCGAGCACTTCCAGATGTCGGTTCCCTACGCGAGGTCAACGAATCCGGAGAATGGTGTCGATTGGGAAGGCGTCGGCGTGAAGCCGGATGTCTCGGTGCCGGCGGATGATGCGCTCAAGACGGCGCACATGCTGGCCCTGAAGAAGCTGAACGGTCGTCCGGGCGATCCCGCGGACGTGGCCGGTGCGATCGAAGACCTGGAGAAGACCGGGGACTCGCGCGTCCCCACGGCGATGCGATAGCCCCGCCGGCGCCTCCGTAGAAGCCTAGACCGAGCCCCGGGGCCCTCGCGCCTCGGGGCTCCCGTGCTGTAAAAACCGCCCCTTCTACCTCTGTATTTACACTCCGGCGGCTCTCGAGACCCCTATGCGAAGGATTTTGGAGCCGCATTTCCACTCGATTCCATAGGCACGGTCGCTGCTTGGGAAGGTGGACCCCTGCATGGCGCGGGCCATCCGCCACGGCCAGCGCCTTCACGCCGGACGTGGATAGGACCATGGATCGAGACGAGCACATCGCCGGACCCGCCGATCGGGAGCGCCTCGCGCGCGCCCTGGACGCCCTCGGATTGGTGCTCGTGCTCGTCCTCGAGGTGTTCGGCCTCATGGCCCTCGGGCTTGCGGTCCTGCCGCGAGGGGCACTCGCCGCGGCGGCGGATACGACCGCCAGCGCGCCGGCCGACACGACGAGGGCGACAGCGAACGCGAAGCGCGCCCCGGTCAAGGTGAGGGTCGAAGTGGTCGGCGTGACCGGCGCGCTCCGAAAGAACGTCCTCGCCTCGCTCAGCATCGCGCACAAGAAGGACCGGAAGAACGCGAGCGAGGCCGAGCTCCGCCATCTCCACACCCGCGCGGACGAGGAGATTGGACGCGCGCTCCAGCCGTTCGGCTACTACCGGCCGTTCATCCATTCGGAGCTGACGACCGGGAAGCAGTGGGTCGCGCGTTACCAGATCGAGCCCGGAGCGCCGCTCCTCGTGGATTCGGTGCTGGTCGAGGTGAACGGGGAAGGCGCGACGGATCCCAAATATCAGCGCCTCGTGCAGGACTTCCCGATCAAGAAGGGGGGTGTGCTCCTGCACCAGGCGTACGAGCAGGGCAAGCTGTCGCTCGAAACGTACGCGGCCGAAGGCGGCTACCTCGACGCCGACTTCCAGGAGAGTCGCATCGAGGTCGATCTCGCGCGCTACGCGGCCACCGTGGTGGTGCGCTACGACAGCGGGCCGAAGCACTTCTTCGGCCCGGTGGCGTTCGACCACGCCATCATCGATCGGAGCATGCTCGATCGCTTCCCGACGTTCCGGTCCGGCGACATCTTCAACTTCCGGAAGCTCCAAGATCTGCAGTCGAACCTCAGCAACACGGGCTACTTCTCCCGCGTCGAGGTCGAGCCGAGTGAGGAGACGATGCAGCACCGGCAAGTTCCGATCGACGTGAGCTTGGCCCCGGCGAAGAAGCTGCGTTTCACCGGGGGCGTCGGCTACGGCACGGACGACGGAGCTCGGGTGCGGGGGCTGATCGAGATGAGACGCCTGAACACCCAGGGACATCGGGCCCAGCTCAACCTCCAGTACGGGCAGCGCGACAAGCGCGCCGAGCTTCAGTACTTCATCCCGTGGCCCAATCCGCGGACCGACGTGGCCACCCTCTCGACGGGCTACCTCGACGTCACCACGCAGACGGCCAACAGCAAGATCGAATACGGCGGCGGAAGCCTGAGCCGCCTGCTCGGCCAGTGGCGCGTCGTTCCGGCCCTCAACTACCGGCGCGAGAAGTTCACGGTGGGCGTGGACCACGGCACGGTGCGCACGCTGGTTCCCGAGGGAACGTGGAGCCGCACGCGCGCGGACGACCAGCTCCTCGCCCGCAACGGCGACCGCGTGTCGCTCAACGTGCGGGGCGCGGCGCAGGGCGTGGTGTCGGACGTCTCGTTCGCCCAGACGCGGGTCGAGGGGAAGATGATCCACGGCTTTCCCGGCGCGAACCGGGGGATCGCGAGGATCGAGGTCGGCGCGACGAGCACCTCCGAGTTCCGCGAGCTTCCGGCCTCGTTCCGATTTTTCGCGGGCGGTGCTACCAGCGTCCGAGGGTATGGCTACAACAGCCTCGGCCCCCGTGATGAGCTGGACCATGTCATCGGCGGTCCGTATCTCCTCGTTGGAAGCCTCGAGGCCGACCACCGCTTCCTGCCGCGCTGGGGGCTCGCGGGGTTCTTCGACATGGGAAACGCGCTCAACAACTTCGGCGATCCACTGAAGCGCGGCGCGGGAGCGGGCCTGCGCTGGATCTCCCCGGCCGGTCTCGTGCGGCTCGACTTCGCGTGGGGCCTCGATCGCGCGGGCACGCCGTTCACGGTGCATATGATGGTGGGGCCCGAGCTATGACGCGCCCAAGTCCCAGACTCGTCACCTCCCTCGGCGTCCTGATCGCGGTCGCATCGCTGATCGCGGTGGGCGTGTGGTGGATCGCCTACACGCAGGAAGGGGCCAAGTGGGGCTTCGAGCGGGTGGGCAGCTTCCTCCCTGGAAACCTCGACGTCGAGGACATGCGGGGGCCGCTGAAGGGCCCGCTCCAGATCTATCACCTGACCTATCGAACCGATCGCCTCGAGATCACGGCCGAGCACGTCGTCCTCGATTGGCACATGCGCGAGCTCTGGCGCCGCAAGCTCGATTTCAGCCACATCCACGCCGACGGAATACGCGTCCTCGTCGGTTCCTCCGGCGACACGCAGGCGGAGCGCGATTCGCTCTACGGTCCGCTGCCCGATCTCAATCTGCCGGTGAGCATCGTCGTTCGGGACGGCCTCTTCCGGAACGTCACGCTCACCACGCCGGGTAATGACTCGGGCCTCGTTCTCGATCAGATCGCCGTGGACGCCCGGAGCATGCGCCGCGACAGCCTCTGGGTGAACAAGTTCCAGATCCGCTCGAAGAATCTGGACGTGGATTTCGCCGGCGTCGCGCTTCCGCGCGGGGCCTATCCCGTGTCGCTGCGGGGAAGCTGGGCGTTCCGAGCCCCCGACCGGCCGCCGGTCCATGGGGTAGGCACCGTCGCGGGCACGCTCGACACGCTCCACGTCCGCCAGCTCATCACGGGGCCGGTCGAGGCGAATGTCGATGTGCGGCTCTTCCAGCCGATCCGACGACTCGGCTACGACGGCGATATCGAGCTTCGACATCTCGCCACGCGCGAGTTCGACCCGACCCTTCCTGAAGCGACCGTGGCGGGGCACATCCGGGTCGAGGGTACGTTCGATTCCTTCTCGAGCGTGGGTGCGCTCCACGCGACGACCGCGGCGATCGGGCCCGCGAACGCCACGTTCCGCGTGGCGCGTGCGCGCGACGGCGTCTGGCACCTCGAGGACCTCGCGGTGACCCGCCCCGGATCACGCGCGCGATTCGCCGCTCGTGGCACGGTGGTGATGGACACCACGCGCACGGCGTTCGATCTCGAGACGCATTGGTCCCAGCTCGACTGGCCGCTCCAGGGCAAGCCGTTGGTGACGAGCGAGGGTGGGACCGCGCGGCTCAAGGGCACGCCGCGTGACTTCGACGTGAATCTCAAGGCGCTCCTCGCGGGGCGCAACGTCCCGCCCGGCACCTGGACGCTCACCGGCCACGGACGGCAGGGTCGGCTCTCGATCCAGACCTACGTCGCGGACATCCTGCGCGGCCGGATCGTGGGCTCGGGCGAAGTCGCATGGCAACCTCAGGTGCGCTGGAACCTCGCGTTCCGCGCCACGAACATCGATCCGGCCACGGCGTGGCCCGCCTATCCGGGGAATCTCGCGTTCGAGGGACGCACGCAGGGAACGCAAACGCGATCCGGCCCCTCGGGCACGATCCTCGTGAGCCGCCTGGGCGGGAACCTGCGGGGTCAGCCGATTTCAGGGCTCGGCACCGTCACCGCGAGCGCCGGACAGTACTCGGCTCGGCAGGCGTGGGTTCAGTGGGGACCGAACCGCGTCGACGCGAACGGAGACTTTGGCCGGCATTGGAGTCTGGATTGGAAGCTCGACGCGCCGCGTCTCGCCGCGGCGATGCCTCAGGCGAGCGGGGCGCTCCGAGGAACCGGCAGCGTCCAGGGGGCGGCCGGGCGCATGCGCGTGACCGCGAACGTGACGGGGGACAGTCTCTTTGTCGGGACGCTCCACGCCGGGACGCTGCGCGCGAACGGCGACGTGAACCTCGCGCCGGGCGGCCCGATCGCCTTCAACGCGACCGCCACCGAGCTGAGCGTCGGCGATCGCGTGGCCAGCCACTTCGAGCTCGCGGCGTCCGGCACGCGCGACCAGCACCAGATCCGGGCCGCCTTCGCCGGGCGCGAGGACAGCACGGTCGCGGTCCTGGCGGGCGGCTACGGCGCCGGGACATGGCGCGGGCAGATTCGATCGCTCGATTCGGTGCACCCCCGCGGCGGACGCTGGTCGCTCGTGAGCCCGGCACCGCTCGTGGCGACGCGCGAGCGGGTGGACGTGCGGGACTTCGTCTGGCAGTCGGGCACGTCGCGCATCACGGTGAACGCTGGATGGTCCCCGTCGGGCGCCTGGGATCTCGATTCGCGCTTCGACAAGGTGGCCCTCACGCTGTTCGAACCGTTCCTGCCGCCCCGGATCCGGCTGACCGGAACGATGCAGGGCGAAGCGAAGGCGCGCAGCACCGCCGATCACGCGATCTTCGCAGACGTGAACGTGGTCCCCGGGCCGGGCGAGATCCAGTACATGACCCCGACCGGCCAGTGGATTCCGAATCGATTCGACAACGCGGCCCTGCGCGCGTCCGCCGACGGCGGGCGCCTCCACGGCACGTTCCAGGCGGACCTCGTCGGCAATGGCACCATCCGTGGCGAGGTCTCCTCACCGGCATACGCTGCGGCCGCGACTCCCATCGACGGCCGCGTGACCATCCGGCTGCGCGACCTTGGGATGCTCCAAGGCTTCACCAACGACATGGCGTCCACCGCGGGGTCCCTCGACGCGGATCTCGTGGTGGGAGGCACCATGCAGGCGCCCTTCGTCCAGGGACCGGTCCATCTCCGGAACGCGAGCGCGGATCTTCCGCGGCTCGGGCTCCAGCTTCGCGAGGCGACCGTCGACGCGACGGGGAGCCCGGGAGGGAAGCTGGAGATCCACGGCTCGGTTCTCTCCGGAGGGGGGCGCCTCCAGATCGATGGCACGGCGGCCGTCACGCGCAACGCCGAGGCGGTGGCCCATGTGACCGTCAAGGGCGACCGCGTGCAGACGATCAACACCAAGGACATGCAGATCGTGGCCTCCCCCGATCTGGTCGTGGACGTGAAGGGACAGCGCATCGACGTGACCGGGAAGGTGGTGGTCCCGCAAGGAAGGGTCGACGTCGGACGCCAGGATGACAAGACCGTGATCAAGCCGTCGAGCGACGTCGTCTACACGGGCGCGGACTCGCTGGACATGGTCGGACCGTGGGAGATCCACTCGAGCGTCCAGGTCACGCTCGGCGACGACTTCACCGTCCGCGGCTACGGGCTGGAAGGCAAGCCTACGGGGACCCTCCTCGTCATCGAGAACCCCGGGCTGCCGGTTCTCGGCCGCGGGCGTCTCGACATCAAGGAAGGGACCTACAACATCTATGGCCAGGACCTCGAGGTGACGGAGGGCAGCCTCCTCTTCGCCGGAGGGCCGATCACGAATCCCACGGTCCGGGCCCGCGCGGCGCGGACGGCCGACGACGGCACCGTGGCGGGATTCATCGTCCGGGGGACCGTGCTGCGTCCGGACGTATCGGTGTACTCCGAGCCCGCGATGGGGCAGAGCCAGGCGCTCTCCTACATCCTCTTCGGCAAGCCGATCGAGAGCGCGAATCTGTCGCAGGGACAGGTCGCGAGCACGATGGCCCAGACGCTGGGTGTGCCTGGGACAAATCTCCTAGCCCACAACGTGGCGTCCGAGCTGGGCATCGAGCAGGCCAAGATCGCGGTGGGGAGCTCGCTCCAGAACACCTCGGTCATGCTCGGCACGCACCTGACCTCGAAGATCTTCGTGAGCGCGGGCATGGATGTGTTCGAGGCGGCGTCGACGCTCAAGGTCCGCTACGTACTGAACCGCATCTTCACGATCGAAGCCGAGACCTCGCGACAGAACCGGGTCGATTTGTTGTACACGGTCGAGCGTTAAGCTGGCCCTTCCCTAGGGCTCCGGCGTAGACTGCGCCGAACCCCAGCGGAGGAGGCCCGCCGTGAATGGACGCACGCCCGGTACCACCTCGTTCCTAGCTCTCTTTCTCTTGTTCGCAGCCCCTTCGAGCGCGGCCCCGCGCATTGCTCCAGCGCACACCGGGACACCGCGACCCATGTCCCACGCGTTTCGGTACGCACCGGGACAGATCGTCGCGATTGCGAAGGAGGGCGTTCTCGACACGGATGCCCATGGTGCTGCGAGGTCGCCCGATGGGCGGGTGCAAGCGGCGCTCGCGCGGCTCGGTCTGACGCGCGCCTCGCGTCTCGACCGAACGCCTCGCGGCGGCACGGTGCGGAAGGAGCGGATGTGGCTCCTCGAGAGTGCGAGTCCCTCGTTCGACGCTCCCGCGGCGGCGGAGGCCCTCCGCGAGACGGGGCGCTTCGCGGCCGTCGTCCCGAACTTCAGCGTCCATCTCCTGGCCACCTATCCCAGTGACATCTGGCTTCCGTACCAGTGGTACGTGGATGACGCGAGCTTCGCGGACATCCGGCTCCCGTTTGCGTGGGATGTCGAGAAGGGCCAGTCCTCGGTCGTCATCGCGATCATCGATACCGGCGTGGATATCGGTCATCCGGATCTCGCGTCAAATGTCTGGCACAACCCGGGAGAGATCGCGGGAAACGGCCTGGACGATGATCACAATGGATACATCGACGATGCCGACGGCTGGGACTTCGGCCGGCACGACAACGACCCGCGGCCCGAATACTCGCGCGACGATTCCACCGGCATCGACCTGGGCTACCACGGTACCTTCTGCGCCGGCATCGCGGCCGCGGCCACGAACAACGACGACGGCATCGCGGGGGCCGGGTGGAACTGCCGGATCATGGCGCTGAAAGCCTCGCACCCGGACAGCACGGGGCTCATCTACGCGAGCGCGGTCGCGCCTGCGATCGCGTACGCCGTGGACGAGGGTGCCTCCATCATTTCGATGAGCTTCGGCGATTTCGCGGCGCCCGGCCTCCCGCAGTTCTACCAGTCGCTCATCGACATGGCCAACCAAGCGGGTGTGCTCTGCGTGGCGGCGGCTGGAAACGAGGGGGACGACGTGCCCATCTACCCGGCAGGGTGCGAGCGCGTGCTCGCCGTCGCCGCCACCGACTTCGACAACAATCGAGCGGAGTTCTCGAACTGGGGGAGCTACGTCGACATCGCCGCGCCGGGCAGCTCGATGTGGTCCACCATCTGCCAGAACTACACATTCCTGCTCTCGGATCAGATCGTCTATCTCTTCCTCGGATGGGATACGGTGAATCCCTACATGTACGGCGATGGGACCTCGTTCGCGTGTCCCTTGGTGGCCGGAGTCGCCGGGCTGGTTCGGTCGCATTTCCCGGGTCTGAATCCAGCCATGGTGCGGCGGCACCTCATCGCAACGGGGGACGTCCTGCCGTACGACCATCCGATCGGGCCAAAGGTGAACGCGTTCCAGGCGGTGAATACGGTGCCGACCGCGGTGGAGGAGGGCGAAGCGCCTCGGTTGGCCCTGGCTGCCGCTCCCAATCCGGCGGTCGGTGGATCGGAGATTCGATTCACGCTAGAACAGGAAGCGAGCGTGCGACTCTCCTTGTTCGATGCGTCGGGGCGAAGGGTGCGTGAGCTGGTGCGTGGTTCGCTGGCGGCCGGGCCGCATCGCATCGCCTGGGACGGGCGAACCGATGCGGGCTCCAGGGCCGGCGCCGGCGTGTATCTCGTGAAGCTCGAAACAGCGAGCTCGACGCGGGCGATGAAGCTCGCGTGGATGGGACCCTGAGCCTTTCGATCGCGACGGAGCGCCAGATCGAGATCGCCGCGCCATCGGAGCGCGTGTGGACGGTCATCGCGGACGTCGAGCGCTGGCACGAGTGGACCGCCTCCATCACGTCGATCCGCCTCCTGGACGGCCCGCTTGCGGTGGGAGCGCGCGCCGAGGTGCGTCAGCCCAAGCTGCCGCCTCTGGTCTGGCGCGTGACCGCGCTCGAGCCGGGGCGATTCTTTGACTGGGAAGTCCGGAGCCCGGGAGCGCTGACCGTGGGGAGCCACCGTGTCGAACCTCGCGGCGCCGGTTCGCTGGCAACGTTGAAGCTCGTTCAGGCGGGACCGATCGGCTGGCTCGTGGGGCGGATGATGCTGAACCTGACACGCGAGTACGTCTCGATGGAGGCCGCGGGCCTCAAGAAGCGCTCGGAAGGCCACTGAGTCGCGCGTGAACCGATCCGCGCTCGACCACATCGTGATCACGGCGCCTTCGCTCGCGTCGGGTGTCGAGTATGTGCGCGGCATCCTGGGCATCGCGCCCGGGCCGGGCGGGGAACATCCGCGCATGGGCACGCACAACGCGCTCCTCAAGCTTGGGGCCACGACTTACCTCGAGGTGATCGCGGTGAATCCGTCCGCGACTCGTCCCGCTCGAGCGCGGTGGTTCGAGCTGGATCGCCTCGGGCCCGATGCCTCTCCGCGTCTCTCCGCGTGGGTCGCGCGGTCCAGCGATCTCAAGACGGTCGCCGTGGCGTCTCCCATTCCTCTCGGAATGGTGGAATCGGCCACGCGCGGAGACCTCGCGTGGAACATCACCCTGCCCGCCGGCGGAGGCCTCGTCGAGGGCGGTGTCGTGCCCATGGTGATCGAGTGGACGAGCGGATCGCATCCCGCGGGCAGGCTGCCGGATCTGGGGCTATCTCTGGAGCTGCTGGAGCTTGCGCATCCCCGTCCCGAAGCGATCGAGAGCGTGCTCCGATGGATTGGATTCGAGGGGTCGGTGTCGGTTCAGCAGGGCGAGGCGCCGGCGCTCAAAGCTCGCGTGCGCACGCCGGGGGGAACGAAGACGTTAGCTTGAGGCAGGGCGCGCGAGGCCGTAGAAGCGCAGGTCCTCGTCGTCGTTCGGTAGCCTCATCATCCGCTCGAATGTGAACCCGAGCGTCTCCAGGAGCCGGATCGACGGAGCATTGCCCGGCGCGACGATCGCCACGAGCCGCGTCAGCCCGAGCGCTCCCCAGGCGTGTTCCATCACCGCCTGGGCCGACTCCAGCGCGTACCCCTGGCCGCGGTATGCGGGCAGGAACGCGAAGCCGATGTCGACGTCCTCGAGAATCTCCCGACGGATCAGCCCGCACATCCCGACCGTTGCCCCCGATTCCTTCAGCACGACCGCGAACAGGCTGAACCCGTGCTTGCCCTGCATCGCAATCGGGCCGCGCTCGAGGTAGCCGCGCGCATCCTCCAGCGTGTGGACGTTGCGATCGCCGATATTGCGGATCCAGTCGGGGTCGTTGACCAGCTCGTACGCGAACGGCGCGTCCTCCACCGTGAACACGCGGATACAAAGCCGTGGGGTCTCGAGGATCGTCTTGGAGGGCGATGCGGGGTCGATCATCCCTGGGTCCCGCTGATGATGCGCAAGTGCGCCGTCCAGGGACCGACCTCGTCCGTGTACTGCCGTCCCATCACGCGCGCGATCTGGATGACGTGATCGAGATCGTGCGCGACCCAGGTGGCGAGGAGCTGGCGCATGGTGACCGTGCCGAGCTTGGGATGCTTGCCGCGGCGATCGAGGTCGGCGGATGTGAGCTTCAGGGTTTGCAACGCCGCGATGTTGGCGGCACGGAGGCGCGCGAACTCGTCGAGGAGCTCGTCCAGCGATGCTCGACGCGAGGCCTCCCATTGCGCGAACCGGTCGAAGGGCTCGAACGCATGCTGGTCCCCGGACTGGAGGATCATGCGGACCCGCGGCATCCAGTCGGTCTTCTCGCCATGGATGAGGTGCCCCACGACATCGAACGGGCTGAACGTGTCGGGACCCTCGTTGCAGAGAAGCCAGGCGTCGGGCAAGCCGCGGAGGATGGCGTCGATGGTGTGCGGGGTGCGCTCGAGGATGGGGATCGCTTCCTCTAAGGAAAACGCGCGCCGGGAGTTATCGAGCATCGGGTCACCTCCGGGGTAGGCGCCCGGTCGGACGCGAGGCGAAGCTTACCACACGCCGAGAGGGTAGATATGCGCCCCGGGATGGGGTCATCATTGATGTAGGACCAGATGCTGGAATGGGGCCGCTGGTCGGTGTCGCCATGCCGGTTCGGCGTTTGACCAGCTA
>Ga0068859_100003843_pt1 | contig 15341 bp, 12 predicted proteins | sample KBSSwiS22_FD_66585 | JGI IMG/M metagenome (GOLD analysis project Ga0068859, IMG submission 66585) | Switchgrass rhizosphere microbial communities from Kellogg Biological Station, Michigan, USA - KBS Switchgrass S2-2 | ecosystem: Host-associated > Plants > Roots > Rhizosphere > Soil ...
CGTGCATCGGGATCTCGCGCGGCCAGACGAACGGCGAGGAGCGCGACGAAACGCACAGCGCGTCGGGCGAGTTTCATTTCGCGCGGATGATCTACCAAGATCGCGCCGGAGGGGGCGGCTTCTATCGGGGCGGCTACGGTCGAGGATGGTGGCGACAAGACGCGCCCGCGGCAGACATTCACTTCACGCTGGCGATCCGTCGCCTCACACGAATCGACGCGGGCGAGTACGTCGCGGTCGATCTGCGCGACGGCCGCTTGTTCGAGTACCCATGGCTTTACGCGACGCAGGCGGGCTTCTGGGACCTCAGCGACCAGGAGATCGCGATGCTGCGCGAGTACCTGTTGCGCGGCGGCTTCTTCGTGGCCGACGACTTCTGGCAGGACGGCGAGTGGGAGGTGTTCCGAGAGGCGATGGGTCGGCTCTTTCCCGAATATCCCATCGTCGAGCTCACGGGCGGCAACGCCGAGGTGCTGCACGTCCTATACGACATCGAGGGGCTCACTCAGATCCCAGGTCTACGCCACCTGCGCAATTTCGATCCGCGCATCGGCAAGATCATCGGGCTGCCGGACCCGCACTGGCGCGGAATCTACGACTCGAAAGGGCGGCTCATGGTCGCCGCGAATTTCAACCAAGACGTCGGCGACGCGTGGGAGCACGCGGACTGGCCCGAGTATCCCGAGCCGATGACGACGCTTGCCTACCGCTTCGGCATCAACTACATCATCTATTCGATGACGCACTGAGCGACCGAGCCGTCACCAGCGGCCGAAGTTCGGCTTGAAGTCGGTCGCCATTGCGGCGTCGTAGTAGCGCAGCGTTGTGGCGAGCGGCGGGGCAAACGCGTCGATCCGCGCGCGATCCTCGTCCGTTATCGTCACACCCGCTGCGCCGAGGTTGTCGAGCACCTGGTCGAGCGTGCGCGGGCCGATGATCGGCGCCGTGACGCCGGGCTGCGCCGCGAGCCACGCGAGCGCGAGCTGCGACGGCGAGCAACCTTTCTCCTCCGCCAGCGCGACCACGCCCTCGATCACGTCGAACGCCTCGGGCGTCACCCGGCGGTCGAAGTTGTCCTTGCCGCCGTGCCAGCGGCCGGCCGCGCTCTGGTCGTCGCGCTTGTACTTCCCTGTCAGGAGGCCGCCGCAGAGCGGTGCCCACGGGATCGTCGCGATGCCGAACGTGCGCGCGGCGGGCAACACTTCGCGCTCGGCTGTGCGATCGAGCAGGTTGTATGCCATCTGCTCGCAGACGAAGCGGTTCAGCCCGAATTCTTTCGCGGCCCACAGCGACTCGACGATCTTCCAGCTCGGGAACATGCTCGTGCCGATGTAGCGGATCTTGCCCGCGCGAATCAGATCGTCGAGCGCGCGCAGTGTCTCGTCGATCGGCACGTCGGATTGCGCGCGATGCAGCTGATACAGATCGATCCAATCCGTCTGCAGCCGTTCGAGCGACGCGTTGCATGCGTCGATCAAGTGTCGGCGGCTCAGGCCGCGCCCGTTCGGGTCCTTCGGGTCGAGCGGGAAGAAACCTTTCGTGGCGAGCACCACGGACGCGCGCCGGCCGCCGGCGAGCGCCTTGCCGACGTAGCGCTCGCTCGCGCCGGCCGAATACGCGTTCGCGGTGTCGACGAAGTTCACGCCCTGGTCGAGCGCGCGCTCGATGATCGCGACGGAGTCCGCTTCGCTCGTGCTCCGGCCGAACATCATCGTGCCGAGGCAGAGCTGGCTCACCTTGACGCCGGTACGACCGAGGTTGCGGTACTCCACGATCGCGATCTCGAGCTAGGCGCCCGCGGACGGCCTCAGCGGCCGCCGATGAAGTCGCCCTTACCGATCTGGACGCCGTTGTGCCGCAGGATCGCGTACGCGGTCACATAGTGGAAGTAGAAATTCGGCACGGCGAAGTTCAGCAGATAGTCCTTGCCCGTGAAGTTGAACGTCGCGTTCGGAAATTTGAGCTCGATCGAGCGGGTCTCCGCCGAGTCGAACTGCGCGGGCTTGAACGTCTTCAGGTAATCGATGGTCTTCGTGACGCGCGCATGCAAGTCGGCGAACGACTTCTCCTCGTCGGACCACTTCGGGTTGTCTTGGCCCGCGAGCCGGCTCGCTGCGCCCTTCGCATGATCCGTCGCGATCTGCACCTGGCGGACGAGCGGCAGCATGTCCGGAGCGAGGCGCCCATTGATGAACACGCTGGGATCGATCTTGCGCGCTTCGCAGTCGGCCTCGGCCTTCTGGAGCACGTTGCCGAGATTCGTGAGCATTCTGGTAAACGGAGGAACGAACTGATCGTAGATGCTGATAGCCACGGATTGACCCCTTGTCTTGTTTCCTTGATGCGTGCCGTGCCGGAGGCGGCGGCGGGCGCCCCTGCCTGCGGCAGGGCGCCCATGATACGTCAAGATTGCCGGCGGAATTCGGCTGTGGTCTGCTACTCGCGCTTCGCGGGGAGGGGTAGTCGATGCTCGGCGGGATCATCAGCCGGATTGCGCAGGCGCGCGAGATACGACGGGCGCTCACTCTGAGCCGCGCCGACTTCGAAGCGTGGAAGCTCGAGAAGTTTCGCCGCCTCGTGCGCCATGTCCGCGAGCGCTCACCGTACTACCGCCGGATCATCGCCGAGCGCCAAATCGACGTCGATCGGTGCAGCCCCAGCGATTTCCCGGTGCTCACGAAGTCGCTACTGATGCAGAACTTCGACGAGATCTCGACCGCGCGCGGCGTCACGAAACAGGCGATCGCCGACTTCCTCACGCGCTCGCACGACCCGACCGAGCTCTTCCTCGGCAAGTACCGGGTGATTCACACGTCCGGCTCATCGGGCGAGGTCGGCTACTTCGTCTACTCGCGGAAGGACTGGGTTCGGGGTAGCTACTGGGGACCGCGGCAGCGGCCGCCCCAGCGCAAGCGCAAAGGCAAGTTCAGGATCGGTTACTACGCCGCAATCGACGGCCACTACGCGGGCGTCACGCTGATGGCGTCGATCAGCCGCGGGCCCGCAAAGTGGTTCGTCGACGTGCGTTGCTTCGAGGTCAACAGCCCGATTGCCGAGGTCATTGCAGGCCTGAACGAGTATCAGCCCGATTTCCTCACGGGCTACACCACGGCGCTCAAGATCCTCGCCGAACGCCAGCGCGCGGGCGAGCTCAAGCTCGATCACCTCATCGGGGTCGGCACCGGAGGCGAGGCGACGAGCGAAGCGGATCGAACCCTTCTCGAGCAGACGTTCGGGTGCACGCTCGCGAACACATACGCCTGCAGCGAGCATCTCGGCATGGGCAGCTCGCGCCCGGACAGCCCCAACATCGTGCTCACGGATCACGACCTGATCTTCGAGTTCTATCCCGATCATTCGGTCGTCACGAATCTCTTCAACTACACGCTGCCGCTGATCCGCTACCGGATGGCGGACATCTTGCGGCCCGTCGATTCGGGCAAGCACGCGCCGTATCTCGTGATCGAAAGCCTCGTCGGCCGGAACGAGCTGCAGCCCGTATTCAAGACGCGCGACGGCGGCGAAGACTTCATCAGCCCGCACACGATCAACGAAGTCTTCGTCGCGGGCGTCACGCGCTTCCAGATGCACTTGCTCGGCGACCAGGCTTTCCGGTTCATGGTTTGCCTCGACACGGCGCTCGACGCGGAGCAGCGCGCGGCGGCGATCAAGGCCGTGTCCGATCGCCTGCGCGAGATCTTGGCGCGTAAGCGGATGGAGAACGTTCGCTTCGAGGTCCTCGCCGTCGACGATCTGCCGGTCAATCCGCGCACACGCAAGTTTCAGCTGATCGTCGACAAACGCGCCGCCTGAGAGAGCCAAGAATGACGAAGGAGGGAAGTCCATGACCCTGAAAGTGATCGGCGCCGGCCTCGGCCGGACGGGCACGATGTCGCTCAAGCTCGCGCTCGAGCGCCTCGGTCTCGGCCCGTGCTACCACATGGCGGAGCTCATCATGAACCCCGAGCGAACGCCGCTCTGGATTGCCGCGGCAGACGGCAAGCCCGATTGGGAAGCCGTCTTCGCGGGCTACTCGTCGACGACCGACTATCCCGCGTGCCTCTACTGGCGCGAGCTCGCGGCCGCGTACCCGAACGCGAAGGTGATCCTCACGAAGCGCGACAGGGAGAAGTGGTTCGAGTCGACGCAGGCGACGATCTTCTCCGACGCGATGACCGCGCGCATCCTCGGCTCGCCGATAGAGCCCTTCTTCCGGCGAACCGTGTGGAGGGACTTCGGCGACCGCATCCACGACCGCGCGTTCATGACGGCGTACTTCGACGAGCACAACGCGGCCGTCGAGGACGGCTTCGCAAGCAAGCGGCTGCTCGTCTACGACGTGGCCGAAGGCTGGGGGCCGCTCTGCGAGTTCTTGGACGTGCCGGTGCCCGACTCGCCTTATCCGAAGGTCAACTCGCGCGAGGAAATGCAAGCGAGGATGGCGAATGCCGGCGACACGGACGACCTGCAAGCCGCAGCGCGGCAGCACCTGCGCGACGCGCAGCAAAAGCACTGAGCACGCGAGGTCGCCTCCGCCTCAAGAGCGGTCGACGTCTTCGGTCGGCAACTCCGGCACGCCGGGGGCCTCGTAGTTCACGACCGTGACGCCTCGCGGCGCCGTGAGCGTCTCGTATGTGTGGCGCGCAAAGCCGACGCCGGCCTCGGTGTAGTAGTTGTAGCTCACGTCGCAGCCGGAGCCGATGATCGGCGCGTACTCCTCGGGATAGAGGTGCGTCGCGCTGATCAAGCCCTTGAAGCCGCGCCGGCGCAGCGCGCGTGCCGCGCTGAGCTTGGCCTCGAAGTTCGGCACCGCGAGCATGATCGCGCGCAGCCGGTCGAGGTTGAGCCGTAGCCAAAAGCCGGGGTCCTCCGCGTCGGCGTACGCGACGCGGCGGCCTTCTTTGATGTTCGACTCGATCTTCGCCGGGTCGCTGTCGATTCCGACGATGTTCTCGTCCTGCTCGCGCAAGTAGTCGTACGCGCCCGAGCCGACGCGCCCCATGCCGACGACGAGTATCTGCGCGCTGCCGAGGGAGATCGGCTCGTCGTCCGGATGGCGCTTGGCGCGCTCGAGGCGCTCGAGCCACGGGCCGATCACCGCATAGATCTCCTGCGCGAACGCGATCATCGGCGCGGCGACGACGAACGACAGGCTCACGGCGAACGCGGCCACGACGAGCCAGATGTCCGCGAGCAGCCCTTTCTTGACCGCGAGGTCGGCCACGATCAGCGCGAACTCGCTATATGTGGTGAGGCTCAACGCCGTGAGGAAGCTCGTGCGCGCGCGCAGACCCGACGCGATGAGCAAGAGAAAGAAAATGATGCCCTGGAACGGCAACATCAACAGAAGCCACGCGCCCTCGCGCAGCGCCTCCCAGGTCGGCGGCGCGCTGAGCCCGATGTTCAAGAAGAACCCGGCGAGAAAAAGCTCCTTCGAGCCCCAAAGCACGTTCGTGAGCTCCTGCGCGCGGCGGTGATCGGCCAGCAGCACGCCGAGAACGAGCGCGCCGAGCTCGGCGCTCAACCCGAGATGGGCGAAGCCCTCGCCGCCGCCGATCGCGAGCGCGGCTCCATAAAGAACGAGCAGCTCGCCATGGCCGCAATAGTCGAGCAGCCACGCGAGCACGCGGCGCGCGAACGGAAGCAACAACAACAGCAGCGCCCACGGCGACGGCGTCTCGGCGTTGATGATCGCGAGCAACGCGACCGCGACGATGTCCTGAACGATCAAGATGCCGATTGCGACACGGCCGTGCACCGAGCGCAGCTCGCGGTTGGCTTCGAGCACCTTCGCCGCGAGCACGGTGCTCGAGAAGCCGAGCATCACCGCGATCAGGGCCGACGAGGTCCAAGACAAGCCCGTGGTCCAGCGCAGCGCGACCGCGCCGCCCGCGCCGGTCGCGAGCAGGTGCATCACGGCCGTGCCCCAGACCTCGGCCCGGACCAGCGTCTTGACGCGTAGCTTCAGGCCGACCGCGAACAGCAGCAGCAACACGCCCGCATGTGCGAGCTCGCCGAGCAGCGCGGAGGGCTCCATGCCGAGCCCACCGAACACGAAGCCCGAGGCGAGGAAGCCGACGAGCGGCGGCAGCCCGATTCGCCAGGCGGCGAGACCGAGCAACAGCGCTCCGGCGATCCAAGCTGCGACCATGCGTTCAACACCCCGGGTCGTGCGACCCCTCGGCCATTATCCGCATCGAGCGTGAGGTGTCGAAGTTTGAGAAGTCCGTCTCCCGGCCCCACGGCGAGTCGCGTACGATTGCTCGTGTTTCGCTGTCGCGTCGCTATGGAGTGTTCATGGGCCAACTCGAGGTCTGGTGGGAGCAGCTGATCGGCGTGCTCCGCGACACGATCCAGGCGATCGTGACCTACTTCCCCGTCGTGCTCACGTCCATCGCGGTGCTGATCATCGGCTGGCTGCTCGCGCGGATGCTCCGGAGCCTCGTCCGGCGCGCGATCGAGAGCATGGATTGGCTGTTCGAGCGGCTGTCGCTGCGCTCGGTCGAGCGCTCCCAGGCGCTCACTCGGATCACGACGCGCGCGACGAGCCGCGCGATCTCGTCCGTCGTCTACTGGAGCGTGCTCCTGATCTTCGCGGTGAATGCGCTGCGGATTCTCGGCGGCCCGCTGTTCGCCCGCTGGACCGACAACTTGCTCGGCTATTTGCCTCAAGCGATCGGCGGCGTCGTAATCATCGTGCTGAGCCTGATCGGCGGTTCGCTGTCGCGCCACATCCTCGAGCAGGCGTCCGATAGCCTCGGCGTCGGCCAGAGCAGCCTGCTCGGCCGGCTCGCGCAAGGCGTGATCGTGATCACCGGCGTCGTGATCGGCATCGACCAATTCGGCGTCAACATCGAGTTCCTGATCCAGATCGCGACGGTGACCGCGGGCGCGGTGTTCGGCGGCATTGCCCTCGTATTCGCGCTCGGCACGCGCCAGCACCTCGCGAACCTGATCGGAGCGCACTACGTACGTAAGCACTACGCGCCCGGAGATCACATCAAGGTCGGCGCGTTCGAGGGCCGGATCGTCGAGATCTCCGACGGCTGCGTCTTCCTCGAGACGGCGCAAGGCGACGTCTCCGTGCCGGCGCAAAACTTCAGCCAGGAGCCGTTCGTGAAGCTCCGGAGCCACGGATGAGCGGACAGGAGCAGCTCGCGGGCGCCTTCCTGAGCCTGCACTCCGCGCATGCGGCGAGGTTGCTCGAGGCGATGCCGGTGGAGCAGGCGAACGCCGTGATCGCGACCGTCGACCCGCCGACCGCGGCGCCCGTGTTCGCGCACATGCTGCCGACCTACGCGGCCCAGTGCATCGAGCTTCAGCTGCCCGCCGACGGCGCGCTGCTGCTCGAGCGGCTCGGCACACAAGAGGCCGCCGCGATTCTGCGCCATCTCGGGCGCGAGAAGCGCGCCGCCGTGCTCGACGCGCTCGGCCCGCAATGGGTGTTGGCGTTCAAGCTGCTGTTGAGCTATCCGTCGAACACGGTCGGCGCGTGGGTCGAGCCGCGCGTGCTCACGCTGCCCGACGACTGCAACGCGGGCGAGGCACGGGAGCGGATCGCGAGCAGCGCGCTGCCGGCGCAAGCGCGGATCTACGTTCTCGACCGCTCGCGCCGAATTCGCGGCGCGATTCGGGGTCTATCTCTGCTGCAGGTGCCGAGCCGCCGCGCGCTGACCGCGATGCTCGAGCCCGCCGAGGCGCTATGGGCGCGGGAGCCGCTCGGGACCGCCCAGGAGCACGGCGTCTGGGAGCGCAACACCGAGGCGCCCGTGATCAATCGCGAAGAGGAGTTCATCGGCGTGATCTCGTACACGGATCTGCGCAAGGCGCACCGGCAAGCCACGCGCTCCGTCGAATCGAACGGCCGCCGCGACCTCGCGGAGGTCACCGAGCTGATCGCGATCGGCGGCCGGAGCCTGTGGCAGAGCCTCGGCGACCTGATCCGCCCGGAGCGCGACCGATGAGCGCCGCCGCGGACGACGTCAAGAAAACCGCGCTCGACGCGATCAATCGACATTTCCTGCTGAACCATCCCGCGCAGGCCGCGGACGTCGTCGACGGCTTCGGCAAATCGGCGGCGATCGAGCTGCTTTCGGAGCAAGAGCCCGACGCGCTCGCCGCTGTCTGGCGGCATCTCTCGCCCGCGCGGATCGACGAGATCGTGCCCGAGATACCCGAGGCGCTACTCAAGCAGTCCCTGCACGCGCTCGACCCGTCCGTGCTCGCCGTGTCGCTGCCGCGGATCTCGGACGACGCGCGCGAGCGCTGCCTGACGCTCTTGCCGCGACGCACCGCGGCCGAGGTGCGCCGGCTGATGGATTACCCGCCGGGCTCCGCGGGCCGCGTGATGGACGCGCGCGCGCCGGCTTTCCGCGCCGAGCAGAGCGCCGGCGTCACGCTCGATCAGCTGCGCGTGAGCAAACCGCGCGACCTGCGGCAACTCTTCGTCGTCGATACCGAACGGCGATTGAAAGGCACCGTCGACATCCAGGATCTCTTGATAGCGGACCCGCACGACCGGCTCATCGAGATCGCGCGGCCCGCGGTTGCCACCGCGTCTCCATTCGACGACCGAGAGCAGGTCGCCGAGCAGCTGCGAGCGTTTCATCTCGACGTGCTGCCGGTGATCGATATCCACGAGCGGCTCATCGGCGCGATCCGGCACGAGGCGCTGCTCAAGACTCTCGAGGAAGCCGCCTCCGTCGACATCCAGATGATGGTCGGCGCGGGCCGTGAGGAGCGCGCGCTCTCGGCGCCCCAGTTCGCGGTCCGCAAGCGCTTGCCGTGGCTCGAGATCAACCTCGCGACGGCGTTCCTCGCGGCCTCCGTCGTCGGCATGTTCGAGTCGACGATCGCAAAATTCACCGCGCTCGCCGTGCTGATGCCGGTGGTCGCGGGCCAAGCGGGTAACTCGGGCGCGCAAGCGCTCGCGGTCACGATGCGCGGCCTCGCGCTGCGCGAGATCTCGACGCGGCATTGGTTCCGCGTACTATTCAAGGAGGCGAACGTCGGCGTGATCAACGGCATCGCGATCGCGCTCACGACGGGCATCGGCACGTTCGTTTGGAGCCGCAACTGGGGGCTCGCGCTCGTGATCAGCCTGTCGATGGTGCTGTCGATGGTGCTCGCCGGCATCGCGGGCGCCGTGATTCCGATCGCGCTCACGCGGCTCGGCCACGATCCCGCCCAGTCCTCGACGATCGTGCTTACGACCGTCACCGACGTTTCTGGATTCATGTCGTTCCTCGGCATTGCGACTTTGCTCTCGTCGCTTCTCTAAAAAGCGAGGTCAGCCATGAAAGCCGTAAAAATCGTGCTCGGTGTGCTCGCGGGCCTCGTCGTGCTGCTCGTGCTCGCGGGCGTGCTCGTCGCGTCGTTCTTCAATCCGAACGACTACAAGGGCGTCGCGGCCGACGCGTTCACCGCGCGGACGGGCCGCAAGCTCGCGGTGACCCAGGACTTGAAGCTCAGCTACTTCCCGTGGCTCGCGCTCGAGACCGGCGGCATCAGTATCGGCAACGCGCCGGGCTTCGGCGGCGACACCGCGGAGAACCCGCCATTCGCGACGATCGAGCACCTCGCGGCGCGCGTGAAGCTCATGCCGCTGCTCCACAAGCAGATCGAGATCGGCACCGTCGAGATCGACGGACTGAAGCTCAATCTCGCGCGCGACACGAAGCTGCGCGGCAACTGGCAGGACTTGCTCGATGCGGCCAAGTCGCCGCCTCCCGACGCGGGTGCGGCGCCCGCCGACGGCGCGGGTGTGAAAAGCTTCGCGCTCGAGGGCGTAAACGTTAAAAACGGCACGCTGCTCTGGTACGAGAACACCTCGCAGCTGCGCTACACGGTCGACAAGCTCGATCTCTCCGCCGGCGCGATCGGCAGCTCGGCGCCGGTTCCGCTCAGCGTCTCGCTGCAGTTTCGCGACGAGGTCGCGAAGCTCGCGGCAGACCTGAAGGTCAGCGCGACCGCTGCGATCGACGACAAGGGCGGAGTCAGCGCGAAGAAGCTCGATCTTACCGTCGCGGTGCGTCCAGCCGGCAACGCCAAGCCGCGCGACGTCGCGGCGAAGGCCGACAGCGTCGTGTTCGATCGCACCGCTCAGACGCTCGCGGTCACGAACCTCACGACCGAGACGGCGGGCGTGCGCGCGCAGTGGACGGTGTCCGGCAAGACGCTCGTCGACAACCCGTCGGTCGAGGGCAGCGTGAGCGTCGCGAACGCGCCGATCGCGACGCTGCTCGAGCAGCTCGCCGTCACGCCGCCGAAGGGCGTGCAGGCGAAGGACCTTGGGCTAGTCACCCTGCAATCGAAATTCACGTTCCGCGCCGACCCGAGAGAGGTCCATCTCACGGGCCTCACGGCCGAGGCGCTCGGCATGAAGGTGAGCGGCGACGCGGCGCTCAAGGGCGACGAGGCTACTGGCACCGTCACGATCCCCGAGTTCGAGCCGAATGCGGCGGCGCTCGCGTTGCTACGTGCGAATGCGCCTGCAAACGTCGACCTGAGCGCGCTCGGCAAGATCGCGCTCGCGACGAAGTTCGACTCGAACATCTCGACCGGCCGCGCGTCGCTCACGAACCTCAAGGTGTCGGCGCTCGGCGCAACGCTCAGCGGCAACGTCGACGTCGTGCCGGGGCAGAAAGGCGCCACCTACCGCGGCGCGCTCAGCACGTCGCGCTTCGCACCGGACGCCGCCGCGAAGGCGTTCGCGAAGATGCTGCCCCCGCAGATCGACGCGAAGAAGCTCGGCAACCTCCGCGTCGACGCGAAGTTCGTGTTCGACGGCGCCGCGGACACGGTCGCGTTGGCGCCCTTCGAAGCCGAGATGTTCGGCCTCGCGGTGAATGGCGAGGCGAACGGCCGCGCGGTGTCGAAAGCCGGCACCTGGTCCGGCCACGCGACGTTCGCGCAGTTCTCGCCGCAGGACTTGATGCGCCGCTTCGGCCTGCCGCCGCCGACGATGTCCGACGCCAAAGCGCTCACGCGCGCGACGGTCGACACTCGTTTCGACGTCGACACGAAGCAGGCGAAGTTGAGCGACGTGACGCTCGCGCTCGACGACACGAAGATCACCGGCAACTTCGCTTTGACTGGCTTCGACAACCCGAGCTACGGCTTCGCGCTCAATATCGACAAGGTCGACGTGGATCGATATCTGCCGCCGAAGGCGAAGGACGCGAAGCAAGGCCAGGGCACGGCTGGCGACATCGAGCTTCCCGCGAACAACACGATGAAGCTCGACGGCAACGTGAACGTCGGCGACCTTAAGCTCGCGGGCCTGCAGTTCGCCAACGTCGGCACGCGAATCGTGCTTGGGCTGGGCAACGCCGAGCTTCAGAACGCGCGCGCGCATCTCTACGGCGGCGATTTCGCCGGGAGCCTCAAGGTGCACGCCGCGGGCGACAAGCCGGGCCTCGCGCTCTCCGGCAAGGCGACGGGACTCCAGCTCGAGCCTCTGATTCGAGCGCTCACGAATCAGCAACCGAACTTCACGGGCAACGGCAGTTTCGATCTCGACCTCGCCGGCAACGGCCGCACGGTGATCGAGAACGTGCGCACGGCCGGCGGCAAGGTCGCGTTCGAGATCGGCAACGGCACGATCCGCGGCTTCAACGTGGGCGCGACGCTTTGTCAGGCCTACAACCTCACGCAGGGCGCGCCGGCGCCGCCCGGCGGCCAGCCGAAGCAGACCGACTACCAGGTGATCAAGGGCTCGGCCGCCGTGGCCGCGGGCGTCGCGCAGAGCAACGACCTGCTCGCGCGGGCGCCGTTCATGGACGTGACCGGCCACGGCTCGCTCAAGCTCGTCGAGCAGAACCTCGACTACGAGCTCGAGGCGAAGCTCACGAAACCGGTTCCGTTGCAGAACTGCCAGACGATGCAGAATCTCGTCGGCGACTCGATCCCGCTGAAGATCAAGGGCACGGTCACCGATCCTTCGGTCACGCCGGACTTCAGCAAGCTCTTGAAGACCGAGGCGAAGAAGAAGCTCGGCGACAAGCTGCTGAATCGGATCCTCAAGTAGGGCCGTGCGCCGCGCCGGCATCGTGCTGATTGGGATCGGCCTGCTCGTCTACGCCGCGATCTGCGGCGCGTTGTATTTCGCGCAGCGATCGATGCTGTACTTCCCGACGGCGGAGTCGAGATCGGAGCACGCCGAGGCGCTCAAGATCGCGACCGACGGCGCGCGGCTCAAGATCTGGCACGTGCCGAATCCGGGCGAGGACGCCCTGCTCTACTTCGGAGGCAACGGGGAAGACGTCGCCGCAAATATCGCACCGCTGTCGACGGCGTTGCCGCAGACCGCCCTCTACCTCGCGAACTACCGCGGCTACGGCGGCAGCACCGGCGTGCCGTCCGAGAAGGCGATCCTCGCTGACGCGGAGCTACTGTTCGACCGCGTGCACGAGCAGCACGCGCGTGTCGCGGTCATGGGCCGCAGCCTCGGCAGCGGCGTGGCCGTGCACCTCGCGAGCGTCCGGGACGTGAGCAAATTAGTGCTCGTGACGCCATACGACAGCGTGCTGCGCATCGCGCAGGGACGGCTGCCGTTCGTCCCCGTGTCGTGGCTGCTCGCGGATACGTTCGACTCGCTCTCGAAGGCGCCGCGCGTGCACGCACCCGTGCTCGTTCTGCTCGCGGAGCTCGACAGCTCGATCCCGCGCGTGAACAGCGAGCGGCTCGTCTCCGCGTTTGGCTCCGGGCAAGCGTCGGTGCGCACGTTCTCCGGCGCGGACCACAATTCGATCTCGGACTTGGCCGACTACTGGCGCGCAGTCGCGGAGTTCGTGCTGCACTGACCGCCGCGCCGGCCGTCAGCGCTTCTTCATCGCGATCAGGAAGTGATCGCCGATTCCGCGTAGTCCCGGCCAGCCCGCGACGCGGCGATCGAGACTCCAGAGACGCGCGTGCCAAGCCGGGTGCCGGTCGCGCAGCCACGTGAGATACGGCGGCGGCACGAACACGCAGAGCCCGCGGAAGTGCTCGAGGTCGAAGTCGCGGCGAAACGGCCGATAGAATTCACGAGGCCCGTAGTAGCGCGTCCAGATCGTGCGCTTGTTCATGCCGACGGGCACGATGCCGCGCGAGAACCGCACCGCCGCCCGCGAGACACGGCCGCGGCGCAGGTAATGCGCGATCTCCCACGGGCAAACGCGGCCGATCACCGTGAACACGAGCGAGCCGCCGGGCCGGAGCAGCCTTGCGCATTCGCGCGCGACGCCTAAGAGATCCGGCACGCAATTGAGCGCGCCTAAGTTCGAGTAAGCGCCGTCGTACGTGCCGTCGCCTTCGAGCCGCTCGAGCTCGTGAGCGCCGATCGCGAGCGCGCGCACCCGCTCCGCGACGCGCTCGCTCGCCGCGCGCTCCGCTGTCCGCTCGACCATCTTCTCTGACCAGTCCGTCGCCGCGACGTAGTGGCCCGCGTGCGCGAGGCGGACCGCATCGAGGCCCGTGCCGCAGCCTAGGTCGATGAGCCGGCTCGGCGACCGGAAAGTGGCGTCGAGCCAGCGCCACATCTCGACGCGCATTTCTTGGATCAGCTCGTTGTTGCCGCGCTCGCCGTCGTAGTCGGCCGAAACGCTATCGAATGCGTCGCGCGTCTCGCGCAGACGCCCGGGCTCGTCACTGGAGCTTGTATCCGACGCGTGGCTCGTGGCCATCGGGCTATATTACGGCCGCCATGGCAAACCCCGACCTCGAGTCCGATCCTTTTGGAGAGCGCCAGCGCCTCCTAGTGCGTAAACCCGTCGCGCTGCTCGGCGCGCGGGTCCGCTTCGAGAGCAACGACCGCCGGCTGCTGGAGCTCGCGGACGAAGCGTTCGCCGGCTTACCGCCGCAGAGGCTTCGGACCGCGCGGGATCTACGGATCGTGCTGCAGCTGACGGCCGGCGGTAGCGGCCGCCGGCGATCCGAGCCGCCGCCGACCGCGATGCTGTCCGGCGCGGGCTTGCTCGCCGGAGCGCCGGCGACGTCGAGCTTCGTGGCGTTGTCGCCCGCGAGCGGCTCCGCGCTCGTGGTCGTCCCCGAGTCGATGCTGCGCTTCCCGTACCACACGAGATACGAGCTGATCGAGTTTGCGGTCTACACGCTGGCAGCGCGCACGCAAGGTTTAGCCGCGCTGCACGCCGCATGCGTCGGGAAAGGCGGCCGCGGGGCGCTGCTCATGGGCGCGAGCGGCGCGGGCAAGTCGACCGTGGCGCTGCATTGGCTCCTGCGCGGGCTCGACTTCTTGTCCGAAGACGCCGTGTTCGTCCAGCCGTCGACGATGCTCGCGATGGGCGCACCGAATTTCCTGCACGTCCGCTCCGACTCGTTGGCTGGGCTCGGACGCGCGCGCGCCGCGACCTCGATTCGCCGCTCGCCCGTGATTCGGCGTCGCAGCGGCGTGCGCAAGTTCGAAGTCGATCTGCGCCGCGACGGCTTCCGGCTCGCGCGCGCGCCGCTGAAGCTGCGGGCGATCGTGTTCCTGTCGGCGCGCGGCGCCGGCAAAGGCCCGCTGCTGCGACCGCTCGAACGAACGGACCTGCTCGCGCGGCTCGAGCTTGCACAAGCGTATGCGGCAGGTCAGCCCGAGTGGCCGGCGTTTCGGCGCGGCGCCGCGGCGCTCGCGGCGTTCGAATTGCGCAGAGGCGGAGATCCGAACGACTCGGTCGACGCGCTCGAGCAATTGTTGAGCGCCGGCGCGCCGCCTCGGTGACGCCGATCGCTACTTGCCGGCGTGCTCCTTCTCGATCAGCGCGCTCGCAATCTGGAGCATCTCCTCGTCGGTGCTGCCCTTGACGAGATAGCGGCCGTTGATGACGAGCGACGGAGTCGCAGGCACCTTCGCGCGCGTCATGTACTCGGTCGCGCGGCGGACCTTCACGTCGACGCCGAAGCTCTTCATCGCGCTCAGGAAGTCGGCTTGGTTGGCGCCGTAGTTCGCGTAGAACGCCGCGATCTTTTCCTCGTCGGGCTTCTGCCCTTCGGCCGGCAGCGTGTGCTTGGTGTGGACCGCGTCGTACACGGCCTGGTGCGTCTTGTCGACCAGGTTCATGGCCTGCGCCGCGTAAAATGCGTGCGCGTATTGCACGAAGTCGGGGCGGAACGAGGCCGGGATGTGCACGACGGCGACGTACGGCGGCAACTTCTTCGTCCACGCATCGAAGCGCGGCTCGAAGCGGAAGCAAGCCGGGCAGACGTAGTTGAACATCTCCTCGACGACGATCTTGCCGGCGACGGGATCGAGCGGCTTGCCGTTCGGTATCTCGGCGTAGTCTTTGCCCGCGACCGGCTGCGTCGTTTGGGCTTCGAGCGCGGTGCTCGCGAACAAGATCGAAAGGCAAGCTAGAACGGCG
>Ga0068859_100003853_pt1 | contig 15325 bp, 13 predicted proteins | sample KBSSwiS22_FD_66585 | JGI IMG/M metagenome (GOLD analysis project Ga0068859, IMG submission 66585) | Switchgrass rhizosphere microbial communities from Kellogg Biological Station, Michigan, USA - KBS Switchgrass S2-2 | ecosystem: Host-associated > Plants > Roots > Rhizosphere > Soil ...
GCAGGTGTTTGAAGGTTATCGCGTGCAACACAACATCGCGCGTGGACCAGCGAAAGGCGGTATTCGTTATCATCCAAACGTCTCGCTCGACGAAGTGAAAGCGCTTGCTTCATGGATGACTTGGAAATGTGCGACCGTCGGCATTCCGTATGGTGGTGGTAAAGGCGGAGTGATTTGCGATCCGAAGAGTTTGTCGCGAAACGAGCTGGAGCGACTGACGCGACGTTACGCTTTCGAGATCGCGCCGATCATTGGTCCTGATCGTGACATTCCCGCTCCCGATGTTTACACCGACGAGCAAACGATGGCGTGGATCATGGACACGATCTCGATGGTGCGTGGTCACACGGAGCTCGGCGTCGTCACCGGCAAACCGATCTCGCTCGGCGGATCACAGGGACGTGCTGAAGCGACTGCGCGCGGTTGTCTGTATGCGTTGCGTGAGGCTTGTCGCGTGAAAGGGATGAGCTTGAAAGATGCGCGTGTGGTGGTGCACGGCTTCGGAAACGCGGGGGCGAATATCGCTCGGCTCGTGGCGGAAGATGGCGCGAAGGTCGTCGCGGCGTGCGACTCGAAAGCGGCAGTTTATGCAAGCACGGGTATCGACGTCACCGAAGCACTGAAACACAAAGCCGCTACCGGTTCGCTGGCGGGATTGAGTGGCGCGAAGGAGATCCCTCCTGACGACATCATCGGCATCGATTGCGAGATTCTTTTACCGTCGGCGCTCGAGAACGCGATCACACTCAGCAACGTGGGCAAAGTAAAAGCGAAGATCATCGCTGAGCTGGCGAATGGTCCGACGACGCCGGGAGCGGATCGTGTGCTGGAGGATGAGGGCGTGATGCTCATACCTGATATTCTTGCGAATGCGGGTGGCGTGACTGTGAGTTACTATGAGTGGGTGCAGGATCAGAATTCATTCTTTTGGTCGGAACGACAGATCAATGAAACTCTCGAGCAGACGATGCACACAGCCTTCGAGTTGGTGCACGAGACAGCCGAGCGTCACAACACCGACATGCGGACTGGCGCCTATATACTCGCGGTCGGGCGAGTGGCTGAAGCGACAAGTGTGAGGGGGATATTTCCATAAATCATGGCAGACAAGATCACAGTCTACGAAAAGCCGACTTGAACGAAGTGTCGCGAGATGGACAAGCTGCTCCGTGAGAGTGGCATTACATACGACAAGGTCAATTACTACACCGAGCCGTTGAGTCGAAAGAAACTCACTGAACTGTTGCGCAAGATGGACATGAAGCCGCGCGATCTCCTGCGGAAGAGCGAGGCGATTTACAAAGAGCTCGGACTCGCCGAGGACAAGTTCAGTGATAGTGAGTTGATCGCGTTGATGATCGAACATCCGGATCTGATTCAACGTCCGATCGTCGAGCGTGGCGATCGCGCGGTGCTGGGCCGACCAACCGAGAACGTGAGAGAGTTGTTATAAAGTCTCCCGCAAAGGCGCAAAGGCGCAAAGAAAACCTCAGTAATTTCTTTGCGTCTTTGCGCCTTTGCGGGAGAATCTTCCGATGAAAAAAGAAACACTATTCGTTTGTCAAAATTGCGGGCACTCAACCGGCAAGTGGCTCGGCAAGTGCGCGGAATGCGGTGAGTGGAATTCACTCGTCGAAGAAAAATCGCAACCCGCGCGTCGCAACGGCGGTCGCATTGGCTTCAAACTCCGCGACGTCTCGGCCGTCCCTTTCACGGAGATCGAGCCACAGGACGACGTCCGCATTTCTTCCGGCGTCACTGAATTCGATCGCGTGTTGGGCGGCGGCATCGTGCCAGGCACGCTGGTTTTAATCGGCGGCGATCCCGGCATCGGCAAGAGCACGCTGTTGCTTCAGGTGGCGGACAAACTCAGCGCCGCCGGATCGCTCGTGCTGTACATCTCCGGTGAAGAGTCGGAGCGGCAGATCAAGTTGCGTGGTGAGCGGCTCGCAGTCGAAGCAAAGAACGTCTTTATCCTTCCCGAAACGAACCTCGAAAACATCATCAACGAGATTGAGCGACTGAAACCGGGCGCCATCATCGTCGACTCGATCCAGACGGTTTTTTCGAGTGCGATCGACTCAGCGCCGGGATCTGTTTCGCAGGTCAGGGAAGTGGCGCACCAGTTTCTCCTGCTCGCGAAGAATCGTGGCATTCCGATCTTTCTGATCGGACACATCACGAAAGAAGGCTCGATCGCCGGTCCGAAGATTCTCGAACACATCGTCGATACAGTGCTCTATTTCGAAGGCGAGCGTCATCACAATCATCGCATCGTGCGTGCGGTGAAGAATCGTTTCGGCGCTGCGAATGAAGTCGGAGTGTTTGAGATGACGGGCGCGGGGTTGATGCCTGTGGCTAATCCCTCGCAGATGTTTTTACAGGAACGACCGCAGAACGTTGCCGGATCGATCGTCACGGCTTGCATGGAAGGCACGCGACCACTGCTCGTTGAGATCCAGGCGCTTGTTTCGGGAACGAAGTACGGAACGGGGCGTCGCATGACGCAAGGTCTCGATCAGAGTCGTGTCGCCCTTCTGATCGCGATGCTCGAAAAGCGCGCAGGCCTTCAGCTCACGGGCGACGATGTCTTCGTGAACATTGCCGGAGGATTGGAAGTTGACGAGCCGGCGGTGGATCTCGGAGTGATAACAGCAATCGTGTCGAGCTTCAAAAACCTGATCGTCGATCCACACACCGCAGTCTTTGGCGAGATCGGTTTAACTGGTGAGGTGCGCGGCGCGATGCAAGCCTCGGTGCGCGCCCGCGAAGCCCAGGCGTTGGGGTTCAAGAAGATCGTTTTGCCCGCGTCAAACGTGGCTGGATTGGAGCGTCTACTCGGTGTCCGTATTATCGGTGTTAAATCCGTCGACGAAGCCTTAGACGAATTGTTCTAAATCCGCGTTTTCAATCCGCGTTCATCCGCGTCCATAGAACTTCACCACCAGATCGTCATCGAGGGACTTCGACTCCACTACCTCAAACCCTTCCAGATAACCCTTCGGCATGAACGCATCCGCACCCGGAACTACGAGCGGCACCTCAGTAATGATCCACTTCTCAATATGCTCTTGGAACGCTTCATAAATCTGCGCTCCCCCGATCACGAACAAGTCGGTCGACAGCGATTTATTAAACGACAACACCGACTCAATATCGCTGAACACAATCAACGACTCCTGCGGCTCGATATCCGTATCGCGACTGAGCACGATGTTGAGTCTATTCTTCAGCGGCTTCCCAATGGTGAGCCACGTCTTCCTTCCCATCACCACCGCATGTCCACTCGTCGTCTCCCGAAAAAACTTCATGTCCGCCGAGTAATGCCACGGCAACTTCCCACCCTTCCCTATCGCGCCTTTCCGATCGACTGCTGCAATCCCGATGATCATGATGTTTATCTCTATACCGCGACTGGGGCGGCGATCTTGCCGTGTGATTGATAGCCGAGAAGGTTCAGGTGTTCGTATTTCATCGATAACAATCCTTCGAGGCCACGCAGCTTGTTTTCCGGATCGTTGATCTTCAGTTGCGGCAGCGGCAGCGGCTCGCGCGACAGTAGTTGTTGGACCTGTTCGAGGTGGTTCTTGTAGATGTGGTAATCGCCGAGCGTGTAGACGAAGTCGCCGACGTCGAGATCCGTTACGTGTGCGATTAGGTGCGTCAGCAGCGCGTAAGAGCTGATGTTGAAGGGAACACCGCTTGGTTTTTCGGAATATGAATCGTGTGAACTACGGAAGGAATCATCGGAAAAGGGGCCGGAGTCATAGTCCCCAACGTTAGAATTGAGAGATCCAATTTTCATCTTGGCCTTACCCAGATTTACTGCTGAAACATATTGGAAGCCATTCCACACGCGTGTATAGGCGGAAGTAGGGATATGAAAAGGCCAATTTGTTCCTGTGATAAATCTTCAACAGAAGATTGAACCTGTACGTATTCGCTTTTCATCCTTGTCAATCCTTCCGAAGCCTTCTTTAACTGGTGTCAAATTGATTCTTTAATTCTGTATCGACTAAATCAAAGTCTTCAATTCTTGGGATGATAAATCTAGATTAGATATCTGAAAAGCTCTCGAATCTCCTTCATGAACTCAAAGAAGCGAGCTTGGCGAGAAGCTGTGTTGGCGCTTCCTGAGCGGAGGCTACTCGTATATCTCTTTCTCCGGAAGGCTGCCGTCCTCGCATTCACGCTACAAATCTTAAAAAGAGAAGTCCCGGTTCATCCCAACAACTGTGAGCGGTTGCCTTTGTGTTGCTCTTCATGTTGACAGTATTCCAAAGAGAGCGGTATAAGCATCGTGCTCAAAGTCACAAATGCGATCGCATGTAACTCTTAGCTTCACCAGTCGTTCAATTTTCACGGAGTGCATTTAAAGAGGTTTCCTTTCTCGCAAGAGTTTCTGGTTTCGGGCGTTGCATTCACCTTTTCCTGAAGGACCGTCAAATGGACTCAGCGGCTCCTAAAGTTCATCTTCTCCAGTCCCGAAATGAATTACCTCGTAATCTCATTTCATTTTGAGGGCGGCATCAACGGAGGTACATCCAAATGAGCACTCAGGTTTCTCCGAACCGAGAGTTCGGAAAGCGAATGGCCATCAAGATTTTGGCCGTCGTCGTCGTTGTCGGAGCTTTCAACTTCATAAGATTAATTGAAGCAAGAAAACGCGGCTATGATGAGGCATACAATCGGCCCATTATCATCGTGGATGATCCGTTCTGGACAGACTGCGAAGAGTCTTTGAAGATGTCTCCGATGCCCTCGCCCTCTCCTGTATCGGTCCATGCGATATGCGGCGACGCCCGCCTAATAGCCGCATCATCGATTCAAAATAAGCTCGTTCCGGACAAGGATCTGATTGAACTCGTAGATAAGATTAAGTATCAGAATTTTCAGTCAGAGAGTGACATCTTGCAGCGATTGGACGCCGAAATTCTTACAGCCGCCGACTACTTCAAAAGAGTGACTTTGACAACCCTGGAATCCGAAAGAAAGTCACTGCTCAATAAACAGGCCGAGCTGAAGCAGGATGAAGAGCCGGTTACAGACAAATTGAAAGCAATATACGAGAAAAAGAAAGCCGACTCCGACCGAAGAAACAAGGATCCGAAGAAATTATTTCAGGAATTCACCGCTTGGCGTGCTGAAAAAAGCGCCCTTGCCGCGTACCCAACGGACGAAATGGTGGCCAAGTGGCGGCTTAAACTGTACTCGACCGAAGTAGCCAGCGGACGCCGAACAAAATCCTCAGTTCTAAAAGAAGATGAACTGCTCTCGTGGTACCGAAAGATAACAACAACTAGTCCCGATACAAAGTTGGAATTCTTTAATAATAAGATACAAGCAGTTGATGTCGACGCTCGGAACAAAATCAAATTGATCTACGAAAAACTCAACCCTGAATTACCGAGCCTGGTATCTAACGCTCTTTTCTCTCAGCCGAGGGAGGATGGATTCCGAGCCCGGTTTAATCCAACCGGAATTTACGACGAGAAAAGCGGCAGTCATGTTGTCTATCAGACGCTTTGGATGACCTGCGCCATGGTATTGGTGTTCGGTGTGCTTTTCGGAGTGTTTCTGATATTGCGGTTACTTCCAGGTGTCGCAAATGGGATGGAAGTGCTTAAAGGACACGCCGGTGATCTGTTCTCGCATGCCGGCATGGCAATTCCTCAAGCGGGAAAATCGCTGTTAGTGGGAGTTGCCACGCTGGGTGTCGGTGCGGCTGTCGCAGTGGGAGGCACCGCGGCAGTTAGCCAACTTCACCTGGTTGAAACTGAGAGTATTCGTGGCGCTGACGGTAAGACGGGTGAACGTGGCAAGACAGGTGATCCAGGAAACCCCGGGGCTCTAGGAAAACCAGGCGAGCGTGGTTCGGACGGCAAGTCAAGTGAGCCATTTACTGGCACCTTAACAGTTCAACTCCAGGGACCAATTGCTTTGTCGTCCCCAATTACCGTTAACGGGCCCGAAACCGTTACCTTGAACACCGATTCATTGCAGGCGCTTAAAGATTACATCACGCAGCTTTCCGATCCCGCGTTTTCAACCAAAATCACAACGCAGATGACCGAAGTTGCCACCAAGATAGTGGAAGATAAGATCAAGACCATTGATACTGAATCGCTCGATAAACGTCTTCGGGAGCTCGAAAACCAGAAACTGGAGTCTCGCGTGACTGTTCTGGAACTGAGCCTGAGCTCCTTCCCCGCCACCCTCGGTAACCAACTAGCACAAAGCCTTAGTCCTTTGAAAGATGAAATGACGGCGACGAGGCTAGCTATTGAACGGCTAAACATGCAGCCAGGTTCAGGGTCTCAAGGTCTTTTCCCGCGCCTGAAGGGAGCTTTCAAAGGTGATAAATATTTAATGACCTACCAGTCGTTGACAAGCCTCGGTTTGCTAATCCGTATGAGCGCAGATCAAAGCTGTAAACAGAGTGTGGCGAGCTCGGTGCCCTGTTGCCCCTCAGCTTCACCCATTGCCACCTGTCCCGATGATCTAATCTTCAGTAGCCTCGCCGGCATGCTCGGTGAACCGCCACTCGATGAAAACGCTTTTTGGAACAAGCTTAAGGAAATTTGGAATGAAAAAATGAAGAAAGTCGCTCAGGGGAAGAAGCCAACAAAAATCGACGATTGGAGAGTCGTGATTCTTCGTCAAACCCGAATAGCTTATTAATCGCGAGGTCTAAAAATGTCCGGCTCAACTATCATTGGAAAAACTGCGAAGCTGTCCCCACGCAGCTTCAGGACTATCGGACGCTTTTTCGAGATCTTGACTATGGGATCACTTGGCGCGGGATTGCTCTTGCTAAGTTACGATTCCTGGTACCTGTTTTGGTTTGGCCTCTTCGCCTTCGTTACCGGCGTTGTAGCGTATCTTTGCGCGCGACGGGCAACCCTGGAAAAGTCTAAGACGAGCGTGATAGAGAAACCGTTTTGCATTGAGGACCGCTACTTGATTGACGTGACGAGTCTCGAAAAAATGACAGTCGATGGTGTTCCGTGGGATGTGGTTGGTGCTCTGACGGCATTGAATAACTTCGACCTCTCCTCGCCCCCTGGAGAGAAGCCTACCGGCATGACAGAAGTGGAACTCATACAGCAACTGGTTTCACTTCGGTGTGACCTTGAGCGCATCAATGAGTTTAGGAGAAAAATATTAAAGAACACGAGAGTCGAAAACACCATCAACTTTTCTCATCCTTCTAATTCGCCATCTTCCGATTCAGCGCCTGTTACAAGTGCAAGTACTCTAGAGCCCGCCCCCGCCGTGCGTGCGCCGTCATCTTGATTGCCTTCATAACTGAGCTCCCATCCTGTCATGCTTGCAGGAGCCCACGAGGCCGATTAGACTTATTTGGGAGCTCTACTAACTTCTAAGAGTGGCCATCCGGCCACTTGCCGACGTCAGATCGTTTTGGGAATTCGAATTCTAATCAAATGCTTTGATCATGCCTTGAATTTGCTTGCACATCAATAGATAGGTTCTGCAGGAATGGACTCCATACCAAATACTCCCGGAACAATCGATTCTAACTACGTGGAAGAGAGACGGTTTTACAAACAACACGGTTCGGCAGACTTTCAAGACACTCCGGGGATGACGATAGCGCATTTATTAGAGTTACCTGTGCCTCGAGTTGAATGGGTTGGAGGTGGGAGAACTACCTGAAAGCGAAAAGGAGCCGGCACTTGGCCCATACAGGTGAGTAGCTAACAGGTTGCTACCCCTATTTACTCGACTATAGATTCGCGAACATGACCTCACAGGCACCAGAGTTCCAACTTCCGCGCGACGGTCGTATCTATATCGAGCAGATAATCGAACGTTGCACCGCACTAATTCATTGTGGAATTTGGGGCGACCTTTCGCCCTCATTATTGCGACGGTGGATGAAGAACTTTACGACCGATGAAGAACGTTATTTTGCGGCTTGTGTTTTAGATTCGTTGATCTATAGGTCAAAAAGCCAAACGCTGGGACTCATTAACCAGTTATTTCAGCGGACCCTGCCGGATTTGACACGACAAACAGCCAATCCTCTGGGCCACGTCCAGGACTGGCAAGATAGGCTCAAAAGACACCCATCCTCGGGCGATCCTGGCGTTCGCTTAGTGGCAGCAGTTACTTCTAAGGATCCGCCCGGCAAGAGCGCTCAGGTAATCATTCGGTACATGATGCAGAACTTAGGAATACCGCGACAGTGGATTATTAATCCTTGGGAAATGAGGAGCTGCATAGGTCGAGGCATCCAGGCATTCATATTAGTCGATGACTTTTTGGGCACAGGGGATCAATTTGAGGGAACGGTTATTGAGGAAAATTTGGCGCCTCTGTTTGCCTCAAACTTCGTTGTGTATGCGCCCCTAACGGCCCATGCGGAGGGCATCAAGCATCTACGGTTGAGGTTTACAGACCTGCACTTAAGTGCGGTGGAACTATTGGATGAAACCTATGATCTATTTCATCCGGACTCAACTGCTTTCGGAGATCAACTAAACACCCCAAGCAGTGCGAAAGAGTTCTATTACGCCTTACTGAAAAACAAGGGAATAGATCTGTCGCGACCCGAAAGGAAAGGCTATGGTGAACTAGGCCTAGCTTACGCATTCGAACACGCCACACCAGATAACTCTCTACCTATATTATGGTGGCGCGAAGAACCCTGGCAGCCGTTATTTAAACATAGAGTCTAAGCCATGAGCGAAGTGATTACGTCAGCGCAGAGTATCTTTTCCAAAAATAGGGCTGAAGAGCTCGGCTATGATGTATGGAAACATTTTGTCATCCCACCTTTTTATCAGCAGTTGGAGATCCAAGAGGCGACGAAACCGCGATTATTTATAGGAGGGCGAGGATGTGGAAAAACCATGCTCTTACGTTATTGGTCCCACCAAAGCAAATTTTCCGTGTTACGCGAAAATCTTTCCAAACGTGAGTTACGACAAATAGGACTCTATTGGAGGGCTGACACTCAATTCGCCAGCGCAATGGCTGAGCGAGATGTCGCCTCCGACACATGGGAGGCCGCATTCTCACATTTAGCCGCTTTGATAATTGGAATAGAAGTATTGAGCAGCTTGCAGAGCATTTGCTCCAATAAATCGCCGGATTTGGCATCGATCAATCCTGAAGCTATTGATCTACGACGTCTCCAAGCATTTGATTCAACGTTGCCTCAAGCTGTGAGTACCCTTCGTGATGCTCTGGAAGAAAGATTGTGGAGCTTTGAGAGTTGGGTAAATGACGTTAGGAAGTGTGCTGAGCCAAGTTTCCTGCCGGGGAAAAATTTTGTATTAGCACTAGTTCAGGAGGTTCAGCGGCAGTTACCCGATCTAAAGGACACGACTTTCTTTGTATACGTCGATGAATATGAAAATCTCCGTCCTTACCAGCAAACGATTATTAATACGTGGCTTAAACATAGTGAAGCCCCTCTCATTTTCAACCTTGCGATGAAGCGGAATGCTTTTGAGACTTTGAAGACGACGGGCTCAGAATCCCTATCTGATATTCACGATTTCAGAACCCACGACTTGGAACAATACTTTTGGGTTGAGGATGCTCAGGTCTTTTTTGCCGAGATTCTGTTTCTAAAGTTAGCCAATGCTGGAGTGGGAACTCCCCCCGTAAGTATCGTTGATTTGCGAGATGTTTCAAAGTTAACGGAGCGGAGGAGCGTGAAATATAAGAGACTAATTGTGGACGCGATTGAAGAAATTCTACCTGATGTCTCACATCAGCAACTTGCAATGAATGTTATGAAAGATGAGTCGCTTGTCAGAAAATTAAAGACACGCATACAGACCATCTTGAAAGAACGACAATCGCAGGTGTCATGCGAGATATTTTTGAGACCACAGTTAGCAGAAGCTTCAATAATTACACCTGCCTTGCTAAGCCGAAGTAAAAACAAACCCGAGGAAATTGCAGCCGAACTGGATCGCCTTGAAAAAGGAGAAAATAATCATTTCACTGGTCGACGTAACTGGGTTCAAAACAATTTCATAGGCAGCCTACTGCAGTTGTATGAGCCCTATGATCGCGCATGTCCATTCTATGCCGGGTTTCATACATTCATAAAATTGTCTCGTGGTAACGTTAGACACTTTCTCGAACTCTGCCACAAATCTATTGATCGCGCGTTTCCTGACGGTGATTATCAAGCCCAACAAATTTCCCCAAACGAACAAGCGGAAGCGGCACGACAAGCAAGTGCAGATTTTCTCGGTGAAGTTCGAAGTTTCGGTAGGTACGGTAACAGACTACATTTCTTTGTGCTGGGACTTGGTTCACTTTTTGCGCTGGCACACCTTCGCCCAGGCTTAAGCGAATCCGAGCAATCCCATTTTTCTATTGTTAGAGGTTCCGAGTCGCTTAGCGAAAGTGATGAGAACTTCCTAAAGGAAGCATTGAAATGGTCCGTACTTTTTGAAGAAGAAGCCACTAAGTTGAAGCAGCCATATGAAGCTGAGACAGTAGAATATATTTTGAACCCGATTTATGCCCCTTACTTTCATATTAGCTATCGGAAGAAGAGAAGGTTGGAACTCAAGTCTGAGGACTTACTTCGTTTGATTAGCGGCTCTTATGAAGATGTGAGCGCTCTGTTGAGAAGATATTCCAAGGAATGGTCGGTTGAACCATCCAGCCTGCACCCGACGCTCTTCTCCCATTTAACGGAGCAAGTGCAATGAAATTGCTGATGCAGGAGGCCGCAAATAGTGCTGACCTCACATTGCGTAGATGGAATCTCGGCATTGTTGGCCAGGCCATTGACGAACGAGGAAGAGCAGCAATCGATTTGATTGGTAAGATAACCGATGAGGCTCTGGTCCTGGATTATGATCCTGAGAGATTTTCGATTGGAGTTAATGAGAAGATACTAAACGCAGAGGCCTTGGATGACGAATTGGAGCCATTTAAAGGTAAATCCATAATAGTTGAATCTACTACTTTAGGGTTCGTCGAACTCTTTCTCACTTGCAGGGCGGCAAAGAGCTTGTCGTTTCCACAAATCACATTCCTGTATGTAGAGCCAAGGAGATATTCAAAAGGGGACGTCGTGCGCACAAGCAATACCCGTCGGTCTCTGATTCTACATAAGCGAGATTTTGAGCTTTCTGATGAAGTTCCTGGGTATAGAGCAATTCCCGGCGCGACACTGATGTTAACTGACAGATCTCGGCAGCGTAGCGTCTTCTTTCTTGGGTACGAGGCCCGCAGACTTCATCGCGCTTTGGAGGTATATCCCATGTTGCGTCCTGAAACTTGTTCTGTTGTTTTCGGCGTGCCAGCTTTTAGGCCCGGTTGGGAGATGGATGCTTTTGCCAATAACGTCAGAATCATAAAAGAGAGGAATATCAGCGGCGGCGTGTATTTTTGTGGTGCTGAAAACCCTGCTTCGGCAGTTCAGGTATTAGAGTCAATTCATGGCGAACTAGGGGAACGCGAGAAACTATTCATTGCGCCCATTGGCACCAAGCCTACTGGTATCGGAACGGCATTGTTTGCCGCGACCCACTCGAATGTCGGCATTTTGTATGACCACCCAAAGCGTCGTCTTGACCAAAGCCACGAAATTTCAGGATGGCATTTGTACGAGGCTGAGTTCTGAATGGCACAAGCCTACTACACCCCAGTTGATGTAGCCCGCGCCTTGGCGCGACATGCTCCAAGACGAATTTCATCCATTTTGGAGCCTGCGGTGGGCTCAGGCATCTTGCTCCAACCACTACTAGGTCGATTGAGTGCGAATGCCTCGAATATTGTTTGTATAGATCGAAATCCGAGCGCGTTAGCTGAGTTGGACCGCATTCGTTCATCGTTACCGGTAGGTAGCTTGAAGGTGTTTTGTTCTGACTTTCTGAATTGGGCTAAGACACCTCAAACTCAGAAATGTGAGTTTGACTGCATCTTGATGAATCCCCCCTTCGCTGCTAAGCGATCAGAATTTGTGGAAGTTAGCTATCATTCAGATGTTACAGATCTTGTTGTTAGGCGGGTACCTGTCGAAGCTGCCTTCATTGCAACTGCCATAGGATTACTTAAAAATGGTGGACGACTGCTGGCGATTCTTCCTTCCTCAGTTATAGCTACGGATTCTTGTCGGTGGTTGCGTGAACACCTGTTAAACGTTGGGTGCGTTCAATATGTACATGAACTTCCACCCTTCACATTTGAGAAGGTTAGCGCTCGGGTCTATTTGTTCGTGTTCGAGAAGTGTTCTAATCAACGTACCTTAATTTTGATGAACCATGATCTGGCAGAACCGGAGAAGTTGAGAGTTGACAACAGAAGATTAGGTCCGAATTTGAGATTTGATTATGGGTGGAATCACGCATCCGCAACACTTCAATCTTTGGAAGGAAATAAGCGCCGTTTGAACTGGAGAACCCTCGGAGAGGTAGCAACAATTCTTAGAGGCGAAGTTGACTCACCTAAGGGTGTTGAAAATGCAGTTCATACTACCTGCTATTTGAATGGCTTTTGGCGAAGACCTAATGGAAAAAGACCAAGAGTAGGTGTCTCCAACCGAAGAATTGGCCGCGACGATCTTTTGGTAAAGAGAGTGGGCCGAAACTGCTCGAAGACTATAGGGCCTGTGCTAGACGCAAGTGGCTATGCCGCGTCCGATTGCGTCACAATAATTCGAACTCACAAACCGAGCCAAAGGTTACAAATCCTATTTGCTCTTCGGGTGTTGTTGGCAGGTGAAATTGGGGGAGCCCTACTGGAATCGGGTGCCGGCGCGTCTTATTTAACCAACGCGCAGCTATTAGATACGAAAGTGCCGGTTAATTTGGCTTCGGCTTATCCCAAGATATTTTCCCGCTACATATTGGCCTTAAGACGAAGATCCTTTTCGGACGTTTTACGCCTTGAGAATCAAGCTAGAAAGATTCTTTTCCGGTGCCAACCCTAAACTATAGGTGCATAACAGTAGAAAGACCTCGTTCTCCGTCGCCCCAGAACAACGCAAATATTCTATACTGCTACTGGTGCACTAATGCGCGGATGAGACTGGTAGTTGAGAACTTCAAAATCCTCAAATCGAAAATCAAAGATAGACTCAGGCCTCCGCTTCAATTTTAAGGTTGGTAGTGGGTACGGGTCTCGGCTCAACTGCAGTCTAACTTGTTCGAGATGATTTGAGTAAATGTGACAATCACCACCAGTCCAAACGAATTCTCCTGCCTGGAGATCGCATTGCTGAGCCACCATGTGAGTCAGCAACGAATAGCAGGTTATGTTGAAAGGCAAGCCCAAAAAACTGTCAACGGATCTTTGGTACATTTGACACGACAGCTTGCCTGCGGCGACGTAGAACTGGAAAAGGAGATGACAAGGAGGCAGTGACATTGAATCCAGTTCGCCAACATTCCAGGCTGAAACGATTAGGCGTCGCGAATCCGGGTGGTTCTTGATTTCTTCAATAACACGACGTATTTGATCAACAGTCCGCCCATCCGGCGTTTCCCAATGGCGCCACTGCTTACCATAAATGCCGGTTAGATTTCCTTCATTGTCAGCCCATTCATCCCAGATCGTCACGCCATTTTCGCGGAGATACTTGATGCTTGTTTCGCCACTTAGAAACCATAGGAGTTCGTGAATGATTGAGCGCAGGTGAATTTTCTTGGTTGTTATAACCGGAAAGCCCTGCTGCAAGTCGAAGCGCATCTGATAACCAAAGGTACTGATTGTTCCTGTACCGGTGCGATCTTCCTTCGCAACGCCAGTGTTTAGAACGTGTCGTAGATAATCAAGATATTGTTTCATGGATATGAGAAGTCACTATCTTTGTGTTGTTCGGAGAACTCGCTTTGAAAGATAGAGTCACTCTCGAATTGGTGCGAATCGAAATAAATATGACTGCCGCTTCAAGCAGGTTGGGAAAACCTCTCTAAAGATGTTCTTACCGCGCTAAATGAATTGTAGGACCCATTCTAATCTCTGAATAGACCGGCAGCAATGCTGGTTGGTTGAAGCGTTTAAGTAATCGAAAGAGTAAGGCCCAACTGCTAAAGCATCGCAGAGTAGCTTTTCAATTCGGCTTTCCAGTGCGATCGAAGATAGATTTCACCTTCCTGGGTTGCTGCAATCGCGTAACGGCTGAAGGATCGCCACTAACTGGGTTTCCGCATCAGGATGGAGTGCTGAGAAGACTATTTTGGCTCGGCCCATTTTCATGAAGCCGATTTCTAAAGATCTGTAGTTCATTGATCTGCGGACATCAACAAGCTAAATTGCTCTGGAAATTCGCGACCAGAGGCGGTGCGCACCGCTGCAACAGTCGTTGTCAGGTTCAAATCACTCCAAAAACGATACTGGCTAGCCGTTAAAGTCAACGAAGCCGCAGTGTTTATCGCCTTATGGAGCACCGGAGGGGCCGGAACAACGCACATGTGCGCCTCGTCCGCCCATTCGGCCCAGATATCAACACCGCGCGCGCGCAGGTTTGTCTCGCTCGTATCGCCTGACAAAAACCAGAACAACTCCTCCGCGACCCAACGAAACGGAACGCGCTTCGTAGTGACGATCGGAAATCCCTCGCGCAGATTGAAGCGTGTGTGAAATCCGAAATGCGATATCGTGCCGACGCCGGTCCGATCGCGATGCTCGGAGCCGTTATCGAGTATAGATCTTAGAAGATCGTGATATTGTTTCATGACGGGAGTCCTGTCCAAATATACATGAAACTATATCGAATCTGCTTCCTTGGTTTTGGAAACGTTGGGCGCGCGCTCGCGAGATTGTTCGTCTCGAAGTCAACCGAGCTTCGTGATAAGTACGGCATCGAGTGGGAAGTCGTGGGGGTGGCGACGCGGCGGATGGGTTGGCGCGCGAGTGAGAATGCGATCGATGTTGCGAGGTTGCTCGATGGCAGTGATGAGACGGAGAGCGTGCAAGGCATCGATGAGTGGCTCGCGCGGGCGAAGCCTGATGTTGTGTTTGAGACGACTTCGCTGAATCCGGAAACGGGTCAACCCGCAATCGAGTATCTTCGAAAGTCTCTGCAAGCAGGCGCGCATACGATCACCGCAAATAAAGCGCCGCTCGTTTATGCATACGATGAGTTGAACGAGCTTGCTATCGCGCAAGGCAGGCGATTCATGTTTGAAGCAACCGTGCTCGACAGCGCGCCCGTGTTCTCACTCTTTCGCGAGACGCTTCCGGCTGTGAAGGTGCGTGCTTTCAGCGGCGCGTTCAATTCAACTACAAACGTGATTATCGAGACGATGGAGGCGGGCAGAAGCTTCGACGAGGGCGTGAAGACAGCGCAGGAGCTCGGTGTGGCTGAGACTGATCCCAGTCA
>Ga0068859_100003854_pt1 | contig 15323 bp, 13 predicted proteins | sample KBSSwiS22_FD_66585 | JGI IMG/M metagenome (GOLD analysis project Ga0068859, IMG submission 66585) | Switchgrass rhizosphere microbial communities from Kellogg Biological Station, Michigan, USA - KBS Switchgrass S2-2 | ecosystem: Host-associated > Plants > Roots > Rhizosphere > Soil ...
GGCTCGCCTACGAACCGCACCACGCCGTCGGCGAGCAGTGGCTGGGCCATGCCGGCGGGGTACATCGGCATCGCTGGCCCCTGAGCGGGGACATCTGAAAGATCGGCGGCCGTGAGCACCGCGACGACTCCCGGCGTTTCGAGAGCCGCGGACGTGTCTATGGAGACGATACGGGCGTGAGCGATCGGCGAGCGGACGAAGGTCACCCGTACGGCCCCCGCCAACCGCTCGTCGACGATGTCCTCGGTATAGACAGCGCCACGGGTCAGAAAACCCGGGTCTTCCGACCGTCGGACCCGGGTTCCGAGGATGCTGCCCCGGGGAAGTTCAACCAACGCCTGTTCGGCCACGTCCACCATGAGTTCGGACGTTACTCGCGCCCTCGCGGAAATCGCAGCGCTGGTGATCACGTTGCCAAGCCGCTCGTCTCCCACCGGCCGAGGCCGTCCGTCTCGAACGCACTGCAACTCCGATCCAGCCGAGAATCGCCACCGGCCCCCACGCCTTCAAGCGCCCCCGTCAGGAGACCCATGGCCAGCCCAGAAACGGGCTCAGCGACCCGCCCAGCCGGGATACCGACGTCCTCATCGTCGGTGCCAGCCAGGCCGGCGTCCAGCTCGCGGTGTCCCTGCGCCAGGAGGGCTTCACCGGCCGGATCACGCTGCTCGGCAGGCAGGCATCACCTGGCTCACCGCCCGGGTCGCCGACGACGGCGCCCCCGAGGGCCACGACGTCGCGAACTCCTGGTGGCGGGCACCCTGGGCCTGTGCGCCGCCGGGGCCCCCGACGTCGCCGCCGCCATGATGGGCTGGGCCGAACGGAACGCCCTCACCGACGACGGCGACCTGCGCCCGGGCTCCTACTCCCCGCCCGGACCGACCAGTCCCGTCTACCACCTCTCACCGCTCGCCATCGCGTCGTGGCTGCTCGCCCGTTACGACACCGCTGTTGTCGTCAACGACAGGCTCAAATCCTTCCAGGACCCCGAGACCGGCGGCGCCTACGATAAGCGCGACTTCGCAGCCGATGACTTGCAGGAGAACCTCAAGACCGCTCAGCTCGGCATCTCCGCCCTCGTCACCGGGCGTCGCGACATTGCCGAGGGTGTCTACCGGTGGCTGCGCACCAACCTCTCCGACCAGCCGCACCTGCCCGGCCGCCTCTACACCGCCCGCCGCGCAGGCAAGCTCATCACCGAGTTTCCCGACGGGGAGGCGTTCCTGCGGGTCGTCGACTTCAGCGCGCCACGCCAGACCTACTTCCACCCCGGCATCGCTGCCGCGTTCGCCGCCGGCTACTTCCAGCAGACCGGTGACCCAGCCGCACTCCAGCTCGGCCGCGACTACCTCACGCTGTCCACCGGCGGCACGCAGGAGCAGTTCACCGACGAAACCTCGGTCCAGATCTGCAAGTTCGGATGGGGTGCCGCCGCCATGCTCACCGCCGACCCGACCGGAGGACACCTGCCCTGGGTCGTGCGGATGGCGGAGTGGTTCATCGACCGACAACGCCCCGACGGCGCCGGGGCACCCTCGAGCTTCACCACGCCGCGGCCGCAGCTGCTCGACCTGTACTGGAAGACCGCCGAGCACCTCATGGAGCTCTCCCACATCGAGACCGCACTCAGGGCGCACCACTGAGACGTCTGACTTCGTTCACCAGGCGAAGGACGGCGGGCTCACCCATCTGCTCGGCGGTCAGCCGACCTCTCGGTCGTCCTGCAGCGTCCAGCCCGGAGGTTGGGTGGCGTCGACTCGACGTACCGGAGGCTCTAAACAGTCGCGTCCGATGAGCTGTTCCAGACGGGCGCAGCGGCGCCAGGTCGGTCGGGTGTCTTGTCCCAGAACAGAGGAGCGCCCTCTATCCCGATCGGGAACACCATGCGCTTCACGGGGCCGAGCGGGCTGCCATAGACGCGATCTTCCCAAGGCCCGTCGAGCGGGAGCCGGATGTCTGGGCCGCCCGCGGGGTTCGGCCCGGCCTTGGTGAGCAGAGATGCGGTGCGCGCGAGCGAATACTTGGTCGTGGACCCTGCGCCGGTCTGCAAGCGCTTGGTAAGACCGCGGATCGCGGCCGCCGCAATCTGATACCCGGTAGCAAGATCCAAGCCCTCCACGGGGGTGTGGCGGGGCCGAGATGCGTCGACGTCGTACCCGTTGATCTGCAGGGGCACACGGTGCGACGGGTCGGCGAGTGCCCATTCCTGCGTCGCGTTGGCCAAGCCGACACTGAACTGCACGACGGTGTCGAAGCCGCGGCGCATGCTCCAGGGCCCCTCCCATCCGTAGGCACGAAGGGCGACCTCGACAAGATCCGGATTGAGTCGGCGGCGCTCCTCCTCAGGAACGAACCCGTCGATCGCGCCCGGACGATAGCCGTGCACGAGCACGTCCGCCTCGGCGAGGAGGCGCGTGAACTGCTCGATACCCTCCGGCGTCTTCAGGTCGAGGAAGGCCCACCGCTTGCCCAGCAGCAAGTCGTAGCCGAGCGGGATGTGGCGCGACTCCTCGGAGCCCGGTGCGTCGATCCGGAGGACCTCGGCGCCGAGAGCAGCGAGGAACCGGGTACCGGTCGGACCGGCGACGACACGCGTCAGATCAAGCACCTTGATGCCCGAGAGCGGGCGGCCCGGCGTGGGTCGCCACCTACTGCCCTCCGCGGCGAACCCGGTCACGGCAGCCAGGGGCTCGGAATCCACCGCCGCCCCGGCCGGATGCGCGAACCACTCTTCGAGGGTGCGGCTCGCCGCGACGACGCACCCGACCTTCACGAGCTCTTGCTCGACCTCGTCGGCGGCGCGCTCGCGAACGACGGCTGCGACGGCGTCGATGTCGTCCTCCACGCCGAGTGCTTTGACGATGCGCTCGCGGTTGGTCGGGAAGCCATGCAGCCGCAGCCAGCGCCCATCCGCGGTCGCGATCTCCGTGGCGAACGGAGGGATGTGAAGCGGACGCGGCGGCGGCGGATTCAGGAGGCGCGACGGTCCGGGGGGCAGCAGGAACCATCCGCTGCTGAGCACGCGGTCGACGTCTACCGCGGATGCGGGGGCTCCGCCCGCCTCGAGTAGCTCGCTCACGGCGGCGCCGGCGACGCCGAACGCGGCGGCGGCGAGATCGGTCTGTGCGAAGGCGCCGGGCAACGAGCCCTCACCGGTGAACGTGACGCGTTCGACGACGGACGCGTCACCTCCGAGCGCCGCCCACATCTCGGACAGGAGGGTGCGGGCGAGGGGCTGAGTCGTCTCTGACATGTCGGTTACCTCTTCATTCCATGTTCGGACTGCCGGGGATCGCGCGACCGCTCCCGGGTGCTGCCGGCCAGTCGGGTCCGGTCGACTCGGTCATCGACGCGTCACGAGGCGGCGAACCGCACAAGGGTGACCTCATCACTGACGTCGTCCCATGTCGCGGTGACGCGCATGTCCACCTTCGCGTCCTCCGGCGCGATGTCGAGCCGCACCGTGAAAACGGGACCGTCGTCGGTCTTCACACGCCCCACGACGTAGGGGATCTCATCCTTCTTGCTCGGATCCAGCGCACGGTGGTACACGATGTAGCTCCACAACGTGCCGTTCGGCGAGATCTCTGTCCAAGCCTGGTTGGTCGACCAGCACCGGGGGCAGATCTCCAGGGCCGGGTAACGCAGGTAGCCGCAGTCCAGGCACTTCTGAGCGGTGAGGACATGTTGCTTCGACGCTTCCCAGAATCCGGACGTCAGCGGCAGGCCAGTGGCGGGCAGATTGGGGTGGTCGCTCACGGGTTCACTCCGATGATCGATGCGGCGCTCTTGAGAAAGGTCATGGTCGAGCAGTACAGGGCCAGCTCAGCTCCAGACACCTGGCGGTCGGGCTCGACCGTGCCGCGGAGCTGACGCACCGCCTCAACCATGTGCAGCCAGCCCCACATGTAGCTCTCCGACAGCTGACCGCCGTTCGTGTTCAACGGCAGGTCGCCGCCCGGACGGATGTGCCCCTCGGCCGCCCACGCCGCACCCTCCCCTTCGGGTGCGAAGCCGTAGGCCTCGACCATCTGGAGGTTCCAGACAGCCGTCGGGTTCTGGATGTACAGCACGTCGATGTCAGATGGCTTGAACCCGGTGGTCCTCCAGATCTCCGCCGCGGTGCCCTTGATGTTCGGGCGCATGAGGAAGTCGTCGAAGGTGTCGCCGGCGACCTCGGTGTTCTCGGCGATGCCGAGCACGTAGACCGGCTTGTGCGGGTAGTCCTTCGCCCGCTCCGCAGAGGTCACGATCAACGCGACCGCACCGTCGGAGATCATCGTGACGTCCTCCCGGCGCAGCGGTTCGACCAGGTAAGGCTTGGCCAGGTAGTCGTCGATCGTCATCGGCTCCTGGAAGATCGCGAGCGGATTGCGCTGCGCCCACTCCCGCTCGGAGACGGCGAACCAGCCGAAATCCTCCTCCTTGGTCCCGTACAGCGCCTTGTGGCGCTGCAGTGCAAGGGCTGCTGGACCGGCGACGTGCACGAAGCCGGACGCGCTCTCCAACGACGGCGCTGCCGCCGAGAAATTGAACTTGCCCGATCGGGCATTGGCGCCATAGACCAACACGACCGTCTCGGCGAGGCCGGAGAGAACCGCCTGGGTCGCCAGGTGCAGCGAATAGTTGCAGGTGCCGTAGTCGAGAGTCTGCGCGTACTTGGGGCTCAGCCCGAACAGGGGGCCTACCTGGATGTCGATGTTGTTGCCCTGCACCGACTTGCAGGTGATCAGCCCGTCGAGCTGATCCTTGGTGAGTTGCGCGTCGGTCAAGGCCGCCTGGATCGCCTCGATCGAAAGTTGCTCGGCCGTCTTGCCGGGGAACGTGCCTTGGTCGGAATGGCCGACACCGACGATCGCGACCTTGCCGCGGACGTCCACTGTCATCTCGTGTCCTTGCTCTGAGTCTTCTGATGTCCTTGGATTCGGGTGCGTCAACGCTGGGGGGCGGTCGCCGGGGCCGACACGACCGCCCGTTCGACGAGCGACGCGATCTCGTCCGGGCCGTAGCCGAGTTCGCCGAGCACCTCGAACGTGTCCTCGCCGATCCGTGGGCCGTTGCGACGGATACCGTCCGGTCCGCCCTCGTCGAAGGCGACCGCCCAGCCGCGCTGGCGTTCGGTGCCCCCGCCCGGCACGGACACCTCCTGCCACCACCCGCGCGAGCGCAGGTACGGATCATCGAGGAGCTGCTCGCCGCTGCGCACCGGCACCGCCACGACTCCCGCCGCCCGAAGTGTCGCGGCGCCATCGGTATCGGAGCGGGATGCCGACCACCGCTCGGTCGCCGCGCGTACCAGTGCGGCGCGCGCCGCTTCGTCGCCGGCACCGGCGAGGTCGGCGCCGACGACCGATGCGACCAGCTCGAGCTCCTCCGGCGAACGCAGTGAGATCGCGACCCACACGTCGTCTCCCGAGCTCGGCGTCAACCACTCGATGCTGTCGGGGGTGCTGTTTCCGGTGGGCACCGGATTCTCGCCAGTCAGGGAGGTGCGAAGCACCTGGTCGCCCATCAACATGGTGACGGTCTCGCGCTGGGACAAGTCGAGCCAGCGCGCCTGACCGTCGCGACGAGACGCCAGCACGGCCGCGATGATGAGGGCCGGTCCGAGGGAGTTCGCTGTCTGGTCGGGGTAGTTGATGCGCGCGCTCGACCAGATCGGGCTGTCACTGTCGTACCCGGAGTACGACATGACGCCGCCAAGAGCATCCAGGGTCAGGCCGAAGGAGATGAAGTGGCTGCTCGGACCGGTGAGGCCCTGGCTCGAGATCGAGGCCAGCACTATGTCGGGTCGGATCGCGATCAGGTCGTTGAACCCGAGGCCTAGGCGCTCGACCACGCCCCGGCGGAAGTTCTCGGTGACGACGTCGCTCGTCGCGACAACCCGCCGCACGACTTCCAGCCCCTCGGGGGTCTTGAGGTCGACAGCGATGGCGCGTTTGTTGCGGTTGGCTGTGCGGAACGGCGGGAACGCGACGTCGTCGCCGATATCGCCAGCAATGCCGCCGCGGTACAGGTCGGGGCGGCTGACGCCCTCGATCTTGATCACGTCGGCGCCGAAGTCGGCCAGCACCTGGGTCGCCGCGGCCCCGGCCGTGACGATGGTGAGGTCCGCGATGCGCAGACCGTCCAGCATGCCGCTCATGCGACCACGTCCTCGGGACCGAAGACCTGCCACGATGCGTCCGGGAGCAGTCCAGTTCCCACGCCTGGCACCTCGATCGACTCGAAGAAACCGCGCGAGACATACTGCGGCGATTCGAGGAGGTCGGTGACGGTCGCGACGTACCCGGCGGGGATCCCGTGGGCCTGAGTGGCGTGGTAGAGGTCCTTCTTCGACATGGTTCTGGTCGTCTCCTCGATCAGTGCGACGAGCCGCGATTGGTTCTCGATCCGGCCCCGGGGGGTGTCGAACGCCGCGTCGTCGAGCCGGCTGTCGCCGATGATCTCCTTCATGGCGCCCCAGTCCTGGGGGCGGTAGAAGGCGGCGAAGTGCCCGTCCCGGCAGCGCAGAACCTGTGCACCGTTGTCTTCGCCGCGCAGTTCACGGCGGAGCCCTGCCTGCGAGAACGTGGCGATCTTCCACTCGGCGTGCGCCGCGGCCTCGAACTCGGAGGTGGTGAACCGTGCTCCCCGACCGGTGCGTTCGCGGGCGAAGAGCCCGATCATCACGCCGTCGAGTGCTAGCAGGGCTGCGATCGACTGCAACGGGTGGCCGCCGAGCCGCACCGGTTCGTGGTCCAGGTCGCCGATGAGCCGCATGAAGCCGCTCGCCGCCTGGAGTGCGAGCTCGCTGGATGGAAGGCCCGCGGCCTCCTGGCTCTCGCCCCAGGGACTGATGCGGCCGATGATCGCCGTGGGCGCCAACTCCTCGAGGCGATCGGCGGAGAGACCGCGGGCGCCCCATTCGGCAGCGGTGCCGGCCACGAGGATCACGTCAGCGGAGCGCAAGCGGTCGTCGAGGTTCTCGCGTGCGGTCGCGTCGTCGAGGTCGACGTCGACGTGGGTCTTGCCGTCGCGGAGCCAGAGACCCAGCGCAGAGGCGTGCTGCGCGTCATCGCCGACGAAGGGTCCGCTCTGGTCGAGTACGTGCGCTCCTCGGGCAACCGCCACTTGCGTGACCTGCGCCCCCAGCTTGAACAGGAGGCGTCCGCAGATCGCTGTCGACACGGATTCGCCGACCTCGACCACTCGGAGGGTTCCGGGCAACAGCGATGAATTGCGGTGGGCGCGCGCCCCCCCCTGGGCAGGACTAGTCATCGATGTGTCCTCGGACTCAGCGACCCTGGCCGGGGCCGCGCTCGCCCGCGAGGAACTTGGTCACGCCTTGCGCCGCCTCAGGGGCCTGCGCACGGATGCTGGTGATGATCAGGCTGCTATAGTCCTGCGCCTCGTCCCAGGTCATCGACTGCACACGGTGGTACGCGCGCTTGGAGATGTCGAGGCTGAAGGCGTTGAAGGCGGCGATGTGCTCCGCGAGCGCGATCGCCTCGTTGAGCAGCTCGGCATCCGGCACCACCTTGTTGACGAGGGCCATGCGGAAGGCAGTCTGCGCGTCGGCACGCCGCGCGGTGAAGATGAGCTCCGCGGCATGCTTGGGAGCGATCCGCTTGATCGAGGCCGGCCCCGCCTGCATCGGCCAGCTGCCGAACCCCTGCTCCGGCATAGCGATCTGCGCGGACTCGGCAGCGATGGCGAGCTCGCACGTGTTGATGAGCGTCGACCCGCCGCCAAGAGCGTATCCATTGACCGCGGCGATGAAGACGGCGCGATGCGCCCGAATGTCGGCCTGGACCTGGGTCCAGGGGTGCAGCACCTGGGTGCCGCTGGACTGGGTGAATTCCTCCATGCGGCCCACGTTCTCCGCCGTGAGATCGACGCCGGCGCAGAACGACGAGCCGGTGCCGGTGAGCACGACGACCTTCTTGTCGGCGACCTCGGCGAGTGCTTCGCGCAACCGCTTCATGGCGTCCACGCTTATCGCGTTGCGCTTCTCGGGACGGTTGATGGTGAGGACGGCGTAGTCACCTCGGTCGTCGACGAGCACGAGCTCGTCGTACGGGGTCACGGAGCGGTCGTTGGACTGCGGCATCGGAAATCCCTCTCATGTCGGAAGGCGGATCAGACGCGACCGGTCCTCGTGAGGAGGTGAAGCCGTCGCGTCGTCGGAGGTCGGCGTCTGACTCGCACGTTACGTAGGCGCGGGGGGAGTGTCAACCTTTTGGTTGGAACTCGGCAACCGAGGTGGGGTTATCGACCCCGGAGGGTCTACCTTTGCCGGATGACCGACAGCGACTCAGTCACCGCGCTTCCCGCGCTCACAGCCAGAGAGCGGATCCTTCGCGCAGCCATGGAGGAGTTCGCCGAGCACGGCTTCTCCGGGGCGCGGATCAACCGCATCGCGGCGGCCGCGAACTTGAACAAGCAATTGATCTACCACTACTTCGACAGCAAGGACGGCATCTATGCCGCAGTGCTCGGCGAGATGCTGACGTCGATGCACCACTCGCTGGACACCGCATCGGACATCCGGCAGCTGATACGGCGGCAGACCGGCGACCCGGAGGCGCGGCGCGCCTGGTCACGCATGATCGCCTGGGAGGGTCTCGCCGGCGATCGGCCGGTGGCCTCTGCCGCCGAACGCCAAGAATCGATCCATCGACAGGTGCAGACGATCATGCGCTTGCAGCGGGAGGGTCAGCTCGCGGCGGACATCGACCCCCGGTTCGCTCTCGCCACGATCTATGCCGTCGGGATGGCGCCGCACGTGATCCCGCAGCTGATCGACTTCTGCCTTGGGCCGGGGGCCTCCGATTCCGAGGACACGATGACAGCGTGGGCCGACATGATCACGCGGCTGTTCGCGCGGCGCGCCCCCGCGGTTCGCGAACAGGGGTGATCGCGCGGGTAACCAAGCGGTTGACGATGGAACGTCACGGAGGTATGTTGCCCGTCACATCGGGTGCGATTTCCGAAAGATAAGGGCGGTTCGATGACGATGACAGACCCGCGGGTTGCCATCCGCTTTCCCGAGTTCGACCCGGAGCAGCGCTACGGGATGATCATCGACGGCGAGCACGTCCAGGCCGCGGACGGTCAGACCTACCGCTGCGTCGACCCGTTCGAAGACGCCGAGTGGGGGTACGTCCCCGTCGCAGGAGCCTCGGACGTCGACCGTGCCGTACGAGCCGCCCGCGCAGCCTTCCCCGGGTGGTCCACAACGTCGCCGTTCGTACGGCTCGAGCTGTTCCGACGCTGGGCGCAGCTGATCCGCGAGCACTCTTCCGAGCTGGCGCGGCTGCAGGTGCACGAGAACGGCAAGACCATCTCCGAGATGAGCATGGTGGGTCCGGCGCTTGCACTGGGCGCCGACTTCAGCGCCAACCACGCGCTCACGCTGCACGGCGAGACGGTGACGCCGATCATGTCGGGTCACACCGCGTGGACGGAGCGCGTTCCGATCGGCGTCGTCGCCGCCATCGCCCCGTGGAACAACCCGCTCGGCCTTCTCCAGTGGAAGCTGTTCGGCGCGCTCGCGTCCGGCAACACGATCGTCGTCAAGCCTTCCGAGGTCACCCCGGTGTCCACGATCCGACTGATCGAACTCGCACTGGAGGCCGGGTTCCCGCCGGGAGTCGTCAACGTTGTGACCGGGGCTGGAGCGACGGGCGCGGCCCTGGTCGAGCATCCCGGCATCGACAAGGTGGCATTCACCGGGTCGACCGCGACAGGCCGCTCCATCGCACAGGCCATCGCGCCCCGCCTCATCCGGGCGACGCTCGAGCTTGGCGGCAAGGGCGCCAACATCGTCTTCGATGACGCCGATCTCGATCGCGCCGCTGAGGGTCTCCTGACGGGAATCATCGCCGGCACCGGCCAGGCCTGCAACGCGGGCTCGCGCATCCTCATCCAGAGCAGCGTCCGGGACGAGGTGCTGGCGCGGCTCGAGAACCTCATCTCGGAGGTCGTGATCGGCGACCCGCTGGAGGCCGCCACCCAGATCGGACCTCTCGCCTCGCGTCCCCAGTACAAGAAGGTGACTGGTTACTTCGACATCGCCGACGGCGAGGCCAACACCTCTCTCATCGTGGGCGGCCGATGCGGCACCGATATTCCGGGCGTGACCGGCGGTCTGTTCGTCGAGCCGTCCCTGTACGCGACCCCGGACCGCGAGTCGCGACTGCGACGCGAGGAGATCTTCGGGCCGGTTGGTTCCGTCATCACGTTCGACACCGAGGACGAGGCCGTCGAAATCGCCAACGACACGGAGTTCGGTCTGGTCGGCGGCCTGTGGACGCGAGACCTCGACCGGGCACGACGCGTATCGCGGCAGATCAACACTGGCGTTGTCTGGATCAATACCTGGCGCGCCTTCAGCCCCAACGTCCCCTTCGGCGGCCGCAAAGCCAGCGGACTCGGGCACGAGATGGGTCTCGACATCTTCGAGGAATACACGGAGCCGAAGGCCTACTGGCACGGTCCTGACAACTCCTGAGTCCTCCGTCCATCTCACCCGTCGCGGAAGAGCGTGCGGGAGACGCCACAAGCAACCAACTGCGGCCGGCGACGCCCTGACGGCGACCGTCAGGGACCCGGACTCGGAGCCAGCCGCTGGACAAGGGCGTCGATGAACGCGCCGTACCGTTCATGAAAGCGGACGCTATCCGGGGAGTCGCCGGTGAGCATGCGCACCATCTGGGGGAAGGTGACGGGGCCTGTGGTGAGAAACAGGATGAGGAGCGCCACAAGATCGGGATCAAGCGCCGAGTCAACTTCACCGCTGCCCTGAGCACGCACGACGACCCGGGTCCCTTCGCCGAGCGCGCGTGCGCGCTCCTCCTCGAGCACTGCACGTCCCGTGTCCGAGAGTCCCTCTCTCGCGATGAGGCGCAGCCAGGGGTTGCCGGAATGATTCCAGGGCCATTCGGTGATATAGCGCGCCCAGTCTGCGAAGGTCTGGGAACGAGGTTCTGCGGACGTTAGGGAACCGAACTCGGTCCAGATCTCCTGAATGTTGTCGATCAGCGTCCTCATGACGGCGTCGCGCAACCCGTCTTTGCTGCCGAAGTAGTAGTAGACCAGCGACTTGTTACAGCCAACTTCATTTGCGATGTCCTCGACACTCACCGTGTCGAGCCCGCGCGTGCTGAACTGGTTCACGGCCTCAAGGAGGATCTCTTCGCGACGGAGCCGACCACGTCTGCGATGCACCCGGTCTTCCGATGTGACGTCTGCCCGTCGTGCCGTTTCGCGCTGATTTCGCATCTCGATTTCACCCTACACATGCAGGTTCCGAGGACCTTGCTCAGACAGTGCTACGGACGGCCAGGAAGCTGCGCAGCGGGACGTCCGGGTCGGCGAGCGCATCCATGTCGAGGACCGTCTTCGATTCGACGAGCTTCCGGGAGAGTGCGAAGTCGCCTGGAGCGCCGACGATATCGGCGGCGATGAGCTTGCTCGCCTTGAGGTAGAAGACTTCGAGCTTGCGATCTTGACCTGGGTGGGGGCGCACGACGACCGTGTCAGCGGTGGCGCTGAGGCCAACCGACTGCAGCTTGAGGTCGTACTGGTCGGACCAGAACCAAGGAAGCGCTGAATGCGGGGTCTTGTCTCCCAAGATGCTCCGCGCGACGTGTCGAGCCTGCTCCGATGCGTTCGGCGCCGACTCGAGGCGCCGTAGGCCGCCGTGCTGCGGGCAGGGGTGCCGCGAAACATCGCCGATGGCATACACGCCCGGGAGAGAACTACGAAGGTGCGCATCCACGATGATCCCGTCGTCGACGAACGCTCCCGCGCGTTCCGCGAGCTCGACGTTCGGCGCAGCGCCGATGCCCACGAGTACGAAGTCGACTTCGAATGCCGGTGCATCGTCGAGCAGGACGGCTGCTACGTCGCCGTGCGCATCCGTTCGGAAACCGGCAATGCGTGCCCCGGTCCGCACATCGACGCCCTCTTTACGATGGATCCGCTGGAAGAACTCGGACACGGGTGCAGACGTCACACGCTCCAGCACGCGATCGGCAGCCTCGAGGATGGTCGTCTCGACGCCGGCGCGATGCGCCGCCGAAGCGATCTCAAGCCCGATGTAGCCGCCGCCGATGATGGCCGCGCGCGCGCCGGGCCGAAGGAACTGCTGCAGCCGGAGCGTGTCATCGATCGTACGCAGGGTCAGCACGTTCGTGGCCCCGCGGAGCTCCGGATTCGGTAGCATCCGGGCCTTGGAGCCGGTCGCGACGATGAGCGATTCGTAGGGAATCCTGTCGCCGTCGTCCAAGCGAACGGTTCGGCCAGCGGCGTCGATATCAGCGACCGCGCGGCCGAGCTGGAGATCGATGCCCTCGCGGGCGTAGAAGTCGTCGGCCCGCAGCGCGATCTCGGAGAGCTGGGCCCCGCCAGTGAGGATGCCCTTCGAGAGCGGGGGACGCGAGTACGGCGCCTTCGATTCGTCGCCGAGGATCGTGATGGGAGCGCCGCTCCCGGCCATCCGCAGCGCAGCAGCCGCCTCGACCCCGGACTGTCCGGCGCCTACGACGACGATGCGGTCAGAGCGCGTCGACATCGCAGGTCATTGCAGCGCGGGCACGTGGACGACGAGCCCATCGGTGTCTGCCGTGCAGCGGATCTGGCAGGACAGGCGGCTGAACTCGGTCGGCTCAGCGGCGGTGACCTCGAGCATCTCCTCTTCCTCGGGGCTTCGCGCGCCGAGGCGATCGAACCACTCGGGCACGACGAAGACGTGGCAGGTAGCGCACGACAGCTCACCCCCGCACTCACCAGTGATGCCAGGCACCAAGTTGTTGAGCGCGCTCTGCATCACTGAAGCGCCGTCCTCGGCGTCGACGGCCCGCTGCTCACCGCCTGGCAGCACGTACACCAACTTCGACATGTCTGCTCGGACCTCCTCGTCCGCTGACGCAGCGGGCCCATCCCGCTGCGACGTAGTTTGACTATGGGGTCAATGTTCTACTCCACCTCAGGGGATATTGCTATCCCACAGGCATTTTTTATTAACCTGTTCGTTGCATTAGGCATGACGCTGGCGTAACTTCACTTCAGATCGCCCGCGGCACGGAGTGGGCGTAGGGATCTGCCGGAGGCAGAGATGACCAATCTTCGCGATGCACTGACCGTCGTCACCGGTGGAGGCAAGGGCGTGGGCCTCGGCCTGGCGATCGAGGCCGCAAGGCGAGGCTCACGCGTTGTGATCGCCTCGATTGAGGATGCAAGCGCCGCAGTCGGGCATCTCCGTGCTGCCGGTGCGGAGGCCGACTGGTTCCAGGTCGACGTTTCGGATCGCGAACGCGTGCAGGAGCTCGCCGCGTTCACTCGCGAGAAGTACGGTCCGCTCAACGTCCTCATCAACAACGCCGCCAGCGGAGAGAGCGCCGGTTCACTCATCGACAACGACCCCGACGGCGTCCAGCGTGCGTTGAGTGTCAACGTTCTCGGCTATGTGTGGACCATCCAGGCCTTCGCTGACGACTTGCGCGCGAATGCTGCCAATGGTGGGCCGGCCTACATCCTGAACGTCGGCTCCGAGCACTCGCTCGGAGTGCCGCCGCACGTGATGCCGTTGAGTGCCTATACCGTCACCAAGCAGGCTGCGCTTGCGGTGACCGAGGTCGTTCGCCGGGACTTGGCGGGGACAGGGGTTGGGGTGGCGCTCGTTGCCCCCGGCTGGGTGCTCACCGAGCAGGTCACCAGCTTCATCTCTGCATCTGAAGAGTTTGCCGCCGCCGTCACGCCGTACGCGCAGGAGACCAGCGAGGTCGCGCGCATCGCTTTCGACGGTCTGCTTTCCGGGAGGGATCTGATCGTCACCAACCCGAAGTCGGTGGCGTTCGCGAAGGAACGGGCGCACCGGATCCTCAGTGACCTGAGCTGGGCCGAGCACCGTGAAGAGGCGGCCGAGGGGTGGGCGCACGATGGCACGGGCGATATCAACAAGTGCCCGGTAGTAGCACACACCCCCGGCCTCTCCTAACACAGGCGCGCACGGCCACCATATCAACCAAATGGTTGCCACCGGCCAAGAGCTCTTGTAGCGTGAGAAGGCGGCTCACTTCCGGGGCGCACCTCCATCTGCAGCGAAGCAGAGTGGGCTTCTGATTGAGGACGCTCCGCTTCTTTCGAGTCACTCATTCAAGGAGCAAGAAGTGGCCGGATCGACAGTCGCCGAAGACGTTATCCCTGACCTCAGCGACCCGCGGACGTTCGTGGATGCGGTTCCCCATGACGGGTTCCGCCTGCTTCGGGAACGCCCTGGGCTGTACTGGCAGCCGACCGAGGTCTCGCCGGCGCGCGGCGGATATTGGGCCGTGACGCGTTTCGAGGACATCCTCGCCATCGAACGCGACCCCAGCACTTTCACGTCAACACACGGGGTCTCCTACCCCCTGATCTACCCGTTCCCGTTCCCGGCGCCGTTGAGCGACAACCTCATGTTCAACGACCCCCCACGTCACACTGGCCTTCGGCGCGCGGCTGCGGCGGGATTCGGGCCGCGGGTCGTCGCGAACTTTGACCCTTGGGTCCGGGAGATCATCCGCGAGGTCATCGCCGACGTCGAGTCGCTCGAGGAATTCGACTACGTCGAGAAGTTCGCGCGGACCATTCCGGCTTTTGTGATCGGCACGGTGCTCGGCTGTCCACGCGAGGATCGCCAGCGCATCGTCGACTGGACCAACGCGCTGTTCGCCGCCGGCCAGCAGACTGCGGAGGGAGCGGCCGCCACGCTCGCGGCGATTCAGCTCGTCCAGGACGAGATCCAGGCGTACTGCGCCGACATGCAGGAGCGCAAGCGGCAAGAACCCGCCGACGACATGTTTACCGCGCTAGCAAGGATCGCGGATGCCGGCGACATCACTCAGGGAGAGTTCCTTCAGTGGACGCTCCTGATCATGACCGCCGGTTTCGAGACGACGCACACGGCAATCGGTCAGTCGATGCGGATGATTCTCGAGGACGAAGACATCCGGGCCACTACCGACCGGGCGGTTGACGAAGGTCTGAGTGTCAAGGTGGCGGACGAGTTCATCCGCCTGATCACCCCTGCGATGCAGATGGCCCGCTTGGCCACTCGTGACGTGGAGGTAGCGGGCACGCAGGTGTTTCAAGGTGATGCAGTCGTTCTCTACTACGTCGCCGCCAACCGGGACGCGTCGGTCTTCGCAGAGCCCGATACCTTCAATCCCTGGCGGACGGAGGCGGTAACCCTCGCCTTCGGCAGCGGGATTCACCGTTGCATCGGGTCATACCTCGCGAAGCTCGAGGTTCAGATTCTCTTCGAGGAGCTGCGCGCCGCCGGCATTCACTTCCGCTTGAAC
>Ga0068859_100003857_pt1 | contig 15320 bp, 14 predicted proteins | sample KBSSwiS22_FD_66585 | JGI IMG/M metagenome (GOLD analysis project Ga0068859, IMG submission 66585) | Switchgrass rhizosphere microbial communities from Kellogg Biological Station, Michigan, USA - KBS Switchgrass S2-2 | ecosystem: Host-associated > Plants > Roots > Rhizosphere > Soil ...
TGCTCTTTGGCAAAGCGCTGATACATCGCCTGCATCATCTCGTGCGTCTCGGCGGTCTGCCGCGCGCTCTGGTCGAGGCTGCCGTAGATCTTGGCGAAGAAGTCGCCCATCGCGGAGCGCACGCCCTTGGTGAACGGGCTTTTCTCGATCCGCTCCCGCGTGTCGGCAGCCGTGGCGCGCAGCGTCTCCAGCCCGATGCTTTCGTACAGGCTGTTGGTCTGCTGCGTGAATACCGTGCGCAGAGCCGTGTAACGCTGCATGCCTCGCTCGAACAAGTTCTTTTCCTGCTGGATGCGCTCCATCATGTGCTCGACCACATCCTGGTTCTTTCCGCGCAGGTTCTGCAGCTCGGTCAGCTGCTCGCGGATGCCGGCGATGCGGCTGTCGAGTATGGTCCGCGTGCCCGCCACGAGCTCGCGGATCTCGGTCTGCGTCGCCGAGCCTACGATGCGCCGCTTGGCCGGAATCAGCTCCCTGGACAACGCCGCCTCGAGCTGCGGCAGGCGGCTCCTGGCCAGCAGCACGTCGTCACCGTTGACCTTCGCCAGCAGCGCCTTCTGCGCCGACACCGGAAAAACCTGCGCCGGCGGGATCATCAGCAGTTGCGCGCTGGTGCGGACCTGACGCGCTATTTCCCCCTCGATCTCGTGCGCGGTGCGAAGGTCGTCCCACAGTCCGTCGATCTTGTTCAAGATCACCAGCCGGCCTTCGCGGCTCGCGGCGGTGTCCCCGACGAGGTGCTTGGTCCATACGTCGATGTCGGTCTTGGTCACGCCGGCGTCGGCGGCGAGGATGAACAGGATCGCGTGTGCATTCGGCAGCAGGTTGAGCGTGAGCTCGGGCTCGGTGCCGATGGCGTTCAGGCCGGGCGTGTCGAGTATCACCAGCCCCTGTTGCAGCAACGGATGCGGAAAGTTGATGATCGCGTGGCGCCAGCAGGGAACGTCGACGCCGGCGTCAGCGGCCGACAGCGGCGCCAGCGGGTCGCCGTCATCGTAGAGGCCGTACTTGCGCGCAAGCGGCACCGAGACGCGCTTGGTCTGCGACACTTGCGAGAGCGCTTCGGCCATCCGATCCGCCGACGACATGTCGAGCGTGATCGTCACCCATTCGTCCGCGTAGTTCTTGAATTCGGTGACCGATCCGTCGCGGGCCCGGGTCTCGATCGGCAACAGGCGGATCGACGGCTCCCGCGTCGAGTCGTAGAGGAGCTCGGTCGGACACATCGTCGTGCGGCCGGCGGCCGAGGGCAGCAGGCGCTGACCGAAATCGGCAAAGAAGATCGCGTTGATCAGCTCCGATTTGCCGCGGGAAAACTCGGCGACAAAAGCGACGACCAGCTTGTCCTGGTGCAGCCGCTCGAGCAGGCGCTGGACGGTCAGGTCGGCCTGGCCATCGGCCAGTTCCTGCTCGGACAGCCATTCATGAAGGCGTGAAACGCCGGTCGACAGCCGCCGTCGCCAGTCGCTGTAGGCTTCAAATCGGGCAGCCAGATCCTTCGATTGCGTCATTTTCGCCGCGTCCTCCCGCTGGCTCGCAGCGACTGTAGCATAAAGCGCGCCAAAACAAGCACCTAAGCCTGGTCAGGTCTGGCAACCCTGGCAATAATAGGTCGCTCGCCCTGCCTGCCGGGTCGTGCGAATCGGCTCGCCGCAAACACGGCAGGGCTGGCCTTCGCGGCCGTATACGTTGTATTCGAGCTGAAAGTAACCGGGCGCGCCATCGCTATCGACATAATCGCGAAGGGTGCTGCCGCCTTTGGCGATCGCCGCGGCCAGCGTTTCCCTCACCGCGGTGACCAGGCGGCCCAGCTGCTCTCGCGAAACGCGGTTGGCGGCGCGCGTTGGCCGTATGCCGGCGCGAAACAATGCCTCGTTGGCGTAGATGTTGCCCGCGCCGACCACCAGGCGGTTGTCCATCAGTGCGAGCTTGATCGCCGTGCTGCGCTTGCGGGTGGAAGCGAACAGGTAAGCCGCATCGAAACCGGCCGAGAACGGCTCGGGTCCGAGCGCGGCGAGCAGCGGATGCTCGCCAGCGGCGGCGGGCGACCACAGCATCGCGCCGAAACGGCGCGGGTCGTGGTAACGAAGGACGACTCCGTTGGCGAATTCCAGGTCGATGTGATCGTGGGTGCGCCGCGCCGGTGCGACGCCGTAGACGCGAAGGCTTCCGGTCATCCCGAAATGGACGATCAGCGTGTCGGCACCGAGGCGGAAAAGCAGGTATTTGCTGCGCCGGTCGACCCGGTCGACGACGCGACCGACCAGCCGGCGGGGCAGATCGCGTGGAACCGGCCAGCGTAATCTGCGGTCGTAGATCCTCACCGCCGTCACTTTCTGCCGTTCTACGTGAGGCGCGACCCCGCGACGCGTCGTTTCAACTTCCGGAAGTTCGGGCATCTGGGGGCGTCGAGTGGCGTTTGTTGCTCGGACCAATATACCCTAAGATGCAACGAGGCCCGGCGAGGCGCAGGGCCTTGAATCAAAATCGACCGAGCTTGGTTTCCCTATCGTGATCCCCCTCCTTCGTTCCCTGTTGCTGGTCAGCCTGGCCGCCGCCGTCGTGGCGGCCGGAGACAGCCGGGCGCAGACGCCCGCCGAGTCCAAGCAAGCCGACGGGACGACCGCACCCGAGCCCCCCGCTGCGGCCGACGATCTGACCCCGGAAGTGCTTTATCGCATCCTGGTCGGCGATGTCGCGATGCAGCGCGGCGATGCGGCATTGGCGGCACGCGCGTATTTCGAAGCCGCGCGCGAGTCGCGCGATCCGGTACTCGCCCGCCGCGCCACCGAGATCGCGCTGTTTGCCCGGCAGCGCACGCTGGCGCTGGAAGCGGCGAAGCTCTGGCAGCAGATCGACCCGAAGGCCGACCGCGCGCGACAGATGGTCGCGTCGCTCTCCCTCTCGGGCGCCGGCTCCGATCTCAAGGCCGAGCTTCAGCGCGTGCTGATCGAAGCGGCGGCGAATGACAAATCGCTCGGCGACGCTTTCCTGCAGCTCAATCAGGCGTTGGCCGCGCAAACCGACAAGGCCGCGGCGTTTCGTCTGGTGCAGGATCTGGCGAGACCGTATCCGAAGGTTCCGGAAGCGTGGTTCGCCGTCGCGCTCGCCGGTTACAACACCAAGCTGACCGATCCGGCGATCACCGCCGCCGCGACGACTGCGGCGGACCGGGCGCTCCAGCTTAAGCCCGGATGGGACCGTGCGGCCCTGATCAAGGCCGACATTCTGGCCAAAGGATCGCCGGATGCGGCGATCGCGTTCCTGAAGCAATTTCTCGCAGACAGCCCTGACGCGCGCGCAGTTGCCGGCGCGCTGGCGCAGATCTACGTCGAGCAAAAGCGCTTTGCCGAGGCGCGCGCGATCTTCCAGCAGTTGTGGGACGAGGAGCCGGAAGACCGCGAATTCGAATTCGCCGTCGCGGCGATATCGCTGCAGATGAAGGATTACGCGACTGCGCAGCGATTGCTCGAAGAGCTCGACAAGGTCGGTTACGGCGACAAGGGTGTCGTGCCGTTCTACCTCGGCCAGCTGGCCGAAGAAACCAAACGCTACGACGAGGCGATCGCCCGGTACCGCGAAGTCACCGAAGGCGATCGGGCCTGGCTCGCCAAGCTGCGGATCGGCGCGATGATCGCCAAGAAAGGCGACATCGCCTCGGCGCGCAGCTATCTGGACGGACTGAATCCAGAGTCGGCAGAGCGGCGCGTCGAGCTCGCGCAAGCGGAAGCGCAGTTGTTGCGCGATGCCGGCGACTACAAGACCGCGTACGCAGTGCTTACCGCGGCCCTGGAGCGCCAGGCCGATTCGGTCGACCTGCTCTACGATGTCGCGATGGTCGCCGAGAAGCTCGACCGCATCGACGAGGTCGAGTCGAGGCTCAAGCGGCTGATCGAGCTCAAGCCGGACAACGCGCAGGCGCTCAATGCGCTCGGCTACACGCTGGTCGACCGCACGCCGCGCACCGCGGAGGGACTTAAGCTGATCGAAAAAGCGCTGCAGATCGCGCCGGACGATCCGTTCATTCTCGACAGCATGGGATGGGCCAACTACCGGCTCGGGAAGCTCGACGATTCGGAAAAATTCCTGCGGCGCGCATTCGGCGACCAGGCGGACCCCGAGATCGCCGCGCATCTGGGCGAAGTGCTGTGGGCGAAAGGCGAGCGCCAGCGGGCCACCGAGTTGTGGCAATCGCAGCTCAAGGCCTCGCCCGACAATCCGGTCCTGATCGAGACGATGCGCCGCCTGGCGCACTGACGTCCGGTCGCCAGGTCGATGCCCAGGCTGCGCGGCATGTGCGCTCGCGCAGTCGCCGCGGCTGGCGCGGTACTGCTTTGCTCTTGCGCGCCGGCGCTGGTCGACCGGTCCGCGCCCGCAAGCCCGCTAGCGGCACAGGCGGCGGCGTTCGAGTTGACCGGACGCCTGTCGGCGCGGCGTGGCAACGATGCGCTGAGCGCCAATTTCCGCTGGACGCACGAGCAGCAGCGCGACGAGCTCGATTTGAGCTCGCCGCTCGGCCAGACGATCGCGCGCTTGAGCAGCGATGCGAGCGGCGTACGTCTGCAAACCCCCGACGGAAGAGTCGAGACGGCCGGTGACTGGGCGGCGCTGACCACGCGCGCGCTCGGCTGGCCGCTGCCGGTCGAAGGGCTGGCATCCTGGATCCAGGGAGTGCCGCGCGATGGAGTTCCGGCGGCGGTCGAGCGGGCGAGCGACGGGATGCCGGCTGCGCTGCGCCAGGATGGCTGGAGCGTCGTCTACCAGGCCTTCGAGCGGGGCAGCGATGGCTTGTCGCGCCCCAAACGCCTGACGCTCGATTTCCCGGAGGTCGAATTGCGCATCGCCGTCGATTCCTGGCGATGATCGAGAGCCGTGTGCTGGTGCTGCCCGCCCCGGCCAAACTAAATTTGTTCCTGCATGTGACCGGACGCCGCCCCGACGGCTACCACACGCTCGAGTCCTTGCTGGTGCTCATCGCGCGCGGCGACGTCGTTTCGCTGTCGCGGCGCGATGACGCCGATGTCGTGCGGCTTCGCGGCGCCGCAGGCTTTCCCGCGGAAGACGACTTGACCGTGCGCGCGGCGCGGCTGCTGCAACGCTCATGCGGCGTTGCGCATGGCGTCACTATCGCGGTCGACAAGCGTTTGCCCGTAGGCGGCGGCGTTGGGGGCGGCAGCTCGGACGCAGCCACGGTCCTGCTCGGGCTCAACCGGCTTTGGCAACTCGGCCTGTCGCGGCACGAACTGATGGGCCTCGCGCTCGAGCTTGGCGCCGACGTTCCGTTTTTTGTATTCGGCGAAACCGCGCGCGCACAGGGCATCGGTGAAATGCTCGAGCCGGTCAGCCTGCCGCAAACCTGGTTCGTCGTGTTGTCGCCGCCGATCGAGGTCTCGACCAGCGCCATGTTCGCTGCTCCTGAATTGACACGACACAGCCAGTCCGCGAAAATGGCCGTCTTTTCCGAGGGATATGGCCGTAACGACCTGCAAGCGGTTGCGTCTGCGCGGTTCCCGGAGATCGCCGGCTGTATTGCCGCGCTGTCGCGCGCGGCGCCAGCGTCGGCAGCGCGGATGACCGGATCGGGAGCGAGCGTGTTCGCCGCTTTCACTTCCGAACGCGCCGCGCAGCAAGCGCTCTCGCGGATGCCGCGCGCGACAGAAGGCACCGGTGAAACCGCCGGTGGAAACGCCGGAGAAACGGCCGGATTTGTTGCTCGCGCGCTGAACCGCCACCCGCTGTGGTCGTTTGCCTCACGTTGATGTTCCCGCGCGCGAACGGTTTCCCTTGGGGAGTCGCCAAGTGGTAAGGCACCGGATTTTGATTCCGGCATTCGTAGGTTCGATCCCTACCTCCCCAGCCACCAACACGTCGGGCAGGCCCTCCGTTCGGGCGGCCTGCCCGCGTCTTCCATAAGGCGGTGACGATGGCGTTCGAGCGGATGCGAATCTTCACCGGGAGCGCCAACCCGAAGCTCGCCGAGGCCGTCGTCCGGCACATGAACATCAGCCTAGGCCGATGCATCGTCGGTCGATTCTCCGACGGCGAGGTGATGGTCGAGCTGCTGGAAAACGTGCGCGGCCGGGACGTGTTCATACTCCAGTCGACCTCGCAGCCGACCAACGACAACCTGATGGAAATCCTGGTGATGGTCGACGCGCTGAAGCGGGCCTCCGCCGGGCGCATTACGGCCGCGATACCTTATTTCGGCTATGCGCGGCAGGATCGCCGCCCCCGGTCGGCGCGCGTGCCGATCACGGCCAAAGTCGTCGCCGATATGCTGACGACGGTCGGCGTCAATCGTGTGATGACGATGGACCTTCACGCCGACCAGATCCAGGGATTTTTCAATATCCCGGTCGACAACATCTACGCCACGCCGGTGCTGCTCGGCGATCTGTGGAAACAGAACTATGACAATCTGCTGGTCGTCTCGCCCGACGTAGGCGGCGTCGTGCGCGCGCGGGCGATCGCGAAGCGGCTCGACTCCGATCTGGCGATCATCGACAAGCGCAGGCCGAAGGCCAACGTCGCCGAGGTGATGAACATCATCGGCGATGTCGCGGGTCGCGCCTGCGTGATCATGGACGACATCGTCGACACCGCCAACACCCTGTGCAAGGCGGCATCGGCACTCAAGGCCAACGGCGCACAGAAGGTTCTGGCCTACTGCACGCACCCGGTCCTGTCGGGCGGCGCCGTCGCGCGCATCGCCGAATCGGAGCTGGACGAGATCGTGGTGACCGACACCATCGCGCTGTCCGATGAAGCGCGCGCCTGCAAGCGCATCCGGCAGCTTTCCTGCGCGCAACTCCTTGCCGAGACGATGACGCGCATCTCCAACGAGGAATCGGTCAGCTCGCTGTTTACCGAGTAAGTCTGTCTGAGCGCGGAGCAGGGGCCCCGCGCAAGCGGGGATGCGACCGCGAAGGCAGGCTGCGGCCGACACTCGGTGTGCGAGTTGCGCAACGCCTCCGAGGAGGCCGCGGCGCGCGCTTGCGCCTAGAGATCTGCGCGAATGCGGGCTTTGCGTCCACGGCTCAATTCAGGTTACAATTCAAGGCTTTCCCCGTCGCCGCCTGCCGGCGGCATTGTCGCCATCGCGGACGACCGCAGCGCATAAGCGCACGGAAGGCCGCAGACAACAGGAGCAACATCATGCAGTTCGAATTTACCGCCTTTCCCCGCGGCACCGAAGGACGAGGCGCGAGCCGCCGGCTGCGCCGCACCGGTCGCGCGCCGGGAATCGTCTATGGCGGCGCCGAGAAGCCCGAACCGATCGAGCTCGATCACAATGCCCTGATCCACGCGCTCAACAAGGAAGCGTTTCATTCGTCGATCCTGACGATGAAACTGGGCGAGGCCGCGCAGCGGGTGCTGCTGCGCGACGTGCAGATGCATCCGTTCCGGCACGAAGTGCTGCACATCGATTTCCAGCGGGTCGACGAGAACCGCAAGATCCACATGAAAGTGCCGCTGCACTTTATCAACGCCGAGCTCGCGCCGGCAGTCAAGACGACCGACGCCATCATCAGCCACGTTCTGACCGAGCTCGACGTCTCCTGCCTGCCCAAGGACCTGCCCGCATTCGTCGAAGTCGACTTGTCGCCGCTTGCGGTCGGGCAATCGATACACGTATCGGATCTGAAGCTGCCTGCAGGCGTGACCGCGGTGACCCGGCCGGGTCCAAGCCCTGTCGTGGCGACGGCGGTCGTGCCGCGCATCGTCGTCGAGGTCGAGGAAGTCGCGGCGCCGACGGCCGAAGCAGTGGCGGGCGAAGCTGCGGCTGCGCCGGCGGAAGGGGCCAAGCCGGGCGACAAGTCCGCGGAAAAGGGCGGTGAGAAGCCTGCGGAAAAAGGTGCCGACAAGGCGCCGGCCAAGAAGGACGACAAGAAATAAGCGCCCGGGGTATGCGAAGGGCCCGCCGGTGCTTGTCTCGGCGGGCCTTTTTGCTGTTTCGCTCCGGCCCTTGGCCAATCTGAGCTGATGCCATGGCGCATTCGTTCCGCCTTATCGTCGGCCTCGGCAATCCGGGACGCGAATACCAAGAGACGCGGCACAACGCCGGTTTCTGGTGGATCGAACAACTCGCCGGCACACTGCAGGCGAGCTTCCGGCCCGAATCCAAATTTCAGGCGCAGGTAGCGGCGGCGCGCGGCGGCGACGGCGATCTGCGCCTTGCGATGCCGCAGACGTTCATGAATCGCAGCGGACTCGCGGTCGCCTCGCTTGCCCGCTTCTATCGGGTCGCGCCCGCCGAGATCCTGGTCGCACACGACGAGCTCGATCTGAAACCGGGGGTGGTCAAGCTGAAGCAGGGTGGCGGCAACGCCGGGCACAACGGCCTGAAGGACATCGCCGCCGCGCTGGGCAGCGGTGACTTCTGGCGACTGCGACTCGGCATCGGCCATCCGCGCGACGGTGCGCTGTCCGAACAGGAAGTTGCCGATTACGTGCTGCATCCGCCGCCCGGCGAGGAGCGGCTGTTGATAGCAGACGCGATCGCGCGGGCGCTGGCGATATGGCCGTGGCTCGCGCGCGGCGAGACCGAGCGCGCGATGCACGAGTTGCACACCGCGCCGCGGCCGCCACCCGCTGCCGAAGGACCGGCGAGATCATGAGCCTCAAATGCGGAATCGTCGGTCTGCCGAACGTCGGCAAGTCGACGCTGTTCAACGCGCTGACCCGCGCCGGCATCGCGGCGGAAAATTACCCGTTCTGCACGATCGAGCCCAACGTCGGCATCGTCGAGGTGCCCGACCCACGGCTCGCGGCGCTCGCCGCGATCGCGCGCCCCGAGCGCGTGCTTCCGGCCGTGGTGGAATTCGTCGACATTGCGGGACTCGTCGCCGGCGCCTCGAAAGGGGAAGGACTCGGCAACCAGTTTCTGGCCAACATACGCGAGACAGATGCCATCGCCCATGTCGTGCGCTGTTTCGAGGATCCGAACGTCGTGCACGTCGCCGGCAAAATCGATCCGGTCTCGGATATCGAGACGATCAACACCGAGCTTGCGCTCGCCGACCTCGCCGCCGTCGACAAGCAGATGAACCGGTACGCCAAAGCGGCCCGGGCCGGTGGCGACAAGGAGGCGAAGCGGCTGATGGCAGCGCTGGAAAAGATCGTCCCTGCGTTGAACGATGCTCGGCCCGCCCGCTCGGTCGACCTCTATCAGGAAGAGCTGGCGGTGTTGAAGCCGCTGTTCCTGCTGACCATGAAGCCGACGATGTACGTGGCCAACGTATCCGAGCATGGTTTCGCTGGCAATCCGCTGCTCGACAGGATCGAAGCCTACGCCGCCCGCGAGGGAGCGCCGGTGGTCGCGATCAGCGCGGCACTCGAAGCCCAGATCGCCGATCTCGACGACGCCGACAAGCAGATTTTCCTCGCCGACATGGGTCTCGCCGAAGCCGGGCTCGACCGCCTGATCCACGCCGGCTACAAGTTGCTCGGTCTGGAGACCTACTTCACCGCCGGGCCGAAGGAGGTTCGTGCCTGGACGATACATCGCGGCAGCACCGCGCCCCAGGCTGCCGGCGTGATCCACACCGATTTCGAAAAAGGCTTTATCCGGGCCGAAGTCATCGCCTATGATGACTTTCTCGCCTGCAAGGGCGAGCAGGGCGCAAAAGAGGGAGGAAAAATGCGGCTCGAAGGCAAGGAGTACGTCGTCCGCGACGGCGACGTCATGCATTTTCGTTTCAACGTTTAGAGCCGTGCTCCCGCTGGCCTCGTGAGCACGCCGGTGCCGCTGGCGAATCGCCCGCAATAATTCGAATATGCGTCTCAAGTTCACCAAGATGCAGGGACTGGGCAACGATTTTGTGATGCTCGACGGCATTCGCCAGCGCGTCGAACTCGACCGCGCCCAGATCGTGCGCCTTGCCGATCGTCATTTCGGCGTCGGCTGCGACCAGGTCCTGCTGGTCGAGCGGCCATCGCGCGCCGACGTCGATTTCCGCTACCGGATCTTCAACGCTGACGGCGGCGAGGTCGAGCAGTGCGGCAACGGCGCTCGCTGCTTCGTCCATTTCGTTCGCGATCAGGGACTGACGGCCAAGCGGAAGATTCGCGTCGAAACTCTCAGTGGAGTCATCGAGCCGACGCTTGAAGAGGACGGCCAGGTGCAAGTCGACATGGGCGTGCCGCGCTTCGAGCCCGAGGCGATTCCATTCGTCGGCGACAGCGCGGCACCGACGCAGGACCTCGACGTCGCCGGCGCGTCGGTCACGATCAGCGCGCTGTCGATGGGCAATCCGCATGCGGTGCAGGCCGTCGCCGACGTCGAAGTCGCGCCGGTCGCCACTCAGGGTCCGCTGATAGAACGCCATCCGCAGTTTCCCCGCGGCGCTAACGCGGGCTACATGCAGGTCGTCGATCGCGCTAACATTCGCCTGCGCGTATGGGAGCGTGGCGCCGGCGAGACGCTTGCGTGCGGCACCGGCGCTTGCGCGGCTGTCGTTGCAGGAATACGGCGTGGCCTGCTCGATTCGACGGTTCGCGTGCGAACTCGCGGCGGTGAGCTCACGATACGCTGGGACGGGGCGGGCGAGCCGGTGCTGATGACGGGCCCGGCGCAGGCGGTGTTCGAAGGCGAGTGGCAGGTCGACGAATGAATGAAACCAACAAGGAAGCAGGGATGAACGCCGAGGCGGTCGCCGACTATCTGAAGCAGCATATGGAATTCTTCGAGCAATATGCCGATCTGCTTGCCGAGATCTACGTGCCGCATCCGCACGGCGGTCATGCGATTCCCATCGCCGAACGGCAGATCGTGACCCTGCGGGAGAAGAACGGCCAGCTCGAATCGAAGCTGCGCGAGCTGATCCAGTTCGGCACCGATAACGATGCAATCAGCGAAAAGTTGCATCGCTCGACGCTCGCGCTCTTTTCCGCAGCGGACCTGGAAACCACGCTGGGTGTTCTGTACCACAGCCTGAGCGAGGATTTTCGTGTGCCCCAGGTGACGCTGCGCCTGTGGGGCAGGGTGCCCGAGCAGTCGTATCTGCCGGAGTTCGCGGCGACCAGCCAGGAAATTCGCGAATACGCCAGCGCCCTGGGCGCGCCCTACTGCGGCACGCAGGCGCCGTTCGAGTCGCGTGAATGGTTCGAAGGCGGCGCGTCACTTGCATCGTTCGCGCTCCTGCCGCTGCGCACGCACCATACGTTCGGTCTGCTGGCGCTCGGCAGTGAGGATCCGGGCCGCTTCTATGCGGGCCTCGGAACGATGCATCTGACTCGCTTGTCGGAGCTCGCCAGCGTCGCGACCGCACGTTTTCTGCCGCAAGGCTGATCCTGATGCGCGCTTCGTCCCGCGCCAGTCCGCCGCCGCGGGATGCGCGGGCCGAACCGCTGGTCCTGGCGTTCGAGCGGTATCTGTCGACTCGGCCCGCGCACACGCGAAGCGCCTACCGCCGCGACGTCCGGATATTGCAGCAGCTCGCCGGAAACTTGCCGCTCGCCAAGCTATCTCCCGCCGAGCTCAGACGCTTTCTGGCGCTGCTGCATGCGCGCGGCTTGTCGGGCAAGAGCCTCGCGCGCGTCCTGTCCGGCTGGCGCGCTTTTTATCGTTTCGCCATCGATCACGAGCCGTCGATCAAGGACAACCCGTGCGCGGGGCTCAAGGCTCCGCGGTCGTCGCGCCATTTGCCGGCGGTGCTCTCGCCCGACGAGGCGGTGCGACTGGTCGCCATCGCCGACGAAGACGTGCTCGCGGTGCGCGACCGCGCGCTGCTCGAGCTAGCGTATTCGTCGGGCCTGCGCGTGTCCGAGCTTGCTGGCCTCGAGCTTGCGGCGCTCGATCTGGCTGAAGGCGAGGTGCGCGTGCTGGGCAAAGGCGCCAAGGAGCGCATCGTTCCCGTCGGAGAGCCTGCCCGCGTTTCGCTCAAGGCGTGGCTCGCGCTGCGGCCGACCTTGCCGGCGCCCGACAGTGAAGCCGTGTTCGTCAGTCGCTCGGGAAGACGGCTCACATCGCGGGCAATCCAGCAACGCCTCGCCGGATGGGCGGTCAAGCGGGGACTCGCCCGGCACGTCCATCCGCACATGCTGCGGCATTCCTTCGCCTCGCACCTGCTGCAGTCCTCCGGCGATCTGCGCGCCGTGCAGGAGCTGCTGGGTCACGCGAGCATCGCCAGCACGCAGATCTACACGCACCTCGACTTTCAGTACCTGGCCAAAATCTACGACCAGGCCCATCCGCGGGCGAAGAAGCAGCGCGCGCGGCGCTGACGCCTCAAAAAAAACGGGGCGCTTGCGGCGCCCCGAAATACACGGAGGAGAAACTCCAGGCCGGACGTAGTACCCGGCCTACTCCACGCGCTCGCCGTGAAGACTGATGTCGAGGCCTTCGCGCTCCTCTTCTTCGGAGACGCGCAAGCCGACGACCATGTCGATGACCTTGAGGATGATGAAGCTGCCGACGCCGCTGTAGACCAGCGTCGTTGCGACCGCGCCCAGCTGCACCATGAAGTCCCCATCGGTGCCGCTGATGTCCTTGACGTTGAACACGCCGGTCAGCAGGGCACCGACGATACCGCCGATGCAGTGCACGCCGAAGGCATCGAGGGAGTCGTCGTAGCCGAACATCCGCTTGACGGCCGTCGCGGCGAAAAAGCACAGCACGCCCGCCGCGATCCCGATGACAAACGCGCCGGTGACGCCGACGAAACCCGACGCCGGCGTGATCGCAACGAGGCCGGCAACCGCGCCCGAGGCGATGCCCAGCACCGACGGCTTGCCCTTGGTAATCCACTCGGTGAACATCCACGACAGCGCAGCAACCGCGGTGGCGAGCTGGGTGACGACCATCGCCATGCCGGCGCGGCCGTCGGCCGCCACGGCCGAGCCCGCGTTGAAGCCGAACCAGCCGACCCACAGCAGCGAAGCGCCGATCAAGGTCAGCGTCAGGTTGTGCGGCGCCATCGGCTCCTTGCCATAACCCAGTCGCTTGCCGAGCACCAGCGCGCAGACGAGGCCCGCGATGCCGGCGTTGATGTGCACGACCGTGCCGCCGGCGAAATCGAGCACGCCCTTGCCAGCCCAATAACCGGAGGGCTCCCACATCATGTGCGCGATCGGCGAGTAGATCAGCAGCGACCACAGGCCCATGAACCAGAGCATCGCCGAGAATTTCATGCGGTCGGCGAAAGCGCCTGCGATCAGCGCCGGCGTGATGATCGCGAACGTCATCTGGAACGTCATATAGACCGACTCGGGAATCGTGAGTCCGAGGTGCGACACGCTTATCTTCCCGGCTTCTTTCTGGAACAGCATGCCGTTGAGGAACAGCCGGTCGAGGCTGCCGACGAACGGACCGCCCGGCATGAACGCCAGACTGTAGCCGGCGATTACCCAGAGCACGGTGACGAGACACGTGATCGCGAAGCTCTGCATCAGCGTCGCCAGGACGTTCTTCTTGCGCACCATGCCGCCGTAGAACAGCGCGAGTCCGGGAACGGTCATCAGCAACACCAGCGCGGTGGATGTAAGCATCCATGCCGTGTCCCCGCCGCTGATCTTGTCGACGGCGATGAGCTGCGGCGACGTCGGCGCCGGAGGCGCTGCGGCAGGGGCTGCCGCCGGCGCGCTCGCATCGGCCTTCGCGGGCTCCGCTTTGGCATCGGGGGCTGCCGGTGCCGCGGCGGGGGCGGTTGCCGCCGGCGGCGGGGCAGCGGCCTTGTTGTCCTGCGCGAGTACCGGGCCTCCCGCGCATAGCGCGCCGATGACGGCGACCAACGCAAACAATCGCTTCATGATGTTCCCCTTAGAGCGCATCGGCACCGGTCTCGCCGGTCCGGATGCGCACGACTTGTTCGAGCTCGAAAACGAAGATCTTCCCGTCGCCGATCTTGCCGGTGTTGGCCGCCTTTTCGATCGCCTCGATCACGCGATCGAGCAGGTCGCTCTTGATCGCGGCCTCGATCTTGACCTTCGGCAGGAAATCGACGACGTACTCCGCACCGCGATAGAGCTCGGTGTGTCCTTTTTGCCGGCCGAAGCCCTTGACCTCGGTGACGGTGATGCCTTGCACGCCGATCGCGGACAGGGCCTCCCGGACCTCGTCCAGCTTGAACGGCTTGATGATCGCGGTTACCAGTTTCATTGTTTGCCCCTAGATGAGTGCGCGCCCAATAGCTCGACGGTGAATCAGAACGTCTTCTGCACGAACACCGTACCGGTCGCCCTGCCGATGTTGCGTCCGGCAAGCGTATAGCCGGCATCCTTGGCGTCGGAGTCGGAGTAGTACGCGCCGATGTTGTAGCCGTTGACGACCCAGGTCACGCCAAGCTTCCAGTCGGTGTAGTCGAAAACGTTGTTGCTGACCCCGTTCGTACTGCCCTGGTAGTCCTGGCGACCGATGTGGGCGTTGAACGTCCACGCATCGTTGATCGGATAGTTCGCCGACAGGTCGGCGTATCCGGCGTTGTCCGGCACGCCGAACGTGTGATGCACGCTGTAAGAGTATTTGAACGACACCCATTTCCACGATATCGCTCCATAGACCTCGGTCGTGTCGGGATTGGTCGCCCCACCGACATAGCTCCCCGGGTAGTAGTAATAGAGCAGACCGATGTCGGTGCCCCAGTCGTCGTTGATCGCGTACTTCCAGCCGCCGTAGAAATCCCATTCCATACTGCAGCCGTGATTGCACACGCCCGCGTCATGCAGCCAGCTGATGTTCGAGGCCCAGGTGCCGAGGTAGATGCCGTTGGTGTGGGCGTAGTCGAAGCCGCCCTGGACCGCAGGCTTCTGGTCGGTTTGTGTAAGGCCCCGGAAAATATATTGGCTGTAAATGCCGAAGTTGCCGGTGATCGTGTAGTCGGGCTTGGCCTCGGGTGCGGGCGTGGGCGTCGGGGTTTGCGCTTGTGCTGGGCTCCCGCACAGGGCCGCGGCGAGAACAGCAAGCGAAAACATCTGGCGCAATCTGGCGTACATCGCTATCTCCTTGGCTGAATGACGAACAAAAGGCCCTACCCACTCAGCACGAGCCATGCCATGCCATTAATCACTTGCTAATCATATGCTTACCATCTGTCGCTCCCATTGACGGTAGTGCGACTGCCCTGGAATTTGCCCCAAGATAGTGCAGACTATCGGGGTGCCGCACGCCATTGGGACAGGCCCAGTTTCGCGCCAGCGCAATGACGGATGCGCTTTGCTAGACTCGATCACCGATGGGAAGAGGAGAAGCGAATGCTCGACAGCAAAATCCTCGACGATGTCAGTGCGCGCGTGGCCGCAGCATTCGCTGCAAGCCCGGTCCGGGACGCCGAAAAAAACCTGAAGGCGATGCTGAGTGGCGCCCTGGCCAAGCTCGATCTGGT
>Ga0068859_100003858_pt1 | contig 15315 bp, 9 predicted proteins | sample KBSSwiS22_FD_66585 | JGI IMG/M metagenome (GOLD analysis project Ga0068859, IMG submission 66585) | Switchgrass rhizosphere microbial communities from Kellogg Biological Station, Michigan, USA - KBS Switchgrass S2-2 | ecosystem: Host-associated > Plants > Roots > Rhizosphere > Soil ...
TGTAAACATCCAGTAAAGTCTGTTTGGTTATGGCATCGGTTACACTACAACTGCTTACTTTAGCGATAAGATCGTTGTATTGCTGGTGAAACAATTCCATGATACGTACAAAATTACTCGGATCGCCAACATCCATTGCATTACTGATAGTGGCTACTGCTTTTTTGGGCTGATAATTTTTTGTGGTAAAATATTGTGGCACCACATCGTTGGCATTAGTGGCTGCAATAAAGTGCTTCACCGGCAAACCCGATGCATTGGCTAAAAGCCCGGCACAAATATTTCCAAAATTACCACTGGGTACACAAATCACAGGTGGATTGCCTTTTTCTATCCATTGTTTGTAAGCAAAGAAATAATAAAACTGTTGAGGCAACCATCTTGCTACGTTGATGGAATTGGCTGATGTTAAAAATAATTTCTTATTCAGAGTCTCATCTAAAAAAGCTGCTTTCACCATTTGCTGGCAATCATCAAAATTGCCATTCACTTCCAGCGCATGAATATTATTGCCCAGTGTTGTCAATTGTTTTTCCTGCACACTGCTCACTTTGCCTGATGGATATAATATCACCACATCAACACCTTCCACATTATAAAAACCATTGGCAACAGCGCCTCCTGTATCACCGCTGGTAGCTACCAGTACAGTTACTTTTTTATCGCCGCCCTTTACAAAATGACCAAGGCAGCGGCTCATAAATCTTGCGCCAATATCTTTAAACGCCAGTGTGGGACCATGGTATAATTCCAATGAAAAAATATCATCCGTTACTTTTACCAATGGTATAGGAAAGTTCACTGTTTCTTTTACAATGTTATACAGATCCACTTCAGCAATAGCATTACCCACGTAAGGCTTTATCACTTCAAAAGCGATGGCTTCATTACTGGTAGTTTCAATATTTTCAATCAACTCTTTACTTACCTGCGGAATAGTTTTTGGAAAATACAATCCTTTATCCGGCGCCTGCCCGTTGATGGTAGCGTCTTTAAAATTTACATCCGGTGATTTTTTATTTAAACTGTAAAATTGCATTGTTCTATTGTTAATTAGTTTATTGGTTAATTAGTTAATTTGGTTATGGTCTATTAGTAAAGATGTCATTCACAATTCACCATTGACAATTGCCCATTCACCATTGACCACTCACGTCTCACGCCTCACCACTCACGACCCTCACTCCCTCCGTATTCAACGTAGTTACATACGTATGATACTCCACTCCTATTTTATCATAAATATTTTTCATGATCTGCTCTACATCCTTTGCTGTAGTTTCTTCTTTGCTCAGCATAAAAACAGAAGGGCCACTGCCGCTGATACCGCCACCTAATGCACCAGCTTCTTTACATTGCTGCTTCACTTCATCAAAACCCGGAATTAAAATGCTACGTATCGGTTCAATGATCACATCTTCCAAACTACGGCTGATCAGTTCATAATCGTTTTGTAAAAATCCTGCTACAAGTCCGGCAATATTACCCCATTGTTTTATCGCATCTTTCAGTTGTACTTCTTTGCGCAATATTTGTCTTGCATCAGAAGTTTTTACTTCTATCTGCGGATGCACCACAGTAACAAACATCGGCGGTGCAGATAAAGGAATAATATCTAAAGGAAAAATAGAACGGATCAATGTTACACCACCGTAAATGCAGGGCGTGATATTATCGGCATGCTTTACACCACTGGCCACTTTTTCGCCATTCATCGCAAAGCGCACCAGGTCTTGTTTGCTAAAATGATGGTTGAGTAAATGATTGGCACCCACCACAACCCCTGCAGAACTGGCTGCGCTGGAACCCAGGCCACTGCCGGGTTTGATGATCTTATTAATAGTCAGGTCAAAGCCAAGTGACGGATCACCGTATTCTTCTATCAATGCAAGCAATGCTGCACCCGCCACATTTTTTGCAGGTTCCGTGGGTAAGTTATACGCATCAATATGTCGTATCCGCAAGCCGGGTTCATTGCTTAGCGTCAATTCCATTTCATCCTGCGGATGATTTAATGCAAGACCCAAAATATCAAAACCGCAAACCAAATTTGCAATTGTTGCGGGGGCCAATATTTTAATTTTTGTGCCCACAACTGTTTCTATTTTTTTATGTTCGCTCATTTTTATTAAGCAGTTTTATTTTTTTGAACCAATCCATATTCCTTTAATCAACCCCACTTTTGTTCTGCACCGCACCTGTCATCCCTATGGGACTTTGCGAAAGCTTTTTGCATTTTCTCTACCCGCCTTAAGCTCCTATGGAGCTAATCTTATAACACAATCTTCTTCCCGATCTTCGCTAATATCTCCTCCATTTCCCTCTCCTGCAGGAGAGGATAGGTGAGGTCACTTCGCATCAATCTTCTCCATAGTTCCCCCTTCAGGGGGCGGAGGGGGCTTTAATTATGCGTCGCCCTAATAATATCCGCAAACACACCACTAGCCGTTACCTCTGCCCCTGCACCAGCACCCTTTACCACCATGGGTTGCTGAGGATAACGATTAGTGTAAAATAAAACAATATTATCCTTTCCATACAAGTGGTAAAAATCATGTTCAGGATTGATGTGCTGTAAACCCACGGCCGCTTTTCCATTTTCATAAGAAGCTACAAACTTTAATTTGTTTCCTTTGGCAGCAGCTTCTTCATAAATGGCTTTAAAATGTGCTTCCTGTTTTTCCATCTCTGCATAAAAATTTTCTACCGATCCCTGCATACAACTGTCAGGCATAAACGAATTGTTAGCAATATCATCCATTTCAATTCTCTCACCACTCTCCCTTGCCAGAATCATGATCTTACGCATCACATCTTTCCCACTCAGGTCTAAACGTGGATCAGGTTCGGTGTAACCTTCATCCTGCGCTTGCTTTACCACGGAGGCAAAAGATTTTTTACCATCATAATTATTAAACACAAAATTTAAAGTACCACTGAGCACTGCCTGCATTTTATTTACCTTATCACCGCTGCTTATTAAATCATTCAATGTGCCGATGATAGGCAATCCTGCGCCTACATTGGTTTCAAATAAAAACTTGGCAGTATATTCCCTTGCACTTTCTTTTAATTGCTGGTAATAAGTGTAAGCAGATGAACAAGCTACTTTGTTACACGCCACTACTGCAATACTTTTTTGCAATAGTTTATTGTAACAGGTAGCCACCACATCACTTGCCGTTACATCAACAAAAATAGTGTTGCGCAGGTTTTTTGCAATGATGGTATCAATATAACCTTCAATAGTATTTGCAGGCGCTGCCTCAAGCAGTGCTTTCCAGTTGTTCAGGTCAATACCATCATCATTTAGTAAGGCTTTTTTACTGTTGGCAAGTCCAACCACTTTTACATTTAAGCGGTTACTGTTTTTTAAAAACTCTAATTGCTGATTTAATTGCGCTAATAATTTACTGCCTACATTTCCTGCACCTGCAATAAACAAATTGACTTGCTTATAAGTAGTTTCAAAAAACGCTTCATGCAAAACATTCACTGCTTTGGTAACATCACTTAAAGCAATTACGGCAGAAATATTTTTTTCGGATGAGCCTTGCGCAATGGCACGGATATTAACACCATTCTTACCCATGGCACTAAACATTCTGCCTGCAATACCGGTATGGCTTTTCATATTATCACCCACTACTGCTACAATGGCCAAATCATTCTCTATAAAAAGTGGTTCTACTTTTTTAGTTTCTATCTCATACGCAAAAGTTGTATCCACGGCTTGTTTGGCTATTGCTGCGTTTGTTGCATCAACGGCCACACAAATAGAATGTTCGGATGAACTTTGCGTAATTAAGATAACGTTGATTTTATAATTCGCCAGCGCTTCAAACAATCTTTTACTAAAACCGGGAATACCCACCATGCCACTGCCTTCCAAACTTAGCAATGAAATTTTATTGATGCTGGAAATACCACGGATAGGACTGCCATTCTTCATCGATTCATTTTGAATTACAGTGCCTTCATCTGCAGGAGCAAAAGTATTTTTTATCCATACCGGGATATTTTTACTCATCACCGGCTGAATAGTGGGCGGGTAAATTACTTTAGCACCAAAATGCGATAATTCCATCGCTTCCTGGTAAGAAATTTTAGGGATGAGTTTAATATTGGTAACAATCCTCGGGTCTGCAGTCATCATGCCGGAAACATCGGTCCATATTTCTAATACTTTTGCATCAACAGCTCCTGCAATGATGGCCGCTGTATAATCAGAACCGCCTCTTCCTAATGTGGTAGTGGTACCATGAGCATCGGATGAAATAAAGCCGGGCAAAATAAATAATGATTCAGTTGCAGTTGCAAAGTACTGTTGTATAATGGCATTGGTTTTTTGAAAATTAACCAGTGCTGCACCAAAACTACTATCTGTGGTGATCAACTCCCTTGAATCTTTCCAGGCTGCGTTTAAACCAACTGCTTTAAGTTTTGCCGCAATTACCTGCGAAGAGATCAGTTCGCCATAACTAACAATTTTATCTTTAGTACGGTCTGATAATTCGCCCAATAAAAAAATTCCATTGCAGATATCTTCTATTTCGTTACACATTTTTTTTACAGCGCTCAATACACTGCTTTGTTGTGTAACAGGGATCAATTCTTTTACCGTATTTAAATGCCTGTATTCAATTTCCTGCAACAATGTTTTGTAAGATTCATTGCCTGTTGCTGCAAGGTTGGCGCATTGCAATAACAGGTCTGTTATGCCGCCCAATGCCGACACCACCATGGCAATTTTTCCGCCATTGGTTTTTGCTTTTACAATTTCAACTACTTTATTGATATTTTCTGCGGATGCTACCGAACTGCCTCCGAATTTTATTACCTGCATGTTTTGTTTTTTAATGATATAGAATAGTTCTCCTTTAAGAAAACAGCTGTATGCCCAGGGGATGATATGAAAATTTGTAATCCGCTTAGCGGATTGTGATTGTAATAATCGTAGTGCTAGTGCAGGTATGCATTAACTTTGCGGAGGGAGCAATATGGATATTATTCTGTTTCATCTGAATAGAACGCAAAGATATAAAAAATGATTGGATATTATCAAAAAAAATTTGATCTTTGTTAACCGATTGCTGCCATTTTCATCATTTTTTTGAATATTAACATAGAATACAATGGATCATCACAGTTCCCGGGGCTTGCAGCAGTTTAATAACAATGTGGGTATTAAATTTCAGTTGTACAACAGTCTTTTTTCTTCGCTCCCTTTTCACCGCATTGAAAAGACGGGCATTTTATTATCAGTATTATTGAATGATTGCGACGAAGGGTTTAAAAAGAAAATGAACCCTACTGATATCATTGATGAATTTTTTCAAAAGCATACCACGCTCACTAACGAGAAGGAAAAATTAGATATGCTTTTCAGGATCATCCAGTTTGTGGAAAGGCAGGTGGTTTTATTTGATGCGCTGGAAGATGCTGCTTTTACCGATGTAAGGGACATGGCCGGCGCTGGTACTTTAAAGCAACTGGAACTGGAAGTAATTAAAAATAATAAAGATAAAGAACTCGAAAAAAAGTTACGGGATTTCTCAGTGCAGCTGGTACTAACGGCACACCCTACCCAGTTTTATCCCGGTACTGTTTTGGGCATTATCAACGATCTGTCTAAAGCGCTGGCTGAAAATGATGCGGCCAAGATCAATATCTACTTACAGCAATTAGGTAAAACACCTTTCTTACAAAAACAAAGGCCCACTCCTTTTGATGAAGCTATAAGTTTGATCTGGTACCTGGAAAATGTTTTTTACCAGGCCGCAGGCAGGATCACATCGTTTTTAAAAACCCAGTTCAATGATGTGCTGCCGCAAAACAAATCGCTTATCAATATGGGCTTTTGGCCCGGTGGCGACAGGGATGGTAACCCATTTGTAACGGCAGATATTACACTAAAAGTGGCGCACGCATTAAGGGGCAGCATCATTAAATGTTATTACCTGGAAATAAGAAGGATCAAGCGCAGGCTTACTTTTAAAGGCATTGATGTGATCTTAAACGGGCTGGAAAAACAATTGTATGATAACATTTTTATTCCCGGTTATCAAACGGACCTGAGCAAACAACATATACTGGATGAACTTTCTAAAATTAAAGAGATCATTATTTACCAGCATAACGGCTTGTTCCTGCACCTGGTAAATAACCTCATCAATAAAGTGAATGTATTTGGTTTGCACTTTGCATCACTGGATATCAGGCAGGAAAGTACTGTACACGATACTGTGCTGGAAGCCATACACGGCGGGGCTTACAGCAAATTAAACACCGAAGAAAAAATTAAGTTCTGTGTTACTGCACCCGAAGTAATTGCTGAAAAAAATTATGCCGATCCGCTGGTACAGGATACTGTTACCAACTTGTATGGCATAAAAAAAATACAGCAGTTGAATGGTGAATCTGGTTGCAACCGCTACATCATCAGCCAGTGCAACAGTGCACTGAATGTACTTGAAGTATATGGTTTGTTTTTAAGTTGCGGCTGGAAGAAGGAAGCACTGACGGTTGATATTGTTCCTTTGTTTGAAACGATTGAAGATCTGAAACATGCTTCAGACATCATGCAACTATTGTACAGCAATGCAGAATACAGGAAACATCTTCAATTGAGAAATAACCGTCAAACTATCATGCTTGGCTTTAGTGACGGTACCAAAGATGGTGGTTATTTAATGGCCAATTTCAGTATTTACAAAGCCAAGGAGGCTTTGACTAAAATTTCTAAAGAATATCATATTGATGTGGTGTTCTTTGATGGCCGTGGCGGCCCTCCTGCAAGAGGCGGCGGAAAAACCCACCAGTTCTATGCCAGTATGGGAAAAAATATCAGCAATAAAGAGATACAATTAACTATACAGGGACAAACAGTAAGTTCCAATTTTGGTACTATTGATTCTGCACAATACAATATTGAGCAACTGATCAATGCCGGTATCAGTAACGATCTTTTCAGTAATAAATCAATTACATTACAAGAGGCTGAAGAAAATTTGTTGATCCAGTTAGCAGAAAAAAGTTTTGAAGCTTACGTGGAATTAAAAAACCATCCTGACTTTTTAGATTATTTATCACATGTAAGCCCGGTAAAGTTTTACAGCGAAACCAATATTGCCAGCAGGCCCAGTAAAAGAAACAGCGGCAGCAAATTAACTTTAAAAGACCTTCGTGCTATACCTTTCGTAGGCGCATGGGCACAGTTAAAGCAGAATGTAACCGGTTACTATGGTGTAGGCACTGCATTGGCAGCTATGGAAAAGGCAGGAAAATTTTCGCAGGTAAAAGAATTATACAGCAATTCCTTATTCTTCAGAACGCTGATGGATAATTGCGAAATGGCGATGAAGAAATGTTATTTTCCATTAACGGAGTATTTGAGCAATGATGCCAAATATGGTGAGGTGTGGAATAAAATTTACCAGGAGTATGAGCTTACCAAAAAATATGTATTGCAGTTAAGCGGCAGCAATGAATTAATGAACAATTTTCCTGTGGATAGTTTATCAATTGCTATGAGGGAAAAAATTGTATTGCCATTACTTACCATTCAGCAATATGCTATTAACAAAATGAGGGAGATGGATGAACAACTGGTGACCTCTCCAACAAAAGAAACTTTTGAAAAGCTGGTGATCCGCTCTTCGTTTGGTATTATTAACGCGGGAAGAAATTCGGCATAAAAAATAGAGGGCCCCTATAGAAATAGAGGCCCTTTTAACGATTGCTTGCCATATTGAAAAAGTTGAATTATTATCGTGTGAACTGCTGCTCTCTCCATTTAATCAAAAGCCGTAAAGGCCGGCTTCCGGTTACTGGTATAAAATAAAAAAGAGGTTGAAATAAATCAACCTCTCAAGTTTTTTAAATCTTGTATTTCTAATTAGGAAGCTTTTATGTGAACTGCTTTTTTTGCTCCTTTAAATGCAGGCGCTACTATAAATGCAATTAGCAGCGCTACGGATAATACTACGTTCATTTTGTATAGGTTTTATTAATTAATTAATTACCTATACCAAAGCACAAGAAATAAGCCAATGCAATCAAATTTTCCTAAACATGACAAATCTCTTTCATATTAAAATTGTAAATATGTAATTCCCCAATTGATAGTCATTCAGCTTGAAAAACAGTTTTACCTGGAAGGTTTGTTTTTTGGGTTTTCTTAAAAAAATGGTCAAAAAATTCCAATCGTACCACAGAAAAAAAATTAAGTGATGCTCTCAAAAACACATTACATTTTTTGCAAATAATGCCAAATTGACGGAGTGCTATTTTTTCTTAAAATTGACAAAACAGGCGTAAAAGTCTAAACTGCCATTTCTGCTGAAAGAAAATGTCAGTTGAAAAAGCTGGGTTAATTGAAGTAAAACCGAAGCTGCCCTGCAAAAAATACAAGGCAACTTCGGCTGATTTATTATTAACTTAAGACATTATAAAACGTATTTCATATTGTCAAAGAGCAAGCGATTTATTCTTGATAAAACCGCTTTAGAGATCGTATCAAATAGTTGCAAAACCAGTTTAACTGCAATTACAAAGAATATACAGTACACAATTCCGCCAATAAATAAAGAGAGCAGAAGCGCTATACGTATCATAAATTGGAATTTTAAATTTAACTGATCTTAGCTTATTTTATTCTTAATCTGCATAAGCCGAAACGCCGTGTTCAAACACATCCAATCCGCCCGGGTTGGTTTCTCCTTCTTCTTCAACACGTAATTTCCATGGAGCAGGTAGTTTTTGAATGATCCACATCATGACTACCGTAACCACGAATGTTCCCACTGCAATAGTAAGGTTGCCCACCAATTGTTTTATAAACAAATCAGTTCCGCCACCATAGAAAAGACCTTTTAAAGGAGCAGAATCATCTGCGCCGGTTGGACCAGTTACACCATATTTTCCACAGGCAAATAAACCTAAAGACCAGGTACCCCATATACCTGCCATACCATGTACAGGTACCGCACCAATTGGATCATCAATTCTTAAATATTCTAATAAATGAGTAGATAAGTAAACAACCAACCCTGCGCCGGCGCCAATTAACACTGCACCAAATGTAGATACCCAGTAACAAGGACAGGTAATAGCAACTAACCCTCCCAGTAAGCCATTAACAGTAAACCCAAGGTCAAATTTCTTTTTAGTATCTCCAAACCATAATGCTAAATACATAGCCACCATACCGCCTGAACATGCAGCCAGCGTTGTATTGGTTGCCACACGGCCAATACCCTGCATATCAACTGCGGAGAGTGTACTGCCCGGGTTAAACCCATACCAGCCAAACCATAATATAAATGCACCTACGGCACCTAAAGTAAGATTATGAGCAGGAGGCATACCTCCACCATCGCGTTTGAATACACGACCTAAACGTGGGCCTAAAACTACAGCACCAGCCAAAGAGGCCATACCGCCAATAGTATGTACTACAGATGAACCGGCAAAATCCCAGAAACCATAAACGGCTAAGAAACCGCCTGGTCCCCATGCCCAGTGCCCAATAATTGGATAAATAAACCCTGTGATACCGATAGAGTAAAGGATATCACCACGGAAACTTGTACGACCGATCATTGCACCAGAAACGATAGTGGAACAAGTATCAGCAAATGCATACTGGAATATCCAGTGTGCAATTACTGGAATACCGGTAGTTAAGTATGTTGCGGGAGCACCTTCTAAAAAGAACCAGTGGTACCCAATAAATTTGTTCCCTTCACTAAACATGAACGCATACCCGATAGCCCAGAATAATAATCCGCAAAGGCAGGTATCGAAAATACATTCCATTAATACGTTCACAGTTTCTCTTTTACGGGCAAAACCGGCTTCTAACATTACAAAGCCAGCCTGCATACCAAATACTAAAAATGCAGCTACCAGGGTCCAGATGGTATTTGCTGTATTCATCAGCATAGTTTCGTGTGCAGTATAGGTATCCTGCGCAGTAGCAGTGTTGCCTAATAAATTGGGCAACATTACTTTTATTACAAAAACTAAGATCAGTACTGCAATAATTTTTCCTGCAAATAAGGCTAAGGCCATTTTGCCTTTTTCCTTTCTTGTAAGCTTTACCATTGGAGCAGTCAAATCCTGGTTACCCCGATAAAAAATTGTTTTTAGATTCATACTTGAAGTTTTAATGTTGATAAAATTGCAATTATTTAAATTTTTTATGACCCCCTGTTTATCAGAATTTATATACTGCGGCTATTAAAACGTTTGCAGTAGATTTGGTTCCGGCGCCATCATTTTTCAGGTAGATATTGCTTTGTGCAGACTCAAACCTGAATTCTGGAATGATAGTAAGCGGGCCCACTTTACAGTTTACAGAAAGTGTGTTTGCAAAAATGCTTTTTGTGCCGTAGTAAATTACTTTACTATCGGTAATGATCTCACTCCTTAATGTAATACCAGTTTTAGCAGTAGGGTCAAAATTTAAATACAATGCATTACCTATCCAGCTGCCTGTGCTGCCAGTAACAGGTTTTCTTGATTGTACGGTACCATTATAGCCAAGGCTGAATTTGCCACTAACCGTAGCTGTTAGTACTCCGTCAATCTGGTTAAGCGATTTTAAACCACTGGGATTAGCACCCAGTTTTGAACCACTAAAACCCGAATAATTAATATAGAATTTTATTTTACCGTTTTTACTGCCGCCGCTAAATTGTGCAATAAGGTTTTTAGTAGATGTAGTGGCAGTTGCCTGGTCGGTATAGTTAGTAAGACCGATCATAAATGCAACGGGGCCTGCAGTGATATCAGCCTTTAAACCCGTATGAGAGAACGGCCCGTTGGTAAACATGTAGCTCATGCTGTAGTTCCTGTTTAAATAAGCATCAACCAATTCATAACCAACGTGGGTGGCAAACTTACCTGCGGTAAATTTTATTTTTGAAGAAGGAGCATAGGTAACATAGGCCTGTTTTACAGCGGCCAGTGTGATGAAGCCGTTTTTGCCGGAACTTGCTTCACCGTCGTTATAAGAAAATTCTTCAGCCCTGCGACCAAAACCAAGGTCAACCGTGGCGCCTACTTTACCAGACATGGCTGAAGCATCGGCTCTTAATGTAGCCATACCCAGCTCAAAAGAGTTTTGTGAGTTGGTAAAGCTGGTGTAGTTGTTGGTTTTTCCTGCAAAATTGTAACGGTAGTACCCGTCGAGAGAGCCGGAAAAAGCGAGGGTTTTTGTAGAATCCTGGGCATTTATAACATTAAATGCCAATACAGCGATTGCTGCCAAAGAAATTTTTCTTAACATTGTGATTGATTTTAATTATTAAATAAGAGGTACAACCTTTGAACTTTGTCCAGAAGGTCATTATAGGTTGTACCTTTTTTTTGTTAATCTTCTATAATAGTTTCTTTAATGCCGCCATCGGTTTGAACCAGCAATGTACCCTGGCTATAATTCTCATCGTGCTGGGTAGCATCTAAACCAAGCAGCTCTTCTTCCTGGCTAACACGTATTGGTAAAATGAAATTGATAAATTTAAAGATCAGGAAAGAAACAGTGAAACTGTAAGCCACAACAATGGCCAGGCCTTTAAGCTGGATTAAAAAGAATTTGCCGCCGCCATAAAATAAACCATCGGCGCCTAAGGGGTTTACTGATTTAGTTGCAAAAACACCAGTGAGTATCATGCCCACCATACCACCAAGTCCGTGGCAGGGAAATACATCTAATGTATCGTCTAATTTTGATTTGGATTTATAATATACTGCAACATTTGAAATGATAGCCGCAAGGAAACCAATAAAAATACTTTGCGGAATGGCAACAAATCCTGCAGCAGGCGTAATTGCCACAAGGCCAACTACAGCACCAATGCAAAAGCCAAGTACAGAAGGTTTTTTTCCTTTTAATACATCGAAGAACATCCAGCTTAAACCAGCAGCAGCAGCAGCGGTGTTTGTTGTAGCAAATGCAGAAACAGCTGTTGTGTTTGCTGCAAGAGCAGAACCTGCATTAAAACCAAACCATCCAAACCATAATAAGCCGGTGCCAATTAATACATAGGGAATGTTTGCTGGCGGAATTTCTCTGTGCTCAATATGAGATTGTCTTCTTTTTAAAACCAATGCACCGGCAAGTGCTGCACAGCCTGCCGAAATATGTACCACTGTACCACCCGCAAAATCCAGTACACCCATTGTAGCCAGGAAGCCCTTTGGATGCCATGTCCAGTGTGCAAGAGGTGCATATACCAGTAAACTAAACAATACTATAAATAGAATGTAAGCTGTAAATTTTATACGTTCGGCAACCGCACCCACTACTAAACCCGGGGTGATGATTGCAAACATCAATTGAAATAAGGCAAATAATAATAAAGGAATGGTCATAAGAGAACCACCCTGCAACTGTGGAGCACCTGATGCAACACCTTTAAAGAAAAGATGCGTCATTGGATTTCCAATAAAACCGCCAACATCTTCTCCAAAACAAAGGCTATACCCAACGGTTATCCAAAGCACACCAACCACACCAGCAGCCACCACACTTTTGATCATCGTGCTAAGTACATTTTTGCGGTGTACCATTCCGCCATAGAAGAAAGCAAGGCCGGGAGTCATTAAAAAAACAAGCGCTGTAGCCACCAGTATCCAGGCAACATCAGCTCCATTAAATTTACCATCATCAAAGTTGGGCAAAGAGGGAATAAATATTGCAGCAATTGCAACAACTGCTAAAATAAAGAATGGAGCCAATTTTGATAAACTCAAATTTTTCATGCTTGTTTTTTAACTTATATTAAAATAAATATAATATATTCTCGCCTAAACAAATATATAGATAAATACTACAAAAATCATATTTTCCTAACTTTTTTTTTAAACAAATAGAAAAATATCAATCGTAAACCTTCTTTATTCGTAGAATTTTATAGATTTTATCAAAAAAGTATAATATATTTTATTTAATAATATATTATTTTACCCCAAAAAAACCTTTGCCAGTAAATGGCAAAGGAAATATTGTTTAGATAATATAAACCCGATTTTATTTTAAGAAGCTATCCTTTGTTTCCAGTAACGAAGCGCCCATTAAAAACTCGTCCACTTTCCGTGCACATTCACGCCCTTCGCTGATGGCCCAAACCACTAATGACTGACCGCGGCGCATATCCCCGGCTGTAAATATTTTAGAAATATTGGTTTGATAAGCGGCTTCAGTTGCTTTTACATTTCCTCTTTCATCCAGGTCAATTTCCAGTTGCTGCAGCAGGCCTTCATGTTGCGGATGAACAAAGCCCATAGCCAATAAGGCCAGTTCGCAGGGTATTTCTCTTTCGCTATCCGCACGCTCCACAAATTTTGCCGGTCTACCCTCTTCCGTTATCTGCCATTCCAGGTCAACAATTTTTAAAGCTTTCAAATTACCGTTAGCATCACCAATAAATTCTTTTGTGGCGATGGCCCAGTTCCTGTTTGCACCTTCCTCGTGAGAAGAAGAAGTTTTCAAAGTCATGGGATAAGTTGGCCACGGCATAAAAGCGGTTCGGCTTTCAGGTGGTTTGGGTAATAATTCAAATTGGGTAACAGATTTTGCTTTTTGCCTGTTAGACGTTCCCACGCAATCACTGCCTGTATCTCCGCCTCCGATCACCACCACATTTTTATTACCTGCTAAAATATCTTCCACGCCTACTGCTGTATTGGATACTCTTTTATTTTGCTGCTTTAAAAAATCCATTGCATAATGCACACCTTTCAATTCTCTTCCGGGAATCTTCAGGTCTCTTGGAATGGTGGAACCACCGGCCAATACAATTACATTAAACTCCCGCAGCAGTTCATTGATACTTACATCCTCTCCCACATTAGCATTGCACCTGAACACCACGCCTTCTTCTTCCATTAATTTTATCCTTCTGTCTATCACCCATTTTTCTAATTTAAAATCAGGTATCCCATACCGTAATAATCCCCCTGGTGCATCATCCCTTTCAAATACCATCACATAATGCCCGGCATAATTCAATTGCGCCGCTGCTGCCAAACCCGAAGGGCCACTGCCTACTACGGCAATTTTTTTACCTGTGCGGACAATTGATTTCTTTGGTTGTACAAAACCTTTATCAAAAGCAATCTCGATGATATGTTTTTCTATTTCTTCAATAGTGATAGCGGGCTGATTGATGCCTAACACACAAGCGGATTCGCATGGTGCAGGGCATATCCTGCCGGTGAATTCCGGAAAATTATTGGTGGATGCCAGTATATCATAGGCCTCTTTCCACTCTTTGCGATACACTGCATCATTAAATTCCGGAATGATATTACCCAGCGGGCAACCATTATGGCAAAAAGGTACACCACAATTCATACAACGTCCTGATTGTTCATTCAGCTTTTCTTCTGAATAACGTTGTACAAATTCATTGTAATCATTCAGTCTTTCTTCCACTTTTCTTTTTGCTGGAAGCTCTCTTGTAAATTCTAAGAAACCAGTTGGTTTTCCCATTTTTAATATTTGTTGTTAGTTATTTATCTTTTTTTGAACCAAGCTTTATTAACGCTGTTTGGCTGCATTGGCGTCTCACTCTTGTACTGTATTTCTTTATTCAGCATTAATTGTGTTTTGCAAAAGCACCTGTCATCCCTACGGGACTTTTCGAAACGTGTGCTATTTTTTTCTACCCACCTCAAGCTCCTACGGAGCTGATTGCATAACATAATCTTCGCACCCATCTTCTCCATAGTTCCCCCTTCAGGGGGCGGAGGGGGCTGCTTTACTTCCCCACCTGCACTTTCTCCTTCCTTCCCGCCAAAGCCTTTTTATAATCCTTAGGAAATACTTTTACAAAATTTTTCAGCTGGTTCTCTATGTCGTTCAGCACAAATTTTGCTACAGTACTTTGTGTATTATCAAAATGCTTTTGTATCATTTGCTGTAAGAAAGGCACATCTTCTTCAGCAACAGGATCAATATCTACCATTTCTTTATTACACAAGTTTTCAAACTGCTTTTGCACATCATATACGTATGCAATACCACCGCTCATACCAGCAGCAAAGTTTCTGCCTGTTGCACCAAGGATAATAACATTTCCTCCTGTCATGTATTCGCAACCGTGATCTCCCACACCTTCCACCACCACATTAGCACCACTGTTACGTACACCAAAACGTTCGCCTGCTTTACCCCGTATATATGCTTCACCATCTGTAGCACCATAAAAAGCGACGTTGCCAATAATGCTGTTCTCCTCGGGTACAAAGCCTGCATCCTTTGACGGATACACAATTAATTTGGCACCACTCAATCCTTTTCCAAAA